>Cebus_capucinus_imitator_PRJNA485217_SSR056__coassemble_486_pt1 | contig 130429 bp, 104 predicted proteins | sample Cebus_capucinus_imitator_PRJNA485217_SSR056__metabat2_low_PE_012 | metagenome-assembled genome bin Cebus_capucinus_imitator_PRJNA485217_SSR056
CGGCGACGGCCACGATCACGCGGGCGCGATGGATGTCCTCGCTGTGCGCGAGCAGCCTGTGGATCCCCGCCACGCCCACGTCAAAGACGCGGCGCACGCGGTTACCGAGAAACTCGGCCGTGAGTGCGGCCTCCTCCGCCACCGCCAAGTCGCTGGTACCGGCGCACATCACCAGGATCTCGCCCGCGCCCGTGGCTTGCGGCAGGCCGCCCGCGATGCCCAGCTGGGCCTCGGAATGATAGACAAATCCCTGCTCATGGGCCATGGCATCGCGTTCGCATGACCCATCGACAGCGGCGGCTTCACACGCAGCCCCCATAGCGAAATCAGGGCCCAAAAGCTCCGTCACGCGAGCGGCCTTCTGTGCATCGAACCGCGTGACCAGCACGCGCTCCTGTCCGGCGTCGCGCATGGCGCGCATGATCCCGGCGATCTGCTCGGGCGTCTTGCCGGCGCCGTAGATCACCTCGGCCACGCCCGTGCGACGCGCACGATCGGTGTCCACGCAGGCGTAGCCCAGCTCGGCCGTGGCCCCGTCGCGCAGACGAGCCTCCAGCTCCGCAGGCTCCAGCTCGCCTGCGACGACCAGACTTGCAAGCCGTTTGATCTCAGTCGCGTCCATGCGCCCACCTCTCACTACTCGTCTGCTCCGAATGATAGACCTTGAGCCAACTCCAGAGTCTAGCCCTCTTTCTCGGCAGAAAACCGCAGCCGAGCTGCTCGGCAGAAAACGCCGCCCTCGCTACCCCGCAGCGCCTCTCGCGAAGGTAGCGCAAAGGTCGCTGAAACGCCCAAATGAACGTCGTTCAGCGTACTTTGCGCTACCTTCGCGAAGAAGCGTCGGCTATGACGGATGCGCCCGTCGCGCAGGATCACGCTAGCCTTCACCACGCCGTCCGCCAGCACATACACGCTCGCCTGGTCCAGGCCGTAATAGGAGAGGTACTCGTGGCGTGCCTTGGTCACCAGCGGCAGGCCCCGGGCCATGGGGACGTCGAGCAACTCGTCCCCCTCATGCGTCGAGCCGTCCGCTCCGGCAAGCGTGGCGGCGGCACCGACATGCCCCGGCGCTCCGGCGGCGTCCCTCCGCGCAGCGCCGCACTCGCCGTCCGACGCTTCGATGCCGACCCTCCGCGCAGCACCGCACGCTCTATCCACGACCCCCATTCGGCCGCCTCCTCGCTTCTCGCCCGTGTTCTCGGCAGGAGACTCTATACCAAATGACACCGCTCTCTATAACAAATGTTACGCACATATGGCACTGCGCACGGCTCGGGTGCGCGGCATAGTGCGGGACGCACGTTTACAGCTAGGAAGGCACAACGGAAAGAAGGCAGCCCATGTTTGAGATCGACGTCCCGTTCGATCACGGCACCAAGCACATCGCGCTGGAGGATAAGAACTTCGCCGGCACGCTCATTGGCCACCAAAACGAGTTCACGCCCGCCAAGAGCCAGACCGAGCTCATCGAGGACGCGCTGGACCACCCCTTTGGCAGCCCCACGCTCGAGGAGCTCTGCGCCGGCAAGCGCGACATCGTGATCATCAGCTCCGACCACACGCGCCCCGTGCCCTCGCTCGTGACCATGCCCATCGAACTCGCCCGCATTCACGCCGCCGCGCCCGACGCGCGCGTGCGCATCCTGGTGGCCACCGGCATGCACCGCCCCTCCACGCACGAGGAGCTCGTGGACAAGTACGGTGAGGAGATCGTGGCCAACGAGGAGATCGTGATGCACGTGGCCACCGATGACGACATGATGGTCAAGATCGGCACGTTGCCCTCTGGCGGCGAGTGCATCATCAACAAGATCGCCGCCGAGGCCGACCTGCTGCTCGCCGAGGGCTTTATAGAGCCGCACTTTTTCGCGGGCTTTAGCGATTCTCGCAAGGCCGTGCTGCCGGGCATCGCCAGCTACAAGACCATCATGTACAACCACAACGGCCAGTTTGTGAACGACTCACACTCGCGCGCCGGCAACCTCGCCCACAACATGATCCACGAGGACATGATGGCCGCTGCCGAGATGGCCGGGCTCAAGTTCATCCTGAACGTGGTGCTCAACGGCAAGCACGAGGTCATCGGCGCGTTCGCCGGCGATATCCACGAGGCGCACGCCGCTGGCTGCGACTTTGTGCGCGAGCTCGCCGGCGTGAAGCCCGTGGAGTGCGACATCGCCATCACCACCAACGGCGGCTACCCGCTGGACCAAAACATCTACCAGGCCGTAAAGGGCATGACCGCCGCGGAGGCCACGCTTTCCGAGGGCGGCGTGATCATCGACATCGCCGGTTGCGCCGACGGGCACGGCGGCGAGGGCTTCTACCGCAACATCGCCGACAACGACCCGGCGGCCTTTGAGCGCGCCTGCATCGACCGTCCCAAGGACGAAACCCTGCCCGACCAGTGGACGAGCCAGATTTTCGCGCGCATCTTGGCGCATCACCCGGTGATCATGGTGACCGACCTGTGCGACCACCAGATGCTCGCCGACATGCACATGATTCCCGTGAACACCGCGGAGGAGGCTCTCGCCAAGGCCTTCGAGCTCAAGGGCGCCAAATACCGCGGGAGCGGTCACATGTTCGCCATCACCACCTGGGCGTTTGGCATCACCGTGTGCCTGTTTATCTTTGGCGGCAGCATCTGCATGAACCCGGCCATGGCGCTCGCACAGGCCATCATAGGACTCATTCCCTGGACGAGTTTTGTGCCCTACGTGATCGCCGAGATGCTGGGCGCTTTTGCGGGCGCTGTGATCGCGTGGATCATGTACGCCGACGACTTCAAGGCATCCGAGGGCGTGGTCGACCCTATCGCGGTGCGCAACATCTTCTCGACCAACCCCGCCAAGGAATCGCTCGACCTGCCGCGCAACTTCTTTGTGGAAGCTTTTGACACGTTCATCTTCCTCACCGGTATCTTGTGCATCGCGAGCCGCGGCGGCGAAAACCTGATCATGGTCGCCATCAGCGTGGGCCTGCTGGTGTGGGCCGTGGGCATGGGCTTGGGCGGCGTGACCGGCTTTGTCATGAACCAGGCGCGCGACCTGGGCCCGCGCACGGGCTATCAGCTGCTGCCCATTGGCGACAAGGCCGACAACAATTGGAAGTACGGCCTGCTCGTGCCCGGCATCGCGCCGTTTGTGGGCGCGGTGTGCTCGGCGCTTTTTGTGACGGGTGTGCTGGGGACCGCGTTCTAGCGCGGTCGCAGCCGCTGGTCGATTGAGGCCTTGCGGCCGGAGACGATCCGGCTGCAAGGCCTTTTTGCTGGACTTAGAGCAAGCTCTAAAGGGTATGCTGGGGCAACCGAGATGCCCGCGGGCGCGGTGCCCGCCGGGGGCCGCGACGCCCTGCGCGGCCCCGAAAGGAGACACCATGGCCCTTGACCATGCTTTACAAGAAAAGCTCGACGCGCTGGTAGAGACCCTGCGCGGATACGGAAGCGTCGCCATCGCCTGCTCGGGCGGGGTGGACAGCTCGTTTTTGGCCGCGGTATGCGACCGCTACCTGCCGGATTCCGCCATGCTGGTGCATGTGCGCTCGGCCATGGTGCCGGCGAGCGAGCGCGAATCCTACCTGGACGTGAAGGCGCGCGTGGGCCTGCCCGCCATCGAGCTCGATGAGGACCCTTTCGCCGATGCCGATGTGGTGGCAAACGGGCCGCGTCGCTGCTACTTTTGCAAGTTCACCGAGTTCGGCGGGATCATCGAGGCGGCGCGCGACGGCGGTTACGCCGTGGTGGTGGACGGCAGCAACGCCGACGACACCGATGACTACCGTCCCGGAATGCAGGCCATCGCCGAGCTGGGCGTGCGCTCGCCGCTGCGCGAATGCGGCTGGCGCAAGGACGAGGAACGCGCGGTACTGCGGGCGTGGGGCTGGTCCGCGGCGGATCTGCCCTCGAGCGCCTGCTTGGCATCGCGCATCCCCTACGGGGAGCAGATCACCCATGAGAAGGTCGAGCGCGTGGCACGCTGTGAGAACTACCTACATGATCTGGGATTTAAGGTGGTGCGCGTGCGTCTGTCCAACAACCGAGCCGCCATCGAGGTGGGCGCCGACGAGCGAGCTCGCCTGTTTGACGTAGAGCTTTTGGATCAGATTGACACCGCGTTGCGCGCGTTTGGCTGTGCCGACGTGCTCGTGCGGGCCCGCGGCTACTCTATGGGCTCGCTCAACACCGCCTTGGATGCCGAAACCATCGCCAAGGGCACCAATCGAGCTTAAGCGCATGTGCATATCGCGCCAAAAGGGCCGCCCTTCCGTCTCGTGGGGCGGCTCTTTTTGGTCCCGTTTGCAAAACTTGCCTTAAGCTAGATTTTGGCGGTACCCCTCAAAGTATCGGGGCTCTTCAGGCAATCGCGACCTGGGGCCTTGCTTCCCAAAAGAGGCGACTACTTCGAAGGGGTCCGTTGAAATCTAGCATTAAGGCAAGTTTTTATTTCTAACACCCTATTTTGATGCAAAGTAAGGGCCGCGAGGCGTTTTGCACACCCAGCGGCCCCTGCGGCGTCTACTCCGCAGCCTTCGCGGCACCCCAAAGCTCGTTGAGCTCCGCGGTGGAATAGCTCTCGATGCTGCGACCCGCGGCAAACGCCATGTCTTCCATGGCGGCCCAACGGGCACGGAACTTCGCCGTGGACTCGCGCAGCGCGGTCTCGGCATCGAGCCCTTCGCGACGTGCGACGTTTACCAGCGAAAACAGGAGATCGCCAAACTCCATCTGCGCCGCAGCGCTGCCGGGCTCCTCGCACTCATACTCGGCGCGCTCGCTCTCCGCCTGCGCCCACACATCGGCCGTGGTCTCCCACTCAAAACCCACGGCAGCCGCCTTGCGCGACACCTTCTGCGCTTGCATGAGAGCGGGGAGACCGCGCGGCACGCCGTCAAGCAGGCCCGCGGGACGCTCGCCGGCGGCCTGGGCCCCAGCATCGGCCGCTTGCTTCTCGGTGACCTTCACCTGGTCCCAAATAGCAAGCACCTCATCGGCATCCGCAGCGGCGGGCAGCTCGCCAAACACATGCGGGTGCCGGCGGATCAGCTTCTCGTTGATGTCGGCCGCCACGTCCGCCAGCGTGAACTCGCCGGCGTCTGCCGCGATCTGCGCATGCAGCACGACCTGCATGAGCACATCGCCCAGCTCCTCGCGCAGATGCGTCGCGTCCCCCGCCTCAATGCAGTCGACAGCCTCGTAGGCCTCCTCGATCATGTTCTTGGCGATGCTCTCGTGCGTCTGTTTGCGGTCCCATGGGCAGCCGTCGGGCTGACGGAGCCGCCAGATGGTATCCACCAGCGCCTGCAAGGGCCCGCGTGCATCAACCAGCGTAGAGGGGTCGCGCACCACGTCGGCCAGGCTCGCGCACCCCAGATCGCGCTTCTTGACCATGGCTTACTCCTCCTCCATAATCACGTGCCTAAAGACGCCGTCCTCGCAGATGCCGTAGCTGTGCGACCCGTCCTTGGGGATGCTCACGCTGCCGGGGTTGAACGCCCACAAGCCCGCGTGCCCCGCAGCCGCCTCGTTCACCTTCACATGCGTGTGGCCGTACACCACCGCCGAACCCTTCGGCAGCTGCGGCAGCTTGTCCACGCTGTTGTGGTAGCCCGCGCCAAACACATGGCCATGCGTGAGAAACAGCGCATGCCCCTGCCCGTCCTCAACCAGCGCGTAGTCGGCCATCACGGGAAAATCGAGCACCATCTGGTCAACCTCGGCCTCGCAATTGCCGCGCACCGCCAGCACGCGCCCGCTCGTCGCCAGGTCGTTGAGCAGTGGGATCACCTTTTTGGGAGCGTAGTCGCGCGGCAGGTCGTTGCGCGGGCCGTGGTAGAGCAAGTCGCCCAGCAGCAAAATGCGGTCGGGTTGGTCGGCCTCGATAGCACGCATCAGGCGGTACGCCCAGTACGCCGAGCCATGGATATCGGAAGCGATCAGGTACTTCATGGGATTCCTTTCTATAACGAGAAACGCGGCCGCAAGCCCTCAAGCCCCCCCGCCGGCCAACGCGAAACGCGCAGGTGCAAAAGCCCCTCGCGCTACAGCATCTCGATCGCGGTCTCTATCGCGGCAGCGGCATCTTGCTCGTCTGCACCGTCGAGCTTGAACACCAACGTGTCCCCGCGCCTTGCCATAAGCCCCATCAGCTGCAAAAGATCGCGCGCGTCTGCCACACGAGACCCGCAACTTACCGTGATGCCGCATGACCATTTGCGCGCCTCGCAGCAGATCACGGTCACGGGACGGGCGTGCAGCCCCTCGCGGTCGGTCACGACATGGGAAAACTCAATCACGGCAACCTCCCAGACACCGGCTTGATCAACCATCTAAGCATAGCGCAACACATAAGTTAGCTTTGGTATCCTTATGCGGTAAGCTGGGTATACCACCCTGCGTCATACCGCATCTCTTGCCGAGAAAACCGCTCGGCACCCATACGCACCAGGAGGTTGCCATGCCAGCCACGCCCGACACCCCCGCCGTCGCGCGGCGCCGCGAGCGCGAGAAGCTCGTGGTCTCCCAGATGATCGCCGTCTACTGTGCCGGCCATCACAACCGCACCGAGCGCACAGCCACCGCGTTTTGCGGCGAAGCCGTGTGCCCCGCCTGCGAGGAGCTCGATCGCTTCGCGGTGCTGCGCACGCAAAAGTGCCGCAAGATGGAAACCAAGACGAGCTGCAAGAACTGCGAGCATCACTGCTATCCGCCCGCTATGGAGCAGAGGATTCGCGACGTGATGCGCTACGCCGGCCCGCGCATGCTCTACAAGCACCCCATCGCCGCGATTCGGCATATGCTGGGAAAGTAGGCCATTGTCCTCCGTCCTGCCGACCCTCCAAAACGATACCGAGCGAACGTACGTCAGCTCTCGCCATAAAGACGGGGATGCCGCAGCGTCCCCGTCTTTCATTTCCCGCGCAATTGCTCTACTGGATTTGCGCCCCAGCAAAGAAGCAGATAGCGGCGAGCGCAAGCACCACCAGTGAACCCGAAACATCGGCGAGCGCGCCGCCCGCGCCACGCTCGCCCGTCCAGTCGCGCAGCTGATCGGTCACACGACGCCAGGTGCGCCACAACAGCAGCGCGATGCCGGCGATTCCCACATAGTTGGTCATAAGCATCTCGGCGCACAGCAGCACCACGAGATTGCCGCCCAGGGCGCCGGCGTCACCCTCCGAATAATGGCGGTAACCCAGGCGAAGCAGATAGGCGACAAAGCACTGCAGGCACGCCGTGATGAACGAGATCGCGAAGGCTGGATCCTCCTTCATGAAGGTCTGCAGGTTGTCCACGGCAGCCACGCCCATGTTGAGGGTTCCGCTCATGGCGAGCAGCGCAAATGGAATGACCACCAGAACCACCTCGACGGTGGCGAACATGCGTCGGGTAAGTTGCTCGCGCTTGGAATTCATGCCGGGGGCGAGCTTGCTCTCCTTGGGCTTGAGCGCCTTTTGCACACGATCGAGCTCGCTCACATCGCGATTGGGATCGAGCTTGGTACCCGCCGCAGCCTCCATAGCGCGCGTCTTCTTGGCCATGATGCTCCCCTCTCTCATACGAATGAGCTAACTGTAGCAGACCAGCCGTAAAAAAGGGCCCGCGAGCACATCGCTCGCGGGCCCTCAGCTTCTCGGAATCAAAGGTCACCCCGAGATCGAGAAACCTACTTATTTGAGCTCGGGCCAGTAGTCCTTGTTGGCCTCGATGAGGTCGTCCAGGATCTTCTTGGCGACATCGGCGGAAGGCACGGTCGCGGACAGCGACAGGGCCTGCCACAGCTTCTGGTAGCTGCCCTCAACCCAAGCCTGGACCACGAGCTTCTCGACGCTGACCTGCTGCTCGAGCATGCCCTTCTGCCACTGCGGGACCTTGCCCTGGCAGATCTTCTCGTAGCCGTTGGAGCCCACGATGCAGGGCACCTCCACCATGGCGGTCTCGTCGAAGTTGGACACGGCGCCGTCGTTGGGGACGATGAGCAAGAAGCGCTCCTGGGTGTTCTCGGCAAGCGCGCAGGCCAGGTCCACGATGTAGGTGGCGTGCGCGTCGGCCTCAAAACCGGCGTCCTTGGCGGTACCGGACTCGATCACCTTGCGGCAGGCGCCGAAGACCTTCTTCTCGCGGCCGTCCATAACCTCGTTGGCGCGGGTGTACTCGGGGTTGGCGTGAGCTACCACTCGGTCGGGATACAGGTAGTACTTGAGGTAGGTGTTGGGCAGGGTCTCGGGGTCGAGCGCGTAGGTGTCCTTGGCCATGCCAAAGGTCTCAACCCAGCTGGGCTCCACATGCTGCTCCATGCCGGGCTCGTGCACGATTCCGTCGAGGTAGCCGTTGACCTTCATGTGCTCCTTGATGGTGGGCATGAGGTCGTTGCCGTCCTTGTCGTACACCTTGGTGAACCAGCCGTAGTGGTTGAGTCCGTAGTAGCTGTACTGCAGCTCGCGGCGATCCTTCACGCCGCACATCACGGCCATCTTGTCCATCAGGTCGATGGGCATGTCGCAGATGTTGATGATGCGGGAGTCGGGGCGCAGCACGCGGCAGGCCTCGGCCACGATGGCCGCGGGGTTGGAGTAGTTGAGCATCCAGGCGTTGGGGCTCCACTTCTCCATGTAGTCGAGGATCTCGATGACTCCGCCGATGGAGCGCATGCCGTAGGCGATGCCGCCGGGGCCGCAGGTCTCCTGGCCCACCACGCCGTACTTCAGCGGGATCTTCTCGTCCTTCTCGCGCATGGCGTACAGGCCGACGCGGATGTGGGCGAGGACGAAGTCGATGCCGGTGAAGGCGGTCTCGGGGTCGGTGGTGTAGGAGAACTCGATCTCGGGGGCGTTCTCCTTGAAGTAGATCTCGCAGGCCTTGGCAACAACCTCTTGACGCTCGGCGAAGTTATCGTAAAAGCAGATCTTGTCGACCGGGAAGCGGTCGCGCTCCTTGAGCAGCATGAGGGCGATACCGGGGGTGAAGGTGGAGCCGCCGCCCGCGATGGTAACCGCGTAGCTCTTCTTTGTCATGATGGATTCCTCCGAATCCGGCCGCGAGGTTTTTGGTGAGGGCGTCGTCGCGGCCACATCGCGACGCCCCGTTGGTACCTAAAAGGAGGAGGTGAGCGGGCGGGGTATGCACCCGCTCACCGGGTATGATTAGAGCAGCTCCTCAAAGCGATCGCGCACCTTGGGGACCTTGAGGCCGATGATGACCTGCATGGCCTTGCCGTTCTTGGCGATGCCACTGGTGCCGATGGACTTGAAGTCCACATCCTCGGCGACCTTGGTCTCGTCCTTCACGTTGACGCGCAGACGGGTCACGCAGTTGGTCACGTCGACGATGTTGTCGGCGCCGCCCAGCAGCTCGAGCACGGCCGCGGCGGTAACGGCGTAGGGGTCGTCGGAGTCGATACCGGCACCGGCCTTGGCCTCGCGGTACTCGGCCTTGCTATGGAAGGTCACGTCCTGATCGTCATCCTCGCGACCGGGGGTCTTGAAGTCGAACTTGACGATGAGGAAGCGGAAGACCACAAACCAGATCGCGGTGAACACCAGACCGACGCCCAGGCCCATGAGGTAGGTCATCCAGTGGTTGGCCATGAGCGGGATGAAGTTGAGTGCGCTCATCTCGATCAGACCGCCGGCGAAGACGCCGACGCAGCCGACAAGGTTCATGGCCATGGCGAGCAGCGCGGCCAGGAAGGCGTGGACGATGAACAGCGGCGGGGCGATGAACAGGAAGGTGAACTCGATGGGCTCGGTCACGCCGCACACGATAGCGGTGAGGGTGATGGGGATGAGCAGGGCCAGAAGCTCCTTCTTCTTCTCAGGCTTGGCGGTGGCGTAGAAAGCCAGCGCGATACCCGGGCAGCCAAAGACCTTGGACCAGCTGGAGCAGGTGAAGGCGGCGTAGGGAGCGAGCTCCTTGAGCGAATCGGTGGAAGCGGCGATCGTGGGCAGGTCGAGCGCGAAGGCGGCGTAGATACCGCCGTTCACCACGGCGTTGTCATAGTAGAACGGGCTGTAGAGCAGGTGATGCAGGCCAAACGGGATAAGGGCGCGCTCGAGGAAGGCGAAGATGCCCACGCCGGGGGTGCCCACGGAGGCGACGAAGACCTGGAAGGCGCGGATGCCGTCCTGGACATGCGGCCACACCAGGCAGGCAATGAGCGCCACGGGCAGCAGCACCGCGAAGGCGACCATGTACACGAAGGTGGAACCGGAGAAGACGCCCAGCCACTCGGGAAGCTCGAACTCGTAGAACTTGTTGTGCAGGGCGATCACGATACCGGAGATGGCCAAAGCGCCGATCATGCCCATGTCGAGAGTCTTGATGCTGGCGACCATAGCGAGGCCGGACTCGCCGCCGGTGTCGAGCGAGTAGTCGACGCCAAAGGCGCCGCCCCACTGGGACAGGATGGTCGCGACGAAGTAGTTGAAGGTGAGGTAGGCGACCAAGACCTCCATGCAGCAACGGGCGTTCTGCTTCTTGGCCAGGCCGATGGGCAGCGAAACGGCGAACAGCAGCGGAAGCTGGTTGAAGACAGTCCAACCGCCCTGGAGGATGACGTTCCACACGCCATACCACATGGTGTCAGCAGCCGCGAGCGGCCCCATGATAACCTCGGTGGTGAACAGCGTACCCAGACCGATGACCACGCCGGCGAAGGCGAACAACAGCACCGGGGTGAACATCGCACCACCGAACTTTTGGATTTTCTGCATCATGGCAGCAAATCCCCCTTTCCCCTCACATCCGGGCGCGCTCCCGCACGGATCCGGATGCGTCTGAATCCATACGATGAGCTGTTCTGCCGCGCGGCGCCTCGCGAACTATTGAACAACTCATTCGTATAAGTTGTAAGAGCATAATCTGTCACTCATACGAATGAGTCAACTTATACGAATGAGCTAACCCTGCGAACGGTCGATTTTTACCGGTAAGCGGAAAATCACAGGTCGATAGACCGTCCGCAGGCGCGAGGGTACCGCTCGGCAACTGGTTGTAACCTCTGGTGGATACCATTCGCATCTTTGGGTACACTCATTCGCATAAGTAAAATTGAAAGGCGCCGACCCATGGCAAAAGCTGTTTACCAAGGCATCTACCAAACGCTCAAACGCGAGATCGACAACGGAACCTACGACTACCAGTCGCTGCTTCCCAGCGAGACGGAGCTCACCCGGCGCTTTGGGTGCTCGCACAGCACCATACGCCGCGCCATCGCCGAGCTCTCGGCTGACGGATACGTGCAACCGCTGCACGGCAAGGGCGTGCGCAACATCCATAACCCCGACAGCCTGGACTTTGGTGACTCGGACGTCTATGGCCTGGAGACCTATAAGGAAAGCGGTGCCCGGCGGGGCTTTAAGCCCATGACGCGCTGCATGACCTTTGAGCGCGTTGTCGCCGATGCCCAGCTGGCGAAGACCACCGGATTTGCCCAGGGAAGCGAGCTTTTGCACGTGCTGCGCGCACGCTATCGCGACGGCGAAGGCACCTCCAGCGACGACAGCTATTACCTGGCAAGCGAGGTCGAGGGTCTCACGCCGCAGATCGCCGAGGAGTCGGTCTACGAGTACCTGGAAGAGGTGCTGGGAATGCAAGTGGTGATCTCTAAGCGCGTGATCACCATGGAGCGTGCCAGCGAGTTCGACCAAGCCACCAAGGGACTTGCCCCCACCGACTACGTTGCCGTGATGAAATGCAACGCTTTCGACAACAACGGCATCATGGTGGAATACACCGAAACAAGGCAGAAGGCCTCGTTTTTCCAGATGCGCGTGAACTCCCTGCGTAAGAAGCGCGTATAGGGCGAGCATCGCACCAAGGCCGTACGCGGCAACCATCGACACAGCGCTCACATAACACCCCCAACCAGCTCTGCGGCCTGTGCGGCGAACGCGGCGATATGCTCCACGAGCTGACCCATGAGGTAGACCAGCTGTTGGGGACTCGCGCCGTTGGCGATGCAAGTGAGCGCGTACGCGGCGAAGAACACCGCCACAAGCAGCACGGGAAACAGGATCGCCGTCGCGATCATGCGCACCACGTGCCCGCGGCGGCGGCGATGGGCGCGCTTTTGCGCGTACGCCTCCTCAGCGCGATACGCGTCCCGGGCGATACCGCTGGCCGACGCCTGCGCGTTTCCCGCACAAGCCACGCGCACGGCTTCCTCATGCCAGGCGGGCATACCGCCAGCCTGGCTGGTTTTTGGCTGATGTTGCGATTCGTCCGCCTCACGTTGCCTGGCCACGGCGACGTGCTCCCGGGGCTGCGGGTTCTCGATAAACAAATTCATGTGCGCCTCCCTTTTGGGGGGCGCGGAGGTAGGAACCCTCAGCTTGCGCCTTCGCGCTGGCCGCGTCAAGCCGATATTACATATGTTCGGTAAACGGCAAGGATCAAAAGCTCGGCACCAACGAGTCGAATGACGAACACGCCGCCAGACCGGCGATCGACCGCACGTCTGAGAACCTGCCCAAGATCACACGACAGAGGAGAGCAGGTCCCTCACATGATCGATGACGGCGCGGGCGCAAGGTTCGACTGCGGTCGCGACCGGCTCCGAGAGCCCCCGCGCGAGCGTCCCATCCCCCAAGCTCTCGACCTGCACGCCAAAGCAACGTGAAACCTCGCAGGTCGCGCCCAAAAACCTCGCGGAGGCGAGAACGTCGGCGAGCCGCACGTCGTGCAAGGAGGCCATGCCTGTGGAGGTCGCCATGTCCTCCGGGTCAAAAGCGAGCACGGTTCCCGCAGGCTTACCCGTATTATCCAACGCGTCGATCACCACGGCGACATCGCACGCCCTAAGGTCGCTCACCAAGCCATACCCCACAACCGCCCTATCAAGCACGTCCACACCCTGGGGCAGCTCGCCGCATGCCTCGAGCCAGCGTGCCACCGCGGGCCCAAAACCATCGTCTAGCTGGTATTCATTTCCCACGCAGATGATCGAAACTCGCATAGTCCCTCTTTCAAAAAATCGACCCGGGGCTTCCGAGGCCCCGGGTCGTGCGGCAACGGGCGTGTCCGAGACGCCCTTGCCAAAAAGACGAGCTGCAGGTTGGGTTTACTCATCTCAAGCCGTATTTTTACCACTTCGCCGCGCATTTGAAACCCGAGTATGTACTCTCAAATAATTCCCAACGAACCGTCACCCATCTTTCAAATATCCCATACCAATTGGTATCAAAAAGCCCCTCCCCGGCATATGCCAACGAGGGCATGTTCCCGCCGTCCCAGCCTGACAACGATACGGCCGACCGCCCGACGGCGGCTGAAGTCATCGCGAAGGTAGCGCAAAGCTCGCTGAAACGCCAAAATGAACGTCGTTCAGCGTACTTTGCGCTACCTTCGCGGGAGAGGTCATGCGGGTTGAGGCACCGTTTTACGCCAGGTCCTCGACTCGGTGCTTACAGGCTCACTACGACGAGCGCATCATGCTCAAAGGGGTGCTGGGCGACCGTGAGCGCACCAGGCTCGGTGCCCTCGCATGCGCCCAGATGCGCCACGTGCCTGCGCTCCAGATCATAGGCCACAACGCTCACACAGCCAGCATCCACGCCGTCCATGCCCTTGAGCTTGAGTTTGGTTGCGAATGGCATGTAAGCGACTATGTGAGCGTCGGTGCGGGCAACACGAATGGCCTCGCGCTCATCGGCCAAAAGCTCCTGGGCGGGTGCGAGACCCACGCCCTCGGCACTCCGCAGACAGCCCAATCCACGCAGCACCTCCGGCACCAGGCCAAAGTCCCACACACCCTCAAACTGCAGGCACTCGTGCCAGCGGAACGGCGCATCGAAGCCTTCGCCCAGCGCGCTGCCAAGGCTCGTGCTCGTCTGCCAGTTCCACACGCCCGCCGCGCCGTAGGTAATGCCAGCGACCGCGCCCGAGCATACACCGGTCCAAGCGCTCGCACGGCAATCCTGCGCGTTGAAGCGATGGTAGAAATGCCCGCTCGAACCCATCTGCTCATAGCAAGGCTCCGAGTTCACCAGAGGCTTTTTGGGATAGTTGGCCACAAAGTCCTCGGGCAACCTCCAGGTCTCGTCCTGATGCTGCCAGTTGTGTCCCGGCTGGTACATGTAGAAGTCCAGGCGGCCCACAAATTGCTCGGGGATGGAGCGGTTGCCGCGGTTGATATGCATGCAACGCAGGGAGTCCGGTGCCGCATCGCAGATCTCGGAAAGCACCTGCTCGTAGTAATCCACCGCCTCGGGCGTCTTAAAGTCGGTATCACCGCTCACCACGTACACAGGGTCGAACTCGCCCAGCTCGGCGACCACGCGGCACACGTGCTCGCGCATCTTCTCGACCGGCATGGTCGCGGCGCCCGTGAGCTCTCCGATCTTGCTGCCCCAGGTACCGGGCACAAAGTTGCACCAACTGAGTACCAGCGCCGGTCTGATTCCATGTTCGACGGCGGCGGCAAGCATGGTACGCGCTCGTTCCCAGTAGGCAGGATTCACGGCATCCCAATCAAAGACGATGCCGTCCTCGCTTGCATACGGGTAGATTCCCAAGTCGGGGCGACAGCGGTCCCATTGCGGCAAGGTGTTGATCTGCAGCAGGTTGATGCCCTGCTCGGCACGGCGGGCCAGGTAGTAGTCCCAGTCGGCAAGCTCGATATTGGTAAAAGCACTCCAGCAGGTATCGCCCAGCCAAAACCAGGGCTTTCCGTCCAGCGTAAACCCATCGCCCGCAGCGTTCACGGCGAGCTTTCCCAACTTACCCTTCGTCATGGCTATCCCCTTTCGCAGGCACACTCGCATGCCCTTATCGCACTTCAAAAACCCAAAAGGGGCCCGTCCGCACGCGGCGGGCGAGGCCCCTTAACACTACATCAGATGCATCACGGCGCGAGCCCCTTAGGCGAGCCCGGGCTCCTCGTCCATCTCGTCGAGCTCCTCCTTGGAGAAGCCGGTGAGGTAGACCACGATGGCGGCGATCACAAAGGAGATTGCCATGCCAACGATAGCGCACACCACGTTCATCTGGCCGCCCTGCACGTAGTTGAGGAAGACCATGAAGTTCGCAGCGCCGCCGGCCATGTAGTAGGTAACGCCCATGATACCGGAGGCAACAGCGCCGATAGCACCGCCGATGAACATGCCGAGCATGGTCTTACGGAAGCGCATGAGCACGCCGAAGAGCGCGGGCTCGGTCACGCCGCCGGCGATGGCGGAAAAAACGTAACCAAGGGCGAGGGACTTCTCCTCCTTGTTGCGCAGACGCAGGAAGGCGCCGAACGCGCAACCCCACACAGCGGTCATGGCGCAGTTGGTGGAGACGAAAACAAAGGGATCGTAGCCGGCGGCGATGATCTGCACCTGAGCGAGTAAGATCACGGGCATGTGCATGCCGGCAACCACGAAGAGCTGCCAGAAGGCACCCAGCACAGCCATCACAACGAGGATGCCGATGCCGCCGAGATCTGCCAGGCCAAACAGACCGTTGGCGATAGCATTACCAATAAGGTTGCCGATGGGGGCGAGCACGATGAGCGAGATCGGGATGACCACAATCATGGTGCAGAACGGGGTGAACACGGTGGACAGGACGTCGGGCATGATCTTCTTAAAGAACTTCTCGACCTGATAGAGCACCGGGATGGTAAGGATGATGGGCAGGACGGACTGCGAGTAGTTGGCGGCAGCGATCTCAAGGCCATACACGCTCACAATGCCGCTTCCGCCCTCAGCCGCCGCGGAGATAATGCTCGGGGCGATGAGGACGCCGCCGGTGAGCATGCCCAGCATGGGGCTGGCACCGAGCTTCTTAGCCGCGGCGTAACCCAGGTAGATGGGCAGGAAGTAGAAGGTCGCCTCGTAAAGGGTGGTATAGAAGAAGGTGTAGGTGGGGTCGGTCTCGGCAAAGATGTTGAGCACCTGCGGACCCAACACCACGGCGAAGGTGCGAAACAGACCGCCTGCCATGAGCAGCGGGATGAGCTGGGTCATGGAACCGGACAGATAGTCCAGGATGATGTTGCCAATGCGCGCCGGAGTGAGCTTCTCCTTGGGCGCGTCGAGGTTCTCCTTCACCTCAGCGCCGCGGGACACGCCTGAGATCTCGATGAAGGCATCGAGAACCTTGGGCACGTTTTGGCCGATGATGACCTGCAGCTGCGCGCCGCTCCACTGGGCGCCGAGCACGCCGCGGACCTTCTTGATCTTCTCAAGGTCAGCCTGGCTCTGATCTTTGAGCGTGAGACGAAGGCGCGTCATGCAATTGGTAGCCGTGGAGACGTTTGCCGCACCGCCTACCAGCTCGAGAACCCTCTCGGCGATAACCCGATTCTTATCATTGTCTGCCATGGGTTCCCCTCCCGTGTCAAACCACGCTGAGCAGGTTGAATCGCTGCCCGCCCAGCCTTACATGTGTCCGTAAACATAAACAGTTTGTTTACTGAACGTTTATGTCTCGTATAGTACTTGAGTCGAGAGATATTTAGTGATTTTCCCGGCGAACGGTAGCAAACGGCGGGCGAGCGTCGTGATGAACGAGGCTTAGATCGCTAGACGTGTTTTGTCTCTATACTAAACATGTTTACAAATGTCTATCGAAAGGCAGGGCGCATGACAGCTACTCACTCCTATATATCCGTCAAGTCTTTGGGTGATTTTGGTCCGTGGATCTCGAAGCTGGTTCTTACCATGCCGGCCACCGTTCGCACCGCCGAGATCGCACCCGCGACCTTTAACGTGTATGCCGAGCGCCACGAGACCGCAGGCGGCGTGGTGATGCGTCGCGAGCCCGGCATCAGTCACGAGCTGCCCAGCACGGGTTACGTGAAGGTGCTTGCCGCCTACCCCTGTGACGAGTCCGGAGCGCGCACCGCTACGGGAGCTGGCACCCACGTTGCCCTTGAGCTGCCTGAATGCCGTCTCACCAAGACCATCGAGGGAAACGTCACCGTGGGCAGGCTTCTGGACAACCGCTACCGCGTGACGCTTTTAGCCGAGCTTCCCGGCGATGAAGACGGCGAGCCCGTGCGCGGCCTGGTGTGGGATGCGCGCGAGAAAGAGGTCACCCCGGCGCTCGCCGGCTGGCATACCGCACGTATGAACGAGGCTGTGGACGGCATCCAGCTTGAATATGGTTACTTCGAACCTGATTTCTCGGGCGATGCCGTATCGGCAGGCCCCTTTGCCAAGCCCACCCCCAAACCCGAGCGCGCCGCCGTGATCGTATGGCTGCACGGCGCCGGCGAGGGCGGCGACGAGGTCGAGCGCGCCTACACGGGCAACCGCGTGACCGCGCTGTCACAGGCCAAGATTCAAAACTACTTTGGAGGCGCCGCTTGGGTAGTGGTCCCGCAGTCGCCCACGTTTTGGATGGACGACGGCGTGGAGCAGCTTGGCCGTTCCAACAAGAGCATCTACACTCGCGCGCTCAAAGCGCTTATAGATGAGTTTATCGCCGCGCACGCCGACCACGTGGACCCCGACCGCATCGTGGTGGGCGGCCTTTCAAACGGCGGGTTCATGACCGCGCGCCTGGTTGCCGATTATCCCGGCTTCTTCGCAGCGGGCCTTCCCGTTTGTATGCCGTTTTTTGAAGAGAATCAGACTCCCGACATGGTACGGGCTCTGGCTGTCACGCCAATGTGGATGGTGCACTCCAAGGGTGATGAACTGGTGGACCCCCACGATACCTCCCTGCCGCTCTACGCCAAGCTGCGCGAGGCGGATGCGACCGTGCACCTCACCTATTTTGACCACGTCGAGGACCTCACCGGCGTGTATCGCGAGCCAGACGGCCGACCCAAGCAGACCTTCAACCACGGCGTGTGGATCCATGTGTACAACGATTTCTGCCGCACCGACTTGGACGGTGCCAACGTGATGGACGACGGAGAACCCGTGGGCATGTGGGAGTGGGCTGCCCGCCAGCGCTGCATCTCGGCAGCTAAATAGCAACGACATCCCGCGCGCAGAGCGATCGCGCATCCCATTCGATCTTGCATTATCACGCAAAAGGGCGGCCCCTCGGGGCCGCCCTTACCTTAGCGGAGCCATCTTTCGTTTGTCGTTATACAGGAGACGTCTTCCGCAGGTATGTGAGCTTAACGGCGTGGGCTACTCGTTATCACCGGCAGTCATCTGGGTCGCCGAGAGCTCGCCCTCAGATGCGGTGGCGGCATCAGGCCACACCCAGCTGGTGAAATCGGGATGATCGTAGCCCTCCTCCACGGCGAAGGCAAACGCCTCGTCGCGGAAGGACTCCCAAGCCTCGATCTGCTCGGCGAACTTCTCGGCGTCGACCATGCGCAGTGCGTCGGCAGCCAGGGCCCAGCGGTCCATGTTGTTGAGACGCAGCATGTCGAACGGCGTGGTGGTGGAACCCTTCTCCTCGTAACCGTGAACGTTCCAGGCGTCGTGTCCCGGGCGCGCCCACACCAGGCGGCGGATGGTGCCCGCATAGGCGTGGAAGGCGAACAGCACCGGGGTCTCACCGTTACCAAAAAGCTCAACGAACTGCCCATCGGTAAGGGCCTCATCGTTCTCGCAAGGGTTCTGGATCTTGAGCAGGTCGACCACGTTCACAAAGCGAACCTTCACGCCCAGCTTGCCCAGCATGCCGGTCGCGGCGAGGGCCTCAAGCGTAGGAACGTCACCGCAGGTGGCGATCACCACGTCGGCATCCTCCGGGCTCGTCGCGCCGCTTGCCCAATCCCAGGCCGCCGCGCCCACCTCAAGCTCGGCGCGGGCGTCGTCCACGGTGATGAACGTCGGGGCGGGCTGCTTGCCGCAGAAAATCGCGTTCACGCAGTTGGTGTCTTTATAGGAACGCTCGGCCACGGCGAGCGCCATGTTGGCGTCGCAGGGGTAGTAGGCGTTCACGATGTGCGTATCGTTGGCCTTGTTGAGCAAAAGGTCGATAAAGCCGGGATCTTGATGTGAGAAACCGTTGTGGTCCTGACGCCACACGTGGCTGGTCAGCAGGATGTTGAGGCCGGAAATGGGCTTGCGCCAGGGGATCTCGCGCACGGTCGCCTCGAGCCACTTGCAGTGCTGATTCACCATGGAGTCGACCACGTGGACAAAGCTCTCGTAGGTACTCCACACGCCATGACGGCCGGTAAGCAGGTAACTCTCGAGGAAGCCCTCGCACTGGTGCTCAGAAAGCTGCTCCACAACTTTGCCGCGCTGGGCGAGCAGGTCATCGTTCTCGGCATCCTCGTAGGAGCCGCCCTCCCACTGCTTGCGGGTCACCTGGTAGGCGTCCTGAAGGCGGTTCGAAGCGGTCTCGTCCGGGCCGAAGATACGGAAGTTGTCAGAGTTGGCAGCCAGCACGTCGGCGGTGTAGGCGCCAAAGACGCGCGCGGCCTCGGTGGCACCCCAACCATGGCCCTTCTCGGCCACGGGAACCTCGTGAGCGTGGATGTCGGGGAGCTCAAGCTCCTGGCGCACCACGCCACCGTTGGCGTTGGGATTCGCGCCAATGCGCAGCTCGCCGGTGGGCATCCAGTCGGTTACCTCGGAGCGAATGGCGCCGTTCTTATCGAACAGCTCCTCGGGGACGTAGCTCTTGAGCCACTCGCGCAGCACGCGGAAGTGCTCGTGCGTGTCGCGGGCGCTCGCCAGCGGCACCTGATGCGCGCGCCAGCTGTCCTCGGTCTTCTTACCGTCGATATGCTTGGGGCAGGTCCAGCCCTTGGGCGTGCGAAACACGATCATGGGGTAGATCGGACGGCTCTCGTCGCCGGCCGCGGCATGCTGCTTGATATCGCAGATCTTGCCAAAGACCTCCTCCAGCAGGGCGGCGAACCGGGCGTGGATGGATTCGTGGCTCTCGTCGTCAAAACCGGCGACGAAGATATGGGGCTCGTAACCCATACCGGCAAAGAAGCTCTTCAACTCGTCATCGGAGATGCGGGCGAGGATGGTGGGGTTGGCGATCTTGTAGCCGTTGAGATGCAGGATCGGCAACACGATGCCATCAGTGGCGGGATTCACGAGCTTATTGGACTGCCAGGAGGTGGCCAAGGGGCCGGTCTCGGCCTCACCGTCGCCCACCACGGCGACCGCGAGCAGGCTGGGGTTGTCCATCACGGCGCCGTAGGCGTGAGACAGGGTGTAGCCCAACTCGCCACCCTCATGGATGGAACCGGGAGTCTCCGGCGCGAAGTGGCTGGGGATGCCGCCGGGGTAGGAGAACTGGCGGAAGAACTTCTGGAGGCCGGCCTCATCGTTGGTGATATCGGGTCGGATCTCGCGGTAGGTGCCGTCGAGCAGGGACTGCGCGGTGCCGGCGGGACCGCCGTGACCCGGGCCCATGAGGAAGATGGCGTTTTGCCGATGGTCAGCGATAAGGCGATTCACGTGGCCCATGAGGAAATTGATACCCGGCGTGGTTCCCCAGTGGCCCACCAGACGGTGCTTCACGTCAACGCGGCCAAAGTCACGGGCCTCACCGGTCTTGGCGTCCGTCCAGTCGCTCCGCATAAGCGGGTTGCTACGCAGGTAGATCTGGCCCACGGACAGGTAGTTGGACGCGCGCCAGTAACGTTCCACACCCGCGAGAATCTCCTCGGACACAGGGGCGTCGAGTTTCTTCCACGGGGTGCCGATGACGGGCTGCGGATGAGACATAGCCAAGTCCTCTCAACATGTTTAATAACGTTTACGCAGGTAATCCTGTTGAGATAAGCTTAGTTGCTAAATCGTTTTATCGGAAATGATAAATCGCTTTATCAAGTGTTTTGTGGAGGCTTTATGATCTGGATAATGGGAGGGGTTATTAAACAAATGATGCGCAGAGAGCGATTCCGGACACATCACTTAGATACTCGCATTCTCCAGCATCCGAGGCGACGTTGTGAACCTTGCTGCCGGCCCTCTCCGCGACGTAAAAAGCCCGCCGCCGGTCTCCCGGCGGCGGCCCCATGCCCCGACGCTATCAAATTGATACTCCGGCTGTCCTTACAACCGCCTTATCGATCCATCACCTGCAGGCAGGTTGCCACGGCGCCATAGATATTGGCGTCGTTGCCCAGCTGGGCGGGCACGATCACAGGGCGCGGCATATCCTTCAAAAAGCCGGTATAGTAGCTCATCACGTCGTCCATCTTGCGATCAAACGCCTCAAAGAGCTCTGGGTGACACGAGATGCCGCCACCAATGGCAAAGCACGCGGGATCCAATACGCACTGCAGGTTCACCAGCGTGCGGTCAAAGACCTCAGCGTAGCGGTCCAGACCTCGCTGCACAGCCTCCCAACCCTCGGATTTTGCCTCAAGCATGCCAAACATGCGGCGGCCGTCCATCGCGTCGATCTCACTCGCATCGGTGAGTCCCAGCTCCTCCACGACCAGGTCGCGCAGACCACGCCAACCGCAGGTCATGGCAAAGGAGCGGCGGAAGTCCAGGGGCTTGTCCACGTTGTTGGACAAAAAGGACAACTCGCCCGCAAAGCCGCCCACGCCGGTAAGCACGCGGCCGTCGATTACGATGCCGCCGCCGATACCCGTTCCGATGGCCAGCACGCAACCCACCGAAGCATCCTTGAGTGCGCCGGCAGCGTACTCACCCATCGCTGCGCCCTTGCCGTCGTTCACCACGGCGACGGGCATATCGAAGCGCTCGCGCATGATCTTGCCTAGCGGGACACCGTCCATAAAGGTGAGGGCACCGCCGCGGTGAATGGTGCCGTCAGGGTCATCGTCGTAGCCGAAGATGCCACCCGGCGCCGAGATGCCGATGCCGCACACCTGATCGCGGTAGGGCTCCACCAACGCCGATAGCGTCTCAACCAGTTCCTCCACACAGGTGAGCGGCGTATCCACTGAGTCGTGCGCGCCAAACTCGTAGCCCTCGCTCACCAGCGCCCACTTGATGCTCGTGCCACCGATATCGATACCAAACAGCTGCCTCATGAGTTTAACCCCTTCTCTAAAACCAAAGGACCCGAACGGAACCAAACGCCCGTCCAGGTCCATTACATCACGGATCGCGTCCGCACGCGGCGCGAGCGAACTACTTGGCGACCTTGGTGAGGCGCACGAGCATGTATTGCTTGCTCGGCAGATCGACGCGCACGTGGCCGGTGTAGGTGCCGGGCAGCGTGGTGATCGCCATATCCCAGGTGTCAACCACGTCGATGGTGTACTCGGTGCCCTCGGGCAGGTCGAATTCACGGTAGGACGGACGGAAGAAGCCAAAGTAGATCAGCACGTCGTCATCGCCGGCACCGCGCCTGTCAGCCAAGCAGGTGACGTCCCAGGTGAAGGTGCCCAGCAAGATTCCGCGCTCGTCGGGCACGGTATCCAGACCCTCGGGAAGCCCCTCAAAGTACGTGCGGCAAAAACCAATGCGCTCAGGGCTCGTTCCGTACAGCTCGCCGCCGTGAGCCCACCAGATCTTGGGACCGCGATCCACGTAGGTCTCTCCATGGGAGAGGTACCCGCCGCGCATCATGCCTTCCCAGAAGCGACGCGTCATCTCCTCACCGGTGATGTTGCCCCAGCCCCAGTTGATGTTGCCCTCGTAGGCGCATTCATCGACAATGACGGGCTTGTTGTACTTGGCGCGCAACTCGGTGATCTCCTCGGCGGTACGGAACAGATCGCAGCGCTGATAGCTCACATGGGTGATCCAGGGGTGGCTGTGGTCGAAGATCTCGCGGCAGTTGTGGATAGAGCGCAGGTGGCCAAAGGCGTCGTTATCCATCACCAGGCGCGCGTAGCGATCCCAGTCCTGGACGCTCTTCCAGGGCATGAGATCCCACTCGTTGGCCATGGACCACCACACGTTCTTATAGGCGGCCAGGCGGCGCACCGCGTAGGACAGGTAATAGCAGTCCTCCTCGGCCGTCATCTTGGAGAAGCCCCACTCGGGCTTGTCGTAGGGGTGCAGCAGGATGATGTCGGCCTCGATGCCCAGCTCGTCGAGCTGCGCGATGCGGTTGTCGAGGTTCTCCCAAAACTCCTCGACAAACCGGGTGTGGTCAAAGCCGTTCTCAATGTCGCCCGGAAAAGCGTAGAGCTCGGGGTTGTGCTTGTTGTAATCGTAGAACTTGGGGAAGATGCACATGCGCACCTTGTTGAAGGGCGCCTTGGCAAGGGTCTCGAGCGTCTTCTCCTGGCAGGCGGTCTCCTGGTTGGTCCACGCATAGGCCGTGGTACCAAAGGGAAGGTAGCGGGTGCCGTCCTCATAGAGGAAGGTGAAGTCGTCATCGGTGGAGAAGGGCGCCTCATGCGGGCGAACATCGCAGGCGCGCAGCACGCGACCGTGGTTGCTCTCGCCGGCGGGCGTCACCTCGACCTTGCCGGTGGCGCCGGCGAGCGCAGGATCGCTGGAGGCGGTCACATAGGACCACGTGCCGGCGTGGGTGGGCAAAAAGCGCACGGCGTAGCGGCCCTCGCCGCGATAGAAGCCGCGCACCGTGTAGACGTCGGGGGTCGTCTCGCAGGTAAACGTGGCGGTGAGCTCCACCTCGGCGTAGGGGTTGCCCTCGGCGGTGCCGGTAAGGTCGAGCTGGAAGACCTTGTACTGCTCTACGGTTTGCATTGTTCCTCCAAACGACTCATGGCTGGATGAAATAGGGTGCCCGATCCGGGGAGTCGAGCCAGACCGGGCACCGCTGCGAACTGTGTAAGCGTATGCGCTACTTCACGTTCTTGATGAGCAGGATCACGACGGCGCCGACCACGAGGCACACCAGGGCGGCGGGGAACACCAGGAAGTAGGAACCGGTGACGCCCACAATGGTGGAGCCGATGATGGGCGAGCAGATCTGGCCCACGTTGGTGGCGATGTTGAGGAAGCCGAGGTCCTTTCCGGCGTTCTCCTTGTCGGGCAGGACATCGATGTTCAGAGCCTGATCAACGGCACCGTAGATGCCGTTACCAAAGGCGTAGCAGGCGGCGAAGATGTACATGCCGGCCACGGACTTCATAAGCCAGGGCGCGGCGATACCGGCGGCGACGAGCAGGGTGGCCGCAGCGACGAGAGGCTTACGACGGGCGAACTTGTCGGAGATGTAGCCGGAGACGATGGAGGTGGCGAGCGAGATGACCATAATCACAAGGGACATGCTGGTCATGACAGCGCCGGAATCCTCGACGGACAAGCCGATGTACTTCTGCAGGATGTAGAGCTGGAAGCTGTAGACGCCCCACATTCCAAGGTAGAAGAACAGGCGGCCGGCGAACGCCATGTAGTAGTCGAAGCAGTTCTTGGTGGGCGGCTGGAACACGGCGAACAGGGTGCTGGCGGAAAGCTTCTCACGAGGCGCCTCGTCCTTGGAGGACTTCTCGGTCGGCCAGATCACGATGGCGATGATACCGGTGAGGCACCAAGCGACAAGACCGGTGAGGAAACCGGGAATGGGGTTGGTGAGGAAGTGGCTACCGATCATGATGCCCACGGAGGAACCCACGGTGGCGCCGCCGCCGTAGAAGGCGGAGATGAGGGCGCGGTTACAGGCCGGAATGCGCTCGGACATCATGGCGGTTACCGGGGTGAGCATCATGTTGAGGCCGATCTGGAGAACGGACCACGAAGCCACGATCACAGGGATGGACGTGGCGGCGGAGGTGCTCCAGAAGGCAGCGCCGCAGATGAAGCCGCCCACGAGGACCCACGGAGTACGCTTACCGAAGCGCGAACGGGTGCGGTCGGAAAGAGCGCCGCAGATGATGGATGCCAGCAGGGCGAACACAATGCCCACGGAGTTCATGGTGGTGAGGATGGACTCGCCCTGGCCAGGCCACAGCTCCTCAAAACGCTGCGGGAACAGAACAGACGAACCGATGGTGCCCGACATCATCCACATGATGCCGAAAACGATGAAGCCGATCATGAAGCGGCCGGTCTCCAGCTTGGACAGGGGGCGTCCCACGTCGGGGGCAACGGTGTTGGGATCGACCGCGAGGGTGCCGTCCTTCTTTGCGGACATCTGCATGTCTCCTCTCAAATAGGGAATGGGCACGAGCCCTGGCGGATACGGGAGGGGAATTGCATTCGCCAAGGCTCGCGGATGCTTATCACTAACTGGTTGGTAAGTGATAAGCACCGAGGTCATTATGGTTCCCCTGTGATACAAGTGACCCCTTGTGCCGGCGAACGGTACCTATCGACCGGTAAATGGTTACTAGGTAGTAAGCGCTAACCGTTCATGGATACCTTTCGAGGACTTGCTTTACGCGCAAGACGCGGCGGCTGCATAATGATGTAAACGTTTACTAAGGAGCGCCGTGAAATGACGATAGATTCGCTACGCATCGCTCAAGAGCCCGCGGCCACCCCGCGCCGGCGAAGCGCCGCCGCCGAGCAGCGCTTGAATCAGATCGTACAGGCAGCGGTCGAGGTCATCAACGAGCGCGGCTACAACGGGATGTCGCTGCAGGCGGTCGCCAACAAGGTGGGCATCACGCAAGCCGGCGTGCTGCATTACGTGAAGAGCAAGGAAAACCTGCTCTTTGAGGTGATCAGCCACTACTACGACCACAGCAGCAGCGAGGAGGATTATCTCTCGTTGTTCGAGCCCGGCGGGGCCATGGAAGGGTCGCGCCCCAAGATTCCCGAGTACTGCCGCCTTATCGTGGCCGAGAACTCAAACCAGCCCGAGATGGTCATGCTCTTTCAAAACCTCAACACCGAGGCCATGAGTCCCGCGAGCCCGGCACACGACTACTTCGCCGAGCGCTCGCGCCGTGTGGCCGAGGACGTGCCCAAGCAAATAGACTGGCTCGTACCCGAGGGCGTGGACGCGCAGCAAACCATATCGGTTGCGATGGCGGCCATGTACGGCCTGGAGGGCCGCTGGGTCGCACGGCCCGACGAGATCGACTATCAGGCCGAATGGGCGCGTTTCGAGGACGTGCTGTTCCCCTCCCCCATCTGGGACGGATACCGATAGGAAGTCGCAGCGGCGGCACGCGACGGCGAGACCGCGAGGATGAGCTGCGGCTGACGACACCCCTCCACAAAGCCCGGCCCACCCCATAGCGATGCGAAAAAGGCGCCGGCAAGGGACATCCCTCGCCGGCGCCTCGCCTAAGCATCGACCATGTTTGTCTCGGCTATGCCTGATAGGCGATGGCGGCGCGCACGGCGCGGTGCCAGCCGTGGATACGCTCCTCGCGCAATCCCTCGGCCATACCGGGTTTCCACTCCGCACGCGGCGGAATGGCATGCGTAACCTCGCGGTCGTACATCCCGAGCGCGATTCCGGCGCACCAAGCAGCGCCCAGGCCACTCATCTCGTCCTTGCCGGCGGCGCGAAGCGGCGTGGCCAAAAGGTCGCATAGAAACTGCATGAGGTAGCCGTCGCGGGTAGGACCGCCGTCCACTCGCAGCTCGGCGAGGCCCAAACCCGAGTCGCGACGCATCGCGTCTGCCACGTCGAAGATCTGAAAGCCGATGCTCTCATCCGCGGCGCGCACAAACTCGGCACGGCCGCAGGTGCGGTCCATCCCAAAGACGGCGCCGCGCGCGTCGCTCTCCCACCAAGGCGCACCCAGGCCGGTGAAAGCCGGTACCAGGTAGACCCTGCTCGAGGGGTTCGCGCTGTAGCATAGGTCAGTGACCTCCTCGGGGTTTTCGATAAGCTCCATGTCGTCACGCAGCCAGGTTTTCACGGCACCGGCGTAGTTGATGTTGCCCTCGAGCACGTAGACGGCTTTGCCGCCCATGCGCCAAGCAAGCGAGCTCGACAGTCCGCAGGTGCTATGCACGTAGGAGGTGCCCACGTTCATCATCACCGACGAACCGGTGCCCAGCGTGGCCTTGGCCTGCCCGCGCTCCAGGCACCCCTGGCCAAACAGGGCCGCATGCGAGTCGCCCAGCACGCCGTGGATAGGCACCGGCGAGGGCAAGAAGCCGTCCAGGTCCGTGGTGCCAAACAGGCCGTCAGAATCGGTGACGGCGGGCAGGCAGCCCATGGGCACGCCAAACAGTGCGCATACCTGCTCGCTCCACATAAGGTTGTCCAGATCGAACAGCTGCGTGCGGCTGGCATTGGAATAATCGCAGCGAAACTCGGCGCCGCCGGTGAGGGCCCACACCACCCAGCTGTCGATGGTACCGAGCGCGAGCTTGCCGGCAGTCGCCAGCTCCGCGGCGCCCTCGATATTGCGCAAGATCCAAGCCATCTTCGCCGCAGGATAATACGGCGACAAGGCCAGGCCCGTCACCTCGCGTATAGCCTGGGCGGCACCGTCCATGAGCGCGACCTCATCGCATATATCCTTGGCGCGGGCGCACTGCCACACGATGGCGTCGCAAATCGGCTCTCCGGTCTCGCGGTTCCACGCCACGGTGGTCTCGCGCTGGTTGGAGATTCCCACACCGCAGATCTCGGCCGGGGACGCACCGCCCACCGCGATGACCTCGCGGCAGACGGCGATCGTGTTGGCCGCGATCTCACGCGGATCATGGCTCACCCAGCCCAGGTCGTTGACCTTCTGCTCGTGCGGACGGTCGGCGCGGGCGATGAGCTTGCCGTCCTCATCCACCAGCAGCGCCTTGGTGCCCTGGGTAGATTGATCGATTCCTATGATGTAGCGGGTCATGACGCTACCCTATTCACCAGCGGCGGCCAAAAACGCGGCCGCGGTCCTGGCGATACCCTCGGCGTCCAGACCGTAGTGGGCAAAGACCTCCGCCGAAGTGCCGGTCACCACGGGCGCGTCGGGCAGGGAGAGGCACTTCACCGGACGAGGGCAGTTTTCGGACACAACCTGGGCGACCATGGAGCCCAAGCCGCCGGTGGGCGCATGCTCCTCGGCGGTGATAACCACGCGGGCGGCACTGGCAGCAGCGAGCACGGCCTCGCGGTCGAGCGGCTTCACGCAGTACATGTCCAAAACGCTGGCCTCGATGCCCTGCTCGGCAAGCTTCTCGGCGGCGTCGAGCGCGGGACGCACCAGCTCGCCGCATGCGATGATCGCAACATCGGAGCCCTCGCGCAGCCACACGGCGCGGTCGAGCTCGAAGGGCAGGTCCTCGGCAGACTCGCTGGCGTAGATATCGTCCACGGGATTGCGGCCCACGCGAATATAGGCCGGCTTCTCGTCGCGAAGCAGCTCCTGGATGAGCCGTGCGGTCTGATGACGGTCGCTCGGCAAATAGACGCGCATGTTGGGGATCGCGCTCATGGCGGCGATATCCTGTGCGGAGTGATGGCTCATGCCCAAGGCGCCGTAGGAAACGCCGCCCGAGATACCGATGAGCTTCACGTTGGTGTTGGAGTAGGCGCAGTCGACCTTAGCCTGCTCGTAGGAGCGGGTGGTCACAAAGGACGCGGGGCTTGCCACGTACGCCTTCTTGCCGCAGGAGGCAAGGCCGGCCGCGATGCCCACAGCATCCTGCTCGGCGATGCCCACCTCAACAGCCTGCTCGGGGAACTGCTGGTAGAACGGGGCAAGTGATGCCGAACCACGGGAGTCGCAACACAAAACGGTCACGTCGCGGTCGCCTTTAGCGGCGGCGAGGAGCGCGTCGCAGATGGCGGCGCGGTTTGCCTTCTTGTTGACGGCCTTCGCAGCCTCGACGGTATGGGCGATCTTAGGCATAGCGAGCCTCCTTGGCATGGGCGGCGAGGTCCGCCGTGATCTGTGCGTACTCCTCGGCATTGGGCGTGTGGTGATGCCAGTCGGCCTTGTTCTCCATCACCGGAGAGCCGCAGCCCTTCACCGTGTTGGCGATGATCACCGTGGGCTTGCCCTTCACGGTCTTGGCCTCCTCAAAGGCGGCATCCAACGATGCGATGCTGTTGCCCTCGACGGACAGCGCGTGCCAACCAAAGGCCTCCCAGCGGGCGACCTGGCTGTCCTGGCGCATGACGTCCTCGGTGCAGCCGCTGATTTGCAGGCGGTTGCGGTCCACCACGGCGACCAGGTTGTCCAGACCGTAGGTGGGGGCGGCCATGGCGGCCTCCCAGATGGACCCCTCGGCAAGCTCGCCGTCGCCCATCACCACGTAGGTGCGGTAATCCCGACCGTCCATCTTGGCGGCAAGCGCCATGCCCACGCCCACAGGCAACCCGTGGCCGAGCGAACCGGAGTTCATCTCGATACCCAGCAGCTTGTTGTTGGGGTGACCGATGTATGGGCTCGCGAACTTGTTGAAACGCGCCTTCACGTCATCGAGGTCGAGGAAGCCAAAGTGGCAGAGCACCGCGTAGTAGGCCTCCATAGCGTGGCCCTTAGACAGCACGAAGCGGTCGCGGTCGGGATCGTCCATCTTGTTGGGGTCGACGTTCATCTGACGGCCGTACAGGTCGATGAGGATGTCCATCACGGACATGTCGCCGCCGATGTGACCGCCGCCGCCGGCAACGATGATGTCGACGCAATCCTGGCGCAGCTGCCAGCGCAGCTGCTCGAGCTCGTTTAGGGTCGCCATGAGCTACTCTCCCCTCAGGTAGGCCTTGATGGCCGCGTCGTTCTCGTCGTACAGGTCGGGCGCGATGCCCAAGTACTTGCAGGCCTCGTAGAGTACCGGCACCACGTCGGCGTGAATGGCCACGCAGTGGTGGATGTAGGGGCCCTCCACAATCTTGGCCTCGAGGCGCTTGAGGTTCTCGACCTCGACCCACAGGTAGGTGCCCATGCCGGCCGGACCGTCGATGCCGCGGGCGTTGCCCAAAAGCAGCGAGTACTCGCCGTTGTCGCCGTCAAAGCGAGCGAGGGTGAGGTCGCCGTGCTTGGCCTCGGCCGTGAGTGCACCGGGGTGATCGAAGGCGAGCGGGTAGGTGAGCTGGGGCTTGCCGCAGGCGACCGAGCAGGGCCAGGGGCCGCAGTGCTGGAGCAGCTCGCCGTTCTCGTTATCGGGATGACGCACGGTCCAGTCGGCAAACATGCCGCGATGGCGTCCAAGGTCGGCAGCCTCGACCATGAGGGCGGTGATGGCGCCATGGATGTCGGTCTCGCACACGATGGGAATGCCCATCTCGTTGAGGATCGCGTTGGCGGCGCAGGGCATGATGCCCAGCTCGGCCTGAAGCGCGTTCCAGCACTGGATCGCGCCGGCGTTGCAGCCGTACTTCTCGACCAGACGCTTCATGGCGATAGCCAGGCCGGCGACAGCGGGGACCTTGTCCTCGGGCATCTTGATCTCAAAGGAGTCGCGGATATGCTCAAGCATGGCGGCCATCGCAGACTCGTCGGCCTGAGCGGCGCGAACAGCCTCGATGAGCTCGGTCATAGGGATGGGCGACAGCTGGATGTTGAACTTCTCGAGCAGCTCGCCCTCATTGCACATGGTGGACCAGAAGTCAAAAGGACGGGTGGACATCTGCAGGATGCGAGTGCGCTTAAAGACCTTCACCACGTTGCAGACGGCCAAGAAGTCCCACACGCCTCGCTCGAACTCGGGGTCGGTGAGGCGGCAGTTGGTCATGTAGGTGAAGGGGACCTGGAAACGGCGCAGGACCTTGCCGGTCGCAAACAAGCCGCACTGCGAGTCGCGCAGGCGGGTGCCGTCGGGCTCGGGGCGCTCGTCGCGCGGCCCCCACAGCAGAACGGGCTTGCCCAGCTCACGGGCCAGGCGGGCGCACACGTACTCGGTGCCAAAGTTGGCATGGCAGAGCATGATGCCGTCCACGCCCTCGGCGCGGAACTTGTCGAGGATGGGCTGGATATGGCTATCGTCGAACAGCAGGCCCTCGTCGTTGATGTCGTCGATGTCAACCACGTCGACACCTATCTCACGCAGGCGGTCGACGGTGAGGCCGCGGTACTTCACGGCATCGGGCGCGCTGAAAATGCTGCGACGCGTAGGGACAAAGCCGAGCTTGATCTTGTCCATGTTGTTCCTCCCCAGGACAGTCTGTTGCTTAAGTAAACGCTGGTGGGCACAGGCTCGCCATGCGGCAGGACAGCCCCATCGTTGTTTACTAAATGTTTTATATCACTGTTTAATAATAGTACGGGCCGAACCGGTAGACGGTTGATTTCTCTGCTTAAACGGTATTGAACTTGTTTATGTTGTGAGTGTCGAAGCGCGGTCGTCGAAACGAATATCCGCGCCCCGCCCCAAATTGTCATGTATCAAAATCAAAACGGACCCTACAGCTCGCGCACGCTTTGGCGTTCTACAAGATGCGTATTCACCTGCGTGGTGCACGTATACCCTTTGGATTGGCGAATATTTCCCACTAGACGACGAACAGCGAGCTCGCCCATTTCACGGCGCGGTACATGAACTGTGGTAATGGGTGGATTCGAAAAGGCGCTAAGCTGGCCGTCATCGAACCCTATCAACGAGATGTCATCAGGTACAGAAAACCCCGCCTCGATAAAGGCACGAAGAGAGCCGGCGGCAAGCATGTCACTGTCGGAAAAAAAGGCCGTGGGCAAATCATTTATGGTTTTATCGGCGAGCCAAGCGCTCATACCCCGGCGAACGTCATCAAACTCAGTCCCGAGCTCGACACGCCACGCGGGATTGTACTCCAGCCCCGCATCCGTCAGGCCCTCAAGAAAACCCTGCTCACGGGTACGGAAATTGTGAATGCGAAAATCGCATGCCAGATAGCCGATTTTGCGATGACCCCTCGCCACTAAGTAACGCACGGCACGCTTCGCGGAAACACGGTTGGGGATCACCACGGAATCAAACGCATGATCTTCGCTGTAGTTATCGAGAACGACCACTTGGGCAGCGCAATTATCGAGTAAGTTGAACTCGGCCTCGCTGAGTTCGGTGCCTAGCAACACAATCGCCGCCGAAGGATCTGAAAACAAGCGCTCAGCCTCACGACGAGCTTCCATGTTCGGAGAAAAATCCAAGGTGACCAAGGTCGTAACTAATCCTAAAGCATGCGCCTGCTGTTGGACACCCTGGGTGACCTCGGGATGAAATGTGCTTCCGTCTATGATGCGCCCGCTTTTGCGAGCTGATGCCAGAGTGACCGCAGAAACGCGTTCGCGTTGTCGGTACCCCATCGATCGCGCAGCCTCAATGATGATGTCCGCCGTACGCTCGCTCACATCCGACCTATGATTCAGCGCTTTGGACACGGTAGCTGTCGAGAAACCCGTCGCTTCGCTTATCTCTCGCACTCCGACCTTCGCCATGATTCCCCTTCTCCCGAACTCTCTTATGAGTGTATCCCAATCCGCTCAACAAGCCGGCTTGATAAGAAAAGCCCCCTTACTGCAACAGCAAGGGGGCTTCGCGATCGTCGCGGGGAATACGACGCCGCACCGAAAAAAAGGATGAAGCGATTTACACCAACGTGCAGCCGAATCGATGTGTTCCGGCTCCAACTTCATAGCGAGACCCATTGGGCAACACGACGGTCGCATCTACGCTATCTGGAACAACAACCTCAAGATTGAAAGATCCTTCCGTGAGCTTCCAGCTCACCGAGATCTGGCCGCGAACAGACTCGAGCGAACACTCAACCCAGTCGACGCCCTCGCCTGGAACCGGTTCGATCCGCACCTTCGAATAACCCGGCTTCGCGGGCCGAATTCCAGCCACTACCTGATAAATCCAATCACACACTGCTCCAAGGGCGTAATGGTTGAACGAGGTCATGCCGCCAGGATTGATCTTGCCATTGGGCAGCATGGAATCCCAGCGCTCCCAGATAGTCGTGGCGCCCATGCTCACCGGGTAAAGCCACGACGGGCATCCTTTTTCGAGGAGCATCTGATATGCGACGTCAGCATGACCAGTCTCAGAAAGCGCCCATGTCGTATAAGGCGTCCCCGCAAAGCCGGTCATAACTTTATAGTCCGCCTCGCGCACGAGCTCAACAAGACGTGCCGCTGCACGATCCCGATTAGCGCCGTCAAGCAACCCAAAGTGGATTGCTAGCGAATACACTGAAATCGCATCCGATTTCACGATACCATTCTCCACGTACGCGCTATTAAACGCCTGCTTGACGCGCTCCGCCAACTCGCGCCAATGGCGCGCGTCCTCAGACCTGCCAAGCACATCAGCCGCCTCCGCCGCAAAAGACGCACTGCGATACAAGCAGGCCTGGGCAATGACATATTTATCCGCTTTTGCATCCGCCGGATCATCGGGAGGGGCAACCGGATCGAGCCAATCGCCAAACTGAAAACCCGAATCCCATAACCCCTCCGACGATAAATCACTTTCGACTTTTGAAAGATGTAGGCACATTCCGGGATAATGCTCGGCAAGCGCCTGCTTATCGCCGTATGCATTCCATAACGCCTGGGGCACCCATACAGATGCATCGCCCCAGATAGCCGTTTCGTTTTTCACCCATTCCTTCACATTGTCGGGGCACTTGAGCTTAACGATATCTGGCACGACCATGGGGACAACGCCGATCGGGCTGTTCTCAGCCTCTGCCCGAAGATCCATGAGCCATTTATGCAAAAACATCGAACAATCGAATTGGAAACAAGCGGTGGGCGCATATGCCGCGATGTCGCCAGTCCAACCCTCACGTTCATCACGCTGTGGGCAGTCGGTGGGAATATCGAGGAAGTTGCCGCGCTGACTCCACATAGAGTTTGAGACAAGCTGATTGATGTCGACGTTTGAGCACGTGAACGATCCCGTTTTACGAATCTCCGAACGTATTGCAACGGCCTCCAGAGACTCAGACGTCAATTCTGTTGGCCATCCCGTAATCTCGGCATAGCGAAAGCCGTGGAAGGTCAGAGTCGGTTCAAACGAATCTTTACCGCCCGACAAGAAATACGTATCGGTCGCACGAGCCTCACGAAGCGGACGCACGCCGAGCTCGCCGTCCTCGATTACTTCAGCGTGTCGAATGACGATTTTTGCACCAGCGGGGCCGCAGACGGAGAATCTAATCCAGCCCACAAGATTTTGACCGAAATCAACAAGCATCTTACCCGTTGGAGAAGTCCAAATACGCTGAGGGTGAAATATCTCGAAGCGCTTTACAAGAGGACACTCCTGAGCGATAAGCGTTGAACGGTCAAACTCCACAGTGCCCACCACAAGCTGCTCGTCAGCCTCGTTGATGCGAGCGTCTATCGTCTCGCCGTTGTATAGGTTGTTGTACACGACACGAGAAGCATAGGCCCTCCACGCAGGAGTCGTAACGATTCGCTGCATCGCTCCGTCTTTATAACGAACCTCAATCGCACCGATGAAGCCAATCGTGTCACCGTAATCGGACCGCTGGCGTTCGAAACCGAACTTGCCACGGTACCAGCCATTGCCCAACAAAACTTCAACGGCCACGTTTCCATTGCCGCTGCGTACATGCTCCGTGATATCTACGCACTTAACCTGCAGGCGCCACTCGTATGCCGTCCAACCAGGATTCATCACCGAGTCGTCAACCGATACCCCATTCACCCAGGCTTCGTAGATACCGTGCGCGGTAGCATACATGCACGCCGACTCAACATTGTCCGCCCGCTGCTCCAGCGCCACGGCACTCATTAAACGCAGAGCACGGCCTTCGTCCGCATTAGCGGTGATCATCTCCGCTGTTTCAAGATGCTCGCAACATTCCTTTGACGTGATCATTTTTCAACCCCGCTTACTCTTTAAGCCGTCATGCCGGAAGCGTGTTCGGACGCAAACTCAGCACCCCGCTTGCCATGGAAGCCCCAGATTGCGAAGGCGAAGCCCACCGCAACAAAACAGGCAAGACCCACGTACGCACCAGATGGGCTCAACGCAATAAGGCTTGCCGTAAAAGAACCAACGATTGCCGCTGCAAAGCGGGCAATAGCCACGATACCGCCTTGAGCGGTCGTGCGCAGGAGCGTTGGGAACGATTCCTGAGCCCACACCTTCATAATTCCCTCAAAAGCAAATGGGGCACCGATGCTGTTGATAAGCATATAAGCGATGAAGGTGGTCGTGCTGAAACCGAAGATCGGATAAACCAGATACGAGCCGACGAAGCAGATAGCGCCGAAATAGAACAGCGGCATACGCTTGGGCGTGTCGACATACTTCATGAACACGACGTTAAAGAGCATCTGGACAAAGTAGAGCACAAGATTGATGACAGACGAAAGAGACACCGCCATACCGATGATGTTCACATTCACCCACGTGTTGAACTGACCATTGGTGTTTGCGCCAAGATTCACGAGCGAATAGAACAGCACGAGCGCGATGAAGGGTTTGGCGTATCTCCCATGAAGAAGATCAAAGATACTCGCTACCTTCGCGGTAGAAGAGCCATTGCTCGATGCTCGAGCAGCAAGCCAAACATGCGACTCAGGAATCGTCATGCGCAGCATCAACACGATAGTTGCAATCACGAATACGTGACCGAACATAATCTGGCCACCGATATAGCCCCAGTCGCCAACCAATGCGCCAACAGCCTGGGACGCCACGATACCAATAGTCCACAGAAGGTTGGAGAGGCCGATTATCTTGCCGCGATTATCATCCGTGCACGCCTCGGAAATCGTTGCGAGCGAGACGGGCAGATCGGCTCCGGTTCCAGCACCAACAAGAAGCATGCCTACAAGCAGCAACGCAAACGTGCGCGTAAAAATAAGCAGCAACGCACCGATAACAATGAAAGCCATCGTCACCGCGAACACCGGCTTTCGACCGTATTTATCGCCCAGGCGGCCACCAAGAAGCGCGCCCACCGCAATGGCGAAGGTAAGACCGGAAGAAAGAAATCCGAACTCAGTGTTGGACAAGCCAAGCTCCAACTGATAAACCGTAAGTGCTAGACCTGATGAGATGATGGCACACGAATCGATGTACGACGCCATGCCCGAAACAAGTCCAACCCACCACGGATTCGGCCTCTTTTGCTCGATTGCTTTAGAAGACATTTCCTCTCCTTTCAGGATTGTGCCCGTAGATGACCTTTGAATACGGCACGCTTTCGATATTCGAAATTATTAACGAAACTATTTCTTGGTAAATTCGAAAATATTTAGCAATCTGTAAACGGTAAGAACTATAGGGATAGACGGTTTATTTCAATTCTTTTGAAATTTGTCCTGATACAGAGATCAGTATTATCACAGCGTAGTTTCAAAGCCTTCATCTGTAGGCTTACCGAATTGCTTACATTTTTCGTAATTTCAATAGCGATAACGGGATTGCAGGCAAACGATCTTTCGCAGTCAGCGAAGAAGGATGCTTCGAGATGCATGCAGACGCAAAGGACTCGAGAGAAAGCATGTCCGCCCCTCCCGAGTCCTCAAAACGCAAATAATCTAAGTACTACAGCTCGCGCACGCTTTGGCGTTCTACAAAATAGGTGTTTACCACGGTCTTGCAGGTATAGCTCTTGGGATCGTTGATGTTCCCTAGCAGGCGGCGCACCGCGATCTCGCCCACCTCGTGCTTGAGCACGTGGACAGTGGTGAGCGGTGGGTTTGAAAACGACCCCAGGGCAAGATCGTCAAAGCCGATGATCGACACATCGCGCGGAACCTTCAGGCCATGTTCGGACAACGCGCGCATGGCGCCCACGGCAAGCACGTCGTTATCCGCAAAAAACGCAGTGGGCAAGTCCTCGCGCGGCGTCTTGTCGAGCCATGCCGCCATATCCTCGTACGCCGTCTCGAGCGTGGTCCCCAGCGTGACCACGCCACTCATAGACTTATCAATATCGGCTTCGGCCATCGCTTGGTGATATCCCCGCTCACGCGCCCGGAAGTTTTGAATACGCGACTCGCCCGCGAGGTAATAGATCTTTCGATGCCCCTTCTCGATAAGGTGATTCACCGCGCGCAACGCCGAGTCGGCATTGGAGATCACCACGGTGTCAAAATACTGGCGGTCACTCCAACCGTCGAGCACAACCACATGGGCGGCAGACCCTTTAAGCAGCTCGAATTCCTTCTCGCCCAGCTCGGTCGCAAGCAGCACCACCGCAGCCGACGCGTCTCCCATAAGGCGTTCGACCTGTGGACGCACAGCATCGAGATCGGAGAAGTCGAGCGTGACAAAAGACGTGCTCATGCCCATACGACGAGCCTGGCGCTCCACCCCCTCGATCACCGACGGGTGGAATGTGCTTTCATCTACGATCTTTCCGTCTTTGCGCGCAAGCACGAACTGGATCGTATCGAGCGCCGAAGGCTGCTGGTAACCCATAACGCGCGCGGCGTCGAGGATAATCTTGGACGTCTCCTCGCTCACGCTGCGCTTATGGTTTAGGGCGTTTGAAACCGTGGCCGGGGAGAATCCCGTGGCACGGCTGATCTCGCGTACGCTGACTTTTGCCATCTTCTGGCTCCTAAACAAAGTAATAAATGTTTAGTATCCAGTTTATCTAAAAAAGCAAGCGACGCCGCCGCCTTTCGGCAAACGGCGAGACGAACGGCAATCGCGCATAAGAAACCCCTCCCCGGCATATGCCGAAGAGGGGCGATGCTTCTCCCGAAGGTAGCGCAAAGCTCGCTGAAACGCCAAAATGAACGCCGTTCAGCGTACTTTGCGCTACCTTCGCGGGAGAGGTCATGCGGGTTGAGGCACCCGGCTTCGCCACGAGGACGAGACCGGGCACCTCGGCGCCGTCTTACGCTAGGTCCTCACCGTTCGTGGCGATGACCTTCTTGTACCACTCGAAGCTCTTCTTCTTGGAGCGCTTGAGGGTGCCGTTGCCGTAGTTGTCGCGATCGACGTAGATAAAGCCGTAGCGCTTCTTCATCTCGCCGGTACCGGCGGAGACCAGGTCGATGGGGCCCCAGGTGGTGTAGCCCAGCATGGGAACGCCGTCCTCCTCGATGGCGAGCTTCATCTGCTCGATGTGGGCGCGCAGGTAGTCGATGCGGTAATCGTCCTCAACGTAGCCGTTCTCGTCCGGCTCGTCCACGGCGCCCAGACCGTTCTCCACCACGAAGAGCGGCTTCTGGTAGCGGTCGTAGATCTCGTTGATGGTGGTGCGGAAGCCCATGGGGTCGATGGGCCAGCCCCACTCGGTCTCCTCCAGATAGGGGTTCTTGGCGGTCTCGAACATGTTGCCCTCGGAGGTCTCCTCGGCATCCGCGGACATGCAGCGGGTGTTGTAGTAGGAGAAGGAAATGAAGTCCACCGGGTAGGCGGCCAGGATCTCGGCGTCGCCGCGCTCCATCTTGGGCATCACGCCGTCGCGCTCCATCTGCTTGAGCGCGTAGTTGGGATAGGCGCCGCGGCTCTGGACGTCGATGAAGAAGTAGTTCTCGCGGGCGAACTGCATAGCGGCCCACACGTCCTCGGGCTTGCAGGTACGCGGGTAGACCGAGCCGGAGGCAAGCATGCAGCCCACCTTGTTCTCGGGATCGACCTCATGCGCGATCTTGGTGGCGATGGCACTGGCGAGCAGCTCGTGGTGGGCGGCCTGGAACTTCACGGCCTCCTTGTTCTCGCCGGGCTCAAAGCAGATGCCGGCACCCATAAACGGTGCATGCAGCAGCATGTTGATCTCGTTGAAGGTGAGCCAGTACTTCACCAGGCCCTTGTAGCGGTTGAAGAGCACGGTGACGAGCTTCTCGTAGAAGTCCACCATCTTGCGGTTGCGCCAGCCGCCGTACTCCTTGATGAGGTGCATGGGGCAGTCGAAGTGAGTGATGGTGACCAGGGGCTCGATGCCGTACTTGTGGCACTCGCGGAAGAGGTCCTCATAGAACTTCAGACCCTCCTCGTTGGGCTCCGCCTCGTCACCGTTAGGGAAGATGCGGGTCCAGCCGATGGACAGGCGGTAGGTCTTGAAGCCCATCTCGCCAAACAGGGCGATGTCCTCCTTGTAGTGGTGGTACATATCGATGGAACCCTTGGCGGGATAGAAATGCTCGTCATCGAAGTCGAACATCTTGCGCTCGCCGCACACCACCGCGCGACGGTCCTCGCCTACCGGAGCCACGTCCACGTTGGCAAGGCCGCGGCCGCCCTCGTCATAGGCGCCCTCGCACTGGTTGGCAGCGGTCGCGCCGCCCCACAGGAAGCCCTCGGGAAATGCCATGGTTCGTCCTTTCTCTCTTGCCGAGGATCTCGCGCCCCGGCCATATACGTTTCAGTATCGCTCACTCACGTGCAAAGTTCATTGCGCATCGGCGACCTGATAGATCTTTTCGGCTAGGTGCGCCAAAGACCAAAAGCGGTCTGAGACGTTTATCTCAAACCGCAGGTCATCTTATGCGAGTGTAAATATCAACGCCGAGAAGATCGCGATCGCCACAGCAGGCGGGTCGATATGCGTGCCGCGCCGCACGTTGAACCCCTCGGCAAAAAACAGCCCGGTGAAGTGCGCCGCCACACCCAATGCGACCGCAAGCTCCACCGAACCGGTCGCGATGACCGCATACCCGGCGACGAGCGCTGTGTGATGGCACGCGATAAACCCATCGGAGATGAGCGCGAAGGTGAGCAGCACCGCCGTCACATAGAACGCGACGTTTTGGATACCCGTCCAGTCGCACACCAGTGCCGAGCTGCCGGCGACAAGCACCGCCGTCGCCGCGTGCAGGGCGAGGGCGCCTCCATCGTGCGCAAGGGCGCGCACGTGCCCCATATCGCAGGCAAAGGCGGCTGCGGGCATGGGATGAAAACCCTGCCGCACGATGGCTCCGCCCGAGACGCCTGCGCCCTCGCGCAGGCGGACCGACAACACCACGCCCGTCATGGGGTCGATTCGCAGATCCAGGTTGCTGCGGCCGCCGCCCGGACCCGTACCCAGCAGGGCGCGCGTGATAAGGCACATAGTCATAAATGACAACGCGCCTGTGTCGATGGTGAGTCCCAAGTCGTTGAACGCGCAGATGAGCACGTAACCCAGGGCCCCTCCCACGGAGCCCGCAATGAGGGGCCAGGCATCTTTCACCAGGCCGAGCGAGCGGTTCATCTCCTCACCGGGAAACGAGCTGCGTTTGCCGGCGACGGCGGCGCCCACCATGGCACCGGTTGAGCTCACGCACGGCAGCAAGAAGCAGTTGAGGACGACGTCGTCGAAAAGGGCCGTGTCCGCGCCGCACGCCTGCATGGCGAGCCCGATGAGCCCCGCCATGCCGTAGGCGATGAACTGCTGCGTACACCCCATGAGCGCCCCGCAGCCGCCAGCAAGAAGCGCCAGCAACAGCATCTGCTCAAAACCCATGCCGAGCCCTCCTCCCTCAACCGCCTTACAAGACGGCAGCCGACCTGACAGGCGATACGGCCCCATCCCCTCGCCGAAGGTAGCGCAAAGGTCGCCGAAACGCCCAAATGAACGCCGTTCAGCGTACTTTGCGCTACCTTCGCGAAAACCGAGGCCTACATGCGGCGCCCCGAAGCCCGAAGGGCAACTCAGGACGCCGCGGAAAGTCCTACGCCAGGTCCTCGCCGTTGGTGGCGATGACCTTCTTGTACCACTCGAAGCTGTCCTTGCGGGAACGCTCGAGGGTGCCCTCACCAGCGTCGTTCTTATCCACGTAGATAAAGCCGTAACGCTTGTCCATCTGGCCGGTGCCGGCGCTCACAAGATCGATGCAGCCCCAGGGGGTATAGCCCATGAGATCCACGCCGTCCTCGTCCACGGCAGCCTTCATGACCTCGATGTGGGCGCGCAGGTAGTCGATGCGGTACGGGTCGTGGATAGACCCGTCCTCCTCCACCTTGTCGTAAGCGCCAAAGCCGTTCTCCACGATAAACAACGGCACGCGGTACTTGTCGGCAAACCAGTTGAGCGCGTAGCGCAAGCCCATGGGGTCGATCTGCCAACCCCAGTCACTCGCCTTCACGTAGCCGTTCTTCACCAGGTCGCTCCACTCGCGGTAATCGTAGTGGGGGTTGTCGTCCTTATGCTCGATCGCGAAGGTCATGTAGTACGAGAAGCCGATGTAGTCCACGCAGCCGCGCTTGAGGTCGGCCAGGTCCTGCTCGGTGACGTCGAGCTTGTAGCCCTTGCGCTCCCACAGCTTGGTCACGTAGGAGGGATACTCGCCAAAGACGTGCACGTCGGTGTAGTAGTAGCGCATTTGCATCGCGCGGTGTGCCATGAAGATGTCCTCGGGCTTGCAGGTCGCCGGGTAGACGGGGCACTGGGCGATCATGCAACCGATCTCAAAATCGGGGTTGATCTTATGGCCGGCCTCGATGGCCAGAGCGCTTGCGACCAGCTGGTAGTGGGCGGCCTGGAACATGATCAGCTCGCGGTTCTCGCCCGGTTCGACGGCGATACCCGAGTCGGCCATGAAGGCGTAATCCTCCATGTAGTTGGCCTGGTTGTTGATCTCGTTGAAGGTCATCCAGTACTTGACCTTGTCCTTGTAGCGCTCAAAGCAAGTGATCGCGAACTTCACGAAGAAGTCGACAAGGCGACGGTCGCGCCAGGCGCCGTACTTCTTGGTGAGCGCCAGCGGAATCTCGAAGTGAGACAGGGTGATCACGGGCTCGATGCCGTACTTGGCGCACTCATCGAACAGGTCGTCGTAGAACTTCAGGCCCTCCTCGCAGGGCTCGGCGTCGTCTCCGCTGGGGAAGATGCGCGCCCAGGCGATGGAGGTGCGGAAGCACTTGAAGCCCATCTCGGCAAACAGGGCGATGTCGCCCTTGTAGCGATGGTAGAAATCGATGGCCTCATGGTTGGGATAGTTCTCGCCAGGGAGGATGTCGGCGGTGTAGCGGCGCAGATGCGTCTGGTCGCCGCTGGTCATCACGTCCATCACGGACAGACCCTTGCCGCCCTGGTCGTAGCCGCCCTCGAGCTGATGCGCCGCAACGGCGCCGCCCCAGAGGAATCCGTCTTTAAAAGCCATGGGAACCTTCTTTCGAGAAGATGGAAGGGGTGCGGCGCGCTATTGGCTCCGCACGCCCTCGCGTAATGAAAAGGGCCGCCCCCGTGTGGGAGACGGCCCGGGTCGCAACGCTTTGCGTGAACCCCAAGGGCCAAAGAGCAAATCGAGGCGAGGTGGATCCAAACGATCCGGTTGGGTCATGCTTACTCAGCGAGGCCCTGCTCCTGCTTGTACAGATCGGCATCGAACTTCTTGAAGAACGGGAAGTAGATGGCGGTGGCCACGAGGGCGCCCACGATGGCGACCGCGGCAGCGGTGATGCTACCACCGCAGGAGATGAAGGCGCCGAGACCCACGGGGGTCGGCCAGGGCATCTGGACGATGACCGGCGGGATGATGCCGAGGGCGATGGACCAGTAACCGATGGACATGGCAGCCATGGGAGCGAGCATGAAGGGCACGGCCAGCGCGGGGTTGTACACGATGGGCAGACCGAAGATCAGCGGCTCGTTGATGTTGAACAGGGCAGGGACGATCTCGGCCTTGCCGATGGCCTTCAGCTGCTCGGACTTAGCCATGGTGAGCATGAGGATGGTGAGGCCCAGGGTGGCACCGGAGCCGCCGACGGTGACGAAGGCGTTGTTGAACTCGCCGGCGAGGACCGCGGGGGAGCCGGGGTTGGCGGCGTTGGCGGCCATGTTGGCCAGGGTGACGGCGGTCAGCGGGCTGGTCACGATCGTGGCGCCGTGGATACCGACGAGCCACAGGGCGTGGATCAGGAAGTAGATCACGAGCATGCCGGGATAGGTACCGCAGATGTTGACCACGAAGCCAAACGGGATGGCGATGAAGTCATAGAAGTTGGTACCGAAGGCCATGAAGATAGCCTGGATGAGCATGCAGACGATAGCGACGATGAAGCCAGGCACCAGGGCGGTGAAGGAACGGGCCACGCCGTCGGGCACGACATCGGGAAGCTTGATGACGATGTTCTTCTCGACGCACAGGGCGTAGATGCGAACGGCGAACCAAGCGATGATGAAGGCGCAGAAGATGCCGGTGGCACCGAAGTTGGACGGGCCGTCGCCGCCGAGCTCCCAGCCGTTGTAGACCACGGAGCTGTAGGCGCCGTCGGCCTCGACGATGCTGGTGATACGAGAGATCACGCCATCAACGATGCCGACCTGCGGGATGCACATGAACAGGGCCATGATGGACATCAGCACGGCGTTGATCGGCTTGATGTTGATCTCGTCCTCCTCGGAGAGGATGCGAGCATACTCATACGAGGTGGCGATGAGGAAGTACACGGCGATGCAGCCGATGGTGGCGTGGTTCGCCAGCATGTACACCTCGGTGATCTTGTCGAACGACACAGCCCAGATGCCGGACAGGACCGGGAAAGCCTGGGGCAGGACGTTCAGGATCAGGAACATCGAACCCACGATGGTGAAGGAGATCGATGCCATACCGGCCTGGGTGATGGCGCGGATCATGCGGAACTGAGACAGCTTGGTCATCGGTCCCATGATGTATTTCTCGAGTAGATCAAACACGAAATTTACCTCCCTTTCTTGTTTGACGACAGCTCTTGCTGCATGACGTAGAGGCCGTAGCGCTTCTTATCGCGGCGATCGCGCACCAGCACGATGCGCCAGATGATGAGCGCCTTGAGCACGATGACAAAAGCGGCGAACCCGATTCCTATCGCGGGCGATGAGAAGAACGGGAAGAACACGCCGGCGCCAAAGATGGCGGTGACGGCAAGAACCACGGCAGAGACCGCGATCGATGCCGCGAGGGTCATATGGGACACCTTGAGGTACTCGATATCGTGCGTAAGCACGCGGTTGACCTCCAGAATCACCACCAGTCCCGCGGCGAAATCAACCAGCGGCGCCACGAGCGCCAACAGGTTGTCGCCCATCATGAACAACATGACCGCCCAATACAGGCCGATGAAGAACAGGCCGGCATCCAGGTAGCGGATCAGCATGTAGCGATTCCACTTCGCCGTGGTGAGCGACTGGAGTGCGCGAAAGTCCTCTTCCTCCTCAGGCGTTCTGCCGGCGTTGTTGCGGGTGGTGTCGCGGGGCTTATCGGAGCCCTTGAACGCGGCTTTCGCCCGGGCACGCTCTTTTCTCTGCTGCTTTTTCATCTCTCGTCAAGCTCGCTTCCCCAATCGGCGAAATTAGCCGATGAGCTTGTCGATCATCTCAAAGATGGCGGGGCAGTTCTGACGGCCGTAGTCCTTCATGGGGATAACCTCGACAGGCAGGCCCTGGGCCTTTTTGACGACCTTGTCCTTCTGATAGGAGATCTGCGGACCGACGAGGATGCACTGATAGCCCTCGTCAGCCGGGTCCTTGAGCTCAGTGAAGGAGCGGGCGTTGACCTCGATCTCGATGCCGTTGTCGGCAGCGTAGGCCTCCATCTTCTTCATGAGCATGCTGGTCGACATACCGGCGGCGCAAACGAGCAGAACCTTCATGGTTAAAACCCCTTTTCGAGTCTACGGGCTTGTCAGAAGCCCCTCGCGCCCCGTGGCCCCCAAGCCTTGGGGCGCGTCTTTGATAGGTGCCCAAAGCCGGACGGCCTTAAGCGTTGTCGCGATCTGCCTTCTCCTTGTGCAGGTAGATCAGCTCCTCGATGAGCTCGCGGGCGAGCATCGAGGTCATGAGGTGGTCCTGAGCGTGGACCAGAAGGACATCGACGGGCGTGTGCTCGCCGTTGGCCTCCTTGACCAAAAGCTTGGTCTGCTCGTCGTGGGCCTCAAGACCGATCTTCTCGGACTCGTCCATCAGCTCCTGAGCGCGATCGAAGTCGCCCTCGCGGGCGGCGCTGAGCGCCTCGAAGGCCAGGCTGCGGGCCTGACCGGCGGATGCGACGATGCCGAAGGAGATCATCTCCTGGCTCATCTCCTCTTCTGCCATATGTTTCACCTCGCTTTCCATGTCTTTCCAAATCCCCCGTTCCCTGTAGATGTGCGCGGTTTCCTGCGCGGAGGGTTGTCAGCTCTTGGCGTCCTCCTCAAGGTTTTTCTCCACCAGCCGGTGGAGGTTTTCCTTGGTGGGATTCGCTATAAGGTCCTCGATGGCATCTTTGCTGAAGAACAGCGATGCCAAGGCGGAGAGTAGGTCACGATGCGAGTCGGCGGCACCCTTGGCGACCGCCATGAGGAAGACCACCTGCACCATATGATCGGAGCCGTCCCACGCGATGGGGCGCTCCAGCACGGCGGCGCAGATGCGGGTCTCACCGCTCGCCGGCTCCATGGGGTGCGGCATGGCGACGGAGTTTCCCAGCGTGGTTGCCATCATGGCCTCGCGCTTCCATACCAGCTCGCGGAAGTTCGACGCCACCGGGAACTCCTCCTGGGCGCGGTCGAGCAAGAAGTCGAGCACCTCTTGCTTGGAGGCGATATCAAGGTGCGGGAAGAACAGGGCGCGGTCAATCTGCGCCAAGCTGGTGAGCTGCACGTCGTCACCGCGCAGAAGCTCCTTGGCATGCATGGCCTCAGAGGAATCGAGGAAATACTTGACCTCCAGCACGGGCACCGGCAGCTTCTTCGAGATGGGCACGGTGGTGAAGACGTAATCGAAATCACGCACGTCGATACGGTCAAGGCCAAGCACATCACAAGTTTTGATGGTATCGACCAGGTTGCCAAACTCCTGACGGCAACGATACTCGAGCAGGCGGGCCGACCCCGCGCCCGAGGCGCACACCACCAGGATGCTCTTCTTGGGTGCGCCCGTCTTTTGACGCTCGAGGGCCAGGGCGAAGGCGAAGGCGATGTAGCCGATCTCGTCCTCGGACAGCTGGGCGCCGTAGTGGCGCGCGAGGACCGCTGAGGCCTCGATAGCCATGGAATAGGCGAGCGGGAACCGCATGCGCACGTCGGCGAGCAACGGGTTTTTGAGCGACATGTTGAACTTCAGGCGCACAGCGAGCGGCACGATATGGCGCGCGAGGTTCATGCGCAGCTCCAGGTCGCCGCGGAAATCGAACCGGAAGGCATTCCACACGGCCTCGAGCGCCTCGATGACCACGTTCCACACCTCGTCCGAGATCACGAGGTTGCTCTCGCCGTCCTCATCGGTGGCGGAGGGCAGCGGCAGCGTCTGCTTGCTCGCGAGGTGAATGGCGATGTAGCCGATCTCCTCCTCGGGCAGCTCGATGCTCACTTGCTCGCGCACACGACGAGCGATAGCGCACGCCACCGGGTAGCCGTCCGACTCACGGATGGCATCCATGCGCTCGGGCTCCATGGGGACATAGCAGCCCTCCTCGATGCGGATGAGCGCGATGGCGATATGCACGATCAGATTTTGGTAGGCGGCAGCGTTGATATGGAAGTCGGCCTCTTCGGCGCTCTCGTTCACGCAGCGCACGATGATGTCGAGCAGCTCGTGGTTGGCCACCCCAACGGTACCTATATCCAGATCACCAAGCACATGACGGACGCCTGGGTCAACAGCCTCATTGCGTCCGCTGTCCGCATTCTCAGAGGTGCACCCCCCCCCGCTCAGTATATTTCCGTGAGTTGAGAGAGTCTCGACAGCCAGGCTCGCCAGGCACAGGCGACGGTTCATCTCCGAGCCCACCACGCGCATACCGTAATGCGGGCGCTTCTCGAGCGTGAGGTTGAAATGCGCGAGCGTCTGTTCAACCTGCTTTATGCAGCGCGACAGACGGCTCTTGGAGATGAAGAGCACCTGCGAGAGGTCTTCCAAGGTGATCCAGCCGGTACGCTCCAACAGGTCGCATAGAAGATATGAGACGCGATCCGCCTGCGTGGCGGGAATAGCCCCGTTGATGAAGCCGGCGGGCTCGCCTGCCCAGCTCTCAAGCTGGGAGTCGTTGGTGACGGTGAGCACGTAGCCGCCATCACGCGTCTCGATGGCGGCAAAGCCGCGCATCTCGTTGTTGGCGCGCTGGATATGGGCGCGGATGGTGCGAGCGGAAAGCCCGTAGTCCTCGACCAAATCGGCCTGGGTGATACCGGGGTGCGAACGTACGCGTCGCACGATGTCGACACTGCTTACCGCCATATTGCACCCCCTTTGCTTTATCGAAACGCATTGTAGAAAGGTTTTGTTGCTAGTTCTTGCCAGATTCGTTGTATTTGGCATGCCTCAAGATGGCAAGATGTCGCAACGAACATCATTTCCGCAGGTAAGTTGTGTTGAGCATGCGAATATAGCGAAATGAGAGGCCCGCTTGCCCACCCCTGAGGTTCGTTTCATCAATACCGTTCGCAGGCGTTTTGCTACCGTTCACCGACTTGCATGTACAGGCAACGCCAAATATGCCGGCGGAAGGCAGCGTTTTCCAATCCCTGAAAGCTGGCGGGCCGAGCGGAGACGGCAACTGCCCCGAGGGGCCGTCGCCTCGCATCCTCTCGCCGTCCGCTATCTCGCCATCTCGCCATCTCGCCCTCTCGCCGTCCGCGCCTTTAATGCCAACTCTCTCCGCGAAGGTAGCGCAAAGTACGCTGAAACGCTCAAATGAACGCCGTTCAGCATACTTTGCGCTACCTTCGCGAGAAGGAGTGGTGCTTGTGGCATACTGGCATGCAACCCGCACGGGGCATTCGGCCGAGAGGGGTCGCCATGCGCAGAAATCCGGAGATAGAGGCAGGTTTACAAGAGCTATTCGAAGATTTCGAACATGGAGACATGTGTGCGTTTTTAGCACGCGGCTGGGAGAAGAGGGCGCTCGATAAACGGCATGATGCCGGCGAGGTCATCAAGCCCCTGCGGGGAATCTATGCGCGAAGAGAGTACTGGGAACAACTCTCATATCTCAAAAAAATGCTCTGCGCCATAAAAGCCGTCGGCGTGGCCCATAGGGGCTGGACATTTTCCCACGCAACCGCGGCCGCCGTTTACGGGCTGTCGGTCTCATATAAATATCTTTGGCCCGTTCATTACACAACGAGCAGAGCGGGAGGAGGTCGCTCGCCGAAGTATTTCAAGCATCATCGGCATCCCTTGACCTCTGAGGATATGGCATGCATTGACGATATTCGCGTGACCTCGCCCGTTCGCACTGTCATCGACTGCGCAAGGACCATGCCTCTACCGGACGCTTTGGCGATAGCGGACTCTGCCCTGCGCAACGGATTGCTTGAGAAGGTCGACTTGAAACGCGGGCTCGCGGCGTTTAAGGGCATGCGAGGCATACGCAACGCCCGAGAGGTGATTGCGCTCGCCGACCCTCGACCCGAGAGCGGAGGAGAGTCGATTCTCCGAGGCATCCTCTACGAACTCGGCATTCCCATGCCGGAACTTCAAGTCGAGATTCCCGATCCCGAGCATCCTGGTAAATTCTATCGCGTTGATTATCTCTTCACAATCGAGGGAGCCGCGCCGGTAGCGTTCGAGCTTGACGGTTTTCAGAAATACGAGGACCCAAAACTCACGGGCGGCAAGACAATCACGCAGGTCTTGACTGAAGAGCGGCAACGCGAGGCGGCGATCACGTCGCATGGCATCCGCATCGCGAGGATCAGCTACAAACAGGCACTCGATCGAGACCTTCTGCTTCGTCGTCTCAAGATCTACGGTATAGAGCCTGCTCGCTAAACGAATGTTCGCACCACCCCGTTGCGTCGCCTCACGCCATCTCGCCGTCCGCTTTCCGACTTTCGCCACCGACTCGCCATCTCGCCGTCCGTGCCTTTAATGCCAACTCTCTCCGCGAAGGTAGCGCAAAGGTCGCTGGAACGCTCAAATGAACGCCGTTCAGCGTACTTTGCGCTACCTTCGCGAGAAGAAGTGTCGTGGGTGCTAACGGTCTCTCTGTAGACGAGCCCGCCCTGCCCCGCAGCGAGGGGCTAGCTCGCCATGCGGAGCATCAGGGCTTCGTAGGGCGCCAGCGTGAGCGCAGCGGGGCTCACGTCCACGCGGCCGTGGGTGCTCTCCAGCACCTGCCAGCCGCCAGCGCTCGACGCCTCGGGTGCCGAGCAGGCGTACTCCACCTGCTCACCGCTATAGTTGGCGATCACCAACACCACGTCCCCATCAAGGCGCTTCGCATAGGCGAAGATCCGCGTGTCATCGGCATCCACGAGCTCGAACGCACCATGCGCGAGCACCGACAGCTCCTGACGCAGGGCGATCAGGCGTTGGTAGGTGTACCACACCGACCCCGCATCGGCCCGCGCGCGAGCCGCGCTCGCCGGGTACGCATCACTCATTGGTGCGCTAAACCACGGCTCGACGTCCACCGCACCCGAGAAGCCGTCGTGAGGCAGGTCCTCGTCCCAACGCATGGGAACACGGCAGTTGTCGCGCGACTTATCGCGCACGATGGCGAACGCCTCGTCGGCATCCATACCACCGGCCACCAGGTCGCGGTAGGCGTTGATGCTCTCCACATCCTCAAGCTCATCCACGCTGCCCCAGCGGACATCGCGCATGGCGACCTCTTCGCCCTGGTAGATAAACGTGGTGCCTGAAAGGCCAAACTCCACGATGGCGAGGTTTTTCGCCGCGACCTCGCGATACTCCTCGGCATCGCTTAAATAGCGTCCCAGAGCGCGCGGTTGGTCATGGTTGGTCCAAAACAGCGCGTTCCAGCCGCCGCCCGCGGCCATATCCACCTGCCAGGTCGCGAGCACGCGCTTGAGGTCGCGCGGGTCGTAGCCAAACCGCGTCCACTTGGCGCCGCCCGCGTAGTCCACCTTCACGTGATGGAAACTGAAGGCCATACCCAGCTCCTCGCGGTCGGGGCGGGTGTAGAGCACGCATTGCTCGGGCGTGGTGGAGCTCATCTCGCCCACAGTCACCAGACCCAGCGGCCCAAACACCTCGCGCCCCAGCAGGTTGAGGTACTCGTGCACGCGCGGGCCGTCCGAGTAATAGGTGCGCCCGTCACGCGACGGCGTCTCGTAGGTATCGTCTAAAAAGCGCTGGTCCTTGGAGATGTTGTTGATCACGTCGAGCCTAAAGCCGTCGATGCCGCGCTCCGCCCAAAACCGGCAGATGTCCAGCACCTCCTCGCGCACCCGCGGGTTCTCCCAGTTAAGATCGGCCTGATGCTCGTCGTACAGGTGCAGGTACCACTCGCCGCTCTGGGGTCGCGCCGGATCGGGCGCCCAGGCCGAGCCTCCAAACTTGCTCGCCCAGTTGTTGGGCGGCAGCTCGTCGTGCTCGCCCTTGCCGCGCCGCCAAATGTAGTAGTCGCGATACGGGCCCGAGGGGTTTGCCACCGCATCGCGAAACCACGCGTGCTCGGTGGAGGTGTGGTTCACCACCATGTCCATGATCACGCCCATGCCACGTACATGAGCCTGGTCGAAGAGCTTCTCCAGGTCGGCCATGGTGCCAAACTTGGGATCCACGGCACGGTAATCGGCGATGTCGTAGCCGTTGTCATACCCCGGGCTCACATACACCGGCGTAAGCCATACGTACCCCACCCCCAGCTCTTTGAGGTAGTCGAGCTTGGACGTGATACCCACGATGTCACCCATGCCATCACCGTTTCCGTCGCAAAAGCTCATGGGGTAGACCTGGTAAAACGTCTTGTTGCGCCATCCGGCGTTGCGGGTACGGGCGGCTGCCGAGATACCCGGGCAGCAGGCGTCCCCCGCCGCTGTGCCGGTCGGCGCTGCGTCCCCGGCAGGTGCGCTCGCCGCAACAGCAACGGCATCTCCAGCCGACGCGCTCGCCGCAACAGCGGCCGCGCTCTTCTCGTCCTCGATCATCGCGCATCCTCCCGCCAGCTGTTGGGATCCGACGAGGCGGCGCCGCCCAGCTGTGCCGCATCATCGACCGACCACTCGTCGGCCAGTGAGCGTACGCAAGCCACGGCATGGGCAAGGTCGCGCTGCGGAGCCGGCAACAGCGCCTCACCCGCGACGGCGCGTTCGGCGTCCAGCACGGTGTAGTCGAGCACAAAGGCCTGATAACCGCGCGTGACCCATGCGAGTGCCATGGGCTCGGCCTCGCGGTCCGAGCAAAACTCGTAGCCGCCGCCCGGGCAGATCACCATCGCCGGGCGCCGGCGGCCATGCTGCGCGGCGACGTTGTCCTGCACGTACGCCGTCAACACGGGAGTATGGTCGCCATAGCCGCCACGCGGCAACTCAACGGTCTCCATACGCATACGATCCCCTTTCAATCGCGATTCATAGGTCAGGGGGGGCGGTCCGCAGGACCGCCCCATCACGAGCACTCTATCGTGATGACGCGGCAAGCTTCTTGTCCGCGTTCATTTCTTTGCCCTCATAGCCTGTGAGGAAGATTACTGCGGCAGTGCCAAACACCGCAATCGCGAACGCCAGGCAATACCCATAGAAACTCACATCCAAACCGTTGGGGCTAATCGAGCTGATGAATCCAAACACGCCACCGGCGGTACCGTAGAACGACACGCCCATAAGGCCGCAAATCGCACCCGTGATACCACCCATCACCAGCGAGATCACCAATGCGCGACGATACTTGAGCGTAAGGCCGTACAAGATGGGCTCGGTGATGCCGAACAGCGAAGTTACAAATGCGGCGATGGAGTAGTCGCGCAGAGACCCATGGCTCTTAAGCGCGATACCAAGCGCAACGCCCGTTTGCGCGAGCATGGAAATTCCGATCATGAAGATGAGCGGCTCCTGCCCATTTGCGGCGATGCTGGTGATAAGCACTGCAATAAGACCCCAATGCAGGCCAAAGACAACCGCGAGCTGAAAGATGGCACCGAGCAACGCGCCTGAGATCGCGGCTGAAAACTCATACATGACGAACACCACTGAAACCAGGGCGTTCGCAATAGCGGTCGCCACAGGGCCGACAGCAAGGAAGGTCGCTATTCCGACTACGAGCACGGTAAAGAACGGCGTCAGCACGCCGCGGGCCGATGCGGGCAGAACCTTATCCACGCGCGGCTCCACGAGTGAGCACAGCCACGCCGCGATGATGATGGGGAACACGGTGCTGGTGTAGTTCACCAACACGAGAGGAATTCCAAACACGTTGAGCGCATCCCCACTCGCCGCTGCGACAACGCTGGGATATACCAGAGCACCGCCGATCACCGCCGGGATATACGGCGTACAGCCCAGGCGCTTGCCTGCCGAGAAGCCCAGGATGATAGGAAAGAAGTAGAACAGGCTATCGCCCAGGGCATTTAAGATCAGGTAGGCGCCGGAATCTGACGCAAGTACACCTATGGTTGTGAGGAGGGACAGCAGACCCTTGAGAACGCCGGCGGCACCGAGGATGTTGATTACCGGCGTCATGGTGCTGGTAATGACCTTCAAGATATTGAGGATGGGGTTCTTGATCTCATCTGTCTTAGGCGCGGCGACGTCATCTGCCGAGATCCCCAACCGAGAGATCACCTGGGCATAAACGTCCTTCACCTCGTTACCGATCCATCAAAGGTGACATCGCACTTGAAACGCGTCACTGCCGCAGGTCCAAAGCTCGGTGTCCACAAGCTATCCCCCGCCGCATCGTGCAACAAGCGGTTACCGCTAATTCCGCAGTTGTAGGGGATGGCATCGATCCCCGAGCACATGAGAAGCTTTGAGGCTGGGCCGGTATATCGCCCCTGGTTGGTAAAGGAATCACCAAAGAAGCAGACGGGTGAGGTGTTTCTGTCGCTCTTGCCCCATATGGATTCAAGACCCCAGTAAAACTGGTTCTCTCCATCAGAGGAGACGACTTCAAACATGGTTCTGTCCATGCCGCTCCCTAGCGTGATGGCCGTCTGCCCTTCCGCAGGCTCCAGGCAGATCCGCAACCGACCGGCGCTCAAGCGACTGGCAATCGGAGCAGATTCCACGCTCTGTCCGGGCGATATCGCAACGGACGCTACCCCATCAAAAAGCACGGGCTTCACAGCGCCGGAAACCCGCTCTATCCATGCATGTTCGATGCGGAGTTGGCGGGTTCCGTAACGATTAGACAGCACGATGCTGATGTCGCGGCACGCAACGGGTAACGTCACATCAATCACCTGCCGCACAAGCTGCTTCTCTGCCAGAGAACCCGTGAAGTTCGACATGGTTTGCCCCATAGCAGCCGATGCATAACTCCTCCTCTCTCTCTTAATTGTCTGAACATATTTGACAATCTGAATAATATTTGTATAGACAACTTAGGGCAAGAAGAAGCTTATTTGTTTGGACATATTTCCCGCAGACAGTATTTTTTTTAGCTTTAAACGGTATTGAACCAGGTAAATTGCATTCCATTTGTCCAGACAGGTTTGAACATATTCTTGTTGCCGGCATTTATAAGGTGTTTAATGAAGTGTGAAGGGAGCTCACATGCCAAAAAGCAAGTACGAGGATATCTTCAATGATCTCCAGCAGCGTATCTCGCGTGCCGAGTTTAAAGACAAGATGCTTCCCACGGAAGCGCAGCTTACCGAGCACTACAGGGCAAGTCGAAACACCGTTCGGAGGGCGGTCGCCGAACTCGCCAGCCTTGGTTTTGTTAAAGCGATACGCGGGCGTGGTGTGGTCATCCTTGACCGAACCGAAACCGTCGGTGATGTTGAGCTCGGAATTCGAGACATGCACGGATCACAATCCATCTCGAGTATCGCCCCGCACGACACCAAGACGCGCATCCTCACCTTCACCAAGGTCACCGTGGATGCGGACCTTGCCCGCAAGACCAACCTGCCGCAAGGCGAGCAGGCCTACTACCTGCAGCGCCTGCGCATACTGGACGGGCATGCCTGGTCGCTCGACCACAATTGGTTTTTATGCAACGCGCTACCGGGCCTCACCATAGAGATCGCCGAGCAGTCCATCTACCGCTACTTGCAAGATGAGCTGGGCAAAAAGGTGGTGGGATCGCGCCGCACCCTCGCTATTCGCCGTGCGACCGAGCATGACCGCGAGCATCTGGAGCTGGACGGCGCCAACTGCGTGGGCGTGATCTTCAGCACCGCGTTCACTGACAACGGCCATATCTTCGAGTTCACCGAGACCCGCTACTCCCCCGAGCATTTCACGTTCACCGAGTTCATCGGGTTGTAGGGACACGGCCGAGCGATAACACAGCCTCCCGGCCTTGTTGAGCGCATTGGTGACCCGCTTGACCACGTGGAACGGGTCCATGGCCTGCTCCGCGGCAGGGCACCACTCGGCGACCACGTCGGCTATCCAACCGGCGTCGTAGCGGGCGTATCTCCTCCCGCATTCCGGGCAGCGGCGGCCGCGGCCCTTGCGGGGGCGGACGACCACGACGAGGGAATCGCCCTCGGCGCGGATTCCGGTGATCACGGCGAGCGCGAGGCCGAGAAGCTGGTATAGAATGCCCTTCTCGGGGCTCCTTTCATGGCAGGTCTTTTTGTTAGCGCAAAAACCTTACCCGAAAGGGCCCCTTCCATCTGCTATTTCATCTCAAGAGCACCAACACGAACCCTCGAAGAGCCATTATTTGACACCTGTTTTCAGTATAGGGACGTAGCGCGAACATAAGGACCATACCCACCACAAGCCGACCGATCACGATGATCCAACCCATGAAGTCGAGTGAATCGGAGGTGATGGGCATCACGGCAGGGATCGACGAGCCCTGCCGCGCGTTCTCTCGATGCACGAACCATGGTGAGCGCACTGGGCTCAGCGCACGGGCACGTGTCGGCGTTGTATCATTCCCTGGGAAGGAGGTATGCCGTGAAGACCATGCACGCGATCAAGCGCATCAACCACAACGCCGCCATTTGCGTAGACTCCGCCGGCAGGCAGCTTATCGCGCTAGGCCGCGGGGTGGGCTTTGGCGACATGCCCAAAGACATCCCCATGGCCGACATCACGCGCACCTTCTACAACATCGACGACCGCTACCTCGCCTTTATCGGTGAGGTCGATGATCAGGTGCTCGACTTCGCGGCGCAGCTCGCCGACCTCGCGGTGAACAACCTATCCTACGAGCTGGCTCCCACCCTGCCCATCACGCTCGCCGACCACATCCAGTTCGCGCTCAAACGCGCCCGCGAGCATATGCAGGTCTCGCTTCCGCTCGCGGCGGACGTACAGTTCGCGCATCCCGTTGAGTACAAAATCGGCGAGATTGCCGTGGCGGGAATGCAAAAGACTTTCAAGGTGCGCATGCCGCGCTCCGAGGCCGTGGGTGTAGCGCTCTCCATCGTGAACGCCGCCGTGACGCCGAGCGCGGGGACGAGCAAGCAAACCATCCGCGAGGATAAGCTGCTCGAGCGCGCATGCGGCATCGTAGAGAGCGTCATGGGCACTACCGTCGATCGTGACTCGTTTTCCTACGCGCGCTTCTCCACGCACCTTCGCTACCTGTTCAAACGCGTTGCCGGCAACACACCGCTCGACACGGTCAACGCCGATCTCTACAACGTGGTGGCGAAACAGAACCCCCAAACGACCCTATGCGCCAAGGCCATCGGGGATGCCATAGAGCAGGCGTACGGCAAGCCCTTCGCCGAAGAGGAGCTGCTCTACCTCATCATGCACATCAACCGCATCACTTCGCAAGACTAGAGGTTGCGATTCCCGCCTCCGCACTTAGCGGCGGACACAAGCACGTCCATCCGTTCGCCGGCCAATCTCGACCGTTCGCCCGTTAGATTGCTCGCATACCCTTGCCGTCAAGCCACATCGCCCGTATAAATCGTTCTTGCGTTGGGCGTTACTCACGGCATGGCTCCGAGAGGCACTACCAAAAGATCGCAGTCTCTTTTTGGCTGCCATCTTTCCGTAGTGCGACAGGGGCTTTTTTCATGCCGAGAACACGCGTTTGCCCGCGCCTTCTTTGCAATCGAATCTGCCTCATGGCCTGCTTGCGATGCGCACGCGAGAAAGCGCCTTGTCACACCAACGCGTGGACGACTGCAACACGAAAGGGGAACCATGGCAGCCGACAACAAACAGATCGCCGAACAGGTGCTCGCCGCAGTGGGCGGCGCGGAGAACGTGGCGAATCTCACTCACTGCGTCACTCGCCTTCGCTTTAGCCTAAAAGACCAATCCGTGCCAGACAATGACCTGATCAAGAAGATCGCAGGGGTACTTGGAGCCCAATGGAGTGGTGGGCAATTTCAAGTAATCATTGGCCAAAACGTCCCCAAAGTGTACGACGAGGTCGTAAAACTCGGTGTCGCCGCCGGTGGCAGCATAGATGAGAACCTCGATAGCGACCTCAAAGAACCCCTTACCGTCAAATCCGCTTTCGGAGCCGTGCTCGATTACCTCTCAAAAAGTATGGTCCAGCTCATTCCTGTCATGATGGCTGCGGCCATGTTCCGCACCGTCGGGGCGATTGCCGGTCCCGACATGCTCGGAATCTGGTCCACGGACAGCGAACTTTATAACCTGTTCTACAATTGGCTCTACAATGCAGGCTTCTACTTCATGCCCATCCTGTTGGGATGGTCAGCCGCAAAACAGCTTGGCGCAAGCCCTCAGCTCGGCATGATGATGGGCGGCGTGCTCATCGCCCCCGAACTGCTCAATATCGTGGCAGCCGCAAGTGAGAGCGGCGTTACATCCATGTCAGTCTATGGCATCCCCGCACCCGTCAACAGCTACACCACCACTGTCCTGCCCATCATCCTGTGCGTCCCAGTGCTCTGGCAAGTAGAGAAGTTCTTTAAGCGCGTTATTCCTGACATGCTTTCCACCGTCTTTACCCCGTTTCTTACCATGTTCGTCATGGTGCCAATCGGGCTATGCGCGCTCGCACCCGTTGGTTCTGTGCTCGGTGCCCTTCTTGGCAACTTCATGTTCAACCTTGGCTCCACCGGCGGCATCACCTCCGTCATCGTATGCGCTGTCGTCGCCGGCCTTTGGGAGTTCCTCGTCATGACCGGCATGCACCAAGTGCTCATCACCTTGGCAATTGCCCAACTTGCCGTCACGGGGTTTGATCCATGCATTATGGTCGCTGGCGGCATGGCGCAGTGGGCAACGTGGGGCATGGCCCTCGGAGCATTCCTCCGCTTGAAGGAAAAGGACGAAAAGGGCGCTCAACTCGGTTATGTTATCTCAGGCTTCATTGGCGGTGTTACCGAGCCTGCCCTCTATGGATGCGGATTTAAATACATGCGTGCCCTCGGCGGCATGATCGCCGGTGGTGCAGTTGGCGGGCTTATCGCAGGCATCTTTAAAGTTAAGGTTTACGTTCTTGGTGCTGCAAACATCTTGGGGCAAACGGTCTGCTTCGTCGCCGGCGGCACCTCTAACCTCATTTGGGGCTGCGTTGCCGGCATTGCCGCCTTCGTGGTCGCTGCTGCCATGACGTTCCTCTTTGGCTTCACCCGCGAGGAGCTCGAGGCTGACTCTCAGGCCGCGCGGGCGTAACATCTTCCTGCACGTAAGGGTGCCCGGCGACCTTCTTGCTCGTCGGGCCGTACCTTTTGGAGGTTTCACATGAAACGGCTTTTGATCCGCGCTGACGATATTGGGTACAGCTACGCGGTGAACCTCGGTATCGCACGCAGCGTGACGGAGGGCCTGGTTCGCAGCGTGGGCATGATGCCCAACATGCCCGAGGCCGCGCGCGGCTGGTCTTGGGTCGCCGATTGCGACATCGCGGTAGGGGTTCACGCGAACGTCTGCCTAGGTCATCCCTGCGCCGATCCCAGCTCCGTAGGCTCTCTGCTCAACGAGCATGGGACGTTCAAGAGCAGTCGCGAGTATCGCGCAACATACAAGGAGGGTCGCGACTTTGTGGTGTACGAGGAGGCCGTGACCGAGATCGAGGCGCAGCTTGCGCGCTTCCTCGAGGTTGTGGGGCACGACCCCGACTACTTTGAAGCCCATGCCGTGATGTCGGACAATCTCAACCGCGCCATCGCCGACGTTGCCGCCGCACACGGCTACCGCCACCAACCTGCGTCATTCGACCCCACAGCGACCGTGAGGTGCGGCGCGACCCCCGTACGCATGGTGATGCACTCCATGGAACCCGGCTACGAACCTGCAGAGTCCATCAAGCAGACTGTACGCGAGATGGCGGACGATGAGACCGTGGTGTTTGTCTGCCACCCCGGCTACCTGGACCGATTTATCCTCGAGACCAGCTCACTCACCACCGATCGCACCAAGGAGGTCGATGCGCTTATCAATCCGGAGCTACGCTCCTGGCTTGAGGCTCAACCCGACCTCAAGCTCGTTGATTACCGCGACCTGTAGACCTCTTCATCCTTGACCGCCAAGGGTTCGCGCACCTCTCCTCCGCTTCCGCCCCCTCCCTCCTCAACGAAGTCATACTCATCACCGCTTCTCTTGCCCAAGTCATACTTATCACCGAAAAACGCCCGATTTTAGGTCAAAAACAGTGATGAGTATGACTTCGATGTGGGAAGCGGTGATGAGTATGACTTCGCCGAGAGACGGCGGTGATGAGTATGACTTTGTTGAGCGACGGCGCCGAGCAAGACGCCGCCGCGATGATCCGGCCGGGCGACAACGCCGCCGGGCCGGATCATCGCCGAAAAAAGGGGAGCCGCAGACCTCATGATCTGCGGCTCCCCTTTACATGCAAGCACGATGCTCGCGTCACGGCTCTTGCGCGGCGGTCTTGACCCTTAGCACTCGTGGTGGGCCGCGACACGCTCGGCGTCCGCGGCGGCCTGCTCGGGCGACTTGAAGGTCTCGCCGGCATCGGGCTCCTCGCCCATACCGTCAAAGCCCACGATGTTCATGGACTCGGGGTCGTACACCAGGCCCGGGGTCTCCTTATGGAAGAAGATCAGGGTCGCCGGGCTCGCACCCTCGATAAGCGACAGGTACACGTGGATGAACATGAACACGATGAACGCCCACATCATGAAGTAGTGCAGGATGCGCACCTTCATGGGGCCGCCCAAAAGGTCCAGGCCGGAGGCGAAGATGGGCCAGTTGGCCGTGGGTCCCCACAGGCAAAAGCCGGTGTAGGCGGTGAAGAAGATCAGCAGCGGGATGAGCAGGTACACGATCTTTTGCGGCACACCCAGCTTGGCGGCGATGGGATGATCGCGACGCAGGAACAGGTAGTAGCTGATCCACGCCCACAGCTGATGCTTGTTGTCGCGCTGCGGCAGCCAGGTCCAGATGTCGCGCACCTTGGCACGCGTGCCGGGCGCGGGCGCGCTGTCGAGCACCAGCGACAGCACCATGCGCACAACGCAGTTCACCAAGAGCACCACGCCGCACAGAATGTGCATGCCGCGCGCGATGCCCATGGACAGCGGCGCGAACGGGTAGTGAATGTAGAAACCCGTGATGATCAACACGATCATGGCGATCAGGTTGACCCAGTGGGTGATCACGAAGGGCAGCGGGTGCGCCTCGCGGTAATGAGCCATATGTGCCATTTACTGCACCCCCCAAGGAGACGTGACGGTGCTAAAGGTGCGCCCGGTCGCGGGCTCGGTCACGTGGCAGGCGCACGCCGTACACGGGTCCACGCTGTGGACGATGCGCACCGCGTCGAGCGGCTTGTCGATATCGGTGACCGTGGTACCCAGGAGCATCTCCTCCAAGGGACCCGGGTTGGCCTTCTCATCCTTGGGCGAGAGGTTCCAGGTCGAGGGGATGATCTCCTGGTAGTGGGTGATGGTGTCGCCCTCTACCGTCTCGGTGTGCAGCAGGGCTCCGCGCGGGGCCTCCCAAAGGCCCACACCCTGACCGGTGGTGGTGGCGGCCTCGGTGAAGTACTCGGCCTCGCCGCTCTTCATGAGCTCCACCAGCTCGGTGAAGTCGCGCTCCATGATGTCGCACACGTAGCTGGCCTCGAGCGCGCGGGTCATCAGGCGGCCGGCGACGCAGTCCATGGTCGCGAGCGTGAGCCCGGTCTTGGCCATGCCCTCGTCCATGAGCTTCACGATGGCTTCCACGTTGCGCGCGTAACCCGCCATCATGCGCGAGATACCGCCCGCCTCGTAGGTCAAACCGTCGTAGCGCGGTGCTTTGCACCAGGAGTACTTGGCGTTGAAGTCCTTGCCGCCCTTGGGCCACGACGGCATGGTCTTGCCCTTGAGCGGGTTCAGCGGCGCCTGGGTCACGTAGTAGGCATGGCTCACGTCCTCGGTGATCTTGTCCACGTCCACGTAATCCACGTGCAGAGTCCCGTCGGCATCCACCGTGACCATGCCGGCCGGGAGGTAGCGGCGGTTGAGCTCGCGCGTGGCGTCGTCCAGCACGCCAAAGGACACGTAGCGGCCCGCGCCCACACCCATGGTCATGAGATTGGGGTAGGCGGCCAGCAGCATGTACATGTCGGGGATCATGGTCCCGTCGATCCACGTCTTGAGCTCGTGCACGCGGTAGATGATCTCATCGAGCTTCTCGGCCGTGGGCACAAACGAGGTGCCGCCCGGGATGCTCGTCATGATGTGGGGCATCTTGCCGCCGATCATGGCGCAGATCTGCGATGCCTTGGCCTGGTTCTCGATCGCCTCGAAGTAATGCGCGGTGCCCACCAGGTCCTGCGCCGGGGTGAGGCGGTAGGCGGGGCTGCCGTCGGCCTCGGTCACGTCAAACCAGTTGCCCGAGAAGATGGACAGCTGACCGTTCTTGGCAAAGGCGGCAAGACGGCTGGAGAGCGACTCAAAGTCCGCGGCGCTCGTGCCAAACTCCTCGCACACGGCGTAGGCGTCGGCGGGCTTGGCGTCCAGGGCGTTGAGCGGGTTGATGTAGTCCAGGCCGGCCAGGTTGTAGAACCACAAGATGGTCGAGTGCAGGATCTGACCGCCCTCGGCGAGGTTGCGGATGTGACGGGCGGCCTCGGGAATCTGGATGCCGTAGGCGTCCTCGGCCGCATAGCAGCTCGCGTGCACATGGGAGACGGGGCACACGCCGCAGATGCGCTCGCTGATGAGCGCCGCGTCGTAGGGCGTGCGGCCCTCCAGCGCGTGCTCCAGGCCGCGATACAGGTTACCCGACGACCATGCCTCGGTGACCTTGCCTTCCTCAACCTCCATCTCGATGGAGAGATGACCCTCGATGCGGGTAATGGGATCGACGGTGGAACGCGCCATTACTCATCGCCCCCTTCCTGGGTCGAATTGTTTTCTACGGGTGCCGAGGAAGCCTTGCTCGCGGCCTTCTCGGCACGGGCGGCCTTTTTGGCCATGCGCATACGACGGAAACGCTGGATGTTCTTGGGCTCCAGACCCTTCTCGTCCAGCTCGTCGTAGAGTGCGGCGGCGCGGCGGCCAGCCTCGTGGGCGGCCTCGGTACCGTGCTTCACGTCCCAACGGCGCTCGGCCTCAAAGTCCGCGCCGCCGTCCACGCGGCCGGCGACCTTCATGCCCACGGCGTGCACCGCGAGGACGCCCACCACCAGGCCGGTAAAGGCGAGCGCGGCCACCGGGGGCTGGAAGTGGAAGTCGCCCAGCGTGAGGTCGCGGTGGCGCTTGGTGAACGGGGTGTTCTCGTCCACCCAGTTGCGCTTGGGATGCATGGGGTTGATGGAGCCGCAGCCAATGCAGGGGGCGCCGGCCTCCACGCACCAGGACGTGGAGCGGTTCCAACGGGTGATGGGGCAGTTGGTGCTGGTCTGGGGGCCGCGGCAACCCAGCGGGTAGAGGCAGTAGCCCTTGGCCTCCTCGGCCGAGCCAAAGCGGTAGACAAACTCGCCGTTCTCAAAATGACCGCGGCGCGGGCAGTTGTCGTGCACCGTCTGGTTGAACATCTCCACGGGCTCGTTTTTGGAGTTGAGCTCGGGTAGGGTTCCCATGAGGGCGTACTGCACGATGACCGCCACAAGCCACTCGGGGTTGGCCGGGCAGCAGGGAATGTTCACCACGGGGGTGTCGATGCCCCTGTCGGAGAGGAACTTCTGCACGCCCATGGCCGCCGCGTCGTTGGGGCGGGCGGCCATCCAGCCGCCGTCGCATGCGCAGGAGCCGAGCGCGATCACCGCGGTGGCCTTCTGCGCGGTCTCGGCCAGGGAGTCAACGCCCTTCTCGCCGCCTACCAGCAGCACGTTTCCGTCGTAGGCGGTGGGCACAGCACCCTCGTAGACCAAGATGTAGCCGCCGGCCTCGATGGTGTCCTTGCGGGCCTGCTCCATACTGTGGCCGGCAGCCGCGGACAGCGTCTCGTTGTAGTTGAGCGAGATAGTCTCCAGCACCAGCTCCGAAATGTCCGGCGTGTTGGTCTGGGCGAGCGCCTCGGTGCAACCCGAGCACGAACCGCCCTCCATCCAGATCACCGGCAGCAGCTTACCCGACTTCTCGCCGACCTCGAGTGCCTCGGCGACCTGGGGCGCCGCGGCCTGCGACAACCCCAGCATCGCCGCCAGACTGCCGCAATACTTGAGCAGATCGCGCCGCGTGAAGCCGTGCTGCTCCAGGCGCTCGGCCAGCGACATGCGCCCGGCCTGCTCCTTCTCAGCCATCCTTGCACCTCCCCTTTCTGTACGCGCGCGCCTGCGCGCGCGTGTCCAACGGTGTTCCCGACGTACAACGCCCCGGCACGCAGGCGAAGCGTGATCGGGGCGTCTATGTCCATATCGGCTCCATTATGGAGGTAACTGGTTGCGCAAACATTATTCTTTTTTCAGAATAGACCAGTCGCAGGGAGTCAACACAAAATCACCCGCTTGGGGTGACGTATGGGTGATTCAAAGCGCCTTGTGTGTAGGGCCATCGGGCGTTTCTTTATCCGCGGCGACGGCAATGGCACACATCACCGTTGCCCGCAAGCTCTGGCACCCTCGGTTGACCCGCACGGCCGCCCGCCCGCAAGCGAAAACAGTGTTTTCGCCCCCGCTTCTTACCTGCGATTTAAAACTAATCGACTTTGGTGTGGGTTTTTGACAGATGGCGAAGTAGAGCGAAAAGAGGCAAATAGAAAACCGCAGGTCAAACGTGGACTGAAAAACGTAAAGTCTCGCGTCTACCTTGAGGGACGCGCAAAACCCACACCAAAGTCGATTAGTTTTGAAATGCACCGGGCAACTCGAGCTTGATAGGCAAAAAACGGGCCGGATGCCTGTGGCATCCGGCCCGTCACTGCACTAACGCGCATCCGCCAGGGGTTTCAGTCGCAAAACCCCTCGCGCAAACAGGTTCACCTTAGTAGTTGACGACCTGCTCCTCAAAGTAGGACTGCGGATGAGCGCAGACCGGGCACATCTGGGGAGCGGAGGCGCCCACGTGCAGGTGGCCGCAGTTGAGGCACTTCCACACCTTCACGCCCTCGCGCTCAAAGACCTCGCCGTTCTCAATGCGCTCGGCGAGCTTGAGGTAGCGCTCCTCATGGGCTTTCTCGACGGCGCCCACGCCGCGGAACTTGGCGGCGATGGCCTTGAAGCCCTCCTCGTCCGCCGTCTTGGCGAACTCGTCGTACATGGTGGTCCACTCGTAGTTCTCGCCGGCCGCCGCATCCTTGAGGTTCTGCAGGGTCTCGGGCACCGAGCCGCCGTGCAGCTCCTTGAACCACAGCTTGGCGTGCTCGGACTCGTTGAGCGCGGTCTCCATAAAGATGTTGGAGATCTGCACGTAGCCGTCCTTCTTGGCCTTGGAGGCGTAGTAGCGGTACTTGGTGTGGGCCTGGGACTCGCCGGCAAAAGCGGTCTCGAGGTTCTTCTTAGTCTGGGAGTTCTCGAAATCCATTGGTGCATCCCTTCTGTTGGGGTACTTGCTTGGCCGCATATGCTACAGGCTTGGTCACATGCGACAGCCTTATTGTAACTAATTCCTAATAAGGAATTAGTCCTAATTGGGATATACCCGCTCTCCACCAGCCCCACACAAGTAAATCCGGTTAATTCGCCACATGTCCAGCATATTCTTGCTTAACGCGGACCCCATGCATACAAGACCATTGCTCAGACCGGCTTCCATATAAAGAAGGCTGATAAGCACCCGTCGCGTAAAACGACAGCCGCCCCGGTTCGCTGACAGCACCTACGCTATCGTCCAGAGATCCTCAGCCATCTTCGTGCAGAAGCCCTCACGGGAAAGGTCGTCCAATATCGAACGCACCAGCTCGCTATCGACCGGCTCCCTTCGCGCCGCACGCTCCATCTGGTTCACGCCAGCAAGCGCATCGTCCAGCGAGAGGCCCTCCCCCACCACCTGAGCCGTCAGCAGCATGCGCACGATATGTGCGCGCTTTTGCCGTCGCGACCCTTCAAACTTTGACTGCCGAGTATACGAGCTCGATCGCCGCGACGGGTTAGGCACGGTCTTTTTGAGCTGTGCGCCGTAATCGAGTAGCGCGTAATACCAGCTACGCGGGGTATCCCGCGCATCCTGCGAGCAGTCATGCGACCCTTTTGGGCACGCAGCCTCCACCAGGGGCACAAGCTCGCGGTCGGGCACCGCGGGCGCGTCGGGAAAGAAATGGTGCAAAAACACCGTGCGAACGTTGGTCTCCAAGTACACGCCGGGAAGGTCGAACGCGAACGCGCGGATGCCCTGCGCCGTGGCGGGCCCTATACCCGGCAGCGCCCGCAAGGCCTTCGCATCCTGCGGAAAGTGCCCGCCGTACTCCGCGACTACCTGCTCGGAGGCGCTTTTAAGCGCCAGCGCCCGGCGGTTGTAGCCCATGCCCTGCCATGCCGTCAACACATCGGCCACCGGGGCGGCGGCAAGCGCCTCCACGTTGGGAAACCGTTCCAGCCACTCACCCCAGCGCGTGAGCACGCGCGGCACCTGGGTCTGCTGCAACATCACCTCGCTGATCCAAATAGCGTACGGATCGCGCGTGCGCCGCCACGGCAGGTCTCTATATAGACGAACCCCCTCCGATCGAACCAACGAACGGAAGGGGTCCATATCATATGCCGGTCGCGTAGCTGCCATGCGCGCTCCTCTTCATAGCGAGCGCGCAGCCGCGGCGGCCTCTCTTACGCGTGCTCGCAGACTTTCGCGTACTCGTCGAAGCTCTCACGCGAGGCGAACTTGGCATCGACGCAGGGATTGAGTCGGTGGTTGACCACATCGTCGAGCGTCACCGAATCAAGGTAGTTGTGGACGAGCGCCTGGGTGCCCGCCCACAGGGGATGATAGCAGCAGCCGCCCATGCGAGGGCACTCGCCATCGGGCGCCGTACAATCGTTCATGACCAAGGGACCCTGAATCGCCTCGACCACCTGGCGCACGGTCACGGTAGAAGGGTCCACCTTGAGGCGCATACCGCCGTGCACGCCGCGCAGACTCTCCACGATACCCGCCTGCACCAAGTCGTGCTGAATGGACCGAGCAAAGGAATAGGGCACATTCACCTGCTCCGCTGCAGTTCTCACGGACAGAAGGCTATCCGTGTTCTCCGCAAGTATGGACAACATGCGAAGAGCGTAATCGGTCTTCCTCGAGATGTTCATTTGGTATCCCCTTCAACCATAACGCCGCCCGCGCGCGGTCAGGGACTAACGCGCACGGGGCACCGGCCATCTGTCTCCCCTGATGCCGGTGCAATATATAGTTCTTTGTACTATAACACCCACTGAGTAGGTTAGCAGCTCATATCCACCTTGCGGGGTCAATTATTTAAAATGCCGATAATCGGGAGCGTCATAAACTTTGCGAGAACGTAGCGGGCCGCATCTTCGCGCAGCCCAAAACGCCCCCTACCGTCCTTAGTCTCCGTGCAAAAATAAAGTCCCATTCCACCGATGGAGACACCTGAGAGCGAGGTCTTAAGGCAGCAAAAAGCCCCGCACGTGGCGAGGCTTTTAAAATCCGATGGCGGGAAGTACGGGACTCGAACCCGCGACCTCCGACGTGACAGGCCGGCGCTCTAACCAACTGAGCTAACTCCCCATCAGGCAACTCGTTCCTTGCGGCCCGTGCTGCAAAAGGTAGTATACACAGACTTTTGCAGACGTGGCAAGAACTTTTTTTAAATTCTGAGAATCTGGGTGTCCATGAGCCTGCCGTCCTCAACAACCAGGCGCGCTATGCTGGGGCCGCGTCCGTCACGGGGGTAGGACGCCGAGCCCGGGTTCACCACCACACGACCAGGCTCCTGCTCGATCTTGGGCCGATGCGTATGACCGCACACGGCGATATCCACGCCCTCGCGCGGCAGGTCGGCGTAGTAGTGGGACACGGCGAAGCGAAGGCCCTCGTACTCAAAGCGACAAAGCAGCTGCACATCGGGGCCGTAGTCGTAATAGAAGTCGTTGTTGCCGAGCACCCCGTACATGGGGCACATAGCCGCCAGCATGGCGTGATCTTCCTCCGACGTGAAGTCCCCCGCATGGACCAGAAGGTCCGCCCCGCCTATCGCGGCGAGCAACTCGGGAGAAAGTCGGCCATGGGTATCGGAGATCACGTCAATGCGCTTCACGGCGCCCTCCTTTGGTCACTAGATGCTCAAAGCCTTCTTAAGCGGCACCACGCGACGGCGGGAGACGGGAATACGGTCATCGAGGCCCGACACGCCCAGCTGAATGGAGCCAGACGCCACGGTCTCCACATCCTCTACGTTGGCCAGGTTCACAATATAGCGGCGATGCACGCGGAAGAAGCCAAATTCCACAAGCTTGCTCTCAAATTGCGCGAGTGAGGTGGTTGAGAGGTACCGATCGTCCTCGGTGTAGATGCAGGAGTAGTCGTCCTTTGCCATGATGTAGCGCACCTGGTCTACGGGAATGAGGACCTTGCGGCCGCCCTTCTCCACAGGAATACGTTCCATGGAGGTGTTCTTGGTCTCGGGCATGGGCTTGGCGCGCGCAAGGACCTTCTCGATAGCGCGGTCCAGGCGGTCCTCCTCGACGGGCTTGAGCAGGTAGTCCACGGCATCCACGTCAAACGCCTCCACCGCGTGGTCGCTATAGGCGGTCACGAACACGATGGCCGGCGGGTTCTTGAGCTTGTGCAGGGCGTCGGCAAGCTGCAGGCCGCTTGCGCCGGGCATGGAGATGTCCAGAAAGACCACGTCGATACGGCCTTCCATGAGCGTCTCGATGGCCGAGCGAACGCTTGACGCCTCGTTGATCAGACCGATCTTGCCGGTCTGCTCGAGCAAGAACCTCAACTCGGAACGCGCGGGGGCCTCATCGTCGACGATCATGGCACGGAGCATGGACACTATCCCTTCGTCTGCAAAATAGACCGAGCGCACCAAGACGGTCCTTAACGGCCTTGTCTCCCATTCTAACCTCTAGGCGTAGATACTGCCTTGCAAATCCAGGTGCAAAACGACGGTCGTCCCCTCGCCCGGCACCGACCTCACCGTCGCCGAAGAGCGGGGTCCGTAAAATCGCATGATGCGCTCGGAGATGTTGTGCATGGCAACTCCCGCGCCGCCGCCTTGGGGAGCGCTAGCATCGGGCGCCTCCTTGCGCGCGTTGAACAGGCGCGAAGCGGTCTGGGCGTCCATGCCAACGCCGTCATCCGCCACGGTGATCGAGATAGCGTCCTCACCGTCCTCGCGCACGCTCACCGTGATGTGCAACGGGCCCTCGTCACGCATGGCATGGCGCACGGCGTTCTCCACCAGCGGTTGGATCACAAACGCCGGCACCGGCGCATCCTCGGCGCCCTCCTCCACCTCGATGGTCTCCACGATGCGGTCCTCGCCAAAGCGGGCCTTCTCAAAGACCAGGTAACGCTGCGTCTGGGCGAGCTCGCGCGATACCGGTATGAGCGAACCCGAGTTGTCGAGCGTGGCGCGGTAGAAGGCCGCGAACTCGCGCAGCAGGTCGCGGGCGCGCAGCGGGTCGGTGCGCGTGAAGGCCGCGATGGTGTTGAGGGTGTTGAAGAGAAAATGCGGGTTGATCTGCGCCTGCAGGGCTCGCACCTCGGCACGTGCCGTGAGCTCGTCTTGGTGCTCGAGCTCGTGCATGGCGAGCTGCGTTGAGATGAGCTCGGCATAACCCGAGGCGAGCGCGTACTGGGTGCGGTCGATCTTGCGGGGCGAGGTGTAATAGAACTTGAGCGCACCCACCGCCTCACCGCGCACCTTGAGCGGCGCCACGATACCGGCGGGGATCTCGCGCTTCTTGCCCGAGTCACCCGTGACGTAGAGCACACGGGTGAAGCTCTGCATGATGCCATGGTCGAGGGCGTAGCGCGTGGCGCGGGTATGAATGGGCGAACCGGGCGGGAAATCCACGGCGAGATCGCCCACGCAAGCGAGCACGCAGTCCTTGCTGGTCACCGAGATGGCCATGGCACCGGTCTCGGAAAACAGGTGGTGGCAGATAGCCTCGGCGGCCTCGCGCGTGAGGCCGGCGCGCATGTCCTCGAGCATGTCGCTCGCGATGGACAGCGTGCGCTCGGCGTACTGAGAGCGCAGCTCGTCGGGGTTGAGGTAGAGATAGACCACCGCGGCGAGAAAGATGCCCAGAAGCACGTTCACGGCGGCGAGCCCCGTGGACTCCATGTTGGCGACCCACGCCCAAAGCGAGTAGGCGGCGAGCAGCAGGGCGCATGCGACGGCGGCGACGCGCAGGGCGGATAGGGTGCGCCCAGCGTCCGAGAGCCGACGCTGATGCTCGGTCTGAGGCTGCCGCGCACCCGTGTGACGCTCGTGGGCGGGGGCGGCGGCAGGGGCATTCTGTTGCGTCATGCTCGCTCCAATACGGCTTTGAGCTCGGCGTTCTTCCACAGCGCGTCCATAAGGCTCGGCCAAAAGCTCTGGAACTTGAGGTAGCTCGCGGCGTGCTCGCGAGCATAGCGCTCAGCATCCTCGCGGCCGCGCCGCCAGATGCGCCAGTAACCCGCATGCTCGCGCGTGAAGAGGGCACGGGAAAGCGAGGTCTTACGAACCCGGTCGTCCAGCTGAGCCGAGACCCACGGACCCGGATAGGGCATAAGCGAGGCAGGGGTCACCGTCGAAAGGTCCGGCTGACGGTTAGCGTACGAGAGCTTGGCGCGCTCGTAGTACCAGCGGTAGACGTTTTGCATGAAGCGCGGGGCGATTTCGACCATGGCGGGCGGCAGGTGCTTGACGACCCACGCGTTGTCGAACCAGACGTCGTAGCCAAACAGGCGCATGTTGAAGAGGTAGTCCAGGTCCTCGCCGCGCGTGATGTAGGGATCGAACGCCACGCGCATGTAGGCGCGGGCATGCAGCGCCATACAGCCGCCGCACACGTAGTTCGAGCGCGAGATGCGCGTGCCGGCGAGAGCTTTTCTCATCCAACGGTTGAACTCGATGCGCTTGGTCCACCAGCGGTTGGTGATGCTCGCCTTGTCGGTGTTGGCGAGCGCCGAACCCGCGCGATCGTAGAAATACCCGCTTTTCACCAGGATGGGCAGACGTTGACGCGTCTCGGCTCCCAAGGCGTACAGGGCCTTGTCCATAAAGTCGGAGCCCAGCACCACCTCATCATCGTCGAGGAAGATCACCGCGTCGTGACCCAAGATGCACGCAGCGGCCAGCCCAATGTTGCGAATAGCGCCGTACCCGCGCAGCGACACGGCCTCGCCGGGGATGCTGGGCGCGATGCGGCCCACGGCATCGGCGATGCGAGCGGCCTCGGCGTTGGTGAGCACCACCACGTCCAGCGCAGGATGCCCCTCGACGATGGCACCAACGCGCAGGGAGGTATCGGCCGTGGCAGACTTGGGGCACACGGCCAGGATGATGATGCGGCAGATGCCGCGCACCTGCTCCAGGAAGGTGAGACAGCGGTCGAGCTCGGGCTCGCTCGCGTCAAGCCGGGTGCTGTGGTCGTACACGCCGGGCTCGGACGCGGCCTTCTCGGCTTGGCTCGCCCAATAGGTAGGGATCACGATCACCGGGTTTGTCGCCATGTCTCCTCCCCTCCGCAGAACATGCGCGCAATCCGCGCAGACAAGGGTACGGAGGTGGGCGGTCGGCCCGCGGCCGTGCACAGGAGTGCGGACTGCACAGCGCGGGCGACCCAAAACGCGAGCTACCCCGCTGATTACTTATTGATACCCATTTGCGCCATTTCACGACGGATGAACGGCGCACGGCACAAAGCTCGTTGGAGCGGGTATCCCAAGGCATACATGATAACCGCTTCGCCGGCGCCGGTGGTCACCAAACCAAAGAGGTACATGGGCAGGTAGGCCCCGTCGAGCGAGATGCTCGTGAACGGGATGGTGTAAAAACCGATGCCCTGCAGCAGCAACGGAAGGTAGGCGGGTACAATGAGCGCGTTGGCGAGCACCGGACCGGCGAGGGCCACAAGCGGGTGCTTGCGCATCTTCCAGGTAAAGCTCGCGCCCACTAGCGTGGCGAGCGAGCCAAAGACCACGTCGAGCAGGCCCAACGCGCCGGTACCCGAGATCACGATATTCGCCACGTTGGCGATCGCGCAACCCAGGGTGAGGCCGGGGATGGCCGCCGGCGTGATGAGCGCGAGGGCGCACAGCGCCTCGCTGACGCGAAACTGCACGGGACCCCAAGCGAGGCTGCCCAAGAACAGCAGCGCCACCAGGGTGCAGGCCGCGTAAGCCGCGGCGATGATGCCCGTCTGGGCGATGGAGCGGGTTGTCATGTTGGTTGATCCACCTTCTAACGAATGAGGGCTTTACTGACTGCCAGCAAAGCCCTCAAGAGGTGGCCGTTGTGCTACGGGCGCAGGCGAGCGCACGCAGGCGGGTGAGAAGCCGATCTTCTCGGCACAAAACCGCCCTATGCCCGTTTAAGCCTGAGCATTTTGCATAGCGGAGAGCTTTACTAGCATGACGAGGCCCACCACGAGGAGAATCCCGATGGAAAGCACTCCTAAAGAAGGATTCGCCGTGAGCGTCGTCACCACCGATACTAGCAGAGTTCCCATCACGGAGGCGTAGCGCCCGAAGATATCGAAGAAGCCGTAATACTCGTTGGCGCGCTCCTTGGGGATGATGCGACCAAAGTAGCTCCGCGAAAGCGCCTGTACACCGCCCTGGAAGAGCCCCACCAAGATGGCGAGGACCCAAAACTCGGTGGCCGTCTGGAGGAAGAACGCGGCGAACAGCACGATGCCCACGTAGGCGAGCACGGCCACGATGATCATCTGCAACGTGCCGAACCTGCCGGCGAGCTTGCCGTACGCGATGGCCGAGGGGAACGCGACGAACTGCGTGACCAGCAGTGCGAGCACGAGCTGCGTGGAATCGATGCCCAGCGCGGCGCCGTAGCTGGTGGCCATGCTGATGACCGTGTGCACGCCGTCGATGTAGAAGAAGAAGGCGACCATGTAGGTGATGATCACGCGGTCGGCGGCGATACGACGCATGGTGGTGAAGATGCCGCCAAAGGTGTCGCCCACGATCTTGGCAAGGGTATCGGTGGCGGGGCGCTCCTTGCCGTACGCCTGCTTGTAGGTGCGCAGCAAAGGCAGGGTGAAGGCGAGCCACCAGGCGCCGGTGATGATGAAGGTCATGCGCGTGCAGAACATGGTGTCAAGGCCAAGCGAGGGGCCGCCCAGCACGAGTGCCAAACACACGATGAACGGCACGGTGGAGCCCACGTAACCCCAGGCGTACCCCGAGCTGGACACGGCGTCCATGCGCTCGTCGGTGGTGATGTCGGTGAGCATGGCGTCATAAAAGGTCATGGACGAGTTGAGGCCGATGGTGCACAGCACGTACAGCACGAGAAACACCATGGCCGAGACGGGGACGGCCTGTGCCAGGCACAGCACCAGGCCCGTGAGGAAAAAGCCGGTGAAGAACTTGATCTTGTTGCCGGCGTAGTCGGCGAGCGACCCCAGGATGGGCATGAGCAGGGCCACCACCAGCGAGGCGATGGTCTGCGCGTTAGCCCAGGCCGAGACCAGGTCGGCCGAGGAAGCCGCGGCGTCGGAAGTGGCGAGCGCGTTGAAGTAGATGGGCACGATGGAGGTGTTGAGCAGCACGAGCGCCGAGTTGCCCACGTCGTACATGACCCAGTTGCGCTCGAGCTTGGTGTACTTCATCGTCTCTCCCCTCAGACGGGCCGCACATGGGCCCAAAAGCATACCCGTCAATAGTAAGGCAACACGGACGGGATAGTTGTAAGCTTTCGGCAAAACAAGCGCATGGGGTCGCGACGATAAAAAACCGCCGGACCCCTCGCAGGGTCCGGCGGTATCTTCATGCGGAGTTCGCGTTGCCCGAAAGCCTACTCGAGCTCGAAGGCGCCGGTGTAGAGCTGGTAGTAGTAGCCCTTCTTGGCGATGAGCTCGTCATGCGTACCGCGCTCGATCACGCGGCCGTGGTCGAGGCAGATGATCACGTCGGAGTTGCGCACGGTGGACAGACGATGTGCGATCACGAAGGTGGTACGGCCCTGCATGAGGGCGTCCATGCCGCGCTGCACGATAGCCTCGGTGCGGGTATCGATCGAGCTCGTGGCCTCGTCCAAGATCATCGCCGGGGGATCTGCCACCGCCGCGCGGGCGATGGAGAGCAGCTGGCGCTGGCCCTGGGAGAGCTGCGAGCCGTTATCGGTGAGCATGGTCTGGTAGCCCTGCGGCAGGCGGCTGATAAACGCGTCGGCACCGGCGAGCTTGGCGGCGCGCACGCACTCCTCGTCGGTGGCGTCCAGCTTGCCGTAGCGGATGTTGTCCATCACGGTGCCGGTGAACAGGTTCACGTCCTGCAGCACCACGCCCAGCGAGCGACGCAGGTCGGACTTGCGAATCTTGTTCACGTTGATGCCGTCGTAGCGGATCTTGCCGTCGGCGATGTCGTAGAAGCGGTTGATCAGGTTGGTGATGGTGGTCTTACCGGCGCCGGTAGCACCCACGAAGGCGACCTTCTGGCCGGGCTTGGCGTAGACCGACACGTCGTGCAGGACCGTCTGACCCTCGCGGTAGCCAAAGTCCACATGCTCCATGCGCACGTCGCCGCGCAGTGGGATGTAATCCACGCTGCCGTCATGGCGATGGATGTGCTTCCAGGCCCACAGGCCGGTGCGCTCGTCGCTTTCCACCAGCTCGTTGCCCTTCACGGCCATGTTCACCAAGGTCACGTAACCCTCGTCCTGCTCGACCTCCTCGTCCAGCAGCTCAAAGATGCGCTCGGCACCGGCAAGTCCCATCACCACGAAGTTGATCTGGTTGGAGACCTGGCCGATCTGCGCGGCGAACTGCTTGGTCATGTTGAGGAACGGCACCGCCACGGCCACGGTGAGCGGCAGGCCGCTGATCGAGAGGTTGGGCGCACCCAGGCTGATAAGCGTACCGGCGGCGATAGCCACGATCACGTACAGCAGGTTGCCCATGTTCATGAGAATGGGCATGAGGGTGTTGGCGTAGCTGTTCGCGGTACGGGCGGCATCCTCCCACTCGCGGTTGATCTCGTCGAAATCCTCCTCGGCTAGCTGCTCGTGGCAAAAGACCTTGACGACCTTCACGCCGCCCATGGCCTCCTCCACATGGCCCTCCAGCGCGGCGACGGCCTTCTGCTGGCGCAGGAAGTTCTTGGCAGAGCGACCGCCCAAAAACTTAGCCGACCACGCCATGAACACCGAGCCCAAAATGACCACGAGCGCCATGGGGATGGAGTAGAAGAACATCACGCACATAACCGACAACAGGATGAGCGAGGTCAAGATGAGCTGCGGCAGCGACTGGGAGATCATCTGGCGCATGGCGTCGATGTCGTTGGTGTAGTAGCTCATCACGTCACCGTGCAGGTGCGTATCGAAGTAACGGATAGGCAGGTCCTGCATGTGGTCGAACATGGCGACGCGGAACTTCTTGAGCGAGCCCTGCGTGATGACGGCCATGGCCTGGTTCCAAAACGCGTTGCAGATGATGCCCACCACGTAGAAGCACGCGAGTATCACCACGTTGCCGATGATCTGGCTTGCCACGGGGCCCCATGCGCCGGTATCCCACACGTCCTGGACAATGGCGAGCACGCGCTCCATGAACACGTTGGGGATCGCCTGCACGATGCCGTTCACCACGATGCAGGCGAACACGGCGGGCAGCAGACGGGGGTAGAAGCCCCAGATCATCTTGAGCACGCGAAGGGCGGTCTTGCCCATGTTGCGCTTCTTGGGCGCTGCGGTGACCTTAGGCATTCGCAACCGCCTCCTTTCCGTTCTCGGCGTCCGCAGGCGCATTCTCCTCCACGGCGATCTGCTTCTCGTCGTGGCTCTGCTTGTTTTGCGACATGTACACGTCGCGGTAGATGTCGCTCTTGCGCAGCAGCTCCTCGTGGGTGCCTACGGCGCTGATACGGCCGTCATCCATCACCACGATGCGGTCGGCGTCCTCCACCGAGCCGGTGCGCTGGGCGATGATGATCTTGGTGGTCTCGGGCAGGTAGCTCTTCAGGCCCTCACGGATGAGCTTATCGGTCTTGGTGTCCACTGCGGAGGTGGAGTCGTCCAAGATCAAGATCTTGGGGTGCTTGAGCAGGGCGCGGGCGATGCACAGGCGCTGCTTCTGACCGCCGGAGACGTTGGTGCCGCCCTGCTCGATCATGTGGTCGTAGCCGTCGGCGAAGCCCTGCACGAACTCGTCGGCCTGAGCAAGCTTGGCGGCCTCCACGACCTCCTCGTCGGTGGCGTTCTCGTTGCCCCAGCGCAGGTTCTGGGCGATGGTGCCCTTGAACAGCACGTTCTTCTGCAAGACCATGGCCACGCCGTTGCGCAGGGTGTCCAGGTCGTAGTCGCGCACATCCACGCCGCCCACGCGCACGGCACCGCGACTCACGTCGTACAGGCGCGGGACGAGCTGCACCAGGCTGGACTTGGAGCTGCCGGTTGACCCGATGATACCGATGGTCTCGCCGCTCTTGATGTGCAGGTCGATCCCGTCGAGCGCGGCCTCGCGGTCCTTGGCGCCCGCATAGGCAAAGGTCACGTCGTCAAAGTCGATCGAACCGTCCGCGATGGAGGTCACGGGGTTTTGGGGGTTCTTGATCTCGGCGGTCGCGGTGAGCACCTCGCAGATACGCTCAGCGCCCTCCTCGGCGATGGTGCACATGGCGAACACCATCGAGATCATCATGAGGCTCATAAGGATCTGGATACCGTAGGAGATGAGCGACGAGAACTGGCCCACATCGATGAGCTCGCCCTTGGTGGAGATGATGGCGTAGGCACCCACGCCGATGACGAAGGTCATCACGCAGTACATGCAGAAGTTCATGATCGGGCCGTTCAAGGCCAGGATGCGCTCCACGCGGGTGAAGTCGCGAGCGACCTCGTCGGCGGTGTGCTCGAACTTGGACTTCTCGTAATCCTCGCGCACGTAGCTTTTCACCACGCGAATGCCCGAGAGGTTCTCCTCGGCGGACTCGTTCATGGCATCGTACTTGTGGAAGATGCGCTTGAAGATGGGGTGCACGTAGCGGATGATCGCGATGAGCGAGATGCCCAGCACAGGAATCACGGCCAAGAAGATGAAAGACAGCCAACCGCCCATGATGTAGGCCATGGCGAAGGCGAAGATGAGCAGCAGCGGGCAACGGATGGCCGTGCGGATGATCTGCATGTAGGCCATCTGCACGTTCGCCACGTCGGTGGTGAGACGGGTCACCAGCGAGCTGTTGGAGAACTTGTCGATGGTGGCGAAGTCAAAGCCCTGGATAGCGTGGAACATGTCACGACGCAGGTTCCTCGACAGGCCCACCGACGCCTTCGCGCAGGTAAGTCCCGCCGCCGCGCCAAATGCCAGCGAGATAAGGGCCATGAGCGCCAAGCCGCCGCCGTACATGAGCAGCACGTTTAGAGGCGCGCCGTTTTTTACTTGATCGATGAGCGAGGCGGTCCCAAACGGGATCATGACCTCGAACAAGACCTCGCCCGTCACGAGCAAGGGCGTGGCGATGGCCGCGGCCTTGTACTCGCGAATGGACTTCGCAAGGGTCTTAATCATCTAGCTCCTCCCAATGAATCCTGATCTTATCGAGCATCTCGATGAGCTGCTCCTGTTCTTCTGCATCGAGGCACGCGAGGCCGTTGCGCCTAAAGAGGATGCGGCCCTCTTGGTCGCTCGCGGCCTGACGCGCGCCCTCCTCGGTCAGCCGCACAGAGAGCTGGCGGCGGTCTTCGGGGTTGCGAGTGCGCTCGATGAGGCCCTGGGCCTCCAACTTGGAGAGCACCTCGGACAGCGATCCGGGCTTGAGCTCGAAGTTCATGCCCAACTCCTGCTGCGACATCTGGCCGCCGTGCTTGGCAAGCAGGCACAGGATGGGTGCCTTGCCCGAGCGACCGCCGCCATGAAAGTGCAGATAGTGGCCGCAAAAGCCCAGGCCCTCCAGAATCTTGCGAGCACGGGCCTCCTCAGGCGTGTCCTGAGGATGCGGGGCCGGGTCCAGGTCATGCCCGGGCATGCACACGGGCGCGGGCGACGACACGGGCGGTATCGGCGCAGCGATATCCCGATCGCACATGGCGATTGCTCCTTTCTATTCACTGGTTCTTTTGTACGCAGACCAGTCTAGGAGCGGACCCGACAATCGTCAAGGTACCAAATCATTAGGTTCATAATCTTTTTAAAGAGACGGTACATCGGGAGGCTTCTTGCTGCAAAAGTCCGAGAATCCCGATGGTTTCGCCTCTCACCATCCCGTGACTTTGCAAAAGTCCAACATTCCCGATGGTTTTTCGCGATACAAACTATCGGGTTTGTTGGACTTTTCACAAAGCAGCTGGTAGACGGCTTGCAATTTTCTTTATTCTCAAACAAGACAATCGGGATTACCGGACTTTTGCAAAAGGCGGCAGCGGAGTGGGTCGTGTCGCATGCCGAAAGACAGCTACGAAAGCGTATAAGTCCAGGCGACGTTTGCCTCGTCGAGAATCTGCTGCACATCCCAGTACGTCATGCTGTTGGTCGCGCTGTTGGGGTCGTGCAGAATCACCTTGCCGTCCGTCGTGAGCCCGCCAAGCACCATAAAGTGCCCCACGGTGGTAAAGGTCCCGGGCCGCACGCTCACGATCACGGGCTGCCCCGCCCCCAGCGCGGCGGTCACGGCGTCGGCAGTGAGCTGCACGCCGGTCGAGGTGAGTCCCAGTTGCGCCGCACCCTTATCCATGAGCGCCCAGGCCGTCATCTCTTCTTGCACGTATCCGTTCTGCTCGCTGAAGCGCGCCATGTCGGCCGGTGTCATATCGGTCTTGCCGGTCGCCCATATATACACCATGGTGAGGCACGTGGGCCCGCACCCGCTCATCTTCACGTCGGAGCCGGCATATGACGTGCCCGCCCACTGGCTATCGGTCTGATACAGCCATGGCAGGTCACCGCGCTTCCATTGCGGACGAGGCGTGGCGGGCCTCTCCAACGCGAAGTCGCCCTCGTAGGCGATCTGCGCGGTATGGGACTCAACCTGCGGTGCCGCCTGATCCCCTGCCAAGGTCCTCATGACCACGGCAACGCCAAGGACACCAGCTACCAGCACCAGCCCGACCACGATAGATACCGGCTTGCGACGGCGAGGGACAGGGTCATCATACACACGGTGGCCAATAGACCCGCAGTCGCGACTATCATGCACATGGCCGCGGCAATCTTTCAGACGTGGGGCCCGCCGCCGTGATCGAGCACCCTTCGTCGCGCGCGGGCTTCGGCCAGCAGCATCCGGTTGACGTGACCGGCGTGCGCGTCGGGCAGCAGCAATCCCGCGACCCTCGTCCCAATCGGGCTGGGCATCATATCCCTCGTACCTATATTCTGGCTCATAGTCGCGCGACCCGCGCGCATCCGCCGCATCGCGCGGAAGGCTCCGATCATACGAGGCTTGCGAACCATCATCAGCAGACGCGTCCAAATCGCGCCAACTCGCAAGTCTCAACTTGCTGCCCTCACGCCGATCGTGTGCCATGACCCGCTTTCCCGCCTACTCGGTACCGTCAAAGCGCTCGCTTGCTTCAAGCGGGCGGCCCGAATAGTTAAGATGGCGTGTAACCTCGGCCATGTCCACACCGGCGATGAACTTCGCGGCCATCTGCTCATAATCGGCCAGGGCACGGTCGAACACCTCGGGAAAGCTTTCGCTCGACAGCGTATGGGTGAAGGGATTCTCCCAGGTGAGATTGCCCAGGTTACCCGTGCGAGCGGGCGGTTCAGCCGTGACGGGGTGCGCAAGCGCGGCGATAAAGGAGTGCGCATGGGTCGCCAGCGGCTCAAGGAGCGCTACAGCATGCTCGCCCACCGACCCCATGGGCTCGATCAGTCGATACACCAGCTGCATGTCCGCCACGGCACCGCCGTACTCCGTCACGCCCACGGGCAAGCCGTAGACGGTATTGGCCACGTGGCTCATAAGCGCGCCGGCGATACGGTCGATACGCTCCGAGCTCACCAGCTCTTCTGCCGGCAGATAATCGGCCGTAGTGGCATGATCGCGTTTGAGCTGCAGCATTAGCACGTCCAGGTCGCTCTCGATCACAGCATGCACCGCATCACCCGACTTCTCGAGCTCCGCGTCCGCTTCTTGGATTCCCCACTGCTGCGCATACACAAATGGATGCGCGTTGCGATCCAGCGCGTAATGCGACAACAGGCCCAGCGCAAATGCCCGACCCGTAGCGGCATCCTGCTTGGGCAGCCGAGAAACCCCCTCGCGGAGCGCCCGGTACTGCTTGGCGATCAGTTGGTTGTGCATCTCGTGCGCAAGCTTCATGCACGGCTTGAGATTGGGTGTGCGAAACCTAAAGAAGAACGGGTCGGGACCCTGGTTTGCCAGCAAAAACGCCGCCCGTTCCTCATCGCTTTGGACAAGCCCGGCAGGCAGGCGGTCGATACTCTCCTCACCAAACAGGTGATGGGTGATAAGCGCAGGCATACGAGCCCCTTCCAAACAGCCGCGTCACGAACGCGGCGCCAAGTCACTGGCCCCATTATGCCCCCACAAGGGAATACGTATAGCCCGCAATGACGTTTCCCGCACGAACAATCCGCTGTGCTTTGAGCGCAAAGTGCTCGGCACAGCGCGGGACGGATAGCCCTACGAACCCGGATCCCCCTATATTTCTTTATCCATACCTACGTCGACAAAAAACGAGTCGATCCGAAAAAGGGCCGGCCACCTGTTTTGGTTTTCGCGACCTCCGAGCAAAGCAAAGGCGAGCGAAACAAAACAGAGTACCGGCCCGATGGGATATATTACCGCCTAGAGAGCGAAATCTCCGCCAACGAGCTTGGACACAGGCTGCTCGTTGTAGACCGCGTAGATGGCGCTCGCAAACTCGTCGGCCACGGTCACGGTCTTGACCTTGCCGCCCACCTCGACGGGGATGGAGTCGGTGACCACGCACTCAACGATAGGCGCGTCGTTCAGGCGCTCGATGGCCGGGCCCGAGAAGATACCGTGGGTGGCGCACACGTAGATGTCGCCGGCGCCCATCTTCTTGAGCTCGCGCACGCTGGCGCACAGGGTCCCCGCGGTGTCAATCATGTCGTCGTTGATCACGCAGGTCTTGCCCTTGATGTCGCCGATGATGCCCATGACCTCGGCGGCGTTATGACGCGGGCGGCCCTTGTGGGCGATGGCGATGGAGCAGCCGAGCATGTCGGACAGCTTCTTGGCAGCTTTGGCGCGGCCCACGTCGGGAGAGACGACCACGAGGTTATCGGTGTCGAAGTTCATGGCGTTGTAGTAGTCCGCGAACAGCGGCAGGGCGGACAGGTGGTTCACCGGCACGTCGAAGAAGCCCTGGATCTGACCTTGATGCAGGTCGAGCGTGATGAGTCGGTCGACACCGGCGGTCTCAAGCAGATTGGCGACCAGACGGGCGGTGATGGGCTCGCGCGGGCCGGCCTTGCGGTCCTGGCGGGCGTAGCCGTAGTGGGTGATCACGGCGGTGATGCTGCGGGCACTCGCGCGCTTGGCAGCATCGGTCGCAATAAGGAGCTCCATGAGCATGTCGTTCACGTCGCCAGAGATGGACTGCACGAAGAACACGTCAGCGCCACGGATGGTCTCATCGTAGCGGGCGTAGATCTCGCCGTTCGCGAACTTCTCGAGCGTGATGGGCGCGAGCTCCACGCCGAGGTTCGCAGCGATCTTCTCGGCGAGAGGGCGGTTGGACGAGCCCGAGAACACGCGCAGGCTCTTGAACACGCTCAGGTTGTTGGGTTCGGTGATCGGCATTCTAATTGCTCCTTTGAAAGACTGCCTGTGGTACCTGGCCTATATATTACAGACGGGCGCGGTAGCGCTCGGTGTAACCCTCTATGACGCGCTGCTCGCCGCGCTCGATAGCGAGCGCGCCGTCGGGCACGTCCTTGGTGATGCAGCTCGCGGCGCCGGTGATCACGTCCGAGCCAATGGTCACGGGTGCGACCATGATGGAATCCGAGCCGATGAAGGCGCGATCGCCGATGACGGTGGGGTTTTTCACCTTGCCGTTGTAGTTGCAGGTGATGGATGCCGCGCCGATGTTCACGTCCTCGCCCATGGTGGTGTCGCCAATGTAGGAGAGGTGCGGGACCTTGGAACGCGCACCGATGGTGGACTTCTTGATCTCAACATGCGTGCCGGCATGGCTGCCGTCGCACATATGGGTGCCCGGACGCAGGTAGGCGCGCGGGCCGCAGGAGACGCCGTTGTCCACGGTCACGTCGATGGCCACGGTCTCGTCAAGCACGGAGTTATCACCCACGGTGGTGTTGGTGAGACGGGAGTTGGGGCCCAGTTGGCAGCCCTCACCCACGGTGCAGGTGCCGATAAGATGGGTCTGCGGCCACACCACGGTATCGCGACCGATGGTTGAGTCTGGAGAGATCCAGACCTGAGTGGGGTCGATGAAGGTGACGCCGGCGGCCATGAGCTCGTTGTTGATTCGGTCGCGGGCAACGGCGGTGAGCTGCGCGAGCTGCGCGCGGGAGTTCACGCCCAGGCCCTCGGTGTAGTCGTCCGCGTGCAGGGTCTTCACGCTACCGCCGTGGTTTCGCAGGATCTCGAGCAAATCGGGCAGGTAGTACTCGTGCTGGGCGTTGTCGCAGCCAACCTCGTTGATATGGGCGGCGAGCAGGGCGCCGTCAAATGCGTAGCATCCGGCGTTGCACTCCAACAGGGTCGCCGCCTGCTCGGGCGTGCAATCCTTCTGTTCGATGTTGCGCACGACCTCGCCGTTCTCGTCCAAGACCACACGGCCGTAGCCAAAAGGGTCGGGCGGGGTGGTGGTGAGAATGGTCGCCGCGGTACCGGTGTCCTCAGCAACCGAGGCGGCGAAGCGCTTCACGGTCTCACCCTGAATGAGCGGCAGGTCGCCGTTGAGAATCACCACGGGGCCGGCGTTGATACCCGTGGCCTCGAGCGTCACGCGCACGGCATGGCCGGTGCCCAGGCGCTCGACCTGTTCCACGGTCTCAACTGCGGCAGTGGAATCGTTATAGGTAGAAGAGAGAATCTCGCGGACCTCATCGGCATGAGAACCGACGACGACCACAACGCGCCCGCAGCCCGCGGAGATGGCGGCATCCACCACCCAGCAGATCATCGGCTTGCCCAAGATCTTGTGCGAGACCTTGGCATGGTTGGACTTCATACGGGTACCCTCGCCGGCGGCGAGGATGATAGCGGTTGCGTCCATCTACTCCCCTATGTGATGACTGCCTACATACTACATACCCAAAGCATGATACCGCAGCGTACACGGTGCATGAGCCCCAACGCGCGGCATGCACGCAATCAGGACACGCACGGCGGCAAGATACCCGGGACCTATCCCAACAAAGTCATACTCAACACCGCTTTTCTCGCCCAAGTCATACTCAACACCGCTTTTCTTGCCCAAGTCATACTTATCACCGAAAACAGCCCGATTTTTGGCTTATTCCGGTGATAAGTATGACTTCGCGCAAAATGGCGCGGCCGAGCAAAACAGCTCAGCCGCGCCAAATATCTTGACAAGATGTCAGCTATTCATAGGTCTTATTACGCAGCAACCTTCGTATGTTCGCGTTTTCCGAGAACCAAAGTTGTCACAAAAGCGATTGCCACAGCGATCACCATAACGATCATGGACCACATAAGGTTATCGGGCGATCCGTCGGGGTTGATGTAGGCGGCAAATGAGATGAAGCCAGGGGTGGAGACCACATACTGCGTCATACCGACCATACCAGCGATAAGGCCGCCGATGCCACCGCCGACCATCGCGGCGATAAGCGGGTAGCGTTTTGTGAACAGCACGCCATAGACACCAGGCTCTGTGATACCGCACAAAGCAGTAATGCCTGCGCCCATAGCAACCGAACGATCTTCAGCGCGCTTGGAAATGAGAGCCGCAGCAAGGCATGCACCGCCCACCGCAACATTAGCGGGGGCCATCCCCGTGCAAATCAACGGGTCAGAGCCAACCTCGGCGATCAGTGCGAACAAAATGGGATACGTAGCATTGTTCATACCGAAGAATACGAGCCAGGGGGTGCCGAGGCCGACGAGGGCGACGGCGATGGGAGGGGCGACACGGTAGATTGCGAGAACTCCGTCAGACAGCCAAGTACCCACGGTGTTGCCAATGGGGCCAAGCACAATCAAAGTCACGGGCACCGCGATGAGCATGGTTATAAGGGGAACGAAAATCGTCCGCAGGAACACGGGCATGTTGCGCTGAAGGAACCGGTACAGAACACTCATGAACAGCACGCCCAGAATGATCGGGAAAACCGTGGAGTTATACGTAATCGACTGCACGGGGATGCCGATGAAGCTGATCGGGTTCTCAGCGTCGATGTTCATGGTAAAGAACAGAAGGGTCGCGCCGAGGAACGCACCAAGGAACCCATTGGACTTCAGGCGCTGTGCCGCAGAGAAGCCGATGAACACCGGCAGGAAGTAAAACGTCGCCTGGTTGAGGTAGTAAAAGACTTTGTATGTGCCGTCGTCAGCAGAGACGCCGGCGAAAGTGGTGAGCAGCGTGAGCACAGCACCCGTAAGACCACCAGCGACCAGCACGGGAATCACGGGAGAGAACGTACCGCCAATAAATGACAGGACCGCCTCCACCACGCCGCCCTTGCCAGCGCTCGCATCTTCAGCCGCCGCATCGGGGTCGTCAACAGGGCCGCCCGCCTGAATACCGTCGCGCTTCTCAAACTCCTCGTACAGAGAGGCAACGTCCTGTCCTATCACAAACTGATACTCACCGTTTTGAATGACCAGATTCAGCACGCCCGGAATCTGCTTCGCCGCTTCTTGATCAAGCTTTCCGCCATCTCGTAATTGCAGGCGCAGTCGAGTCATGCAATGGCTCGCATGAGAGATGTTCGGCTCCCCGCCGCACACCTCTACGATCGAGTCGGCGAGCACCGTGTAGTTTTTCTTAGCACACATGGGTGATCTCTCCTCCCCAATCTTGACCATTGGACTTGATCAGCTTTGAATACCAGCGGAACGAGTCCTTCTCGATGCGCTTCATGGGAGGAAGCACACCGTTCTTTTGCGCCTCGTTAAGCTCATCATCGGTGGCATCGATATACACCAAGCCATAGCGCTTCTCGATACCGTTACCCGTCGAGAGAAGATCGGTAAACGACCAGGGGTTATATCCAATGACCTCAACACCATCCTCAATGGCAAGACCGAGTTGGTAGATGTTCTCGCGCAGGAAGTCGATGCGATACTGATCGTGAATTTCGCCGTTCTCGTCTTTGTGTTCGTGAGCACCGAAACCGTTCTCGGTGATCATGAGGGGTAAATGATAGTGATCCCACATGTAGCGCATGAGATAACGCAGGGATACCGGATCGATCTCCCAATCCCAGTCTGTGTACTCCACGTGCGGGTTGTAGACCAGCTGATACCGACCCGGGACCACCGGGAACACCAGCTCGCCTTTCTTACCGCTCTTGTTTAGGTCGTACGTATGGGCCTCGGCATCCGCGGGTGCCCATTTCGCCGTATTGGAGCGGTAGCAGTTGATGGCAAAGAAGTCGATCTTTGCAGACTTCATAAGCTCCTCGTCGCCGGGCTCAATCCCAGGATCGATATCGTTGTTCTTCCAATAATTGCGTAAGAACTCACTGTATTCACCATGCACATATACATCGTTCCAGATCTTCTCAGTGAATTCCTCAGCGTTCATCGCTGCAATTTGGTCCATCGGCTCACATGAATACGGATAGATGGGGACCATGCCAGGTACAGGACCGATCTTGCCGCCAGGAACAAGCTCGTGGCACAGATTGCATGCGGTCGCATGGCACAAGTTGATGATGTGATTGATGCGCCATTGGTCACGGAACCAATCATCGCACCCCTTGGAAACACCCAGCCAATCACCATACGCGATCTGCATGTTCTGCTCGTTGATCGACAGCCAGTACTTCACGCGGTCACCAAAGTTTTCGAAGCACACGCGGGCGTAGTGCTCAAAGGCCTTTACGGTCTCGCGGCTCTTCCAACCTCCGAGCTCTTCATCAACCCAGAGCGGCATATCGTAGTGATAGAGCGTCACGATCGGCTCGATGTTATGAGCTTTGAGCTCGTCGATAAGCATGTTATAGAAGGCTATGCCCTCGGGATTCGCCCTGCCATCGGAAGCAGGGATGATGCGCGGCCACGCCAGCGAGAAGCGATAACTGGTGAAACCGCATTTCGCCATGAGCGCCACATCTTCCTTGACGTGGTGATAGTGATCTGCGGCAATCGAATTATCCGCGAAAGGCGCCTTGGTCTTGGAGTTCAAATCGATAATCGAAGTGCTGCGACCACCCTCCTGGGTAGCCCCTTCAACCTGCCAAGCCGCACTCGAGGCTCCCCAAAAGAAGTCCTCGGGAAACTTGGGGGCGTGATCGTAATGCATGCGGTCTCCTTTTGTTGCGTGCTTCGTGTGTGCCGAGCTCTAGCATGACCACAAAGTACCAACCTCAAAAGACCTACGGGGTTCATAGCTTGAACCCCGATTTTTGGGTTCGACTTTTGTTTCCCTCAACCGGTAAACGGCAGGCATTAAGCAGTAAACGGTAAAAGCAAAACAGTTTTCTATGTATTGAAAATCGAGATGTACCGATTGTAGAGCAGATCGAAAAAGTAGTTTATTCCGTAACGAGCATAGACGGTTCGTTTCCGCAAATAATCACTCTTGCTTAGGTAATACACGCTGTCAAAATCCCGCGCTAGGCGATCATTCCTATTTAGCGTGATGAGAAACTTGCGCGAGGAAATCCCCTCAAGCTGAGGATAAACAGCCTGGGCATAGTTGCCCGATGCGGATATTACAATAACGGTATCCGCCGGCCGGAGATGCTTCAGAAGCTCCTCATCCCCAGATGAATCGCTCAACAGGCGAACTATTTTATGCATGTAAAGCATCGACTGCTGAAAATCCCGAACCGCCATGCTCGAAAAGTCCGATGCAATAAGGATTGTCGTCCGGGCATCGTGGATGCTCTTAGCAAGCTTATCAAGCTCCTCGTCGGTCACCCGTCGATTCACTTCTTCAATCATATCTCCAATCGAGGATCCCAAATACTCGCGATAGCCGTCATGACACGCATAAGAGACAAAGAAGTCCTTGTGATGAGACCACTCATAAGCAGAGTTTTTTACAGCAGAAAAATTGTCATAGCCTATCGACTGACAAAATCGACGTATTCCCGAACGCGATGTAAAACATTCCTCAGCAACGTCGTATACGTTTAAATCCTCGAGATGCTCAAAATGCTCCAAGAAATACCACGCCAATACGTTTTCAAGGCAATCGGTAGAAGTCTGATTGATAACTGTAAGAAGAGAATTCATTAAACTGAAGTGCTTGAGCGTAAACCGCGAGGAGGGTACGTCCTCGTAGCCATCAAAGCGAATCGAGTCGCTGGCTTCATTACTCACAATTACCCCTCTCTTTTGATGCACTCATTGTATCAGCCGGCACTTAAGCTCAGGTTGAATCATCTGCCAGCGGCCATTCACCAAGTCGAAAACGTTGGGTTTTTCAGAGATGAGACGCATGCGGTATGATGCTGCGGTTTAACGACCGAGAAAAAGGAGCTTGATATGGCGGCGGCGCAGCCAGGAAAGATCCGCATGGTGGCGGGCCTGGGCAATCCGGGCGAGGAATACGAGAACACGCGGCACAACGCCGGCTTTAAGGCGATCGACGCCCTTGCCGCACAGGCGGGTGTGACCTACTGGAAATCCCAGCTCGGCGCCGAGGTAGCGACCATCCAGGTCCATGATGCGGACGCCGAGGGAGGCAGGCGCGAGGTGGTGCTGGTCAAGCCGCAGTCCTACATGAACACCAGCGGCGGGCCTATCTCAAAGCTTGCGCGCGAGTACAAGGTGAACGCGACCGAGCTGCTGGTGATCCACGACGAGCTCGACATCCCCGCGGGCGACGTGCGCGTGAAGGTGGGCGGCGGTCACGCCGGCCACAACGGCCTGCGCTCCATCATCGACAAGATGGGCGGACGCGACTTCTCGCGAATTCGCGTGGGGATCGGCAACCCTCCCGGGCGCATGCAGGTGGCGGACTTTGTGCTCAAGCAATTCCGGCCCAAGGAGCTTGAGGAGTTTGAGGCGACCTGCGCCACGGCAGCCGATGCCGCGGGCCTTGCCATCACCCGCGGGGTCGTCTTCGCGCGCGACCACGTAAACGGCGGCGCGGCGAGCAACGGTAAGCATTAGGGCGGTCGCCGTACTCGTACCCACCATGCCCTAACTAATATATATCGCTTGCAAAAAGGGACGGCCCCCGGATGGGTGCCGTCCCTTTGCACGTACGGGGACAAAGCCTCGCACGCTATGCGGACAAAAGCCTACTTGGCCTGGGTACCCTCGGTGAGCGCGGACTCAAAGAGGAACGGGGTGGTCCAGCCGTCGGGCAGGCCTCCCTGCTGACCGTCGCCCAGATCCTGCATGCTCCAGCCCTCGGGAAGCGAACCCTCGCCCTCCCAGGCGCCGACCTGATGACAGCCGGCGCAGGTGAACACGCTGGTGTCATGCATGCGGTGGCAGCTGTTGCACTGCTGCACGCCATGGTAGGTGCTGTGCGGGTCGAAGTTCCAATCGGCCGTGGAGGACTCAGTCGCGCCCGGCATCACGCCGGCGCCGGCATGGCAGCCGCTCTGCAGGCAGAACTCGTTGGTGAAGGTGACCTTCTCCATGGGCAGGCTGTAGGTACCGGCCAGAGTCATCTGCACCTCGTGCAGCATCTGGGGCAGGGTCGCCTCGTGGCAGCTCAGGCACTGGTTGTTGGAAACCGCGTTGTGCTTGTAGGCCAGGGAGTTGGTGTCCTTGGTAAAGCTGTCGTAGTACTTGCCCATGGTGGTGTGGCAAATGGTGTCACAGCACTCGGGGGTGGCGTGCCAGGCCCAGCCCGCCACGCCGATCACGGTCACGGCGCACACGGCGGCGATGATGATCGGCAGGCGCTTGGCCTTCCAATCGAACTTCTTCTTTTTGGGCGTCGCCTCGGCGGCGTCCTTGATCTCGTCAGCCATTATCTACTCCTCTCGAGATCATCTAGGCGGAAAGCGCCGGGTTGTCGCCGCAGTACTTCTCCAGGATGTGGTCGTACTTGCGGGTGCGCTCGTCATAGGCCTTGCCGCCCTTGCCGAGCAGGCCCAGTTTCTCCAAGTCGGCCTTCTGGTCGGCAAGACCGAGGTCGTCCAGGCACTGAGCGGTGGGGCAGCCCAGATCCTCGTCCCAACCAAATCGCTTGTAGAGCATGGTGAGGGACTTCTTCCAGTCATCGCGGTCCATCTTGTCGGTACCGGCGGTGAAGGGCTCGATGTCGGGATCCTTGGTGAAGACCCACTCGGTGATGGTGTCGTGCACGTTGCGCATGTCGTTGCAGCCGCGCTTGTCCGAGTCCTTGGCGCGCATGCCGCGCACGGTCGCGGCGCGCTGCAGGGTCAGGATGCGCTCACCGGCCTTGTACAGGTCGTCAATGGTGACCTCCTGGCCGGTGACGGCGGTGTAGAACTGGGCCTCCAGGTCCAGGTCTCCGCGGTAGCTGCGCTCCTTGGCCGGAGCCATGGCCATGGGCCACACCCAGTTGCACAGGGTGAGCGAGTCGTGCAGCACGTCGGTCACCAGCGACCACCAGGCGAACTCGATCTTGGCCTCGTTGATGGGGGTGTAGTTCTTGTCGGGGTCGACAGCATCCTCGGAGCCCCACATCTCCTTGGCCATCTTCTTCTTGAGCTCGATGGGAAGACCGCAGCCCTGGAAGTTCACGGCGGAGTGGATCATGTCGTCGCGGTTGAACATCATGTTGTACAGACCGCCCACCTGGCCAAAGCACTCGATGGCATGGTGGACCGGCCAACCGCGGTAGTTGATCAGGCAGGATTTTGCGTCGTCGAACCACTCCATGTCGTTCCAGTGATCGGCGTCGCACCACACGAGCGGGCCGTGACCGAGCCAGCTGATGGGCTTGTTCTCGGTGTCGTTTGAGGCGATGTCGGTGAGGATCTTGATGAACGGCGTGCCGTCGCCGGCCATGATCTTGTCGAACTCGTACTCGGCGAACTGATCGCCCAGCTCGCGCTCGAGGATACCGGACACGTAGGTGTGAGCGATATCGCGGTAGAGCTGCGCGTAGTTGCACCACAGGCCCAGATCGTCCACGGCGGCTTGGATCAGCAGGTTGTAGATGACACCCTGCTCGGTGATCTGCTTGTTCTCATCGGTGGTGCCGGGAACCTGCATCATACCGTTCATGTACGCGGTGAACGGGAAGTTGGGCACGCAGGTGTTGCCCATGGACTCGTAGCCCGTCTTCTCAAGCACGGTGGGATGCTTGACCTGGGCGTAGCAGCGCACGGGGCAGCCGTGGCAACCGGCCATCTTGACGGTGTACTTCTCGGCCTGAGGGCCAAGGTCCTTGGTGGACTTCATGCAGCGGTAACCCATGGTGTTGGGCTCGAAGGGCTTGGGTTCGCCGGTCTCGATGGGACCGCCCTCGGCGGCAGCCCAGTAGAGCCCCTTGGCGGAGGTCCAACGCGAACCCTTGTCGTAGTACTCGGCCCAGGACTGCTGGGTGCTGGGCACCACATGGTTGTTGTTGGAACCGATGACCTGGGCGATCATGTAGTCGGACAGGTCGGCAACCATCTGCGGGTCGGCCACGTTCACGCCCTTGGTACCGCGAACGACCACGGCCTTGACCTTCTTGCAGCCGAGGACCGCGCCCAGGCCGGCGCCGGCGGAGTGCGAACGGGAGTTGATCACGCAGGCGTAGGGCAGCAGGTTCTCACCGGCGGGGCCGATGGCGGCCACGCAGCAGTCCAGGCCGTGCTTCTTGCACAGGGCCTCGGTGGTCTCGCGGGTGCCCTTGCCCCACACGGCGGAAGCGTCCTCGATGGAGACCTTATCGTCGTCGATAAGGATGTAGACCGGCTTGTCGGCCTTACCCTCGATGATCAGGCCGTCGTGACCGGAGTACTTGAGCTTGGCGCCCAGCTGACCGCCGCAGTGGCAGTCGACCACCAGATGGTCGGTGGAGAAGGTGGACAGGGTCGCCCAGGTGGAACGACCGGCCAACGGCACACCGGCACCCGTCAGAGGGCCAACGGCGAGAACGGCCTTGTTCTCCTCGTCCATCCAATCCGCGTCAGCGGGGACCTCGTCGTACATGATCTTGTTCGCGAAGCCCATGCCACCGATGTAGTCCTTCTGCATCGCCTCATCGGACTCTTTGGTGATCTCTCCGCTGGAAAGGTTGACGCGAGCGATCCAGCCCGCCCAACCGTAAGAGATGTCAGCCATCTTCTACTCTCCTATCAACTACGCGATCTTGCCGCCGGCAATGAAGTCCTGCTTCTCGGTAACGAGCTGCTCGGGATTCTCCTGACGGGTAGGACCGGACGAGTGGTTGACGTTCTCCCACTTGACGAGCTCGATAGCGCCGTTGGGGCACTGGTTGGCGCAACGGCCGCAAGCAACGCACTTGGAAGACTTCTTGGTCTCGGTGTTGACCACCGGCATGTGCCACGGGCAAGCGGCCACGCAGGTGCCGCAGCCCACGCACTTCTCGGGATCGACGGAGCGGATGCCCTTGTCGTCCGTGAGGATGGCGCCCTGCGGGCAGCTGGTCTGGCACAGGGCCGTGGTGCACATGTGGCAGGTGCGGATCATCCACTCCATGGAGTAGTAGATGCCGTCACCCGAACCCAGCTCCTGGCCGTAGTAGAAGCCGTCGTTCACGTGAATACGAGCCGCGGCGGGCTGCGAGTTGCCGTCGTTTTGCAACGTGCAGCTCATCTCGCAGCGCTGGCAACCGGTGCAGCGGGCGCGGTTGACCTTGAGCACGTGGGACGGGGTCGCGTAGTAGTCGACCTTGCCCTTCGAGCTCGTGGGAGCAGCCGCGGCGGAGTCCGGGAGAAGCCCCAGGGCCGCCATGCTGGCGATGAACGCGCTCGATACCTTCACAAACCCGCGACGGGTGAAGAAGGAGTCGAGACGGTCCGCGCCGGAGCCAACCTGCTCCAAAGCGGTGTTCTCTTTCATAGTTCCCTCCCCTAACGTTTCCACGACGCGCCTAGGGCGGGCGCGCCGCATGTACCGAAGCCTGTGCGCGGCGATGCGCACAAACTGACATCTACCATTGTGGAGAAGGAGGGTGAGAAGCCCTCACCTCTTGTTGGGTAATTTGGGCCGATTTCTTATTTTCGCAGGTAAAAACAGGGTAACCCGTGTCACCTGTTAGAGGTGACACGGGTCTTTTGAGCTGTTTTATCCTAATCCTGATTGAAAAAACCACGGCGTATTTACGAAGCGCCCTACACGGCGTCGGCGGCGCGAGCGGCGGCGATTTGTTTCGCCGCGGAGTCCTCGAACCACGTCTTCTCGGTCGCGGGAAGCTGCGTGCGCAAGCGGTCGCGCTCGGTGTTCATACCGATGAAGATCTGGCGCATCATCACCATCACCAAGTAGCGGCCGCGCGGGGTGAGCGTGAGCTCGTCGGCGTTATTCTTGTCGAAAGCGCCGTTGGCCGCCAGATAGCCGTACTCCACCGGCATGTCGTACTGGATGTACTTGCCAAAGTCGGCGCGCCAGACGCGGTTGTCCAAGCGCAGGCCAAACAACTCGCGGCCCATGCGGTAGCGCTTGGCGTTGGCCTCGCCCATATCGATCTTGTTGGCGACGCTCATGTGGCCGGCCTCCACACGGCGGCAATAGCCGTCGAGCGAAGAGTCGTTGTTGTAGATCTCGTTACCCATAAAGGAGTAGCCGCCACAACCCGCCGCGACGAACTCGCCGTAATCGACCACGTACTCGTCGATCATGGCGTTGCGATCGGCGGCGAAGGTGTATACGTCGGTGGCGTAAAAGCCTACCCCGCCCTCCGCGCGCGGGGCGGTCATCTTGTCAAAGAGCGTGTTGTACAGCTCGCGTTCCTGGCGATAGTCCACCTGTCCATGGAAACAGGTCTGCATGAGCTTCTCGGAACCGGGGCTCGCCATGAGCGGGTAGTAGGTGATCTGGTTGGCACCGGTGGTCTTAAACACCTCTATATCGCGCTCGATCATCTCGGGCGTCTGGCCGGGGAAGTTAAAGATCATGTCCACATTGAAGGTCTGGAACATGTCGTGCACGTTTTGGATGCGCTCCACGATCTTTTCGTCGCTGCCGTACTTGTTGTAGCGGTCCATGCGCTTGAGCAGCGTGTTGTCAAAGCTCTGCACGCCCACGCTAAAGCGCTGCACCATATGCGAGAGGCGCTCCAGACGCTCGCGGTCCAGATGCGGCGGATTGGTCTCACTCGAGACCTCGGTGATGGTGGGGAACAGCTCGCGCATATAGTCGATGGTGCGCTCGAGCTCGTCCATCATGATGGTGGGGGTGCCGCCGCCAATGTAGGCGCTGGGAGGCTCGTAGCCCAGGTCGGCGATCATCTTAAGCTCGGCGCGCAAGGCCGAGAAGTACCGGCGGCCCAGCTCCTCCTTATAGGGAAAGCGCGTGAAACTGCAATAGGGGCACAGCACGTCGCAAAAGGGAATATGCACGTAGAGCATGTACTCGTGGCCCGAGCGCGGGGCGGGCAGCATGTTTGTCGTGGCCGTTTTTTGCCTAAAGAGGCTCACGGCCCCCAGTCCGATGGTCTTTGAGAGCAGGCGCTCCGATAGCATACGTACCTCCGTTTACTTGCCGTACTCGGTGATGTAGTCCAGGATCTCCTGGCGGGAATGCAGATCGCATTTGTCGTAGATGCGCTTGATGTGCGTGTGCACCGTGTTTTGCGAGAGCTGCAGCTCCTCGCTCACGCGGGCCTGGGTGTGACCCAGCGCGTAGAGGGTGAGCACCTCGATCTCTCGGCCGGTGAGCCCAAAGCGCTGGCCCATCTCCATCACCGAGGTGGCTATGTGCACGTCGGGTGTGGTGCTGGGCATGGCCACCTCGTTTTGCGGCGAGATGGCAAGCACGCCCATGAGCGGGATGCGGCGCACGTCAGCCTGGGTGATGATTCGCGGCGCGCCCGTGGCGGCCCCTTGGCCGGGATTCTCGGCAGCGTCTTTTTGAGCGGCGGCGCGCGCCTGGGCCTCTGTCGGGGAGGCGAGCAGACGGGTGAACACCACCTGGGCGCTCACCAGCACAAAGAAGCTCATGATCGAGATGATGACGGGCGTGTTGCTCGGCATGATGGCGGTAACCAGGGCGTCTACGCGCATACCCACCACGGTGAGCGCGTTCATGGCGATCCAAGCAGCGGCGGCGTAGTAGTACGGGTCGCGCCATCCAAAGCTTATGAAGGCGATGGTCATGTACCACACAAAAGCCTGCAGCACCAAGGCCGCGGCCATCACAAAACTCGCCCCCATGGAGATGGTCACGGGCCACACGGCGAAAAAGATCGCGCCCAGGGCGAGCAGGATCTCCATGGCCACCCAGATGCTGGTGGTGAGCGCGCGCATGCGCGACTGCAGTCCGTAGCGCACCCACATCGCCGACACGATGAGCGTGAACAGCAGGATGAGGAACCGCGGGACGGTGCTCATGTGGATGGGCTCGCCCACCGAGAAGCCGCGGCCCATACCCAGCGGGATGGAGATGAACCAGATGCCCATGGCGGCGACCACCAAGAAGCTGCGATTGGAGAAGCGGTTCTCGTCCGTGCCAAAGTAGGACTCCGATACAGCGGGGAAGGTGTCGCTGGGCACGCCGAGCGCTCGGCTCACGCGCACGATGAGAAACTGCGAGAAGATGAGGACCATGGAGGCCACATGCCAGGTGAGCTGCGGCCAAAAGCTGATCCAGAACGTGATGAACTCACTGGCGGCAAGGGCCGAGAACACCACCACGACCACCGCCTGGGCGCTCGTGCCGCGCAGCTTTCTCATCCAATAGAAGGACAAAAGCGTGGCACCGGCGGTCATACCGGCCTGGAGCAGCAGCTCTGCGGCAGGCGGGGCGAGGATCCCGCTCGCAGCGAAAAACGCGCTCGCCAGGGCCGAGAGCCCCGCCAGGTGGATCGAGAGAAACACCATGAGCGAGACCGAGCGCTTGGAGAAGCGCTTGACCACCAGGGTGGAGGCAAACAGGGCACCCACGATCACGCACGCCGCGAGCATGGAAGCACCGTCGTAGGTGGACACGCCCGTGGTGCGATGCGCCTGCTGGGTGGAGAGGTTTGCCACCGCCAGCGAGAAGGCCATGCCCAGAATACTGGGGGCGAGCACCTTGTAGTCGGCGAGGTTGAGCTCGGGCATCGCCGTGGCATCGCATGGCTCTTGCTGCATAGAGGCCCCCTCTCGCGCCCACGTACCCTTATCGAGGTGATAGGGTAGCATAGCTTGTACTACACTGGTTTTAACCTTTGATACGTATCGCGGGGAGACACAGATGGAAGACATTACCGCCGGCGCGGCGGCTGAGGGGCTGGGAGTTACCGGCTTTGAGGCCATGGGCGCTGCCGAGGAAGACTGGCACGAGGCAGACACGGGGAGTAGCGCTGATGAGAGCGCCCGCGAGCTCACGGACGCGGAACTCGCCGCGATTCACGAGCGCAACGAGCTAGTGCGCGCCTTCGACGCCGCGCTCGCCGACCTGCGCCAGCGCAGCTACGAGGGCAAGCTCACCAAGCCCGCACGCTGGCGCAAGCTTTCGCTGGCCCCCGCCGGTATGGATGCCGCCGCCTTTGAGGAGGCGCTGGTAGATTACATAGAGAGCTCCGAGCACGCCGTGGACGCCCCCGTGATGGGCAAGGTGGACGCCCCGCGCCCGCTCGAGGTGGAGCAGGAGGGCACCGAGGTGGACCCAGATGCCCCCTTGCCCGAGCGCCCCGTCAACGACATCGCCCTCATCTACGGCAAGAAGGGCATCTACCTGTACTCGGTAGCGCTCATGTCGCACAGTTTTGCCCACGCGCTGTATCTCACCGCCGAGAACGACGATGTGGCGACCTTTGTGGACGTGGTGCGCAACGAATCGCGCGTCTACCCGCGCCCGGTGAGCGAGAACAGCTTTGTGAACCCGCCCTACCTGTGGAGCCACGCCAAGACGGCGCGTGTGTTTGAGAAGGCGACCGCGAGCGGGGCATTTGGCGACCTGGCCGTCACGCGCACCAGCATGGACGAGGCGTACTACTACTCCACGCTCTACCTTAGCGACGCGCAGGCTCGCGCACTCGCCGAGTGGTACGGCGTCGAGAAGGGGATGAACCCGTAAGCCAGACATCGCAAGACACCGGCAAGACACCGGACCGTATCGTTTGCCTGGCCTCACCTGCGCGGCAAAGCGGCAGCCCGAGGTTCTTGGCAGCATGCGCGCACGCATCGCCTGGCGGGCGCGCACTCATATATAAGAGGAGAAAGACATGCCCAAGCAGCATCTAACCGAGGACACGCCGTTTTTGCGCACCTCGGACATGTACCAGATCGAGAACGACGCGCCCATCACGGCGTACAGCGAGAAGTCGCTGGACCTTATCGCCGACGCGCGCAACAGCGGCATCCCCGAGGGGGCCAACGTGTTTGCGAGCGTGGGTAAGGAGAAGCGCGGAACCGTGCAGATGCAGCTGTTCGCCGTGATGGATCCTGTGGCCGGGCGGTTTGGCAAGGTGGGCTTCCGCAGCCATGGCTGCCTGGCGGCCATTGCCTGCGCGACCGCCGTGGCGACCATGCTTGAGGGCAAGTCGATCGAGCAGGCGCTCTCCATCACGCGCGAGGATGTGAACGAAGCCGTGGGCGGGCTGCCCGGAGGGCGCGACTACACCCTCTACTTTGCCATCGAGGCCATCAAGGCGCTGGTGGGCGATTATTACCTGCGCGTGCGCGGCTACAGCCTGGCGCAACTGGACGAGGTTCTGCCCTGCACCCGCATGTGCATGGAATGCATCCTCACCGAGAACTGCTCGCTGCGCGATAGCCGCGTAGACCAGGAGATGCGCGAACTCGGCGAGATCGAGTAGCCGCTCCCTCCGCTTCAGCAGCCGCAGATCAGAATGTGATGAGAAAAACCCTCCGGGCCGATTTCTCATAGTAGGTTAATCTTTCAAAAGTGCGCAAGGCTTACAGCTGTACCTGCCGTTTACCGCTGTTTAGATACCGTTCGCCGTCAGTTTTGCGTGTTCTTTCACACTTCTGCAGGTTTTTGCTCAATAATTCATTCTGAAAGGTGGACGCAAAGGAGCATGATGCTTGCAGAGCAGCGACATTTCCTGATTCTCGATAGCGTTGAGCGCGCCGGCAGCGCGTCGGTACAAGAGCTTGCCGAGAAACTGGAGATATCGGAGTCCACTATCCGCCGCGACCTTGAGAAGCTCGATGCGCAGGGTCGCCTGGTGAAGGTCCACGGCGGAGCTACCCGCCTAGAGCGCGCGAGCGTCACCCGCGACCTCGCCGTGATGGAGCGCAGCGTGATGAACGCGCAGCAAAAGGACCGCATCGCCGCTTATGCCGCGAGCCTGGTGGGCCCCGACGACTTTGTCTACATCGATGCCGGCACCTCCACCGCCGCGATGGTGGATCACCTTATGGAGACCGACGCCATCTACGTGACCGACTCGGTTTCGCTCGCACTGCGCATGGTTGAGCGCGGGCTCAACGTCATCGTGCTGGGCGGCGAGCTTAAGGGCGCCACCCAGGCGCTCGTGGGGCCGGATGCGCTTGACTCGCTGGCGCGCTACAACTTCTCGATAGGGTTTTGGGGAACAAACGGCGCCACCATCGAGCAGGGCTTCACCACCCCCGACCGCTCGGAGGCTGTGGTCAAGCGCATTTCCATGAAGCACACCAACCGCCGCTACGTGCTGGCCGACGCCACCAAGCTGGGCGCCGTGGCCTCCGTCACGTTCGCGGATTTTTGCGACGCCACCATTCTCACCGACTCCGTTCCCGAGGCCTTCTCGACCTGCGAGAACGTGATGGAGGTCGCGTAGGGTCCCCGCGATCGTGCGCGCAGATAGGGTTCACACATGGGCGGCTCGCCCGTGACAGAAAGGAAAGCTATGAGGATCAACGATCTGCTCAAGCCCGAGGCCATCAAGATCGGAGGTGCCGCTGCCAACAAGGACGATGCCATCGAGAAGATGGTCGAGCTCATGTGCAACGAGGGCAACGTCGCCGATGTTGAGGGCTACAAGGCCGCCGTGCACAAGCGCGAGTCCGAGAGCACCACGGCGCTGGGCGAGGGTATCGCCATCCCCCACGCCAAGACCGCTGCTGTCACCGCGCCGGGCCTGGCCGCGATGACCCTGCCCGAGGGCGTGGATTACGACTCCCCCGACGGCATGCCCACCAACCTCATGTTCCTCATCGCCGCGCCTGACACCCAGGCCGACACCCATCTGCAGGTGCTGAGCCGCCTGTCCATGCTTCTCATGGACGAGAAGTTCCGCGACGACCTGCGCACGGCCGCCACGCCCGAAGAGTTCCGCGCCGTTATCGACGCCGCCGAGGACGCCAAGCTCTCCGCCGAGGAGAAGAAGGCCCAGGCCCAGGCTGCCGAGGACAAGGCCGGCTACGATGTGGTCGCCATCACCGCCTGCCCCACCGGCATCGCGCACACCTACATGGCCGCCGAGGGTCTTGAGAACAAGGCCAAGGAGATGGGCATTCGCATCAAGGTCGAGACCCAGGGCTCGGGCGGTGCGAAAAACGTGCTCACCGCCGAGGACATCGCGGGTGCCAAGGGCGTGATCATCGCCGCCGACAAGAACGTCGACCTGGGACGTTTTGACGGCAAGCCCCTCTACAGCTGCCCCGTCGCCAAGGGTATCAACGAGCCTGAGCGCCTTATCAACGTGATCTTGAACGGCAAGGCCCCTATCCATCACGGCGGCAGCGCGTCTTCCGAGACCGCCGGTGCCGGTGAGTCCGAGGGCATTGGCCGCACCTTCTACAAGAACCTGATGAACGGCGTGTCCCACATGCTGCCGTTCGTCATCGGCGGCGGCATTCTCACCGCCATCGCCTTCCTGCTCGACCAGCCCGGCATGGGCACCGCAGCCTACGGTTCCTCCACGCCCATCGCCGCGCTGTTCAAGACCATCGGCAGCGAGGCCTTTGGCTTCATGCTGCCCATCCTGGCGAGCTACATCTCTATGTCCATCGCCGACCGCCCGGGCCTCGCTCCCGGCTTTGTGGGCGGTATCTTCGCCAAGGCCGGCTACGACTTCGCCTACCTGTCCTCGCTGGATAGCAGCGGCCTGGTCTCGGGCGGCTTTATCGCCGCGCTGTTCGCCGGCTTTGCCGCGGGCTACCTCACCTTGGGCATCGAGCGCCTGTGCAATCACCTGCCCCAGAGCCTCGAGGGCATCAAGCCCACGCTGCTCTACCCTGTCTTTGGCATCCTGGCCATCGGCGTTGTGATGATGGTGCTGAACCCCGTGTTCGCGCTGATCAACACCGCCCTGAACGACTTCCTCAAGGGCCTGGGCACCGGCAACATCGTGATCTTGGGCGCCGTGCTGGGCGGCATGATGTCCGTGGACATGGGCGGTCCGTTCAACAAGGCCGCGTACGTCTTTGGTACCGCTGCGCTTGACCCCAGCTCCGGCCTGGGCACCACCGGCCAGGTCATGATGGCCTCCGTGATGATTGGCGGCATGGTCCCGCCCATCGCCATCGCGCTGTCCACCACGTTCTTTAAGAACCGCTGGACCAAGAACGACCGTAACGCCGGCATTGTGAACTACATCATGGGCCTGTCCTTCATCACCGAGGGTGCCATCCCCTTCGCCGCTGCCGACCCTGGTCACATCCTGCCCAGCTGCGTGCTCGGAGCCGCTATCGCCGGCGGCCTGTCCGCTGCCTTTGGTTGCACCAGCCCTGCCCCGCACGGCGGCGCTTGGGTGACCCCGGTCATTGGCAACTGGCCCATGTGGCTGCTTGCCGCCGTGATCGGCTCCGTGGTGGCCTGCCTGGTGCTCTCTTTTTGGAAGAAGCCCCTCCCGCCCGAGCAGAGCGGCCTGGACAAGTAGGGTTTACGAACCTGCTGCATGCATGGATCCCATGGATTCCACAACAGAGCGCCTATCGGCTACGCCGATAGGCGCTCTTTTTCCCTAAGAGGCCCGTTACACCCAGATTTGCATCCCTATTTTGGTCATCCTTTTCAAACTTATCGACTTTGGTGTGGGTTTTTAGGGTTCAGCAATATATAACGAGCGTTATAAGAGAAACGACAGGCCTGTGACCTGCCGTTTCTCTTACGTCCTATTGTCCTCTACTTTGGCGGCGCGTAAAAACCCACACCAAAGTCGTTTAGTTTTACTACGCCTCGAAGCTGAGCTCCTCCAGGCGGTCAAACACGGTGTCGATGCGCGTGAGGAAGTCCCAGGGATCAAAGATCTCGTCCAGCTTCTCGGCGCTGACGGTGCACTCGGGGTCGACCTCCAGGCGCTCGCGCAGGTTGGGACCGTCCACGGCGGCGTGCACGTCATCCCATACGGCCATGGAGTTACGCTGCACGATCTTGTAGGCGTCCTCGCGGGTGATACCGGTGTCGACCAGAGCCAGCAGCACCTTTGACGAGAAGATCAGGCCACGGGTGAGGTCCAGGTTCGCCTGCATGCGCGCTGGATACAGGATGAGTCCGTCAACGATGCGGATGAGGCACTGGAACATATGGTCCAGTGCGATGAAGCTATCGGCCTGCGCCACGCGCTCTGCCGAGCTGTGCGAGATGTCGCGCTCGTGCCACAGCGCCACGTTGTCAAAGGCGACCTGCGCATTGGCCTTCACGATGCGGGACAGGCCGCAAACCTTCTCGAGCGTGATGGGGTTGCGCTTGTGCGGCATAGCGCTGGAACCCTTTTGCCCTTTGCGGAACGGCTCCTCCGCCTCAAGGGTGTCGGTCTTTTGCAGGTTGCGAATCTCGGTCGCGATGCGGTCGAGCGTGGAGGCCGTGGTAGCGAGCACGCCAGCGAGGTAGGCATGATGGTCACGGCTGATGACCTGCGTGGACAGCGGATCGTGCACGAGGCCCAAGTGCTCGCAGACGTACTCCTCGACAAAGGGGTCTATGGAGCTGTAGGTGCCCACCGCGCCCGAGATAGCACCGAAGGCCACGTCCTTGCGCGCGTCGATGAGGCGATCGAGGTCGCGCTTGAGCTCCCAGGCCCAGGAGCCGAACTTCATGCCGAAGGTCATGGGCTCAGCATGGATGCCGTGGGTGCGACCAACGCACAGGGTGCGGCGCTCTTCAAAGGCACGGCGTTTGCAGATCTCGCCCAGCTTTCGGCAATCCTCGATGATGAGGTCGCACGCCTGAGCGAGCTGGTAGCACAGGGCCGTATCGCCCAGGTCCGAAGAGGTCATGCCGTAGTGGACCCAACGGCTGGGCTTGGGGTCGCCCTCGGCCACCTCGGCGTCGATATAGCTGCCCATGTTGGTGAGAAACGCGATCACGTCGTGGTTGGTCACGGCCTCGATCTCGTCCACCTCGGCCTTATTGAAGGCGGCGTGCTCGCGAATCCAGGCGGCCTCCTCCTTGGTGATACCGCTCTTGCCCAGCTCGGCCTGCGCCTCGCATGCCAGTACCTCGATCTCCTGCCAGACGGCGTACTTGTTCTCCAGCGAGAAGATATGGCCCATCTCGGGGCGGGTATAGCGATCGATCATGCGGGCTCCTTTGCAAAAGCGCAGTACAGACGGCCATATTGTACACGCGGGGAGGTCTCTACATGAAAAAGGCCCCATCGCTGGGACCTTGACTTCGATGGAGCGGGTAACGGGACTCGAACCCGCGAATGTCAGCTTGGGAAGCTGATGCCTTACCACTTGGCGATACCCGCATGTGGTGGGTAGTTTAGCCTCGTTTGTGGCATCTGGCAAGATTTTGGCATCACGCGTCTTTAAATCCTGGATTAAAGGTGGATTGCTCATGAGCGGTGAGGCACCTTTTATAACCAACCGACCCATCTTTTCATGCTAAGAACCTGCTGTTGTGAGATTGACGGGAGCGCACCGTCATATGTGTCCGTGCATATCCGCAAGGTTTTATCGAATACCGGTAAGACCCTCCCCTCTACGCTCTTCTTCCCAAAACGCCGAGGAGAGGAGCGCCATGAAACGCACCCGGACTCTAATCGCAGCCCTGCTGCTCCTGCTCAGTTTATGCGGTGCTTTGGGGTTGCACAGCGTTGAGCGCGCCTATGGAGCACTCGACAAGACCATCAGTGGGACGGCGGAGGTCACCATCACCAACAAAGACGCCGCATGGGGAGGGGAAGTCGCCCGTTGCGAGGCGGTCCTCACGCTTCCTGACGGAACCAAGCAAGTCGTTACGGGACGCTGCGTGTCGGGAGACTCATACGCCTACCCCGTGGATGGAACCTACAGCTACACCGGTACGCTCAACGCTGACGGCACTTACAGCGTGGTGATCGACTCGAGCACGGGAAAGCCCGCCAACGCAGGAGCTTTTAACCCAGGCGGCATGAAGGGTGTGCAGAAGTTGGGAGACATCATCATCTCCTATCGACCTAAGGTCACGGTGACATTCACCAAGACATCGGCAGACGCCTCCCTCTCCGCGAACAACGAGCACTACGCACTCGCCGGCGCGGGCTACGACATCTTCGAGGCATCAAACGGAACCAAGGTGGGCAGCATCACCACCGGCGCAGACGGGCGCGCTTCGTTAGAGCTCGACCCTAACACCGCGTACTACGCTATAGAGACCAAAGCGCCCATGGGCTACAAGTTATCGGACAAACGGATCTCGTTCACTACAGGAACAGACGATACGGACGTCGCTCTTAAAGATCAGCCAGGCACCGTCACCGTCAAAATCATCAAGCGCGATGCGGCGACGGGCGGCGATGCCCAGGCGGGTTTGAGCCTGGAGGACGCCGAGTTCTCGATCGTTGACCATGCAGGCAGAACTCACACGGCAACTACTGATCGCAATGGGGAGGCTCGCTGCGAAAACCTTCCTTTGGGCCGTGTCACCGTCACCGAAACCAAGGCCCCTGAGGGGTACCTATGCGATCCTGTGCCCAGGACATACACCGTCAGTGCCACGGGAGAGATCGCGACGAAGGGCGTGATCGAACTCGACGTTGACGACATCTACGAGGTCCCCGTGAGCTTCGACATAGAGATCGCCAAGTTCAAGGGGGAAAACGTCGATTGGGAGAACCAGGATGGGCATGCCAAACCCGCGGAGGGCGTACGCTTCGATATCGTGAGCAATACCACGAACGAGACCGTGGCGAGCATCTCCACCAACGAGAACGGCTTCGCCTCCACGAAAGATGTCGATTGCACGCCCGCGGGCGCGGACGACGCGAAGGCGCTTCGGAACGATTGCCGCCCTTGGTATGGAGATGGTGAACGCGTAGAGGGTATGGCGGGTGCCCTCCCCTATGATCCGCAGGGATACATCGTGCGAGAGGACCCCGCGACCGTGCCGCATGGGTTTGCGAAGGTGAAAGACTGGACCATCCCGGCAAGCTCATTGGCAAATGGGGCGATACTGCAGTTTATCTGTGATGACCACGGAATCGAGACCAGAATCCAGCTGGTGAAGGTTGACGCCGCCACCAATGAGACCGTGCCGTTGGCAGGCTTTAGCTTCCAGCTTCACGACGCATCGGGATCGCTCGTGCGCCAAACGAGCTACTACCCTGCCGAGACCGTCATCGATACCTTCACGACCGACGAGCACGGTCAGGTAACGCTGCCGCAGCGTTTAAAGCCGGGCAGTTACACCGTCCACGAAATTGCCGCGATGCCCCCATATCTCATCAGTGAGCCCCTGAAGGTCGAGATTTCCGGAGACCAGGCTCAAGCCGTCGCGAAGGCAGTGGTCCGCGTCGCCGACAAGCAGGCGACTGGTCGGGCAAGCATCATCAAGACATGCGCTACGGGCAGCGAGGGTATCGAAGGGGCGGAATTCGATGTGGTCGCTCTTGAGGACATCATATCGCCCACGGGTACCGTATTCGCATCGAAAGACGAGGTGATAGATCATGTGACCTGCGATAAGAACGGCCATGCGACCACAACCGAGCCGCTCTGCCTGGGCACGGGAACCGCTCGCTACGCCTTCGTGGAAACGCGCAGTGCGGCGGGCCACGCGCTCGACCCAACCCCGCATCCTTTCACGTTGAGCTATAAGGACGCATACACCCCCATCGTGGAGGCGACTGTCGCGGCGACCAACGAACCGACGACCGTTTTGATCGAGAAGGTCGACATGGAGACGGGTGACCCCCTTGCCGGTGCCGTCTTTGAGATCATCTGGAAAGACAGCGGCGAGCCGAAGTCCGGCAAGAAAGATATCTCCACCGCAACAACCGGTGAGAACGGCATCGCTGTTTTGAACCACCTGCCATCCGGCACCTATGTCATACGCGAGATCTCGGCACCGGCGAGATATGTGGTCGACAGCTCCGAGCATATCATCAAGGTCGATGAGGATGGGTTGATCGACGGCAAGTGCTTGTTCACGCTCCATGTGGAGGACGATTTCACCAAGATCGACATCTCGAAGCGCGACGCGACCGACGAGCGAGAGGTCGCTGGTGCAAAGCTCGCGCTGACCGACAGCGATGGAGTTGTTATCGATCAGTGGATAAGCGATGGGGACGAGCACCGTGTGGAGCGCATCGTCCCGGGAACGTACACCCTCACCGAGCTGAGCACGCCTAACACGCACGACCTTGCTGACCCTATCACGTTCACCGTGGAGGATACGGGTGAGGTTCAGAAGGCCGTTATGTATGATCAGCCGATCAAAGTGGACGGGTCCGTCGACAAACGACAGCAGATCGCGGATCCCATCGCGGTAGGTACCGATGAGAACGGCGATGGGGAGAACCGTGCATCGGTCACGTTATCCCAGGCAGGCGAGTATCTCTACACCCTCGATGCGCGTAACGCCAGCTCGACCTGGGTCGACGAGTTCACCGTGACCGACGAGCTTGAGGGCGTAAAGGACGGTCTCGCGATCCTTGACGGCGTGACCACCCCGCAGGCGACAGGCGATTACGACGGCCTGTGCAACCTGTGGTATCGCACGAGCGAGACCCCCGCGGACTACCGAGACCCCCGCGGCGCGAACGCCACGATAGACGATCGCCACGAGAATTCCTGGCTGACCTGCGAGTATGGCATCAATCGCCTGGGAGAGGACGGCAGGTCCGTCGATTATGCGGGTTGGAGGCTCTGGCAATCCGGAATACCCCTCGATGAAGCGCAACGTCTTGACGTAAAGAGCCTTGACCTTGCGAATGGCGAGGTCATCACCGCCATACGTGTTGAGTTTGGAAGGGTCGAAGCCGGGTTCACCACAAGAGAAAAACAGTGGGACCGCGACGACCTCAAGGATGCGCATGACGACATGGATGAACCATTCCAAGACGACGCGGGGTCGCCCATCATTCTCCACATGCGCGTCACGCAGGCATATCGAGAAGATGCCGAGCTCGACAACAAGGCGGCGCTCGACCTAATGCGCAACGCGGGAGGTGATGACCTTGAGAGCCACGATGCAGATGCCGTGAGACAGATCGCGAAGACCCCCGTCGTCCCCCTTCCCCAAACCGGTGCCTTGGGTCCCACGGCGTTGATATCACTCACCTGCGCCGGATCCGTGGTTGGAGGCATGGTGGTCCTAAACCATGTAAATCGGACGAGGAATAGGAGTAGGACATGAAACGAAGGGCAATTTGGGAGAAAGGACCCAAATCATGAGAAAGCAGTCGATTCCAATCATCCGCCGCGCTGCGTGTTGCCTAGGACTCGGGGTGACGGCGACGCTCGGAACCGCATCTCCTATCTTTGCTGCCGACCAGGTAAAGAGCACCACGGTAACGGCGATCGCGGATCCCAACACCACTATCGCCTTTGAGGTGCCCACCGAGATTCCGTTCTACGTTGCCAGCGACGGCACGCTCGCTTCGTCGAACAACGCCCTCAAAACAAACCACAGGCACATCCGAGGTGACGCTGCTTTACGATCCCGTCGTTGGAGCATATCGAGCAATCCCTCAGCACATCAGATCAAGAACCGCTCCCCCGGGCGGGTGACGGTAGCACATGGGTTTTACCGGCAACTTTGGCGTTTGTATCGCTCGTAGAGGGCTTTATGTCACGAAAGGAGGGCAAGCATGTTCACGAGAGGTAGCACTTCCCTACAGGCATTCCCAATCCTTGCCCTTCTTGCAGCGCTTTCGTTCATCGCCCCTCAACACGCTCGCGCCATGCACGATGCCGTAGTCGAGGTCACCATCCCAACGGTCGTTGAATGCTGCATCCAACCCGACGGCACGGTCATTCCACCGTCGGATTGGCCTATTGTCTCCTCCGATCAAAGCGGTGACTGCGACATCGTCTCAGTCACCGCGAACAACGCTTTACCCGAGTTCGCCTACCGGATCACCGACGGTACGACAGGAGACACACTCGATCTCTTTATCGATGATGTCGACCAGGGCGGGAAGAGTGCTCTACTCAGATCCGGAGAGGAGCACGGCCTTACATGGGATGTGCGTCCGCTCACCATGCCTGACAAAGAGAAGATCATCTCAGGGGCATTGACAGGCGCCGTTAAGGTTGCCGACGTATCATTCACCATCTCACCGCTCCGCCTCACAGGAAACATCAAACTCACCGGTGCGCCGTTTTGCGGTGAGACCATCTCATTCGAATACTCAGACTTTCCCAAGTACGGCCTAGGGAACTTCAGTTGGCGTTTTACCTACCCCGATGGCAGTGTTAAGGAACAAAAACTTGAAACTCTGAGCGATTGGAGACGTTCATTAGTTCTCACTGAAGAGATGAACGGGGCACGGATCGACATTGTCGCAACCAGCCCGAACAATCGCTACTACGGTGAGGTTGTCAGCAATTGTCTCGACCCTGTCACCACTGGATACGCCGTTTTTTGCGAGGAAGACGGCTCTTTGGAGTTCTTTCAGAACAACCTTGGTCTACCAAAGGTAGGCGAGCTGGCGAACATCGGCAAGCGTGTAAGCGCGGTATGCGGAGGCGTTAATGCAAGGGAACCATGTGGATCCTTTAGTGCGCGTTTATGGAAGAGCATTGCGAAAAAGGTAAGGACCGCACGGGCGGTCGAACCTATCACCGCGACTTTTTTAGATCATGGTTTTGCGATATGACCAACTGCACATCCATCGATATTCGCGATATCGATACCTCGCAATGCACCAGCATCTCAATGCTGTTTGATGGATGCGAGTCGCTTATCGAGATTCTTGGCATCGAAGATCTTGATGTTTCTGAGTCAACATCCTTTTCCCGGATGTTCTTTTGTTGCGAGTCACTCAAATCTTTAGATTTGAGTCGTTGGAATACCGGAAACGTCACATCCACATCAGGGTTGTTCAATGACTGCAAGAGCCTAAAATCCCTAGACCTTAGTTCCCGGGACACCTCAAAGGTGAATGCTATGACTAAGGTTTTCTTTGGTATGGAATCCGTCGAGGAAATCCATGTTGCATCTTGGGATGTATCGGATGTCAAGGATTTCGACGGTGTATTCGAAAACTGCTTCAAGCTATGGGAACCTGAGGTGGCTGATTGGGACACGTCTCACGCAGTGAGTTCGCTGCAACATGCGGATAAAATGTTCGCCTATTGCACAAAGCTCACCGCTGACCTGAGCAAATGGGATGTCTCATCCGCGACCTCACATGATGAGTTTAATCCAGAGACGCTTGGCCTTATCGCCCCGCGCGCTTGGCAGTGATATGTCGCCGGGAAGGATTCCGCGCACAAGGAGGGATGTCTTCATTATGGGGGCATCCCTCCTATTGAGCGGCCTTATGGGATCCTTGTTCTCTTCCGCCGACATATCACGCAGTATGAACGATTCCTATCCCATAAAAGGTAAGGTTGGCTCGCAGGCACCCAATGCCGACAAGATCGACTGGGCGAAGCTCGAGCAAATCAACCCAGATGTAGCCGGATGGCTTCGCGTGACGGGAACGTCCATCGATTGCCCTATACCCCTTGCAAGCCCTCCTCGGCCCGATTTCTATCTCACCCACACCTTCGCGGGTGACGGGTCATGGCAAGGATGTCCTTATCTTGATGCACGGAGCGGCGGCGCTGCCAAGCATTTGATGATCTTGGGGCATAATGCCCCCACCTCGCCATATGGATTCAATCTTATTGGAGACGCTTATCTACCCGATCGATTTCACGAGTTAGATGGCGCTCTATGGATCACAAAAAACGGTCATTTCACTTTTGAACCGCTCATCTCGCTGCAGGTCGACGCTCTAGACCAAGAAGTTCAACGCTTCCGCTTTCGAGATGACAGCGAGATTGCCCACTGGCTTGATACCATGGCCGCCAGACCGGGCGCATTGAAAAAGGACGCGGCGGGAACCTTTATCCCCATCCGCGTCCTCACACTTGTGACCTGCAGCTCTGCGCTACAAGGCGAGAGCATGCGCACCGTGGTGGTCTACGGCACGCGCTACTCGGAAGAAGAGCCACCCACCTCCGCCGACTCCATATCGGACCAAACCTGATCGGCGTCCTTCTCTTCCTCCACACGCTCCGCCTTGACCGATGCGGGCGTAGACCACTTCGCGCCAAGAAACACCGACATGCCATACCCCAAGATCACCGCGAGCGCGGCGAACACCAGATAAATGATCCAGTGCTCCTTGATGTACCGAAACACGCCAGCACCTCCTTATGTGCTAGGAACGGCGAATAACCTCCGTCACCACATCGGCGACGCGATCAACATTAGCCGGGTCGACATTGAACGGCTGATCTGCCTCGGTGCGAGCGCAGGCGAGACCGGTGGCATCCACACCGGCGATGGTAAGAGCACGCAAGCTATGCACCATGGCGGCGCGGGCGTCAGTCTCGACATAAGCCATGTCGACCTGCGCAAACTCCGCATGGAAGTTACGCGAGACTTGCGAGACGAGCTTCATGATGCGCTTATCGCCACGCAGGCGATGACCCTCCCCCTCGGTGGCGAGCACCGAGAGCATACCCGCGCCCACACTCTCGAGGTTGATGAAGAACACACCGCGCAGCTTATCTCGATGCTCGGAGAGAAACGCCTCAAGTCCCGCGTTACCGTATTCGGCGGCGCCGGTTGCGACAAACCAGATGTCATGACCTAGCAGCTCGTCATCGCCTAATGAGGTGATAGCATCGCGCAACCCCGCATCACTCACGCTATCGGTGCCGGTGGCGCCGCCCTTCCAAGTGCTATCGTCGTCAAAGTTCTCCCAAGAGCCGATCTCGCCGCCGTCGCGCTTGGCGTCAAAATCCTCGTCGACGCCAAGCCAATCGCTCATGCGATCCGCGTCCTTTTTCTTGCGTCCACCAAAGAGCTTGCCAAACCCGCGTTTGCGAACGGGCTGTTCGGCTGCAGGATCGGGAGCCGAGATGGTCTCCAGAGGCTGCGCCGCGGTGGCGGAAGAATCGGACTTGGCAGACGAGATGACAGGCGGAATGTTGCTGGTGTCAATCACGCGGAAGCCCGAACGCGACGGCTGGGAGGACATGGTAGTTGCAGCCGTCTGCTGCACCGCAAAGGGGTCTGGCGCAGAGGCGGCTGGGTCGGGCAGATCGAACAACGCCGTTCGGCTTGCAGCGGGAATCTGCTGGAGGTGCGACATGTCGGGAACCACGGGCGGGATTTGGCGAATGACCTCCCCGCCGTCAACCATGGGAACGTTGATCGAGCGCTGCGGACGAGGCTGAGGCTGGCTGATCTGAGCCATGAGAGAATCCACGGTCTCAGTCTCGATGCGCTCGGGCGCGGCGTCCTGGATGGGCATGGCCATCGTCGCGGTCGCGGACGCTGCGTCGTTTTCATCGGCATCCTCATCGCTCAGCGCCGGCGAGGAGACAGTCCGATCCCCAGCAGGCTGAGTCATCGTGGCGTCAAGCGCGGCATCGGCGCCGGACTCGCAATCGGCGCCGGCCTGATGTTCGTCAACGGCGGCGATCTGCTCGTTATCCGCCGGTATCTCCTCGCCGTCAGAATCAGAGCCCGTATCAGCCTGATCGACGCCGAGCGATACATCCTCGGATCCCAACGCCTCTTCCTCGGCGCTCGCGACGGGTTGCTCATCATCGCTCTCGGGCACGGGCGCCGGTTCGATCACCTCGTACTCGGCGTCGACCGCAAATTCCACGCGCGCGGCCTCAAGAGCACCCAAGGGCTCCACAAAACCCGCGAAGACGGGCTCGACGGGAAGCTGAGGCAGAGGCGGTTCCGCCGCGATGGGACTAAACATGTTGCTCTCATCCTCTGCGGACTCATAGGCAACGTGTAAAGATGTATCGACGGGATCATTCCCGTTCGCGGCGGGCATGTCGAAGGGTAACGGGTCCATAAGGCCGGTCTCCTCGGCAGACCCGTCTGCCAGCGACGACTCATCGGGGTCGGGCGCGGCATGCTCGCCATCTGCGAGCTCATCCTCGACAGGCTCCTGAGCTTCAGACGTGCCATCGTCAGCGGGCGAGGGCTCGACATCAGCCTGGGCTTCAAGCAGTGCCTCCGGCTCCTCATCCATGGCGCCATCGACGGCATCCGCCGCGGGCGTCTCATTCTCAGGAACAGGGGGCTCGTCGTCAGCGACGGTAGGGCTCTGACCCGCGCTTGGCACTGGCGGCTTGGGAAGCGCGTCATCCTCGTACTCGATAGCGCAGCCTTCCGCCACCATGCCGAGTCCCTTGATGGCAGCGGCGCCAAAGCGGATGTTGCCCGCGGCGTTGGTCACCAAGGAGGCGGGGTCTGGTTCTGATTCGGGCTCAACAGGCTTCGCACTCTCGACAACGGCCCCGTCAGGTGCCACATCATTAGCCGTGGCGTCCTGCACGTCCAACACCGGCATCACGGTGGTGGCACCGGGCACGGGTACGACGTCGTCGATATCGTCCAGCGAGGCGATGGCGGCCGTGCGGCCCAGCGATTCATGCTGATCGGGCTCGACCTCCCCGCCACGGCCGGCAGCCAAGCGATTCTTGAGCGCACCCAGTCCCGCGGTCACACCGGCCACGGCACCGCTCGCGATCGCGGCGGCGCCGCCTTGGACGCCCTCGGGCACCTCGGCACCCTCGGCGGCGGCATCCTGCTCACCCTCGCCCGCCGGCTCGACCGGGATCATGTACGACTCGGCGATACGCTGCTGCTCGGCCATATACCCCTCAAACGGAGCATCCGCCGGAAACTCCTCACCGGCGTGCGCATAAGGTGCGACGGCGTTCATCACGCCCAACATGGCGGCGACGCTGGACTTATTGCACACAGCGCCCGGGGTATAGGGCAGCACGAAGCGGTTCGCCACGATGCCCACGGTATAGGCGAGGGGTACCAGCGCGGCCAGCACGGCGACAACCCACATGAGAAGCTTGATCCCGCCGGGGAACGGCAGCACGCGCAGCGCGGCGAGCGCCACCGGCGCCACCATGCACGCGGGCAAGAACTTTATGATATAGGGCTTGTACGAGCTCAACGGTTGCTCAGACAGCAGGTCCACGCGCGGCGAGTCGTAATGCGCCACCACAACCACGGGACGGTTGCGCGGGCTTGCCAAGGGACCGGTCGCCTTGTGATAAGCGATCACGTTTTGAGACAGACCCGCCCTGCCAAAGCGCGACAGCACCGGTGTGCCGCGACGCTCAAGCGCGTACATCACCGCGCCGGCGAGGGCGAGCAAAAAGCCAACCAAGCCAAGCGCCCCGCCCAACCCCAGCAAGACGGCGCCAACGAAAACCAGGCCGCCGTAGACGGCCTGGGCGATCTTGCCGGACTGGGTGGCCGAGAACTCCTGGACCTCGGTCTCAAGACCGTGGTTCCTAAAGATCTGGGCCAACTCCTCGGCCGCCGCGCGCTCCTCCTCGCTGCACGCAGGGGTGATTCCCCACGCCTGAAGCAGGTGGTTGAGATATTTCTGGGTACTCGCCATACAGGGGCTCCACATCAGGTTCGGGTACGTCCAGGCAGACTGCCGCTAGGGTAGCCTGCATGTAGTTAGTCGAAAGTATACCCTTACTTATCCAACGGGACCCCAAATCGATGCCATCGGCAAGCACAAACGGCAACGCCCCTGCCATCTCCATATCGTCTAGAATACCCACGGACCACAGGCGGTCGGGCGGTATGGCATGCAGGGAGGCATTATGCAAGAGCGCGAAGGGCGACAGGCGGGCCGGCGTGCCGATGGCGGGGCGGACCGCCGCATCATGAACCTGCTGTTCTGCCTCAACACCGCAAGCAGCCCGCTTACCACCGAGCGCATCGTGAGCGACTCGGACATGGGATACGGCTCGGGCAACGTCGCCTCCGACAAGAAGAAGTTCGCCCGCGACCGCGAACGCCTGCGCGAGCTGGGCGTTGTGGTGCGCGAGGTGCGCACGGCGGGCGCCGCCGTGGACGAGCAAAGCGCCTGGACCATCGACCGTGAGCTCACCCACGTGACGTCGGGCATCATCACCACGGACGACGCCCATGTCCTCGCAAGCGCCATAGACGAGTACCTCACCCGCGACGATATTCCCTACCGAGCTGAGCTGGAATCGGCCCGCGTGAAGCTCGCCGGGAACGTTCAGCGAAGCGAGACGGTGGGGTCACCCGCAAACAAGATCCACGCGGCGCTTTGGTCCGCCTTCACGCAGCGCCTCAAATTACCCTTCACCTACCGTGACGCCGCAGGTAACACGGGCGACAAGCTCGTCGCGATCTGGGGTATCTTCACGCATAAGGGCCGCTGCTATTTCACGGGTGCCGATCAATCGGGGCACATAAAGACCTTTCGCGCCGACCGCGTCAAGCGCACCAAGAAACCCAAGGGAACCTACACCATACCCGCGGATTTCTCCGTGAGGTCCTACGTGTTTTTGCCCTTCGACTTTGGCGAGGACGAGGCCGTACGCGTGCGCTTCTCTTTTGCGGCGGAAATAGGGGCAGCGGAACTTCTCACCATCACCCAAGGCCGCGGCACGCTTGAGCGACGGCTGGACGGGTCCCATATATGGGATGTCGAGGTGCGCGACATCAAGGCGGCCGCCGCGTTTGCCCTCGCGCACACGGCGCAGGGCATGAGGCCGGTATCGCCCGCCCCGCTCATCTCATCCTATAAGGCGCTCGTTGCAAAGGCGGTTGAGAACCATGGCTAAACACGACCTGCTCGGCGTGGGCGTCAAGCTTCTGGAGGCGCTCACCGCCGATCTCTCCCACACGCTTTTGCTCACCCAGGCATGCGCGATATGCGATACGGACGAGACCCAGCTCGTCGCTGCCGTCGACATGCTGGCCGAGCTCTCCGACCGCGCATCCGGCACACGCGTGGCGGTCTACGTGGACGACGAGTCCATCGTGCTCGACGGCGATGCGGGATGGCTGCGTGCGGTGCGCCTCACCCCTGCCGAGGCCCTCGTCGTCGGCCAGGTTCTCGAGACGCTGGACATAGACCGAAACCTCGCGCTTCTCATACGTCGCGCCGCCCTAGGCGATGGCGCGACGCTCGCCGGCACAGACACCCTGCTCGCGGACACCACCTCCTACGGCACCTACCAGCAGGCACTCACCGAGGCAGCAAGCTACGGAATCCGTTGCCGCATGCTCTATCGCGGCGCAACCGACACCAAAGCCCGCGAGCGCACGATCGACCCCCACCGCGTTGAGCGCGCCGACGGGGTAGCCTACCTGCTCGCCTGGGACGTAGACAAGGACCAGGAGCGGCGCTTTAGGCTGGATCGCGTTGAGGACGTGGTCTATACCGAGGATTCCGTGGCCGAGCATCCCTGGAGCGGGCGGGGCATCGCCCAGAGCTTAAGGCGCTCCGGCAGCTATGCGACCGTGAGCTGTTCTGCGGCCTTCGCGGAGCGCGCGGGGTGGGCAGGTGCCGAGCAGGTAGGCCATGAGGGCGATCTGGTGACGCTGGAGATTTCCTACGTCAGCGAGAGCTGGCTGTTCGACCAGGTTCTCGGCAGCGGCGGGGCAGCGAGGATCATCGAGCCGCAAAGCCTCAAGCACCGTTTCGTGGCCTACGCATCGGCACTGCTGTAGGGGTCCTCAAGCCGACGACAAACGTCATCACTCGTGACTGGCGCGCCAGATCTCCAAAAAGCGGCCTATCTGAGCTGAGTCAATCTGCTGGTAGCCGGTAGGAAGCGACTGCAAGAACTTCTTACCGTAACCTTTGCTCACCAGGCGCGAGTCGGTGAGCACCAACACGCCGCGATCGGTGGAGGTGCGGATGAGCCTGCCCGCGGCCTGCTTCACCTCAAGTACGGCATCGGGCAACGCATAGCGCGCCCAGGCGCTCTTCTCTCGCGCGTCGCGCTCGCAGGCGAGCGGCTCGGTAGGGCTCGCGAAAGGCAGCTTGGGAATGATCACGCAGCGCAACGTGTCCCCGCTCGCGTCAAAACCCTCCCAAAACGCTTTGAGGGCGAACAGCGAGCTCGATTTCTCCTGGATAAACCGGTCGCGTAGGCGCTTCACGCTGCCGCCGCGCTCCTGGCAGGCGAGCTCCAGGCCCGCGCGGGCGAGCTGGGGTTCCACGCGTCGGTAGAGGTCCTCCATGTCGCGACGGTTGGTGAAGAGCGTGAGCGCGGAGCCGCCCATGCTGCGATGCACATCCACCAGCAGGCGCTCCAGCGCGTCCAGGTAGGCGTCGCGGTTGCGCGGGTCGGGGATGTCGCCGGCCACCACAACGGCCATGTTGCGATCGAAGTCGTAGCTGGAATCCAGGTGCAGCGATGCGCTGGAACCCGCAGGCAGTCGGTCCAGGCCCACGGAACGGTTGAAGTGCTCGAAGCTGCCCGACACCGTCATGGTCGCGCTCGCGAAGATCACGCTTTGCATCTCGGGCAGCCAGCTATCGGCAAGCGCCTCGCCTATGTCCATGCGCTCTGCGGTGAGCGCCTCACCGCCCGCACGGCGACGACGGTTCAGTTGCAGCGAGTACACGTAGCGCTCATCCTCGCCGGCGAGCACCAACTTGAGGGTCTCGAGCATCTCATGCATGCGGCGCTGCACATCGGCGATGTCCACCACCAAGTCCGGTTTCTCGGCACCCACGGTGGAGACCAGGCCGGCGAGGTTTTTGTCAGCGGCATCCAGCGCGTCGATGGCGGTGTTCGCCGCCGCGGTGAAGGGGTCCCACGCGGCGCTCGCACGCATCTGCGGGCCGATCCATATGTTTGCGTTGTCGTAGCCGTCCGCCCGGCCGGCACGCGACAGGTCGCGCACCGCGTCGAACAGCTCTGCCATGGCGAGCGAGGCACGCGAGGCGCTGGCATGGGCCTTGGTGGAGATACCCATGAAGAGCGTGGCCGCATCCGAGCCGGCAAGACCGCGGATGAGTTGCCCCAGGGCGCCCACCTTATCGTTGCCCAAACGCTCGAACAGCGCATGAGAGTCATCCGCCGACACCGTGCGCGCCCACTGACGGCGAGCCTCCGATTCGACGGAATGTGCCTCGTCCACCACCCAGTGGCGAATAGGCGGCAAGATCTTGCCCTCGGCAGCCACGTTGCGAAAGAGCAGCGAGTGGTTGGTCACCACCACATCGGCGCGGGCCGCGCGGCGACGGGCCCCATGCACCAGGCACTTTTCGGGGAAGAACGGGCACAGGCGGCGGGCGCACTCGCGCGAGCCGGTGGTGAGGTCGGCGCGGTTCACGCTACGCCAGCGGATACCCAGGCCGTCCAGGTCGCCGGCGGGCGACTGGCACACGTAGGCGTAGATCACGGCCATGGCGGTGAGGGTGTCGGCCGGGTCCTTTTCGGTCTTGATCTCGCTCCCGCGAGCCATGCGCTCCAACTTGCGCAGACAAGGATAGTGGTCGTAACCCTTGAGCGCGGTGAACGACAGGCCGCCCTCCATCTCGCGGGCTAGTTTTGGCAGCTCGTGGTACATGAGCTGATCGGCGAGATTGTTGGACTTGGTGGCGATGCCCACCGTGATGTTGTTGCGGCGGGCGGCGTCGGCCATGGGCACCAGATAGGCGATGGACTTGCCCACGCCCGTGCCCGCCTCGATCACGCGGTGCGTGCGGGTCGCGAGCGCGTCGCGCACGGCGCAAGCCATAGCCACCTGCTCCGCACGGGGCTCGTAGCCGGGATACATGCGGCTCACCAGGCCGCCGGGGGCATAGGCCTCCTCAACCTGGTCGGCGCGCGGCACGTCCAGACGCGCGAGCTCATCGGCGTCCATGCGCTCGGGCGGAGCCGCCGCCTGCAGCACGTCGGCACGGGCGCTCGTGAGGGCGAAGACCTGCGTGGGATCGCTACCAGCCAAAAAGCTGAAGATAGGGCGGTAGGACCATGGCACGTCGGGATGCATGTCGGCGAGGCGACGCATAAGGCCGCCCGGCAGATCGGTCAGCGCGGTGAGCAGGATGCGCCACACCCCGCACAGCGCCTCCACGTCGTCGTTGGCGCGATGCGAGACCGCGGCGCAGCCAAACAGCTCGGCCAGGTCGGAGAGTTTGTGCGACACCAGGCGCGGCAGGGCGATGCGCGAGAGCGCCAGCGAGTCGATCCAGATGTCGCTCACAAACACACCCTTGGGCACCGCCTCGATAAACGAGCGGTCGAAGGTGGCGTTATGCGCGATCACCGGGCAGCCGCCCACAAAGTCCGTGAGCTCGAGTATCGCCTCGGGGGCGCTCGGCGCGTTGGCGACCTGTGCGTTGGTGATGCTCGTGAGCGCCGTGATCTCGGGCGGGATGAGGCCCGAGGGCCTCACGAAGGTGTCGAAGGTGTCCACCACCTCGCGGCCCCGCAGACGCGCGGCGCTGATCTCTATGAGCTCGTTGTCCTTAAGGGACAGGCCCGTGGTCTCGGTATCGAGCACGATCACGTCGTCCTCGATAAGGCCGAAGGAGCGTTGAGCCGCACGCTCGGCAAGCGTGGCGTACGCGTCGATCACGTATTGCGGGGTGCCGGGCAAAACGGCGTCGCGAATGTTCACTTATCTCCCAGCTCGGGCAAAGCCCAGGTCAATGAGGGTGGCACAGACCTCGCGGAAGGTGAGGTCATCGGTATGGCGGATCTCGTCGGGATACAGCGAAGCCGAGGTCATCCCAGGGATGGTGTTGGTCTCCAAGATCACGGGGCCCTCGTCGGTCACGATAAAGTCCGTACGCGAGAAGCCGTAGCAGCCCAGCGCCTCGTGCGCACGGCAGGCAAGCTGCTGGGCGGTGGCGTACACGTCGGCGGGCAGCTGGGCGGGAATGCGGTGGATCTTGGCGGGGTCCATGTACTTCACCTTGAGGTTGTAGAAGTCGGCCCCCTCGTTTTGCACGCAGATCTCCACGATAGGCAGCGCGCGCAGCTTCTGGCCATCATCGAACACGCCTATGGACACCTCGGTACCAACCAGGCGCTTCTCGACCAGCACCTTGTCGCTGTACGAGAAGGCGAGCTCTATGGCGGCGGGCAGGTCCGCCGGGTCCTTCACAGCCGAGACGCCATAGCTCGAGCCGTTCACAGCGGGCTTCACAAAGCTGTCGGTACCCACCACAGCCACGATCTTGTCCACGTCATATGCCTCATCGCGCTCGATCGCCACCCCCGGGGCCTCGGGGATCCCTGCACGGGCGTAGAGGAGCTTGGCCACGTCCTTATCGGCCGCACATGCACTCGCCATCACGCCCGACCCCGTGTAGGGGATTTCGAGGAACTCCAGGATGCTCTGGATATGGCCGTCCTCGCCCAACTCGCCGTGCATGGCGATGAAGGCGATGTCGTACCCACCGTCCTTGATGGCGTGCAAAAAACCCTCGGTCGCGGGGTCGAGCAGCTCCACGCGGCCGTACCCGGCCTGTTTGAGCGCATCCACCACGTTGGCGCCGCTCTGGAGCGAGATCTCGCGCTCGCTGGACGTGCCGCCGGCGAGAACCGCGACGGAAATCTCCGAACGATTAGACATGCGACCTAGTCCGCCTCCCCTAAACTGGGCAAATCTGCCCATTTGATAGCCTACGTGCGCAAACGCGCACCTGTTTACGTCAAATACCTTATTGTATAGGTATCTACGCCAAATAGACTCTTGAAAGGCTATCGATGCAACGAACCACCCGCATCCGCGACATTCGCTCCCTTTCGCTTGACGACATCAAGGAGCTCACAAGCGAGATGGGCCAGGCGGCCTTCCGCGCCAAGCAGCTTCACGAATGGATCTTTGAGAAGAACGTCTGTTCGTTTGAAGAGATGACCAACCTTCCCAAGGCCTTCCGCGATAAGCTTGCCGAGCAATGGGGTTTCAACACCCCCACCGAGATCTCTAAACAGATCTCGCGTGACGGCTCCCGTAAGTACCTGTTCGAGTTCTCTGACGGCGTGTCCGTAGAGACGGTCGGTATGCCCCGCAAGAACAAGCTCGCGGTGTGCATCTCCACCCAGGCGGGCTGCGCTATGGGCTGCGCCTTTTGCGCGACCGGTTTAAACGGCCTCACGCGCTCACTCACCGCACGGGAAATGGTCGACCAAGTCCTGCATGTCGCCCACGACTTTGGCGAGCGCGTGACCTCTGTGGTCTTCATGGGTCAGGGCGAGCCGTTTAACAACTTTGACAACACCGTCGAGGCCCTGCGCATGCTCAACACCCCCGGTGGCCTTGAGATCGGTGCCCGCCACCTCACCGTTTCTACCTGCGGCGTTATCCCTGGCATCAAACGCTTCGCCGAGCTCCCCGAGCAGTTCACGCTTGCCATCTCCCTGCATTCATGCCTGCAGACCACGCGTAACAAACTTATGCCCGGCGTGAAGAAGTTCACCCTCGCTCGTCTGCATGAGGCCATCCAGGCTTATGTTGAGAAAACCGGTCGTCGTCCCACCTACGAGTTTGCCATGATCGAAGGTGTGAACGACACCCAGCCCGAGATGCAAGCGCTCATCGATTTCTGCCGGGGAACCATGTGCCATGTAAACCTCATCCAACTGAACGATATTCCTGACAGTCCGCTCAAGCCTTCTCCGGTTGAGAAGGTCGAGATGCTTCAGCGCCGCCTTACGCTCAACGGTGTGGAGTGCACGATCCGAAACTCGCGCGGTAACGACATCGACGCAGCGTGCGGTCAGCTCAAGCAGCGCTTTGCTGTAAAGAAGGCAGGGGAGTAGCGACTCGTATTAGCCTTCATATGCTTCACGTGAAACATTCGCCCGTCTGGATTGATTCCAGACGGGCTTTTTCTTATCTCGTGCACGGAGATAAGAAAAAGCGGTTTGTTGATTCGCTCAACAAACCGCTTGTACCATACGCGATATAATTCTTATTTAGGTACCTTAGTATCCTATAGACTCCCACTGATTATTAACCCAGTCCTGATTGATCTGAGGGTTCTTGGTAAGTTGCGCAGTCTTTACAGCGACGTCCTCACTCATGGTATCAATCTTACGCTTTGACTCATCAACCATTCCCTTAAATGGTTGGAGAAGCTTTTCAACTATATCCTTATGTTTTAAACCAAAGATAATTCCAGCTGCGACTCCCGAACCAACAACAACGGCTGAGATGGTTCCTATCGCAAGAGTCTTTCTACACCTCATCATTATGTGCCCCGTTCATCATCACATCAAGGATACGGCTGAGCTCCTCTTCATCTTTGAACTCAATCTCGATCTTGTTCTTTCCTCGGAGCGACTTGACTTTCACATTGGTGTTGAAAACCATTCTGAGTGCACGAGCGGCCTTCTTATATGCTTGAGGCATAACCGGTCGAGGCGAACGTTCGACTTCTCCGACTGAAAACAATGGAGCAAGGTTTTCTGTCGCACGGACCGACAAACCTTCAGCAACCACTTTATCAGCTAGGGCAATACGCTTATCCTCAAAGGGAACTGCAAGGATTGCACGAGCATGACCAGCGGTGAGCCTACCATCAAACAGATACTGCTGAACAAGCTCTGGAAGATCGAGCAGTCGAAGTGAGTTCGTGACTGCAGATCTCGACTTTGAAACCGCCTTGGATAGCGCCTCTTGGGTCATACCGCTCTGCTTGATGAGCTGCTTATAACCCTTAGCCTCTTCAATGGGGTTCAGATCAGAACGCTGTAGATTCTCGATAAGCGCAAGCTCAAGCATCTTTTGATCATCAACTTCTTTGATGATAACTGGGACCTCATCTAGTCCTGCAAGTTTGGATGCTTGATAACGCCGTTCACCAGCGATGATCTCGTAGCCCTTTCCATGCTTACGAACAAGCAGAGGCTGGAGGACACCGTTCTCAAGAATCGAATCCCTCAGCTCCGATAACTCGCTCTCGTTAAAGTGAGTACGCGGCTGATTTGGATTTGGCTGAATCTGATCGATGGGTAACGTGCTCTCCTGCTTGTCAGAGGAATCATAACCGGTCTCACTGTGTGCTTCGCCCATCAGCGCTCCAAGACCTCGACCAAGGGCTTGTTTTTTCTTTGGACTAGACACGCTTAATCACCTCTCTTGCAAGATTTATATACGCTCGAGCACCCTTATTGCTAGGTGAGTACTTAATAATTGGCATACCAAACGATGGCGCCTCGGAAATTTTGACCGATCGGGGGATTAGTGTCTTAAACGCCTGCTTACCAAAGTAGTTTCGCACCTCCTCGACGACCTGGTTGGACAGTGAAGTACGAGAATCATACATAGTGAGCAAGACGCCAAAAGTATCGAGGTTTTTATTGATGCGACTTTTCACCATGCGCATTGACTCAAGCAGCTTGGTAACGCCTTCAAGCGCATAGTATTCGCACTGAATAGGAATCAGAACACTATCCGCTGCGGTCAACGCATTGATAGTGAGAAGACCGAGTGACGGTGGACAATCGATAAAGATAAAATCAAACTCGTTTCTCACCGGCTCAATAAGATCTTTTAATCGAGTTTCACGCGCCATGGCAGAAACAAGCTCGATTTCAGCGCCAGCAAGCTGGATGGTTGCCGGTAATACAAAGACCTTCTTGCAACAAGTGTCTTGAATCAGATCCTCTGCTGGAACATCATGCAACAATGCGTCGTAAACACACTGCGTAAGCTCCTCTTTATCGATACCATATCCACTTGTCGTATTGCCTTGCGGGTCAAAGTCTACAATAAGCACCTTGCGATTCTGATCACCCAGTGCAGCAGCTAGGTTTACTGCCGTTGTTGACTTTCCCACACCGCCTTTTTGATTGATAATCGCAATTACGCGTGTCTCTTTTTCACTTTTAGAACGAGAAATGTCTCTGAATCCCACTTATACCTCCGATTACGTTTGCGGTTCCATTCATAGGCTGAGTGGAGGATGTTTCACGTGAAACATCACCTTCAATATCCCTATCCATCCATTCAATGTTTCACGTGAAACATCAAGAGAATGGCTAGTATCTATCAAAGATCTCACATCAATCAATTCTTTGAGCAACCTGATGAATCTCATTATGTTTCACGTGAAACATCTAAGCAAGAGGTTTCTTGCGAGCCAAGCCATTTTGCCGAGGAAGTTTGATTGATGACTTGGTAACAACCTCATAGATATAGATAAGTCGATGACCAAGATTGTTTGGAAGATCAAACTCAACACACTGTTTAAAGGAATAACCAAGCATCTTGCAAACTTTTTTACCGGCAATAATCTCATCACGCTCAGGGGTAGCTTTCATCACATAGAAAAAGGCGCCGATTTTAAGAAATGGACGCGCGTATTCAAGAAGAACAGGCAAAGAAGCAAGTGCGCGGGCTACAACGACATCGAAATCAGAAGTATGCGAGAGCGCGTAGGACTCGAGTCGATCATGAGCGGTTGAAACATTCCTGAGGCCGAGCTCGTCGGCAATCGTTTGAACAGCGTTGACTTTCTTGCCGACAGAGTCGAGCAAAGTTCCTTGCGCCGACGTGCAAATAGCAAGAGGAATACCCGGAAAGCCAGCGCCTGTACCCATATCAAGATATGAGGTACATGAGTCTGGTAAAACAGGGAGAAGCATAAGGGAGTCAAGAATGTGAAGCACGAGAGCTTCATCAAGATCGGTGATTCTCGTGAGATTGATCACATGGTTGACTTGCTCGACATAGAGCAGGTGTTGAAGACAAAGCCTTGCCTGATCAGCAGTTACTTTGAGATTCTTACCATCAATCAAAGAGATGAGCTTATCGAGAAGAAGTTGAAACTCAGAGTCATGAACTTCAAGAGGAGTGAGCTCGATCAATCGAGCAGAAGGATCAGACATTACACATCCATTCACACAAAGGTTTTGACTGAAATCAGTGTATCGTGAAGTTGAGTCAAAAAAAGAGGCACCCGAAGGTGCCTCAGTAAGTGCATGATTCTATGGGAATCTACAGTGCAACAATCACCACGTGACGGTCAGCATCAACGCCCTCGGAGTGCGTCTCAACTCGAGTATCATCACGCAATGCAATATGAATCAGACGGCGCTCATAAGGTGTCATAGGGGGAAGATTCACAGAGCCATGCTGGCGGGCCGCACGACTCGCAGCGGACTGAGCCATGGAGACAACCTTATCACGGCGGCGGCTCTTGTAGCCCTCAACGTCAACAGCGACCGGATATCTAAACCCGAGCTTTCGACTTACAAGAAGCTGGAACATAGTCTGAAGCGACTCAAGGGTACGGCCATGACGTCCGATAAGCACGGCAAGATTCGGAGCTGTCACATCGAGGATCAGCTCACCCTCGTCACCGTCATACTCGTCGATAGGAGAGTCGGCAGCATCGAAAAAGCCGAGCAAGTCGCGCAAGACGGCGATGGCAACATCAGCGACGGTATCAAGCTCCTCGTCGGTAAGCTCATCACCGTTCTTGTACTTTTGGGCAATCTGGGGATAGGCGCCGACGAACTCGGTATCCTCAGTCACCACCTCGGTAATTTCCTCACTCATATGACCCTCCTAGATAGTTAGGCACCTAATAAAGAATAGTACCTATGCTAGTTCTTCTTGTGCGGACGAGCCTTGCGCTCACGACGCACCACATCGACCTCGATAGGCGCGTTCGCCTGACGCTCCTCTTCCTCGGCCTTGGCCTTTTCGATCACACGCTGGGTGACGAAGAGTTGCTGAGACACCTGCCACAGCGAGGAGACATCGTAATACAGCAGCACGCCGGCGGGCAGGCTCCAGCCCATCCAGAGCATCATGACGGTCATGACCACGGCCATCATCTTCATGCTCTGAGCCTGCTGACCGGTCTGGTTGCGCGACTGGTACAGCGTGGGGATCAGCGTGAGCACGGCGAAGAGCACGAGCGCCACCAAATACGGCGCGGCGGCGAGCCAACCGGCATCGGCAACGGTGGCCGAGGGCGTGGCCGTGAGGTCGGGCATGATGTTGAAGAAGGCGAAGGGCTGCGTGGAATCCTTAAAGTAGGTATCGATGCTGCGCAGCAGCGTAAACAGCGCGAACAGGATGGGCATCTGTATAAGCAGCGGCAGGCAACCACCGAAGGGGTTGAACTTGTTCTCGCTGTAGAACTTCTGCATCTCCTCGTTCATGCGCTGGGGATCATCGGCGTAACGCTCCTGGATCTCCATCATCTTGGGCTGCAGCACCTGCATACGTGCCGACGACTTGGTCGACTTGAGCATGAGCGGGGTGAGCAGCAGACGGATGATGATCACCAGAATGATGATCGACAGACCCCAGTCAACGGCGAAGCTCTGGATGAGCTTGAGCACCTCGAAGAGAATACTAACGAGCCAGTCCCACATGTGAATCCTTCCAAGACAGCCGTACCGCGCGGACATTTACGGCACGGGATCGTAACCACCGATATGCAAGGAATTGCATCTACCGATGCGGCGGGCCGCCAAGACGGAGCCTTTGAGCACGCCGTATTTGCCAATAGCCTCAACAGCATACTGTGAACAGGAGGGGATGTATATACACGCATCGGGTAAAAGGGGCGATATGACCCGTTGATAGATGCGAATAAGCCCCACCGCCATGCGACGGCAGGGCTCAACCCCCCTATTCATGCACCTTGGCGCGTCGCAACAGGGATGCGGCGGCAGCACCCAGCTCGGCCGGCGCGGCGGTCGAGGTTTTTGAGGTGGCGAACAATATGATGTCGTAGCCGGTCACAGGCATTTGGAGCGATGCGGCGGCCACGCGCAACACGCGCTTGGAGCGATTGCGCCACACGGCGTTTCCCAGCCGTTTAGCAGCAACGAAGGCGACCCTACCCGGATCGCCTTCGTCTTCACTGGCACATATGACCATTCGCATCAGGGGATGGTTGTAACGCTTCCCCTGGGTAAAAACCCGTTCGAAATCCTGCCGGGACTTCAGGGTCCTCATGAGCGTGAAAGGAGCGGTCCTTTACTTCTCGTCGCTCACCGTAAGGCGCTTGCGGCCCTTGGCGCGACGACGGGCGAGTACGGCACGGCCGGCCTTGGTGGCCATGCGGGCGCGGAAGCCGTGGGTCTTGGCACGCTTGCGCTTGTTAGGCTGGTAAGTACGCTTCATGGTTGCTTTCCTCCTGGTGCGTATGGACTGCTTGCGAGTGCTTGCAGATGTAGACACGTGAGCTTTCAGATTGTAGGGGTGTGCCCCGTCGCATGTCAACAAAGCACCATACAAACAATACGAACAAGCTGGGCGATCGTTCCTATCAGCATGGATCTTTTCACCGATGTTGAAAGACAGTGGATAACTTTTCATGTTCTTTCACCGACTTTTCAACAGCTTGTGGATAACTCGTTAATGGCTTTTCAGAATTTTCTTTCAGTTTTCAACAATTTGGGAAAACTTGTTGAAAGGTCGGAGGATGCGCAGGTGGCTGGTATCCTCAAGGAGTGAAAAACCTCGACGGAAGCGCGCCCATGTCAGACGATTTCTACCCCTTCGTGGACTCCGGCCAGCCCGCGCCGGACAACACCCACCTTGTTTCCACCGCCGCCCCAGCGCCCGCGGGGACCATGGACGCCGCCGAGCAAGCCACGTTCGCCTGCCGAATCGCCGTCTACGACGACATGCTCTCCACCCCGCGCGTGATGGTGGTGGGGCCCAAGGACGTGCGCAGCTACCTAGAAGAGGTCACCAACACGGTATATAAGTGCATGAAGGAGCAGGGCGGGGCCATCTCGCTCATGGTGATCCGAGAGATCGTGGAGAACTTCATCCATGCTCACTTCGCCGAGCCCATCATCTCCATATTGGATGGGGGCGCGACCATTCGCTTCGCCGATCAGGGACCTGGTATCGCCGACAAGGAACGCGCCTTTGAATTCGGCGTGACCTCCGCCGACCGCGACAAGAAGAAGTACATACGCGGCACGGGTGCCGGTTTTCCCATGGTGCAGCAGTATCTCGAAAACGCCGGCGGAGCCGTGTCCATAGAGGACAACCTGGGCCAAGGCACCGTGGTGACGGTCTCCACCGATCCCGTGCGCGTGGCCGAGATCGAGCGCGCCGCCGCCCGCGGCGCCGCCGTGAGGGGTGTTCACGCCGAGGCGGGGAGACACGCGGGAGCGCAGATGGGCGGCGCACCGGCATGGCAGACGGCAACCGCCCAGATGGGTGCGATGGGCGCGGGGGCCTACGCCCTGGGCGCGCCCCAGCAGATGGGTGCGACCGCCGGTGCGTACCCCCCGCCGCAAGGAATGCCCACGCAAGGCTCGCCCGGCGGCCCTACGGCATGGCCCGGAGCCGCTCCGCAGGCATGGCCGCAGGGAACCTACCCCGGCTATCAACCGCAAGGTTATCAACAGCCCGCATGGAATCCCTACGCGCCCGCGGGCCCCATGGGTACCGCCGGGGCCGCGCAGATGGGTGCCTGGCAGCAGGGGAACGGATACGGGAAAGACGTCTACCAGCCCTGGATGGTCCAAGCGACGCAGCCGGTCCAGGTGACCGAGCGCGGGCAGATGGCACTCACCTACCTGGCGGGGCACGGTATCTGCGGTCCCACCGACCTGGTGCATACCTACGGCTCGAGCGCGCCCACCTGGTCGCGCGAGCTGGAGACCCTCACGCAGATGGGGCTCGTCATGAAGAGCGGTCAAAAACGCGTGCTCACCGACATGGGGCGACACTGGCTTGCCGAGCAGGCGAGCACAGGCCCGATCGGGGGCGGCCCGGGGCCTGCGCCCACCATGTGGCAGCAACCCCCCATGGACGGCATGCAACCTGCCGCGGGCACCGCCGCGCCCCCGCAAGCCCCCGCCGCACCCGCGGCGCTCTAATGAAAAGGACGTGACACCGTGGACAACGAAGCGCAGATCCTGCTCGACGACGTCATAGCCTTCTGCCAGCGCGACGGCCTGGGACCCCGCATGGTGGGCATGCTCTCGCAGTGCCGCGCGGTGGAGCTCACCGACGAGGCCCTGTACATAGAGGCGCCGAGCCGCTTCGCCATCGCGCAGATAGAGAAGAACCGCACAGTCATAGAGGCCTACCTGGAGCAGATCGTGTTCGCACCGGTGGCGCTCGTGGCAACCGCGCCCGAGGGTGCGGCGGGCACGGTGCCGCCGGTCGCTACCTCCGCCTCACCCGCCCAGGCTCCGTTGCCGCAGGCGGGCATGGCACCCGCGGCCGGCGAGCCCGGCACGGGCGGCCTGCCCTGGGAGACCCCCGCGGCGCAGCAGCACGCGGCAAGCACGGACGGCACGCAGGCCCAAGCTGCGCCCGCGGCGCCCACAGCCCAGGCAGCTCCGGTCCTTCCCGCCCCCAACCGCGCCGCGGTGCCGATCGCGAGCTCGAAGGACCCGGGCACGGTAACCGTGAAGAACAGGCTCACGCGCGAGGAGCTCGACCGCATCATGGGCAAGGGCGCCGCGGACGCCCATGCGCAGGCTGCCGCCGTATCCTCGGCACCCGTCAGCGCTTGCGCCGAGGCCGAGGAATACCCTGCGGTGCCCGTGAACTCCAAATTCACGTTTGCGAACTTTGTCTACGGGGACGAGAACAAGCACGCCTACCACTCCGCCCAGCGCTTCGCCGCCTTCGCCGACGAACCGGGGCAGTACAACTCGCTGTTCATCTACGGCAGCTCGGGCCTGGGCAAGACCCACCTCCTGCTCGCCATCAAGAACTACCTCGCCGCCGAAAAACCGCAGATCCGCGTGAAGTACGCCAACTCCCAGGCCTACATCGACGACTTCATCAACGAGATCGCACGGCAAAAGACCGAGGGACGCGCGATCTTGCGCGAGTACCACGATGCAGACGTGCTCATCATCGACGACATCCAGAACATCATCGGCAAGCAAGCCTCGATCGAGTACTTCTTCAGCCTCATGGACGAGTTCATACGCGAGAACAAGAAGGTCGTGATCGCCTCGGACCGCGCGCCGAAGAAGCTCGGTATGGACGAGCGCCTCACCAGCCGCTTCAACGCGGGCATGCTCTGCCTGGTCTCCGAGCCGGGCTTCGAGATGAAATACGCCATCATGCGGCGCTACTACGAGGCGTTGAAGGAAGCGCAGAAGAACGCCGACACGAGGCACGTGGATCCCTCGCTCATCGATGCCATGCCGGGTAAGGCGGGCACCCTCACCGACGCCCAGCTGCGCCACATGGCCGACATAGGCGGTAACAACATCCGCGAGCTCGAGAGTTTCTGCGAACGGTGCGCCACGCTTTCGGGCGAGCGCGAGAACGTGGGCGGTGAGCTTTCTGCGGCCGACATCGAGGAGGTGGCCGAGGAGTACTTCGACACAGCGCGGCGCATCATCCGCATCGCCACGGTGCAGCAGGCGGTCGAGGGCTTCTACAACGTCTCGCACGACGACCTCATAGGCCCCAAGCGCTCCAAAGACATCGCGTTCGCGCGGCATGTGGCGGTCTATCTGTCCAACGCCATGTGCGATCTGTCGAGTTCGGCCATAGGTGCCGAGTTTGGCGGGCGCGACCACTCCACGGTGCTCAACAGCCTGAAGGTGGTGGAGTCCAAGATGCGCGAGGACCGACGCATGGTTGAGGACCTGTCGCGGCTCAAGAGCATGATCACCATGAAGTCGTAGGGTGCGGAGGTGCTGTTGAAAACCTGTTGGCAATCGCGGGAAAGGATGTGCGCAGACGCGCTACCATGGTGGGAAGTTTTTGGAACCAAGCGGCGATGTGGAGAACCAGATGGGTTCCCAACAGGCCGCTGAGGACAAAAACAGACCTATCTACCAGCGAACACCGTAGGTAATCAACACCGTCCACCGCCTTATTACTATTATTAGATATATATCTATATAGAGAGGATTAATAAGATGAAGTTCATCGTCAGCCAAGCGGCACTCTCCGAGGCGCTCGCCGTGGTGATGAAGGGTGTCGCCAGCGCGAGCACGCTGCCCATCCTGTCGGGCGTTCTGCTCCATGCCGCCGACGGCGTCTTGGAACTGCAGACCTCCAACTACACCATCGCCGTGCGCCATCGCATCGCCGCCCGCGTGGACGAGCCGGGAGACATGGTCATTCCCTGCAAGATGCTCTCCAACATCACCAAGACCCTGCCCGACGCGGCGGTGGCGTTTGAGCGCGACGAGCGCCAGGTCCTCATCACCTGCGAGAAGAGCTCCTTTAGGCTCAACACCCTGGATGTGGCCGACTTCCCCGAGTTCCCGGCCATCGCGCTGGAGCGTTCGGTGGAGCTTCCGGCGGATGTCCTGTCCGCCATGGTGGCCCGCGTGTGGCGCGTGACCTCCACCGACAAGAACCGCCCGGTATTGAACGGCGTGTACATGACCGTGGAGAACAACACGGTGCGCCTGGTGGCTACCGACTCCTATCGCCTGGCCGTGTGCGACACCCAGGTTGAGACCTCATCGCTGGAGGGCAGCTTCGAGCTGAACGTGCCGGCCGAGGCGCTGAACGACGCCATCCAGATCACGGGCGGCCAGGGCACCATCATGGTGGGCTCCACCGATACCCAGGTGGTCTTCGTGGCGGGCAACACCACGTACGTGAGCCGCCGTATCGAGGGTGTTTACCCCAACTACAAGGCGCTTCTGCCCGCCAGCGCCGCCACCACGGTGAAGATCGACGTCGCCGCCTTCAACGCCGCCCTCAAGCGCGTGGCCGTGATCGCGCAGAACAACTCCGCCGTGAAGTTCGAGATCGACGGCGACATCGGGCAGATGACGCTCGCGGCCCTGTCGAGCGACCAGGATGCGGCTCGCGAGTCCATAGACGTGGAGGTCGAGGGTGCGAGCGGCACCATCGCCTTCAATTACCATTACATCTTTGGATGCCTGAACGCGCTTTCCCGCGAGAAGGAGATCACGCTGGAGCTGCAGAGCTACGCGCAGGCCGGCGTGTTTAAGAGCTACGACAAGATCAACTACCTGTACCTGGTCATGCCGGTGCGCGTGTAGGCCGAGGGCTCGGATAGATGGTGCTTCTCGCGACGCGGCTCACGGCCGTTGGGTACCGCAGCTACGAGGAATACACGCTCGATCTAGGTGAGCGCGTGACCGTGCTGGTGGGGCCCAACGCGGCGGGCAAGACCAACCTCATAGAGGCTATCCAGCTGCTCACGAGCGGCCAGTCATTCCGCAGGCCCGCACCGGCGGAGCTCGTGCGCGAGCGCGCCGCCGCCTGCCGTATCGAACTCGCGCTCGCGGGGGATGGCAGGTGCATGGATATGGCCATGGATGTCACGGGCTCCAAGCGCACATTTTGGAAAAACGGCAAGCGCGTGAGCGCCGCGGGCGTGCGCGGCGTGCTGCCGAGCGTGCTGTTTTGCCCCGATGACCTGGATATGGTGAAGCGCAGCGCGGGTGTGCGGCGCGGCGCGCTGGACGTGTTTGGCTGTCAGCTCTCGGCGAGTTACGCCGATCTGGTGGCGAGCTACGGGCGTATCGTTGAGCAGCGCAACAGCCTGCTGCGCGACGTGGCCCGCCCCGATGCGGCGCTCATCGCGGCGTGGGACGAGAGCATGGTGGCCGCCGGGGCCGCGCTCACGCATCACCGCGCCGCCTTGCTCGCCCGCATACGCGCACGATTCGTCGAGGTGATGGACCGCATCGCGCCGACCGAGGCGGTCGATGTGACCTACATGCCCAACATCCTGGATGAGACCGCGGCCGCGAGCGGGTGCTCGCGCGACGAGCTCGCCGCAGCGATGGGTGCCGCGCTCGCGTCACGCCGAGACGACGAGATGCGCCGCCGACAGACCCTCGTGGGGCCGCATCGCGACGAGGTGCTCTTCACCATCGACGGCCGCCCCGCCCGAGCCTTCGGCAGCCAGGGACAGCAGCGCTCCGTCGTGCTGGCGTGGAAGATCGCCGAGGTGGAGGTCACCCGCGACATTCTGGGTACCTCCCCCATCCTTTTGCTCGACGACGTGATGAGCGAGCTTGACGAGAGCCGCCGCGAGGCCGTGGTGCGCTTTATAGGCGAGGGGATCCAGACCGTGATCACCACCACCAACCTGGGATATTTCACGCCAGAGCTTTTGGATGCGGCGAAGGTGGTGCATATAGGAGATGCCTAGACGCGACCGCGCGAAGATGCCCCGCGCCTGCGAGACCCGCGACCTGACGGCATACCTGGCCCCCGAGCGGGCGCGCCTCTACGACGATGCGAGCCCTCGCCGCCGTGAGCAGCTGGATGCCGCCGAGCGCCGCGCCCAGGTGTTCTCGGCATATAACGCCGTGGCGTCGCGTACCCGCGAGGGCTCGCACGCGACGGGCCTTGCCTGGGTGCCCGCCGACAACACGCTCGTGATCTACATGGACTCGGCGGCCTGGGCGCAGGAGATGTCCATGATGCGCGAGATCGTCCGCGCGCGCATGGCGGCCGCCGGCGCGTCGGTGGACGCGGTGGTCGTGCGTACCAACCGCATGGATTCCATGGTGAGCAGGGCTGCCGCAGGACAGGCGCCCCGCACCGCCGTACGCGCGGCGGGCAAACTCGCCGGCGCCGCATCGACGACTCCTCCGCATGAGGATCTCTCGGCAGACGAGATCGCCGCGCTCGACGCCGCAGTGGCCCCCATTGAGGACGTGGTGCTGCGTGAGGCCCTTGAGAGGGCCATGAAGGCATCTTTCTCATGGGAGAAGGGTAAAAGTATACACAAGGGGCTATAAACGCCGTTGTGTGGCCTTGTAGGGGTATGTGCGCACGCGTTCGAGTGCCTACTTTGTGCGGTATCATGGTGAAGTTAGGCAAAAATCCCCCATCTTTTGTGAGAGGATGATCGCGTGGCAAAGAAAAACGAGTACGACGGTAACGAAATCAAGATCCTCGAGGGTCTTGAGGCCGTGCGCAAGCGTCCCGGCATGTACATCGGCTCCACCAGCTCCTCGGGCCTGCACCACCTGGTGTGGGAGATCGTGGACAACGCGGTGGACGAGGCCATGGCCGGCTTTTGCACCCGCATCGACGTGACGGTGCACGCCGACAACTCCATCACCGTGGTCGATAACGGCCGCGGCATCCCGGTGGACAAGCATCCCGTGAAGAAGATCCCCACGCTGGAGGTCGTCATGACCATCCTGCATGCGGGCGGCAAGTTCGACAACTCGGCCTACAAGGTCTCGGGCGGCCTGCATGGCGTGGGCGTCTCGGTGGTGAACGCCTTGTCCAAGAAGGTCGTGGTGCAGGTCAAGCGCGACGGCAAGATACATGAGATGCAGTTCAGCCGCGGTAACACCACCCAGAAGATGAAGACCGTGGGCGAGTGCAAGACCACCGGCACCACCGTGACCTTCTGGCCGGACGAGGAGATCTTTGAGACCACCGTCTACGATTTCGACACGCTCTACAACCGCCTGCAGGAAACCGCCTTCCTCAACAAGAACCTGAAGATCGTGCTCACCGACGAGCGCGAGCTCGCCCCGCGCGTGGAGGAGTTCTGCTACGCCGGCGGCATCGTCGACTTCGTGAGGTTCTTAAACGAGGGCAAGGAGGTTCCCGACGGCCTCAAGCGCCCTATCTACCTTTCGGGCGCCTCCGAGGAGGGCACGCCCGTGGAGCGCATGGGCGAGGTCGAGGTGTCCATGCAGTGGAACACCGGCTACTCCGAGACCGTGATGAGCTTCGCCAACGACATCCACACCCCCGAGGGCGGCATGCACCTGGAGGGTTTCCGCACGGCGCTCACCAGCGTGCTCAACGACTACGCGCGCAAGCAGAACATCTTGAAGGAGAAGGACGACAACCTCACGGGCGACGATGTGCGCGAGGGCCTCGCCGCCGTCATCTCGGTCAAGCTCGCCGACCCTCAGTTCGAGGGTCAGACCAAGGCCAAGCTGGGCAGCTCCTTTATGCGCGCGCTCGTGCGCAAGATCGTGACCGAGGGGCTCACCGACTATTTGGAAGAGCACCCCAAGCAGGGCCGCGAGATCATCAAGAAGGCGCAGCAGGCGTCTAAGGCCCGTAAGGCCGCCCGCAAGGCCCGCGAGGCCACGCGCCGCAAGAGCCTGCTGGAGACCGCGTCGCTTCCCGGCAAGCTCGCCGACTGCTCGGTGCGCGATGCCGAGATGACCGAGCTGTTCATCGTAGAGGGCGACTCCGCAGGCGGCTCGGCCAAGGACGGCCGCCGCCGCGACATCCAGGCGATTCTGCCCCTGCGCGGCAAGATCTTGAACGTGGAGCGCGTGGGCGATCACCGCGCCTTCTCCAGCGACACCATCCAGTCGCTCATCACCGCCATCGGCACCGGCGTGACCACCGGTCTGGGCGACGGGGGCGACTTCGACATCACCAAGGCCCGCTACCACAAGATCATCATCATGACCGATGCGGACGTCGACGGTGCGCACATCCGCATCCTGCTGCTCACGTTCTTCTACAAGTATATGCGTCCGCTCATCGACGCGGGCTACGTGTATGCCGCC
>Cebus_capucinus_imitator_PRJNA485217_SSR056__coassemble_494_pt1 | contig 97443 bp, 84 predicted proteins | sample Cebus_capucinus_imitator_PRJNA485217_SSR056__metabat2_low_PE_012 | metagenome-assembled genome bin Cebus_capucinus_imitator_PRJNA485217_SSR056
GAGAGCAGGGCGCCGCTGACCGGTGGACGGCGCTTCGAGCCGGCCGAGCGAGAGCATAAGGGGCCCTGCGGGGCCCCTTTTTCGTTATCTGAGTGCTTCTCTACCTTTATTAATCAGGGCCCGTGTGAGCCCTGATCTCTATTGCGCTTGGGTTAGGATTGCTACCGTCTCTACATGGGTGGTGTGGGGGAACATGTCTACTGGGGTGAGCTTTGTTACTCGGTAGCCTTGTTCTTGGAAATGGAGTAGGTCTCTGGCTTGCGTGATGGGATTGCAGCTAATATAGATTATGGTACGCGGCTTAAGCGCTGCCGCTGCTTGGATAAACTCCGGTGTCGACCCTGCTCTGGGAGGATCCATTGAGAGGACATCGATCTTGAGCCCATTCTCGGCAGCTTTACGCATGTGCTCCGTTGCATCCTCGCATATAAACGTCGATGCAGCCTGCAGGTTGTTAAGCTCGGCATTACAGCGCGCGTCGGCGATGCCGGCGGGATTGCGCTCCACGCCTATGAGCGAGGCGTCTATCCCACGTTTCTGGGCTTGAGATATAGCACAAAGTCCGATGGTCCCGCTTCCGCAATAGGTGTCGAGCAGGACATCGCCTTCTTTTAAGCCCATCCCGTCGATCGCTACTCGATAGAGCATTTCGGTCTGCGCAGGGTTTGTTTGGTAAAACGCCGTGGGAGAGATCTCAAATTCGCAGCTCAAAAGCTCGTCGGTCATGCGGTCTGTGCCGAACAGCGTATAGGTGGAGCCGCCCAAGAGGGCGTTGCCTGTGCGCGGGTTGATGTTTTGCGCAACGGTGGTGATGCGCGGATCGAGCCTAGCGAGCTCTTGTGTGAACTGCTCCAGCTGAGGGAAGTCTCGTTTGACCGTTACGATGGTGAGAATGCCCTCGTTTGATTTCCAACCCAGGCGCAGGACGGCATAGCGCAGAAGCCCTTCGCGCGTATCTTCGTTATAAGCGGGAATACCGAGCTTGGTGGCTATGCGGGCGACGCCGTTGAGGATGTCGCGGGCGCCGGGGGCCTCCACGCAGCAGGCGGGGACCTCAATGATGTCGTGGGTTCCGCGGGCGTAGAAACCGTTCACAACCTCCCCGTGCGGACCGGGCGCAAAGGGTGTTGCGGCCTTGTAGCGAAACGCGCGGGGGGAGGGGAGTTTGGAGCCGGGGTTCTCGGCATGAGACACGGATGGACAGATTGCCTCATGGGGAAAGAAATGCGGGATGATGGGTTCTGGTTTGATGATGTCCGCGAAGAGCTCGTCCATGGCCGCGTGCTTGCGGGCGAGCTGCTTGCGATAGGGCAGGTTCAACCATTCGCATCCTCCGCACTGGTGCATGAGCGGGCAGGGACCGTCGGCGTGCTTGGCGAGCCTGCTCGACCGCGAAACCTGTTTGGCGCTGGGGCTTTTGCCCGCGTGCTTGTTAGTGGCTGTGCGGCCCCTCGGGGTGTTCTTGCACCCTGCGGCTCCCTCGCTGCGTGCTGGGGACAGGGAGACGTGCCGCTTGTGCCCGTCTATGCGGTGCTTGGTGTTGTTTCGCATCTTCTTCATGGGGTTATTGTAGCCTATGGGACGTAGGCATTTGATAGGACAGCTGCATGCGGGGGTACGATAGACCCATTCGACTATGGAATGGGGAGGCTTCATGCTAGAGCTGAAAGGCATCACCAAGGATTATCCGTCGGGCGAGGGCGTGGTCCATGCGCTCAAGGGCATTAGCGTCACGTTTAGGGACCAGGAGTTTGTGAGCATCCTGGGCCAGAGCGGCTGCGGCAAGACCACGCTGCTTAACATCATCGGTGGCCTGGACCAGTACACGCAGGGCGATTTGGTGATCAACGGCCGCTCGACCAAGGGCTACAAGGATCGCGACTGGGACACCTACCGCAACCATTCGGTGGGCTTTGTGTTTCAAAGCTACAACCTCATCCCGCATCAGAGCGTGCTTTCCAACGTGGAGATGGCGTTGGTGCTGAGCGGAACGGCCAAGGCGGAGCGCCGCGAGCGAGCGCGCCGCGCCCTTGAGCAGGTGGGGCTGGGCGAGCATATCAACAAGCGCCCCAACCAGCTCAGCGGCGGCCAGATGCAACGCGTGGCCATCGCGCGCGCCATTGTAAACGACCCCGAGATCATCTTGGCCGACGAGCCCACGGGTGCCTTGGACACCGAGACCTCGGTGGAGGTCATGGAGATCTTGAAGCGCCTGTCGCGCGACCGCCTGGTGATCATGGTGACGCATAACCAGCAGCTTGCCGAGGAGTACTCGGACCGCATCGTGCGGGTGAGCGACGGCGTGATCTTGAGCGATACGGACCCGGTCGACTCGGCATGCGAGCTGTTGACAGACGAGCAGGCGGCTGCCCATGCGGCAGCCGATGCCAAGAAGGGCAAGCGCGCGATGAGCTACATCTCGGCGGTGCAGCTGTCGTTTAACAACCTCATGACCAAGAAGGGCCGTACCTTTCTCACGGCGTTCGCGGGATCCATCGGCATCATAGGCATCGCGCTCATCTTGTCGCTGTCGAGCGGCGCACAGGACTACATCACCGAGACCGAGGAATCCACCATGGGCAGCTACCCGCTGACCATCCAGAAAACCGCGGTGGACATGGCGAGCATGATGAGCGCCATGATGGGCGGCAACAGCGACAGCAAAACCTCGGCCCCCAAAGGCACGGCGGAGAGCAAGAACATCATCACCGATATGGTGACGAGCGTTGCCGGCGGCGCGACCGAGAACGACATGGAGGCCATCAAGAGCTGGCTGGAGACCAATCCCGGCGACATCAACAGCCTGGTGACCGATATTCAATACAACTACGCCACGCCGCTGAACGTCTACAAGGCAGATACGAGTGACGGCGCCGTTCAGGTGAATCCCGCGACCGTGATGGACGCGCTGGGAATCTCCACCTCGGGATCCATGCAGACCGAGATGCTCAGTTCCATGAGCGCCGCGGGCAACGGGTACGATATGTGGGTTGAGATGCTCGGCAGCAAAAAGGCCCAGAAGCGCGACTGGGACCTGGTCGCGGGCCATATGCCCAAGGCGTGGAACGAGGTGGTGATCTCGCTCGATAAAAACGGACGGATCAGCGATTACACGCTGTACGCGCTGGGGATGCTCGACCAGGCAGACCTGAAGGGCATGATGCGCGACGTGCTGGCCGGCAAGGAGGTCAAGGGCATCGACAAGGTGAGCTACACCTACGATGACCTGATGAGCCTGGAGTTCAAGCTGCTACCCGAGAGCAGCAAGTACGCCAAGCGGGCGGACGGTACGTGGGAAGATATGACCGGCGACGCGGAGTGGCTGCGCTCGGCCGTGGATGGCGCCCAGACCGTGCGCGTGGCGGGCGTGGTGCGCGCAACCGAGGACAACTCGCAGTCCAACAGCCGTTTTGGGTGCGTGCTGTATGGCCATGAGCTGATGGAGCATATGATTGCCGAGGTAAACGGCAGTGGGATCGTCGCTGATCAGCAGGGTGACCCCAACGTCGACATCTTCACGGGTCTTCCGTTCACCGAGGATGCGGACGGCGAGATGACGCTGGCCGAGATCGAGTCCAAGGTGGCGGCGATGGGTTCCGAGCGCGCGGCTCAGCTGCAGGGCTATATCGCGCAACTGCGCGCCCAGGGCATGAGCGACGAGGCGATCGCCGCGGCGTTTTCCAAGCAGATGGAGGCGCAGACCGATAACGCTACCTACGAGGGCAATCTTGAGAAGCTGGGCGTCGCTGACCTGGACGATCCGTACGTGATCCAGATCTACCCCGTGGATTTTGACGCCAAGGAGGCTGTGGACGAGCTGATAGACGAGTACAACGACGACGTGAAGGACAGCGGCGAGGGGACCGAGATCCAGTACACCGACCTGGTGGGCACGCTTATGAGCAGTGTGACGGATATTGTGAGCTCGCTGACCTATATTCTGATCGCGTTTGTGGCGATCAGTTTGGTGGTGAGCTCGATCATGATCGGCATCATCACCTATATCAGCGTGCTGGAGCGCACCAAGGAGATTGGCATCCTGCGCGCCTTAGGCGCGAGCAAGCGCGATGTGAGCCGCATCTTCACGGCCGAGACCTTTATCACAGGCCTGGTAAGCGGCGTGATGGGCGTGGGTGTCACGGCGCTGCTGGATATTCCGGTGAACATGGTCATTGAGTACGTGACGGGCGTGACCGACCTCGCCGCGGTGCCAGCGGGGGCCGGTGCGGCGCTGGTTGCCATAAGTGTGGCGCTCGCCCTGGTGGCGGGTCTGGCGCCGTCCAAGATGGCGGCCAAGAAGGACCCGGTCGCGGCTCTGCGGGCGGAATAGGACGGGCTGGCTGTCCCGGTGCCGCCGGCTCGGCGGTCCTCCGCCGCGTCCTCGCGAGACTGGTAAGGACGTGGTGCTTGCCGCAGACATCACCATGGCTGCGGGCCAGCAGATCTCGAAGCTTGCGGGTACGCTGGACGGTCGCGGGCATACCATCACGCTGGCCGATACGGCGCTCGCGGCCGAGGTGAGCGGCACGATCCGGAATCTGGGCGTGGCGAGCTCGGGGCCATTGCTGGCAATAGCGGTAACTTGGGATCCGTGGCGCTCGAGCTTACGGGTACTATTCAGAACTGCTGATCCACGGCGACGCTCAAGTACGATGGCTGGAGCGGCGAGGTTGCCGGCCTGGTTGGCGAGCTTGCGGGCGGCGCCGTGCGCAATTCGCTGTTCGTGGACGCCACCAACGCTATGATGCCGGGCGGCATCGTGGGAGCGAGCAGCTCCGGCACCATTGCCAACTGCGTGTTCACGGTGGGCGGCGGCCCAGCTTCTATGGGCTACGGCGGCCTGGTGCGGGAGAACTGCAAGAAGCTCTCCTCGGCAGACGCTCAAACCGATGCTGCGCTTGAGATGCTTAACAAGGATGTTCCCGATACGGGTTACCGCTGGGCGCTTGAGGGCGGCTATCCCGTGCTGGTGGATGCCGCGGCGGTTGAGGTGAACAAGAAGGCGCTGCAGGCTGCGGTGGATGCTGCTGGCCAGGTTGACCTTTCGCAGTACGAGGATGCGGGGCGGCAGGCGTTTACGGACGCGCTTGCGGCGGCGACCGTGCAGGCGCTGCAGGCGATATGCGCCTATCAAAAGGCCGCGGCAAGTGCTGTGAGCTGGGCCGCCGTGGGCGCCGTGGAGCAGGGGACCGTGGACCCGGTGACCCCGCAGCCCCCTCTGCATCGACGGATACGAGCGAGAAGGCTGAGCCCTCGGTGAAGAAGGGCGCGACGGCTGTGGCCGCAGCAGGCGAGGTCGCCAACGAGGGTCGCGCCGCCCTGCCCCTGCTGCCCGTGATTTTCGGTGCCGTGGGAGCTGTGGGCATCGCCACAGCCGCGGCCCTTTATCTCAAGAGCCGCAAACAGTAGATCTTTTGGCGCAACCAGCCGGTAAATGCAGAGGGGCCGCCCCGCGAAACCATCGCGAGGCGGCCCCTCTTATGTACTAACAAGCTCCGCCAGCGAATTCGCGCTTGCGGCCGTTTTGGGGTTGATGCGGGTCCGATTGCGATCGTAAGTGAGGCTGTGCCGAAAAGGCGCGGCCGGACATGACGTGGGCGCGTCGGGCGAATGGCTTCGCGTGACGATTTTTGCGCAGTTTGCTACTTTCTAAAAGCCTCACGACAGTTTCACCGCGCTTTGCTACCGGATTTCGCCCCTGAGGGCCGATCCGGGAAACCTCCATCTGGGCAGACGCCGTCAAGATACGTTCCGAGCCCTGAAAACCGGTAGCAGAACGCACGATTTCCGTCGTGACCCGACGTGAAAGTAGCACAACGGCGCAAAACCGTTGTAGCTAAGAGCACAGGGAATGGTCTGGCAAATGATGTGGCCGGTTGTCATGGGGCAGCTGTCACGCGATTGTGACAAACGATACGGTTGGTTGCCATGCGGTTGGTTGCCATGGTTAGAAACGAGAAATTGGCCCTCCACCCCGGTCTCGCGAGGACGCGGCGGAGGGGCATCGAGCCGCGGCGGCCCGCTCGGATGAGAAAAAGTCTACGAGGAGATTTCTCGCTGGGTGCCGCCTGCGGGGTCGTGGAACGCGCATACCGAAAGGTGTGCATGGGCCTTGCATATGCGGGGTAGGGTGTGCTCAACGGCAACACTATAAAGGAGGTTCACCATGGGCGCACCCAAAACCGACAACGTGAGGAACGTGGTTCTGGTAGGCCAAGGCGGGGTGGGCAAGACCTCGCTCGCGGAGGCCATGCTCCACCTTTCCGGCAAGACCGCCCGTCTGGGCGGCCACGACGGCACCAAACCCACGCTCGATTACGACACCGAAGAGGTCAAGCGCGAGTTCTCGATTTCGACCTCCATCGCCCCCATCGACTGGAAGGGCGTGCGAATCAACGTGCTGGACGCCCCTTGCTACCCCGACTTCATCGGCGACGCCTACGCGGCCCTCTCGGTCGCCGAGGCGTCGCTGTTCGTTGTCGACGCGGCGGCGGGCCCCCAGCCCACCACCGTCAAGCTGTGGTACGCGGCCGAGGAGATGCGTCAGGCGCGCGCCGTCTTTGTGAATCGCATCGACAAGCCCGACGCGGACTACGACACCTGCATGGATCTGCTGCGCGAGCGCTTCGGCATGCGCCTGGGCGCCGTGACGCTGCCTTGGGGCACCGGTGAGGACTTCAACGGCATCATAGACATCGTTCGCATGGAGGCCCGCCACTGCGAGGGCACCACGCAGACCGTGTCCGAGATTCCCGCCGAGCTGCTGCCTGCCGCCGAGGCCGCGCACGAGACCCTCACCGAGCTGGTGGCCGAGGCTGACGACGACCTCATGGAGAAGTACCTGGATGGCGAGCCCCTCACACAGGACGAGATCGAGGGCCTTATGGCCAAGGCCATCGCCAAGCGCCTCTTTGTGCCCGTCTTTGTGGGCAGCTGCACACGCGAGCAGGGCGTGAACTCGCTCATGGACGACATCGCCGCTTACTTCCCCGCGCCCACGGATTACGGCGAGATGCCGCTCATCGACGGCGACACCCTCAAGATTTCGAGCGAGGACACGCGGCCGGTGGTCTTTGTCTTCAAGACCCTGAACGACCCTCAGCAGGGTCGCCTGTCCTTTATCAAGGTGCTCACCGGTACCATCGAACCCGGCCAGGAGCTCCTGTGCGCCCGCACCCGCAAGTCAGAGCGCCTGGCGCACCTCAACGTGATGTGCGGTCGCGAGATGACCGAGGTAGGGCACGCCTACGCGGGCGACATCGTGGTGGTGCCCAAGCTCAACGCCGAGACGGGCGATACGCTGTCGGTCACCGGTAAGATCGAGGCCGCGGCCTTCAAGTTCCCCAACTCGCAGTACCGCATCGCCATCGAGGCCGAGAACCGCGGTGACGAGGAGAAGCTCTTCACCTTTATCGACAAGGCCTGCCAGGCGGATCCCACCATGAAGATCGAGCGTGACGAGGAGACCGGCCAGACCATCATCCAGGCTGTGGGCGAGGCCCAGGTGAGCGTGCTGCTCAACCGCCTGGAGGACCGCACCAAGGTCGAGGCGCACATCGTGCCGCTGCGCATCCCGTACCGTGAGACCATTCGCCGCGTGGCCAGCGCCCAGGGCCGCCACAAGAAGCAGACCGGCGGCGCCGGGCAGTTTGGAGACTGCTACCTGCGTGTGGAGCCGCTGCTCGACGGCACCGATTACGAGTTTGTGGACGAGGTCGTGGGCGGCCGCATTCCGCGCGCGCTCATCCCGGCGGTGGACCGCGGCGTGCAGGAGACCATGCGCGAGGGCATCATCGCCGGCTACCCGCTCACGGGCATTCGCGTGGCCTGCTATGACGGCAGCTATCACCCGGTGGACTCCAATGAGATGGCCTTCCGCCAGGCTGCGCGTACCGGTCTCAAAAAGGCCTGCGAGGATGCCGACCCGGTGATCTTGGAGCCCATGCGCGACATCACCGTGACCATCCCCGAGAGCTATGCCGGTGCCGTGATGGGCGACGTGTCCGCCAGCCGCGGACGCGTGACCGGTATGGAGACAAACGACCGCGGCGACACCGTGGTCACCGCCACCGTGCCCTACGCCGAGCTCACCGACTACGCCACCCGCCTGCGTTCGCTCACGCGCGGCACGGGCGACTTCACCATGGAGCCGGCGGGTTATGAACAGGTGCCCTACGACGTGCAGAAGCACCTGGTAGAGCTCTATGCCGAGAAGCGCACCAAGTAAGGCTGTAAGCGCGTAGCGCGACCGTGCAAGGGGCCCTCCGGCGGATATGCCGGCGCGCCCCTTGTCATTTTGCGAGCAGCGGGCTATTGTGGGTCCCCGTGCGACGGGGCTGTCGGTTCCCGCGGCTCGCGTCCGGGTGACGGAGGTGTTCGCGTAAACACGACGCGTGCCGTGCGATTTGTCTATCAAACCGAGTTTCACACTTATGCGACCTGCAAATGGCCATATTCGTGTTAGTATCGAATGCGTTCAAAAATGAGCAATTTGATTGCCCAGACTTGCACGTATGACGAGAAGTGGTTAAAGATGACGAATCAGAAGCGGGTTGCCCCATACGACGCCGAGACTCGACGCCGTGCCGCCAAGATATTGGCGACGGGCGTGGGACATCGTGCCCTGGCGACCGCGCTCGAGATTCCCGAGGCGACCGCCCGCCAGTGGGCGCGTGCGTTCGCCGTGGGTGGCGCCGCTGCGGTGACCAACGCGGGGTCCACGCACCGCATCTATCCCTTTGAGCTCAAGCTTTCCGTGGTGAGGGACCGTCTGGAAAACGGGCTTTCGGTACGCGACGTGATGATCAAATATGGCGTGCCCAGCGAGTCCTCGGTCAAGACCTGGTGCCGTCAGTACCGCGTCCGCGGCGAGGAGGCCCTGATCGATCGCCCGCGCGGCCGCAAGCCCAGGTCTCAGCAGGATGGAGATGCGAGCGAGGGTTCCGCCGAGTAACCCGGCACGTGGGGATTCGGCGTGATAGGCGTTCTTCTCCGTAAAGGATATGGAACAACCTGCATTTCTCGATGCTATCATGGGGAACGGTTTGTCATCAGGCTTACAGGCTTGTGAGAAAGGATTCCCATGCTCAACGCTATTGAGATCAGCCCCAAGGTGTGGTGGGTCGGCGGCATCGACTGGAACGAGCGCCTGTTCCATGGCTACACCACCGAGCGCGGCATCACCTATAACGCCTACCTCATCATGGACGAGAAGGTCACCCTCATCGACACGGCCAAGGCGTCGTTTTCCGATGAGTTTGTGCAGCGTATCTCCCAGGTGGTCGATCCCGCCAAGATCGACATCGTGATCACCAACCACGTCGAGATGGACCACTCCGGCAGCCTGCCCGTGATTCACAAGCTCGCCCCCAACGCGACCATCTACGCCAGCTCGCCCGCAGGTGTGAAGGAGATTTACGCGCACTACGGCATCGAGGTCGAGGGCGTGAAGACCGGCGATTCCATCTCCATTGGCGAGCGCACGCTGCAGTTTGTGCAGACCCCCATGGTGCACTGGCCCGACAACATGGTCACCTACTGCCCCGAGGACCAGATCCTGTTCTCCAACGACGCCTTTGGCCAGCACTACGCCACCACCAAGCGCTTTGACGACGAGGTCGACCAATGCGAGCTGTTTAAGCAGGCCAAGAAGTACTACGCCAACATCGTGTGGCCCTACGGCCCGCAGGTGCAAAAGGCCATGGCGGCGCTGGGCGGCCTGGACATTCGCCTCATCGCTCCGTCGCACGGCTGCATCTGGCGCTCGCGTATCGCCCAGATCCTTGAGAAGTACCAGGCTTGGAGCACCTATCAGGTCGAGGAGAAGGCCGTGGTGATCTTTGACTCCATGTGGCACTCCACCGAGAAGATGGCCCGCGAGATCTGCGACGCGTTCTTAAACGAGGGCATCACCGCGCAGCTTGTGGACGTGAAGGCGACCCACATCTCCGACATCATGCTCTACATGTGCGACGCCAAGTTCGTTGCCGTGGGCTCGCCCACCTTGAACTCCAACATGCTGCCCACCGTGGCGAGCTTCCTCACCTACATGCGCGGCCTGTCCCCCAACAACAGACAGCGAATCGGTTTGGCGTTTGGTTCCTACGGCTGGGCGCCGCTCGGCCCCAAGCAGGTCTACGCCGAGCTTGAGAATGCCAAGTTCCAGCTGCCCGTGCCGGTGATCACCCAGCAGTGGGTCCCCGGCGACGAGGATCTCGCGGCGCTTCAGCAGACCGTGAAGGGCATCATCGAGGGTGCCGGGAAGCCTGCCGAGTAACCCGCTCGCATCCCGCCCCGCGCGGGCCATGCGCAAGTATGATTTGTTCGCGATGTTGTGATCGCGGGTATAAAACGTCTCCGTTTCCAAAAACGGGGACGTTTTTATTTGAGACGGCTTCACAGGATGGCTACAATTTAGGGGTTGCGAACGCCAGCAACAACAAAGGGAGGTGGCCATGGGCCTACTAGGTTTTATCGTGGTATTTCCGCTGCTTGCCGCAGTCGCCCTGTACGTATGCAGGGCCGACAAGCAACGGGACGCCATCGCGATCGCCAGCGCGGTGATCATCGGGGCGGCATCCATTGCCGTCGCCGCCCTGAATCTCAACAGTCCCGTGACGTTTGAGGTGACGCATACCGTCGCCTTTGGCTTCACGGCGCTGGCCGCCGCGGTGGACGTGTTCCTCTGCGCGGTGATTCTGTGGTTCGCGGTGCGCTACAACAACCGCATCGCCATGGCGCTGGGCTTTGTCCAGCTCGTGGGGTCGCTGTACTTCGCGACGCTCACGCTGGGCGGCGAGGAGGGTGCGAGCTACCTGTACCTCGACAACCTGTCCATCATCATGATCCTCATCGTGGGCCTGGTGGGTAGCGCTATCTGCGTGTACGCCCTGGGTTACATGAAGGACTGGCAGCATCATCAGGTCGCAGGGACCCCCGATCGTCGTCACTTCTTCCTGGCGCTCATGTTCCTGTTCCTGTCCGCGATGTTCATCATCGTGATCAGCGACAACATGGATTGGATGTTCGCCGGCTGGGAGATCACCACCGTGTGCTCGTTCCTCATGATCGGCTACGCGCGTGACGAGGAGGCCATGAAGAGCGCCTTCTTGCAGATCAACCTCAACATGGTGGGCGGCATCGCCTTCCTCGCGGCGCTCATCTGGCTGCACATGTCCGGCATTCCGCTGTCGCTGTCGACCATCATCATGGTGGGCCAGACCATGCTCGCGCCGGTACTCATCATCCCGCTCATGCTGCTGTCGGTGGCCGGTCTCACCAAGGCCGCCCAGATGCCCTTCAACAAGTGGCTGCTGGGTGCAATGGTCGCGCCTACCCCTACGAGCGCCCTTCTGCACTCGTCCACCATGGTCAAGGCAGGCGTGTTTCTCCTGGTCAAGCTCGCCCCGCTCTACCTGGTGTTCCCCGTGGCCAGCTTTATGGTCGTGGGTATTGGCGGCGTGACCTTCCTGCTGTGCAGCTTCATGGCCATCTCGCAGAGCAACGCCAAGCGCGTGCTAGCCTACTCCACCATCGCCAACCTGGGCCTCATCAGCGCCTGCGCGGGCGTGGGTACCTCCGAGGCCGTGTGGGCCGCGACGTTCCTCATCATCTTCCACACGGTGTCCAAGTCGATCCTGTTCTTGTGCGTGGGCACGGTGCAGCACCGCATTGGCAGCCTGTCCATCGAGGACATGGACGGCCTGTTCAGCCGCCTGCCGCGCATCACCCGCTTTATGATGCTGGGCATCATGGGCATGTTCGTGGCGCCCTTCGGCATGCTCATCTCCAAGTGGGCCACCCTGGTCTCCTTCGCCGAGACCGGCAACGTCTTGTTCCTCATCATGCTCGCCTTTGGCTCCGCCGCGACGTTCTTCTTCTGGGCCAAGTGGCTCGGCAAGCTGTCGGGCGTGGCGCAAAAGGCTCAAAACCAGGAGGGCGGCGTGCACAAGACCGAGTGGGCCGCCATTGGCACCATCGGCGTGCTGCTGCTCGCGTGCTGCCTGGGCCTGCCCGTGATCTCGCAGTTTGTGATCGGGCCCTACCTAGAGGTGGTCTACGGCGAGGCGCCCAAGCTCATCGACATCGACAACCTCATCATCATGGTCGCCATCGTGGCCTTTATCGCCATCGTGCTGCTCACCCCGTGGGGTCGCGCGACCGATAAGCGCCGCATCGCGGTCTACCTGGGCGGTCAGTGCGCCGATCCCGACAGCCGCACCTATCACGCGTCCATGGGTCGCACCATGACCAGTTCCAAGCGCAACTGGTATATGGAGGACATCTTCGGCGAGAAGAAGATGGGCTTCATCGGTCTTGTGGTGTGCTGCTGCCTGCTGCTCATGAGCTTCGCCGCGTGCTTCATCTTCAACATGGGCACGCTCGCCGGCGGCACCTTCATGCACGAGCGCACCGTCGAGCTGGTGGGCCCGGGCCTGCCCGGCATCGCCCTGGGCGTGGTGGCCTTCGCCATCTGCGCGCCCGTCGTGGGCTGCCTGCTCGACGGTCTGGACCGCAAGGTCTCCGCCCGCATGCAGGGTCGCGTGGGACCGCGTCTGCTGCAGCCCTACTACGATGTGCGCAAGCTCATCGCCAAGGAGCAGGCGAGCATCAACTCCATCGACGAGGCTTATGTCACCTGCGCCTTCATTTTCTGCATCCTGGCCGGCGGCATGTTCGTCTCGGGCTCCAACCTGCTCATGTGCGTGTTCTTGGTCACCCTGGCCACGCTCTTCATCATCATCGCCGCCTACTCCGCGCGCGCGCCGTATTCGGATACGGGTGCTGACCGCGAGTGCCTGCAGGTGATGAGCTACGAGCCCATGCTGCTCATCATGACGGTGGGCTACTTCACCGCCACGCAGTCCTTCGACATCGCCCAGCTCTTCAACCTGGACGCGCCGATCATCCTCATGCTCGGCCCCATCTTCTTGGGCCTGCTGTTCATCCTCACCATCAAGCTGCGCAAGTCGCCGTTCGACCTGTCCTACAGCCATCACGCGCATCAGGAGATCGTGAAGGGTATCACCACCGAGATGAGCGGCCGCACGCTCGCTAAGGTCGAGATCATGCACTGGTGCGAGAGCGTCTTGTTCCTCATGTGGGTGGGCATGTTCTTTGTGAGCTCCAACCCGGTCTCGCTCGTGGTCGCGCTTGTTGTGGCGGCCCTGGTGTGGTTCCTCGAGGTACTCATCGACAACAACTTCGCCCGCGTGAAGTGGCAGACCTGCCTTAAGTACGCGTGGCTGGTGGCGCTGGTCGCCGGCTCCGTGAACCTGTTCTACGTGCTCGTCACGCCGTTTATCTAAGGAGGGGAGCGTATGGCTTTTGCATCTAAATCCCCGTGGCTCATCCATTACGACGGTACGAGCTGCAACGGGTGCGACATCGAGGTGCTCGACTCCCTCATGCCGCTGTACGACATCGAGCGCTTTGGCATCATCAACACCGGCAACCCCAAGCACGCCGACATCTTTCTGGTCACCGGCTCTGTGAACCACCAGAACATGAACGTGGTGAAGCACATCTACGACCAGATGCTCGAGCCCAAGGTGGTTGTCGCCTGCGGCGTGTGCGCCTGCACCGGCGGCGTGTTCCACGAGTGCTACAACGTGCTGGGCGGCGTGGACAAGGTCATTCCCGTGGACGTGTACGCCCCGGGTTGCGCCGTGCGCCCCGAGACCATCATCGACGCTGTGCTCAAGGGCGTGAAGGTTTTGGACGAGAAGTCCGCCCAGCTCAAGGCCGGCACGCTCAAGACCCTCACCTCCGAGGAGTATTGCGCTCAGCGTGAGGCCGCGGCCAAGGCCGCCGAGCCGGGCGCCGAGGGTGCTGAGGGTGCCGCCGGGCCCGCCGAGAGTGCCGCCGCGCCCGCCGAGAAGAAAGTGGAGGCGTAGATGTACACCACCGCATTTGAGACCGTGGAGCTGGTGGAACTGCTCGCTCACATCCAGACCTTTAGGCATGAGGGCATGCGCTTTGTGCAGCTCGCCGCCGAGAAGGGCTCCGACGACGTGCTGGATCTGTTCTACACGTTCTACAACGAGGTGACCGACGCCGCCGTGACCCTGGTGGTGGAGGACGTGGACGGCAAGGACGTGCCGTCCATCCAGGAGCTCTACTTCGCTTCCTTTAGCTACGAAAACGAGGCGCACGACCTGTTTGGCGTGCACTTCATCAACATGAAGCTCGACTTTGGCGGGCACTTCTTCAATGTTGAGAACACCGCGCCCATGACCATTATCTCGCCCGAGCAGAAGGCTGCCCGCGAGAAGGCCGCCAAGCTCAAGGCCGCCGCTGCCGCCAAGGCCGCGAAGGCCGCCCGCGAGGCCGCCGAGGCCAAGGCCGCCGAGCGCGCCATGACCGAGAGCCCAGCCGAGGCCGACGCCGCCGCCGTGGCTCAGGTGAATGAGCTGGCCCCCAAGGCCGAGGCAGCCGCCGCCATCGCCCCCGCCGCCGCGCCTGCCGTGGAGGTCCCCGCCGGCGTGGACGAGCGCACGGCCAAGATGATCGCCAAGCTCGCCACCATGCCGCCCGAGAAGGCCGCCAAGTTGCGCGAGAACCTCGCCGCGAAGGGCGTCATCGTGCCCGAGGCTCCTGCGGTCGCGAGTGAGAAGGAGGCCGAGTAAGTTGGCAACCCGTTCCGTTATCCCGTTTGGCCCGCAGCACCCGGTGCTACCGGAGCCTGTGCACCTTGACCTGGTGGTTGAGGACGAGCACGTGATCGAGGCCATCCCGCAGATCGGCTACGTGCACCGCGGCCTGGAGAAGCTCGTCGAGAAGCGTGACTTCAACCAGTTTGTCTACGTCGCCGAGCGCGTGTGCGGCATCTGCAGCTTTGGCCATGGCTACGGCTACGCTAAGGCGACCGAGAACCTCATGGGCATCGAGGTGCCGCGTCGTGCCGAGTACCTGCGCGCCATCTTGGAGGAGCTCTCCCGCATCCACAGCCACCTGTTGTGGCTCGGCCTGCTCGCCGACGCCTTTGGCTTTGAGGCGCTGTTCAACCACTGCTGGCGCCTGCGCGAAAACGTGCTGGACATCTTCCAGGAGACGTGCGGCGCCCGCATCATCCTGTCCATCACCATCGTGGGTGGCATGGCGCATGACATCGACGACGAGATGCTGCGCCGCGCGTGCGAGAAGCTCGACAGCATCAAGCGCGACTACCGCGACATCGTGGATACCATGATGCACGACGACTCGGTGCGCAGCCGTCTGTGCGGCGTGGGCACCATCTCCTTTGAGCAGGCGCTCGACCTGTCCATGGTGGGTCCCTTCGCCAAGGGCTCCGGCGTGGAGCACGATATGCGCGCCACCGGCTTTGGCGCGTACGCCGACCTGGAGCACTTCGAGCCCATCATCGCCACCGAGGGCGACTGCTACGCTCGCTGCAAGGTGCGGTGCCAGGAGGTCTACCAGTCCATCGACATCATCAAAGAGCTTGTGGCCAAGATCCCGCACGACGGCATTGGCTCCAAGCCCGGCCCCAAGGCCGTGGTCCCCGAGGGACGCAGCCATGTGCTCATCGAGCAGCCGCGCGGCGAGGCGTTCTACTACGTGCGCGGCAACGGCACAAAGTTCCTCGACCGCTTCCGCATGCGCACGCCCACCTCGCAGAACCTCGCGGGTATGGTGCGCGCACTGCAGGGCGTCGATGTGGCCGACGTGCCCATGATCATCCTCACCATCGACCCGTGCATCAGCTGCACAGAGAGGTAGGCCAGCATGGGTGGATTCAAGCTGGGAAAGCTCACGATGCGCTCGCTGTTTAGCAAGCCGGCCACCGTGCAGTATCCCTTTGAGAAGCGCGAACCCTACGCCGCCATGCGCGGGCACGTTGAGATCGACATCGACGCGTGCATCTTGTGCGGCATGTGCCAGCGCGCTTGCCCCGCGAGCGCCATCACGGTGGATCGCAAGGCCGGCAACTGGGAGATCAACCCGTTTATGTGCGTGCAGTGCGCCAACTGCGTGCGCGAGTGCCCCAAGAAGTGCCTGTCCATGGGGTTGCTTCCCACCGAGCCGAGCGTCGAGCTCACGCCCGTGGCGAAGCATAAGGACATGCCCGCCAAGCCCGCTGCGGGTGCCAAGGCCGCTGGCGCGGCTGGTGCCGCTGCGAAGCCCAAGCCCAAGCTGACGCCGGAGCAGGAGGCCCGCGTGGCCGCTGCCCGCGCCAAGAAGGAGGCCGCCAAGAAGGCTGCGGCCGTCGAGGGCATGGAGGGCGCCAAGCCCGCTGCTCCCGCTGAGGGCGCCGCTCCTTCTCAGGAGGCTACCGAGTAGCCACGGCGAGGCATAGCGTCGCGGAAAAGCGGCCCCGAGCAAGCCCGGGGCCGCTTTTCTGTGGTCGGGTTGGGCCGTGAGACGGGTCTCGGGGCGCTTGAGGGCGGCCGCGCATTGGACCCGCGGCCGCGGGCCGTCTGTCTGCGCAGCCCCGAAGCCTATACTGTCCTGTTTAACTTCCTGCTCGCGGCCCCTCCTTTTTTGGAGCCTGCCTGCGCTGTCTGTTGCGCCATCAGGGCAACCGGCCGTTCGCGATGCTCAACGGGGTGGGCACCGACACCTGGGTGTACTCGGCGGAGCGGATCGAGCGGTTGCAAGGGAGAACGAATACCAAGCTCCCCTGTGAGCCGGCCGGCTGCTGTTTGGTGCCGTTGCTTTGAGAATCCCGCTTTCGCGTCAAAAAGCGTTGGATGCCAAAAAGCGCGGGTGCGAGCGTGTCAATGTGACAGAGTCGAGCCGCCCGCCCCGTGTTTCTACATGACCATCTACCGCAGGCATGCGGGGAAAAGCATGCCTGCGGCGGTATACTAAACCCATCAGCCCGTCCATCGCCTGGCACGGGCGCAACCTGCTTGAGCGCCGAGGCCGCCGTAAAGCCACGGCATGGTAAGAGAGGGGTTCTATGTATCAGATCCTCAAAAAGACGCAGCTCTCGGAGAAGGTCTTCGAGTTTCGCGTCCATGCTCCGAGGATGGCCAAAGCGGCGCATGCCGGCCAGTTCCTCATGGTGCGCGTAGATGGAACGGGCGAGCGCGTTCCGTTCACCTTCGCGAACTGGAACGCCGAGGAGGGCTGGATCGAGTTCATCTTCATGGTGATCGGCAAGACCACCCAGTGCCTCTCGCAGCTGGGCGAGGGCGATTTCATTCGCGACGTCACCGGTCCACTGGGTTGCCCCACCGAGATCGAGGCCGACCGCGTTGCCGTCATCGGCGGCGGCGTGGGTCTGGCGATCGCCTATCCCGTGGCGCGCACGCTGTCCCAGCAGGGCAAGCAGGTCCATGTGATCATGGGTGCCCGCACCAAGGATTTGCTCATCCTGACCGAGCAGTTTGAGGCCCTGCCGCTCGCGGGCCTGCACATCACTACCGATGACGGAACCGCCGGCGAGCAGGGCGTGGTCACCGCGCCACTGCGCCGCCTGTGCGAGAGCGGCGAGATCGACCAGGTTTTCTGCGTGGGCCCCGTCCCCATGATGAAGTTCTCGGCCCTCACCGCGGCCGAGTTTGACATGCCCATCATCGCCAGCCTGAACCCCATCATGGTGGATGGTACCGGCATGTGCGGCTGTTGCCGCGTCGAGGTGGGCGGCCAGACCAAGTTCGCCTGTGTGGACGGTCCCGATTTTGACGCCAGCCAGGTGGACTGGGACGACCTTCGTGCACGTCAGGCTACCTATCGCATCGAAGAGACCGAGTCTATGAAGCACCACGAGGAGGATTGCGCATGTCAGAGGTAACAGCCGCCGGCACCACCGCGAGCGCCGCCGAGCCCAAGAAGTACCGCCCCAGCCGTGAGCCGCGCGTGGCGCCCAACGAGGAGCCCGCGGAGCTGCGCGCCAAGGATTTCCGCCCGGTCGACACCGGCTTCACCAAGGAAAACGCCATCGCCGAGGCTAACCGTTGCCTGGACTGCAAGCGCCCCTTCTGCGTGGAGGGCTGCCCGGTGGGGGTGCAGATTCCGCGTTTTATCGAGAAGATCCGCGAGGAGGATTGGGCGGGCGCGCTTGCCACCATCAAGGGCGATAACCTGCTGCCTTCCGTGTGCGGCCGCGTGTGCCCGCAGGAAAACCAGTGCGAGGGCAAATGCATTTTGGGCCGCAAGGGCGAGCCTGTGGCGATCGGCCAGCTGGAGCGCATGCTCGGTGACATGGCCGACGAGGTGGGCACCGCGCCCGAGTGCAAGCCCGCGAACGGCAAAAAGGTCGCTATCGTGGGCTCTGGCCCCTCGGGCATCGCATGCGCCGGCGAGCTGGCACGCGAGGGTTTTGACGTCACCGTGTTCGAGGCGTTCTTCACCGGCGGCGGCGTGCTCACCTACGGCATTCCCGAGTTCCGCCTGCCCAAGGCTATCGTCAAACGCGAGATCGACGGCCTGGAGCAGCTGGGCGTGAAGTTTGAGTACAACAGCGTGGCCGGCCGCCTCTTTAACGCCGACGAGCTGTTTGAGGAGGAGGAGGGCTTTGAGGCGCTCTACCTGGCCGTGGGTGCGGGCCTGCCCCGATTCCTGGGCGTGCCGGGTGAGAACCTGCCGGGCGTGTACTGCGCCAACGAGTACCTCACGCGTACCAACCTCATGCACGCCTACGACTTCCCGGTTTATGACACGCCCATTCGCCACGGCAAGAACGTGGTGGTCTTTGGCGGCGGTAACGTGGCTATGGACGCGGCTCGCACCGCGCTGCGCCTCGGCGCCGAGAGCGTGACGTTGGCCTATCGCCGCACCGAGGCCGAGATGCCCGCGCGCCTGGCCGAGGTGCACCACGCCAAGGAAGAGGGTGTGAAGATTCTTGAGCTGGCCAACCCGCTGGAGTTTAAGGCCGATGAGCAGGGCTTTGTTTCCTCGGTGGTGCTGGAGCGCATGGAGCTGGGCGAGCCCGACGACAGCGGCCGTCGCCGCCCCGTGCCCGTGGCAGACTCCGCCTTTGAGATTCCGTGCGACGTGGCGATCACCGCTATCGGCACGCGTGCGAACCCGTTCGCAAAGCTCTGCGCCGACGTGGAGACCAACCGCTGGGGTCTCATCGAGGCCGACGACGACGGCCGTACCTCCAACCCGCGCGTGTGGGCCGGCGGCGACATCGTAACGGGTGCCGCCACGGTGATTCTCGCCATGGGCGCCGGTAAGAAGGCCGCGGCAAGTATCAAGGCGACCCTGCTGGGGCAGTAGGGCGGCCGAGCAAGCTCTACTGGGCACCGCGCACTGCCGTGTGCCTCGAGGCAACGAGCGGGGTGACCGGGACATGGTCGAGGTCGTCTTGCCGCTTCAAGGAATAGCACGATTAACAGGGTTTCGGGGATCACCCCCGGAACCCTCTTTGTGTTTTGAGACGGGAGCGTCGGGGATATGCCCAAGCGGGCGGGGTTGTTTGTTACGGGCGGGATCGGCGGTCCGCGAATCCTGGGGCCCTGCTGTGCCAAGCGACGTGCTACTTTGGGGTACCCTCAAAATATCTAGCATTAACGATAGTATTAGAATTCTAGAAACATATAACCCCCTAATTGCGATCACACGCGCTCGCAGGTAGATGTCCAACGCCAGTCGGGAATTGTGTGGCGTGCACAGGCTGCCGTCGCGCGCTCGCCACGGGCGGGGTACACTTTCGCGAGAACCATTCGAGAGGGGAGACTCATGACCAGCATTGATTTCGCACCCAAGGGCGTGTGCGCGCGCAATATCCATGTGGAGCTTTCCGACGACGGCGCCACCATCGAGCAAGTCGCCTTCGAGGGCGGCTGCAACGGCAACCTTAAGGCCATCTCCAAGTTGGTGGCCGGCCAGCCTGTGCAGACCGTGGCCCAGCTGCTCGCCGGTAACACCTGCGGAAAGCGCTCTACCTCCTGCGCGGACCAGCTGTCCCAGGCCCTGCTCGCTGCCGTGCAGAACGCCCAGTCCCAGCCCGCGCAGGCCTAAGTCGCAAGGATGCCTGCCATGGGGCCCTTCAATCTGCCAAGAATTCTGCGTCGCAAGTCGTTTACCTGGGGAGATGATGTCGCGGCGGCCTGTGGCGCAATCCGAGTCGCATCGGCCTCGGCTGGCGACGTCGCCGGCGATGCGCCCGTTGCCAAGAAGGCGCACCCGTCCGCGGCCGTGCCTGCCCACGGCGGAATCGCCCGCCGAGCGCTCGCCGGTGCCACGGCGGCCACCGGTGCCGTGCTCGCTGCCGCATCCCTTAGCGCTTGCGGCGATGACAAGCAGAAAAAGACCACCGGCGAGCCCCAGGTGGTTGACGACAAGAACCTCGTCAGCGTGCTGGACGAGTACGAACAGGTCGATTGCCCTTATTCCGCCTCGCAGACCTGGACCCTGCCCTTGGGCACCGTTCTTTCGCACGCCGGCGGCTCGTGGGCGGCGGCTATCACCGTTCCCGATAGCGCCGTGAGCCCAAATTCCATCGCGGCCCTCTCTACGGCGAGCGGCGGTCTCACCGCCCTCATGCAAACGCCCGTGACCGGCAACACCTACGTGTTCTACGATGTTCGCCTGGGCGAGGGCGTTCTCGCATGGGTCGAGATCGAGATGGCCGGCCGAAGCTGGATTCTGTACGGCCAGCCCTTCGCCGACGGCGCGCTTTCGGGCGAGGCGAAAAAGCTCGACGAGGGTGACGTGGACTGGGAGCCTCCGCTGCCCGAGGTCCACGGCTCTTCGGTGATTTGGCAGAAGATGCCTCTTGCTACGGGTGCGAAGAGCTCCAAGGACTCGCATTGCCGCATTTGGTCGGTAGGCGATTCCGATCACGCCAACGTGTGCACCTCGACCGGCCGCTTCGCCACGGCGCCGCGCGTTTCGGGCGACGTGCTCACCGTCTGCCCGCGCGTGAAAGGTGGCGATGGCACGTACTACGGCATGACCGCGCTCGACCTCGCTGATGCGTCGTATAGGCAGCTCGACCAGCTCGTGCTGCCCGCGAGCGTGCGCCCGCTCGAGGCCATCTACATGGACGAGCAGTTCGCCTTCTCCATCGAGGCGGCCTACGAGGGCGTGGGGTCGCTGGGCAACATGGGCACCTTTTTTGGCCGAGAAGGCGGCCCGTATGTGTACCTAAGCCGTGAGCCGGTGAGCTGTGTGGCGGGAAATTCCGGCGTCTACCTCGTAAAATCTCAGTCCGCCCATTACGTGGTCAACACCAAGGACAAGACCTACTCCATTCTTTACGCACCCGATCGCTGCCTGGACTTTGGCGACTACCCCGCCACCTCGGGCGAGACCTCGCGCTTCATAACCTACGCGACCGTGCGTGATGACAAGGGCCTGCCCGCCAGTGTCACCGCGCGCCTGTTCTCGCTCTAACCAGGAGCGGCGGCAAGAGGCGGTAAGCAGGCGGGACGCAGGCAAGCGAGGCGGCCGGCAGTCTGACAAATTGAGGCGTCGGGTCGCCCGCTGTTGGCGACGGGTGCAATTTATCCGGCGGGATGGGCATAATGCCAAGAGCACGCTTTGCTCAATTGTGTGCAAATTGCGTTAGAATGAGGGTGTTATGCAAAGAACGCTTCTCGAAGATGAGACAAAGGAGGCCCCTATGGCTTCGGACGCGAGGAAGATTCTGCTCGTTGAGGACGAGAAGGCCATCCGCGACGCGGTTGCCGCCTACCTCGAGCGCGAGGGTTATTGGGTTGTAGGCGTGGGCGACGGCCAGTCCGCCGTCGAGGAGTTCGAGAAGCATCAGTTCGACCTGATCGTGCTCGACCTCATGCTGCCCAAGCTGTCGGGCGAGCGCGTGTGCCGCGCCATTCGCGATACCTCCGACGTGCCCATCATCATGCTCACCGCCAAGGGCGAGGTCGAGGACCGCATTATCGGCCTCGAGCTGGGCGCAGACGACTACCTCATCAAGCCTTTCAGCCCGCGTGAGCTCGTGGCCCGCGTGCGCGCCCTGTTCCGCCGCACCCACCTGGCCGACGAGCCGCAGGTCGAGGTGCTCGACTTTGGCGACCTGGTGATCGACATCTCCGGCCACAAGATCCTGGTCGAGGGCAAAGAGGTCGACCTCACCGCGAGCGAGTTCAAGCTGCTCACCACCCTCGCGCGTCATCCCGGTCGCGTTTACAACCGCATGGAGCTGGTCGAGAAGGTCCTTGGTTACGACTTTGAGGGTTACGAGCGCACCATCGACTCGCATGTGAAGAACCTGCGCGCCAAACTGGGCGACGACCCCAAGCATCCCAAGTGGCTCTACACCGTGCACGGCGTGGGTTACCGCTTCGAGGCGCCGGCCAAGCCAGCAGAGCCTGCCGAGAAGTAGCGCATGGCACCGGCCCAGTTCATCATCGGCCAAAAGCATAAGAAGGACGACGAGGCGTCTTCCCGCGCGAGCTGGAACACGCCTCGTCCCACATCCAGGCTCGGCATGACCTACGGTACCCGCATGGCGATCACCTTCGCGATGGCGTCGCTCATGACGGTGCTCATCCTCATCGCTGTGGTCAGCGTGGTGTGGGGCACGGCCTTCTCGGAGTACACGCGCGCCAACATGGCCGATATTGCGAACATCACCGCGCGCAAACTCGCCGAATCCTACGAGCAAAACGAAAACACCTGGTCAACGGCTCTGCTGCAATCTGTCGCCGAGTCCGGCGTGGGTTCAGACGACATTGGCATGCAGGTGCTCGACACGCACGGCAACGTGCTGTACGACGACACCTGGCCCGCCGCCGCCATAGCCAAGCGCATCGAGCGCGAGGAGAAGGCCGCCTCTGGCGAGACCGGCGGCGCGGGCTCCCAGGCAATCGACGCCGCGCAGCACAGCCTGGTCTCCACCGCGCCCGACGACGCGGAGGGGGCCGTGAGCGAGGCCGTCACCACCTCGGACGGCGAGCGGATCGGCACCCTGCGCATGTGGGTGCTGGGCAGCGACGTGCTGCTCACCAAGGCAGACACCGCCTTTAGGGAGAAGACCATCAACGCCATGACGCTCGCGTCGCTGGTGGCCATGGTCATCGCGCTCATCATAGGGTTCCTCGTCTCGCGTATGCTCACCAACCCCATTCGTCGCATCACCGGCACGGCCAAGCAGATTCGCGACGGCGACCTGTCGGCGCGTACGGGCATGAAGGGCGACGATGAGATCGACCAGCTGGGAGAGACCTTCGACGAGATGGCGACCTCGCTGGAGCGCGATCTCAAGCACGAGCGCCGCCTCACCAGCGACGTGGCCCACGAGCTGCGCACCCCGCTCATGGCCATGCTCGCCACGGTGGAGGCCATGCAGGACGGCGTGTACCCCACCGACTCCGAGCACCTTGAGACTGTGGCGAGCGAGACCCGCCGCCTGGCCCGCCTGGTTCAGGAGATGCTGGACCTCTCGCGCAACGAGAACCGCTCCAACCCGCTCAACATCGAGCAGGTGGACATCGTGTCGCTCGTGCGCAACACGGTTGACGTGCAGCACCCACTGTTCCATGAGCGCAACGTGCATCTGCGCTTTACCGCCGAGAGCCAGGGTCGTCCCATCCATGCCGAGGTGGACGCTGACAAGATCACCCAAGCCGTGGTGAACCTGCTCTCCAACGCCATGCGCTACACGCCCGAGGACGGCTGGGTGGTGGCCTCGGTCAAGCACGACCGCCAGCGCCGCGAGGTGCTCATAAGCGTGAGCGACACGGGCATAGGAATCGCCAAGGAGGATCTGAGCCGCATCTTCAGCCGTTTTTGGCGTGCCGATGCGAGTCGTGCGCGCGAGGCGGGCGGCCTGGGTGTGGGCTTGGCGGTGACGCAGCAGATCATCGAGCGCCACCACGGCTACATCGCCGTGGAGTCCGAGCTCGACCATGGGACCACCTTCACCATCCACCTGCCGCGCGAGCACAGCGCCCGTGCCGACAAGGCCGATCGCGATCGCGCGCAGCGTGCCGAGAAGGTCGAGCTGGAGAACCTCGCTCAGCGCGAGGCGGCGAGGCGCACAGCGAAGGAGGCTGGCGACCCTCTTGAGGAGGATCCCGCGCCCGCGCCGGCGCAACCTGGGCCCCTGGTCCACCGATGCCGAGCTGGATGCCGGATACGATGAGCTCATAGGGTAAGTTACGACGCGGGGTCTTTTGGGCCCCGCGTTTGTTCTACAATGGACACTTGGCCGCGAAGGGCCGGGACGCGCCTGCGTTTCCGGGGCCGCGGCGGCCTTCTATAGTCGAGAGCCAAAAGGAGCTGGTTTTTGTGACAACCATCGAACGCCGTCCCGATTCCCAGGGCAAGGTCCGCGACATCTACGATTGCGGCGACTCCCTGCTCATGGTGGCGAGCGACCGTATCTCCGCGTTCGACTACATCCTGCCCGACGAGATCCCCTTTAAGGGCGAGGTGCTCAACTGCATCTCGGCGTTTTGGTTCGACAAGTTCGCCGACCTGGTGCCCAACCACATCATCTCGACCGACCCGGCCACCTTCCCGGCCGAGTTCGCCGACTATGCCGATTACCTGGCCGGTCGCGCCATGCTGGTGAAGAAGGCCGAGCCCATCATGATCGAGTGCATCGTGCGCGGCTACCTTACCGGCAGCGGCAAGAAGACCTACGACGAGGACCGCACCGTGTGCGGCATCAAGCTGCCCGAGGGCTTGGTCGAGGCTTCCAAGCTGCCCGAGCCCATCTTTACCCCGTCCACCAAGGCTGCCCTGGGCGATCATGACGAGAACATCTCGTACGAGCGCTGCGTCGAGATCGTGGGCGAGGACATCGCGAGCCAGATTCGCGACCTGTCCCTCAAGATCTACACCGCTGCCGCCGAGTACGCGGCGACCCGTGGCATCATCATCGCCGACACCAAGTTTGAGTTTGGCGTGATCGACGGCAAGGTCACTCTCATCGACGAGTGTCTCACGCCCGATAGCAGCCGTTTTTGGCCAGCCGACTCCTACGAGGAGGGCAAGGTCCAGCCGAGCTACGACAAGCAGTACGTGCGCAACTGGCTCAAGGCCAACTGGGACTTTGAGGGTGACGCGCCCGAGCTTCCCGCCGAGGTCATCGAGGGTACGAGCGCCCGTTACCGCGAGGCCTTTGAGATTATCACCGGAACCAAGTTCACCCCTATGAAGGAGCAAGCGTAAGTGAGCACCCGCAGCGCCAGCAACCCCCGCAACAACCCCAATGTCGACGGCCCTCGCGGCGGCATGACCCGCAAGTCCGCCGGTAAGGCTAAGCCCGCCCGCACCGCAGCGGCGAGCGTGCGCGTTGTCCCTACGAGCGCCAAGGCCAAGCGCAAGGCCGCCGAGCGTGGCGAGGACCTCTCGGGCCTCTCCAAGGATGAGAAGCGCGCCCGCAAGGCCCAGCTGCGCGCGCAGGAGGACCGCGTCTACAACGCCACCAACGCGCTCATGAAGGCGGACCCCGACTACGCCAAGCGCCGCAGGAACTTCTACATCATCCTGGGCGTGGGTGTGGCCATCATCGTGCTGAGCTTTGTGCTCATGGCGCTGTGGGGCAACGACGGCGAGGACTGGCAGAGGGGCCTTCAGTTCGCGACCGTGATCGCGGCGTATGTGCCTATCATTGGTGCCTTTGTGTACGATTTTGTGCGCATTCGACCCATTCGTAACGACGCCCGCACGCGCGCCGAGGGCATGAGCGATGCCAAGCTCGTCCAGGTGATCGAGCGCGCCGGCAAGTAGCGAGCCCGCGCTGGCTGGCAGGCTTGCGGCTTGGCGGCCCGTGCCGGCTGGCGGCGGCCCGCTTGTGCAGTGCGGCGGCCCAGCTTGCACGGCCCGCTTGTGCTGAACGGCGGCCCAGCTTGCACGGCCTCCGCTCTCCCGGCTCTGTTCCTTTGCGCGAAGTCATACTTATCGACGTTTTGGCCTTATTTTGGCCGGTTTTCGGTGATAAGTATGACTTCGATGAAGAGGGGGAGAGAGAGGGGGGGAAGGGCGTGCGCGGCAAGCCTACGCGCGACGGACCATCGGTATTAAGGGTTTTACCGAGGAGGGGCGCTTGTGCGTCCCTCTGTTTTGAGAGGAGGCCGGCTATGTTAAAGCTGACCGTAGACGACGCCCGCAGGGGCATGGAGCAGCTCGCGCCGCAGATAGAGCGCTATGCGGATCTTATCGTGCGTAAGGGCGTACATGTGAAGCCAGGTCAGGAGGTGGTGGTGCAGTGCCCCGTTGAGCGCGCCGATTTTTGCCGCGTGCTGGTGGCGCGCGCCTACGCCGCCGGCGCCGGTCATGTAACCGTGATCTGGGGCGACGACGCCGTGAGCCGTCTTACCTACGAGCATGTAGACACCGCCTGGTTTGAGACTGTTCCCGAGTGGCGGCGCGTTCAGCTGGACGGCCTGGCCGCAGCGGGCGCCTGCTTCATCTTTGTCGAGGGTGCCGACCCCGAGGCTCTGGAGGGCATTGACCCGGCCAAACCCGCCGCCGCCTCGCGTGCCCGCAACACGCAGTGCAAGCAGTTCCGCCATGGGCTCGATTTCAACATCAACCCCTGGTGCATCGCCGGTGCCCCTGTCGAGGCGTGGGCCACGCAGGTTTTCGATGAGGATGAGCCCGAGGTCGCCGCGTACCGCCTGTGGTGCGCGATTCTCTCGGTTGCCCGCGCCGACGGCGAGGATCCCGAGAGCGCTTGGGAGCTGCATGACGCCACGTTTGAGAAGAACCTGCGTTTTTTGAACGAGCACAAGTTCTGTGAGCTGCGCTACCGCGCTGACAACGGCACGGATTTGGTGGTGGGCTTAAACGCTCGCGGCCTGTGGGAGGGCGGCTGCGGAAAGACGCCCGAGGGCCACGAGTTCTTCCCCAACATTCCCACCGAGGAGGTCTTTACCTCGCCGGACTGCGAGCGCGTGGACGGCGTGGTGTATTCGGCGCTTCCGCTCATCCACCACGGCAACAAGATCGACCGTTTCTGGCTGCGCTTCGAGGCGGGTCGTGTGGTGGATTTTGGCGCCGAGGTGGGCTACGACGCGCTCAAGAGCATTCTGGACACCGACGAGGGCGCGCGCCGCTTGGGCGAGGCCGCGCTCATCTCAAAAAACACGCCCATTCGCGAGAGCGGCATCCTGTTCTACGACACCCTTTATGACGAGAACGCCAGCTGCCACCTGGCTCTGGGCGTGGGGTTTGCCGAGTGCTACGAGGGTGGATACGACATGAGCGCGGAGGAGTTGCGCACCGCGCACGTGAACGAGAGCGCGACTCACGTGGACTTCATGATCGGCACCGACGACATGGACATCACGGGTATCACGGCCGACGGGCGCGAGGTCGAGGTCTTCACTAACGGCCAATGGGCATGGGAGTAGTTGGGCAAGCGGAGCATTCGTGCTACAATCTCCTTCATTGGGGCCGTTAGCTCAGCTGGCAGAGCAGGAGACTTTTAATCTCAAGGCCCAGGGTTCGAACCCCTGACGGCCCACCATGATTGTGAAAGCGAGGAGCGCATGCCCCTCGCTTTTTTCGTTGCCGCCGCACGGGTTCGGGCCCGCTGGGGGCGCGAGGGAAAGCCTCGCATCCAAGTCATACTCATCACCGTAATTCTCATCCAAGTCATACTCATCGACGTTTTTGGCCTCAAATCGACCCTATTTCGGTGATAAGTATGACTTCGCCGGAGAAAGCGGTGATAGGTATGACTTGGATGCGGCGCGGGCGGTGCTGAGTATGACTTCGCTGAAGAAAAGCGCCGCTGAGCAGGCTTGGACGAGACTGCCCAAGCACGGCGAGTCGGTCCACGTGAATGGCCTCGAATGTGAGGGTATCCGGACACGGCTGTCTTCATAAATTGGCATGGTTTTTTCTTGCAGAGAATCAGTCAGCCTCAAAAATGGCGCTAAACATGGGTTCATTTAGCTGTGGTGTCAGATAGGCCGTATACATTTTCCAGACCGTTGCAAGAAGTCTTCGAATATGCGGAAGACCCACTTGTAGAATCGCAGATCTCAAAGCAAATTAGCAGGTACATAAGGGTATTGTGCCAGAAATTAACGCTTGGATGACGGGGGGGGGTCGTATGGCGGGTCTGGTGCAGAGTAGACTTGATGGACTCCTGGGAAATGCGGAGCTCGCAGGACGTTGCGTTGCACTTGTCAGCGATAACGATCAGAAGGCGATGCGTCGGCGTGTCTCAAAAAATGTTCTCGTAGAACCATCGCCAAACGCATTCGCTCGAGAGGGGTATTGGGCTGGTTTGACACGCGAGGACCGTGCTCGGCATGTGATGAGGTCAATGTCTAGGCAGCATGAGCCGTGGGTCTTTTGTTTCTCTTCCGCCGCGCTTATCCATGGAATTGAGGTTCCCCGCGCGTTGCTTCGCGAGATTCACGTCAACGCGCGGGGGCGTGCTGGGCATGTGCGCGATAAGCGCCTGCGAATTCATGCGATACGCGGCATGAAGTCAGTTGAGATTGACGGGGTGCGGGTCACGGATTTTTGGCAGACCGTTGTCGATTGCCTCCGAACGCAGCCGTTCTCGCTTTCACTTGCTATAGCTGATAGCGCCCTGAGGATTACCGGCGTCACGCGCGATGAGCTGCTGAGCCGAGTGCGCACGCATGGCAGGGGTCGGCCTGGATATAGGCGCGCGCAGGCTACGGCGTTTTGGGCGAATGGTCTAGCCGAAAACGGCGGGGAGTCGCGCGTTCGGGCTTTCTTTATCGAGCGGGGTTATCCCGTGCCGTTAATCCAGGTCGAGTTGCCTAATCCCGCGGAGCCGTGGCGTACGTTTAGGGTCGACTTTTACTGGGAGCTTCCTGACGGGCGCATTGTGGTCGGTGAGTTTGACGGCGCGGTGAAGTACAAGGAAGATGCAGGAGATTCCTTGGCATCTGCCGTGGCTGGGCGAGCAGTGGGCCAGGTTATGTACGAGCGCCAGCGCGAGTCTCGGCTTACGTTGCTGGGGTACCCGGTGCTTCGATTCACCTATGATGACCTGCTCAATCCCGATCGCATGGAGCAGCTGCTCGCGGGCGCGGGTATCATGCCGGACCTGTTTGAGGACCGCGGCGTATGGTGATGTTTTTGGATGTGCCCCTGGTCGCTTGAATCGTACTTTTCGCGTTGGTCGGCCAGGTCATACTCGGCACCGCTTATTGCATCCAGGTCATACTCATCGACGTTTCAGGCCCTATATCTGGTCATTTTCGGTGCTGAGTATGACTTCGATGGAAAGCCTCGTGCCAAGTCATACTCATCACCGAAATTCTCGGCCAAGTCATACTTATCGACGTTTTTGGCCTCGAATCGGCTTCATTTCGGTGATAAGTATGACTTCGCTGAAGAAGTCGGTGACAAGTATGACTTGGATGCAGAGTGCGGTGACAAGTATGACTTCGACGCGCGTGTCGGTGATAGGTATGACTTCGCTGCAAAAAGCGGTGATAAGTATGACTTCGCGTCAACGCGAACGGCCGTGTCCCACGACGTGGAATCGCCGGGCGCGGCAGGGCGCGGCCGTGCGCCTAGTCCCAAAAACCGTCGGACTCGCCGGGTTTTTTGGGTCCGCGGTCCACGTAGAGCTTGTGGGTCTTCTTCTCCAGCACAAAGGCCGCGACGGCGAAGATCACCAAGCCGCTCACAAAGAGGACGGCAAAGCCCGCGCGGGTGCCAAACAAAAAGGTAAAAATCGCGTCCATTGTGCTAACTCGCCTTCTTATGGGTCATGCGTAAACGCCCACAAGTATATACTTGCGACTCGTACGTTTGATGCACGCAACGGAAAGGGCGCAAGCACCATGCTCGACATGAAGTTTGTCCGCGAGAACCCGGACGTTATCGATACCGCCATGGCAAACCGCCAGTCCAGCTGGGACCGCGAGAAGTTCTTCTCCATGGACGGTCAGCGCCGCGCCGTGATCGCCGAGGTCGAGGAGCTGCAGGCCACCCGTAACGCCGAGTCCAAGAAGATCGGCGTACTCATGCGCGAGGGCAAGCGCGACGAGGCCGAGGCGGCCAAGGAGGCCGTGCGCGAGGTCAACGAGAAGATCGACGGCCTGGCGGCCCGTCGCAGCCAGATCGACGCCGACATGGCCGACTTTATGTGCCGCCTGCCCAACATTCCTTGTGACGCCACCCCGGTGGGCGTTGACGAGAACGAGAACCCCGAGCGCCGCCGTTGGGGCAAGCCCCGCGATTTTGCTGCCGAGGGGTTTGAGCCCAAGGCCCACTGGGACCTGGGCACCGATCTTGAGATGCTCGACTTTGAGCGCGGCAGCAAGCTTTCGGGCGGCCGCTTCACCGTGCTCGCCGGCGCCGGTGCTCAGCTGGACCGCGCTCTGCAGAACTTTTTCCTCAACACGCACATCTCGCGCGGTTTTAAGGAGTTCATCCCGCCGGTGATCGTGAACCGCGAGATCATGTACGGCACGGGCCAGCTGCCCAAGTTTGAGGACGACGCGTACCACACCGGCGACGACCAATTCCTCATCCCCACCGCCGAGGTTGCGCTTACCAACCTGCATGCCGGCGAGGTGCTTGACGCCGCTCAGCTGCCGCTCCGCTACACCGCGGGAACCCCGTGCTTCCGCGAGGAGGCGGGTTCTGCCGGTCGCGACACGCGCGGCATCATTCGCCAGCACCAGTTCACCAAGGTCGAGATGGTCAAGTTCGCCAAGCCGGAGGAATCCGACGACGAGCTTGAGAGCATGACCGCCGAGGCCGAGTACATCCTGCAGCAGCTGGGCCTGCCTTACCGCGTGATCTCCCTGTGCACCGGCGACCTGGGCTTCTCCGCGCGCCAGACCTACGATATCGAGGTGTGGCTGCCCAGCTACAACGCCTACAAGGAGATCTCCTCCTGCTCCAACTGCGGCGACTTCCAGGCCCGTCGCGCCAACATCAAGTATCGTGACCCCGAGAACTTCAAGGGCACGCGCTACCTGCACACCCTGAACGGCTCGGGTCTGCCCACGGGCCGCACCATGGCCGCCATCATGGAGAACTACCAAAACGCCGACGGCACCATCACCGTGCCGGAGGTCCTGCGCCCCTACATGGGTGGGCGCGAGGTTATCTCGCTTTCCGAGTAGCGCTTCGGTTTTTGTACGTGACGGCTCCGGGTTTTCCGGAGCCGTTTTTGCATCGCTGTGGTTGGGGGCATGAGGATGGAGATCAAGAGCCTGTGGTCGGATAAGATGGGCAAGGCGGAGCTCGCCGAACGCATGCGCCAGGTGGAGGCAGTTGCCTTTGACCTGGATGGCACCGTGCTCACAAGCGGTAAGGAGATCGCGGCGCGTACGCTGGTCGCTTTTGGGCGCGCCCTCGATGCGGGCGTGCGGCCCATTCCCTCCTCGGGTCGCGTGCTGAGCATCCTTCCCCACTCGCTTTTTGGCATACCGGGTATGCATTATGCCGTGTGCGCGGCGGGCACCTCGGTGGTGGAGCTGGGAAGCCATCGCCGCAACAGCGTGAGCCTGCACGAGAGCGGCATGGACGCTCAAAAGGCGGCAAGGATCGTGGAGATGATCCAGGATCGCTTTGGCGACGACATCTCGTTTGACGTGACCTGCGGGCTTTACGTGTTCACCACCGAGCACATGATCGACATCCTGTCCACGTTTGAGGACTTTCCCGCGTCGATTGAGTTTATCCGCTCGACCCGCGAGGTGGTGGACGATATGGTGGCCACCACGCGCGCGCTCACGGGACCGGTGAGCCGCATCAACATCTACTACCGCACGCCTGCCCTGCGCTCGGAGCTTATGGGTTGGCTGCGTGAGAACGTGGCTTGCGAGCTGGGCAACTCGCTGGGACGCAATATCGAGATCAACGAGCTGGGCGCCTCAAAATGGAACGGCATCAAGTGGCTGTGCGCGCATATTGGCGCCTCGCCCGAGCGCGTGCTTGCGATAGGTGACGGCGGCAACGACGTGGACATGATCCGGCACGCGTGGCTGGGCGTTGCCATGAAGAACGCCGATCCCTGCGCTATCCAGGCGGCGGACGCCATCACGCTGGCCACCAATGACGAGCATGGCGTGGCCCAAGTCATAGAGGAGATCGTGGCGCTCAAGCGCGGCCTGAGGTAGGGCGTGCGCTGCGATACGTTGGGAAGGCCCTGGCTTCCGCCGTTGCGGCGGGCCGGGGCCTTGCTGTGTTTTTAGAAGGCCTTTGACTCCAGATTGCCAAGGATATGAGAACAGGGATGCTCGTGCGTTCTCTGGCAGAGGCAAACGGTAGGGAATCGCAGGTGAGCGGCATTGGCTGGTATCAGAACATGATACAAAGTCACAACGCCTGTCAAAAAAGTTGACGCAAATATATCATCATCGTCAGATGAAAAGCGCTGCGTGCGAGGAGGGGATGCGATCATGAAGACGGGCTTGCTGTTCAGGCTTGGTGAGTATCGCGGTAGCGCTAGCGCTGCAGAGCGCAACGTTATCGACTACCTATTGAATAATTCATCGGCCGCCGTGGGTAAAAGCGTTCATGCGCTTGCCGATATCACCTACACGTCTCCCTCAACGGTCACCCGCCTCTGTCGCAAGATGGGCTGTGAGGGCTACAGGGGGTTCCAGCGCATGCTCGTACATGACCTGGCGCTTGATCGAGAGTCTCATGATCTTGCGCTTGAAGGTATTGGCGCTGAGGAGGATATAGACCAAATCATCGCTAAAGTTTCGTCTAAAAACATACGCTCCCTCGAAGCGACCCAAAGACTGCTCGACAGAGATGCGGTGGAGGCGTGTGCGGGGCTTATCCGCGTGAGTCGTACGGTGAACTTGTTTGGTATAGGAGCTTCGTTGCTGGTAGCGCGCGATCTTGAGCTCAAGTTGCTTCGCGCGGATGAGAGCTGCAACCTTTCTGACGATTGGCATAGCCAGATGCTTTACGCTAAGAACGCCCGGCCCGAGGATATGGCGATCGTGATCAGTTATTCGGGCCTCACGCGTGAGATGGTGGCGTGTGCCTGCACGGCGCGACAGCGCGGTGCGAAGGTGGTTGCCATCACGCGCGCCGATATCTCGACGCCCTTGTCCGAGCAGGCGGACTACGTGTTGGGTGTAGCCGCGACGGAGCTCATCGTGCGCAGTGGCGCCATGTCTTCCCGGATTTCGCAGATGAATGTGGTTGATATCCTGTACGCGGCGTACGTGAGCCAAAACTACGAGCGCTGCCGCGGCCTGTTCCGCAGGAACTATATAGCAAAAGAAAACGGCAGCTCGCCGGTATAGAAGGAGGAGGGGTAAATGATCGACCTGACAAGGCTTGCTACCGAGTCGCGAAATCCCGCGACTGTGGAACTCGATACCATGGATCCGATTGAAATCGCCCGCGTGATGAATGCTGAGGACATGCATGCCGTGGAGGCAGTGCGAGAGGTTTTACCCCAGGTCGCGACCGCCATTACGTGGGCGACCGAGGCGCTTGAGGCCGGTGCTCGCCTGGTCTACATGGGTGCGGGCACCAGCGGCCGCTTGGGCGTGCTCGATGCTGCCGAGTGCCCACCCACTTTCGGCGTGTCCCCTGATGTGGTGGTGGGGCTCATCGCCGGCGGCGAGCGGGCGTTCATCAAGGCCGCCGAGGGTGCGGAAGATGATTGCGGTCTTGGTGCTGAGGATCTGGAACGCGTGGGGCTCACGGAGCGCGATGTGGTGGTGGGGCTCGCGGCGAGTGGGCGCACCCCATATGTGATCGGCGGGTTGGAATACGCTCGATCGAGGGGCGCAAAGACGGTGGCGATCGCCTGCAACCGAGATTCGGCGATAGGACGTGCTGCCGACCTCGCCATAGAGCCGATTCCAGGTCCTGAGGTGCTTACCGGGTCAACGCGTCTCAAGGCGGGAACGGTGCAGAAGCTGATCCTCAACATGATCTCGACGGGCAGCATGGTGCGCTCGGGCAAGGCGTACAAGAATCTTATGGTGGACGTTCAGGCTACGAACGAGAAGCTCGTGACCCGCTCACAGAATATCGTGATGGAGGCGTGCGGTTGCACGCGAGAGCGAGCGGTGGAGGCACTCGAGAAGGCGGACGGTAAGGTGAAGGTGGCTATCGTGGCCATTCTGCTTGATGGCGATGTCGTTGCTGCGACGGAGAGGCTCGAAGCCGCGAGGGGGCATGTGCGCGAGGCGCTCGAGGATTGATGCGTGTGCGAAACCAACGTGGTCGTCAGGACCGTGTGGTGATAGTGGGGAAGTGTATCCATGCCAAACAAGGAGGATGATGGATATGACCGACAAAGAGCTAAGCCAGAGGCTGCTCGAACTGTTGGGCGGGAAGACGAACGTGACGGCCAACGCTGCGTGCATGACGCGCTTGCGAGTGGGTGTTATCGACGCCGCCAAGGTGGATGTCGCTGGCATCAAGGCGCTTGACGGCGTTATGGGCGTGGTCGAGGATGACACCATGCAAATCGTGTTGGGCCCCGGTAAGGTAAACAAGGTACTGGAGGAGTTCTCACACCTCACGGGGTTGCCCAAGGGCATAGCGGACGAGAGTGTGAACGATGCAGCTTCTCAGAACAAAGCCGCGCAAAAGGCCAAGTATGAGACCAAGCCGGTCCAAGCATTCCTGAAAAAGATAGCTAATGTGTTTGTGGCGCTGCTTCCTGGCATCATTGCCGCAGGCCTCATCAATGGCATCTGCAACGTGATCAATGTGGCGAGCGGTAATGTGTTTGCAGACGCCTGGTGGTACCAGGGCATTCGCTCCATGGGTTGGGCTCTGTTTGCCTACCTGCCCATTCTGGTTGGCTATAACGCCGCGCGTGAGTTTGGCGGCTCGGCGTCTCTGGGCGGTATCGCGGGTATGATGTGTATCGCCAACACGGCAATGCCGCTGCTTGCCGCCGGTGCCGCCGACCCCAAGGCCGCGATTTTGCTGCCGCTTACCGACGCTGCCTACAACCCGGCTGCCGGCGGTATGATCGCAGCTCTTATCGCGGGTGCGTTTTTCGCCTTCATGGAGAAAAATATTCGCAAGATCATGCCCAGCGTGCTCGATACATTCATTACGCCGCTGCTCGTTCTCATCTTGGGCGCTTTCTCCCTTATGCTGGTGATTCAGCCCGTGGGCGCATGGCTCACTACCGGCATCTTCTCAGTACTTAATTTTGTGTACGAGCAGATGGGCATCGTGGGCGGCTATATCCTCGCTGCCGGGTTTTTGCCGTTGGTTTCGATTGGCCTGCACCAAGCCCTCACTCCTATCCATGCACTGCTCAACGACCCCAACGGTGCCACGCATGGTATTAACTATTTGCTGCCTATCCTTATGATGGCGGGCGGCGGCCAGGTGGGTGCCGGTCTTGCTCTGTACCTTAAGTCCAAGAACAAGAAGCTGCGCAAGTTCGTCGCCGAGTCCATTCCCGTGGGCATTCTTGGTGTGGGTGAGCCCCTCATGTACGCTGTGACCCTTCCGCTCGTGCGTCCCTTCGTGACCGCGTGTCTTGGTGCTGGCTTTGGTGGCGTGCTTGCCGCCCTATTTCATGTGGGCACGGTGTCCCAGGGCGTTTCTGGTCTCTTTGGCCTGCTCATCGTAGAGCCGGGCTTTCAGCTTTATTACGTGATCGCTATGTTGGCGGCATATGCGGGCGGTTTCGCTCTAACTTGGTTCTTCGGTGTGGACGAGGATAAGATCAACGAGTTCTATGGCGAGTAGACAAGTCTGCACACGTATATATTGCGGAATATAATTTGAGGGACGGCTTTGAGCATGCGTGCTCGGCCGTCCTTTCTCTAAGGAGGGAACGGTTGTGAGGACCGGCATTTCAATTTACTTTGGAACGGGCATCCGGCGTAACGAGGAGATTGTCGAGAGGGCTGCCGAGGCGGGGGTATCACTGGCGTTTACCTCGATGCATATTCCCGAGGAATCAGGGGTTGATTATGCTAGAGAAGCCCGTTGGCTTATGGGCAAGCTGCGTGATGCCGGCATAGGGCTGATCGTGGATGTGGGGCCGCGGACCTATGAAAAGCTTGGGTGCGAACGCATCGAGGACCTGCGCGAGCTGGGTATTACGCACATCCGTTTGGATTACGGGTTCTCTGCATCACAGACGGCGGAGCTCTCGCGTACATTTCGAATCGTGTGCAATGCCTCAACGGTCACGCGAGAAGAGGTCCATGCTTGGCGCGCCGCTGGCGCGGATCTCACGAAGTTCTCAGCGTGTCACAACTACTATCCAAAGCGCCTAAGCGGACTCTCGCTTGATGCCGTGCGACGCATGAATGATCGTTTGATGGCATTTGGTTTTGAGACCATGGGTTTCGTGCCCGGCGATGGGGAGCTGCGGGGCCCGCTGTATGAGGGGTTGCCGACGGTGGAGGCGCATCGTGACCATGCGGGGAGCCTTGCGCTTAACGTGCTCGAGCTCGCTATGGATGCGGGATGCGATAGTGTGCTGGTGGGCGACATTGATCTATCCGATTCCTCTTGGGAAGTGCTGAGATGCCTGTCGCAAGGGTATATCGATACCCCCTGCACGTTTGAGCCGAGGTATGAGTATTTACGGGGACAGATTCACCACGATCGGCCCGACTCGAGTGCGTTGGTGTTTCGCTCACAAGAATCACGGACCACGCTTATTCCGGTACATAGCGTTCCCGTCGATGAGGGTACGGGTGAGAAACGTCCCGTATGCACAATCGCTGTGTCGAATAGCGATTATGGGCGCTATGAGGGTGAGCTCGAGATTTCAAGAGTGGATCTGCCTGGGGACCGCCGTATGAATGTGGCGGGCACGCTCGATGAGGAGGCCCGCAAGCTGCTGCCATATGTGCGCCAAGGTTTTGGCTTGAGGTTTGTATAAGCGCGAAAGCACCTTGACCGCCCATGCGTTGGAGCGGGTTGATCTATGAATCCCCTCAGTCGCTTATGTCGAGCGTTTCGAATGCGGTGACGGGTAGGATGGTGCCTTAAAAACATTGAACTGGCTATTTTATGGCCCCACGCTGGGTGTTTACAGATTAAAGCCGCGGGTACGGTAAGCATAACAGACTGCGTGGACATACAAACAAATGTTTCACGAACGAATGTTCTACAATAACGTTAGGAGCATGTATACTGGACATTACATAGTGAGGCCGAGAGATTGGGGTCGAGATGGTGGACATCGGACGGGCGAGCGCGCTGTTGTTTGAGAGCGGCGACATGGATGAGCGGTTGAGTATCGTGTGCTACACCACCGATGCAGGCGGCCTTGTGATCGAGCGGACGAGCGACGGCGACTTGACCCAATGGTCTTTTGAGGAGAGCCCTCACGTGGTCAAGACCTGTCTGGACGTTTCGTCGGCCCGCGCCTTGGTAGAGTATTATCACCTCGACGAGGTTGACCAAGTGCCGGCGATGCTCAGGCTGGAGTTTGTCGGTTTTGAGAGTGATACGCAGATTCGCGCCCTGCTCAAGCGTCATGCTATCTCCTACACCATCCAAGAGGCTCCCATCGCGCGTTAAGCGCATTCAGATGTAGTGATAATCCTGGTGAGTCTCACGTTATACTGAGGCGCAAAAAAGCTGACTGATGGGATGTGCGTGACTGGTCGTTGGGAAAACGCGTATGGGCAGATCGATATAGAGGCGCTGAAGGGCTTCTATGATGCCGTGATTGCGGGGGCGGGGCCCGCCGGCGTGATGGCCGCGGTGGAGGCGGCTCGCGGTTGTGCTCACGTGCTGCTGGTGGAAGCGAGCGGGTTGCCGCGGCAAAAGAGCTGCGGCGGAATGCTCAACCCGTACTCGCGGCGCGCCCTGGAGCCCTACGGGCAGATTCCCGAGGAGATGATTCTCGACCCGCGCTGGATCGATTTTCAGTACTACCACATGGACCGCGAGGTGAAGAAACGCACGCAGGTGCGGTTCCTCAACGTGGATCGCGAGTTGTTTGACGAATGGTTGCTGAGTCTGCTGCCCGCGAACGTGGACGTGGCTGAGCGCGTGCGCTTGGAGGACGTGTCGCAGGATGCCGAAGGCGTGACGGCGATTGTGCGCGGGTTTGCCCGGGAGGGCTCGCGCGTGCAACGTGATGTGAGATGCCGTTACTTGATCGCGGCCGACGGCCCTCGCGCAACGGTGCGCGAGCGTTTGGGTCTTCGTCCCTTCGACCGCTACATAACGGTGCAGGAGTACATGAAGATCGAGCCCGGTACGCTCGACAACACGTTCGACTGCATCTATTCCAAGCGCTTTTCGCGCGATTACGGCATTGGCTACATCATGCCTAAGGGCGATGTGGCCATCATCGGGTCCATCTTTTACCCGGGATCCAGGGACTGCGAGCGCAAGCACGAAGAGGTGCTTGAGAATTTGCGCGGTATCTACCCGCTGGGCGAGGCGGTAAAGCGCGAGACCTGGATCGCGGCCCATCTTACACGGCCCGCTGATCTTGTAGCGGGGGAGGGTCGCATCCTGCTGGCGGGCGAGGGCGGCGGGTTTTTGTCATGCACCTCGGGCGAGGGGATCAGCTTCGCACTCAACAGCGGCATCAAAGCGGGGCGGGCCGTGGCTCAGGCTGCGCGTTGCGGCGAGGTGAGCGAGGGATGTGCGCTGGCGCGTTATGAACGCGCGTTGGAGCCCATGAAGCGCAATCTTGCGTTTCGCATGGGCATGTTCCCCTTCATGAACAACTACGCCTGCAAAAACCTCGCGTGTCTGGTGCCAACGCCCATCGTGAGCAAGATGACGGAGCGTTTGTAGGTATCGCGAATGGATGCGGCAGGAGCTTGCCGCAGGCGGCACACGAGGGTTTTTCAAGCGCGCCCTTGCGCAGGGGCCTACAGGTGGGGTATGATTCAGCAGCTGTTACGGAGAGCTGACCGAGAGGCCGAAGGTGCTCGCCTGCTAAGCGAGTATTCCCCAAAAGGGAATCTGGGGTTCGAATCCCCAGCTCTCCGCCAGTTTAAGATGAGAGGCGAGTCCAGACGGGCTCGCTTTTTTGTTGCCCCTGTGTGGATTCGAACCTTTTCTTCCTCTCCTCACAAAGTCACCCTTCCTCTCCTCACGAAGTCATACCGCGAAGTCATACTCATCACCGCCTTTCTCGGCAAAGTCATACTAATCACCGGAAATGGCCTGAATTAAGGCCTAAAACGTCGATAAGTATGACTTCGATGCAGATAACGTCGATGAGTATGACCTGGATGAAGACCGGGGCGTGACGGGGACCGGGGCGTGACGGGGACCGGGGCGTGACGGGGACCGGGGTATGGACGGGGCCGAGGACCGTAGTCCGGAGGCCGTGGCCCGGGGACCGGCGGCCAAAATCGAGGATCGAATCTTGCGCTGGAGGCCGGGAGATGGACGTCGTTAGGGAAGCAGCGATTTCATAATCACGTTGAGCTCGTCGCGACCCATCACGCGCCACATCTCGTGGATGCATCGTGCCGCGAGGAAGAAAAATCCCTCGTCGGTAAGGCGGACGGCGGCGTCTGCCAAGAAGTCCATGAACGCATCGGAGGGCGGCGGCTCGATGCCGACGCGAGACACGGCGGCACGCGCACTTGCCAGGGTGGGCGGCTCGCTTAGCCCCATCTGGTTCATTAGCTGCCCCATTTCCTCCTGGGCGTTTTGGTCGACGTTCTCGCCGCGCGGGATCATACGGTAGCACGCGAGCGCGGTCTCAAGATCGCCGATCGACCAATAGGCGAAGGCGATGCGGTAGAAGTAATATGCGATGGCGTCGCGCTGGGAGACGCATGCCATCCCGTGCTTGGCGACGTCGATGAGCTCTTCCCAGCGCTCAAGGTGCGCGAGCGCGTTGATCACGGCGAAGTGCGCGCTGCTGCTGGTACTGGCCATGTCCAGCAGCTTTCGCGCTTCAGCGAGCGCTCGATCGAAATCGCCCGCGTTGAAGTACATGTTGGCAAGCGCATGCTGTGCGTTGTAGAGCGCGTCGGGCACGCGGTTGATGCGCAGCGCGTGGTTCTCGGCATGAAGGCCCAACGCCATGCGGGCGGTGTAGTTCTCGCAATACTGGCTGCTCACGGGCCCCTCTGCCATAAGTTCGGCGGCGACGCAGCTGGCCTGCAGCTCCTCGATGATGCCTGTCAGCTCGCGGGCGGTCGACGTTGGGTCTGCGGCGGCGCTGGCGCGCAAACTTTCCACGCGCTCAAGCATGGTGTCGCCGGGGTGCTCCATGATCTCAAGGTCGTAGGCGCGGTCGGCGAGCAGCATGTCGCGCAGGTCCTGGGGGAGCGCACGGGCATCCTCGCGCGGTACGACCTTGCGCGGATCGATAGCGGTGTCCAGTGCGCGCCCGTCGATCTCAAAGCGCGCGAGCTCCCGCGCGGCGAGCCCCTCGTCCAACGGTTCACGTTCCAGGCTCTCAGCAAGCGGAGCGATTGACCCCAAGTACTCAGCACGGTCGAACGACCGGCAAACCCGGTCGGCGCCGGCAAAGGCACGCTGGTTCACCACGCACCGCCGCACCATGGCGCCCGATGAGAACCCCGCGGCGGCAATCACGATCGCCATGCGCGCGGCGATCTCGCGCGCGATGCCTGCACGACCCTCATCGGAAAGGTCGCGCCACGAGCCGTCTCTCTCGTCAAAATAGCGAGCGGAGAGGCCACCTGCGGCAGGCGGGATGAAGTCGATGGTGATGCAGCCGCTCTCCTCGTCATGGTCGATGCCGTATTCAAGCCGAGCGATGAGGTTGAGGCTTTCGCAGGTCTGCGCCAGGCGTGTGCGAATATCCCATGCGCCGCCGGGCTTGCAGGTGATAGTGCCGGGGCGGCCCCAAGCGTTTTGCTCGGTCGCGCGCCTGAGCACCTTCTCAACGAGACTCCCTATGGAGGCGAGGTCGCGCATGGCGAGCGCTGAGCACGTTTGGTTCGAGGGCGAGCTGGTGAGCGGGGACAACCCGCAGCCCAAAAGGTCGAGCACGCGCGAGACGCGGTTAAGGTGCATCTCAGCGTCGAGGATAAAGCGCACGTCGCGCTCCGTCATGCCCGAACGGTCGAAATTGATGTAGAAGGAGTCGTTGCGCGCGATACGGGCAAGCGTCATGGAGCCCGCGGTTGAAAGCGTGCGCAGACGGTCAAGGTCGATCTGCTCAAACTCCTCGTGGGCGAACGCCTCGAAGCCGCTTGGATCCGTTTTGCGATCTATGGCGTAAAGCGCGGCCTCGATGGCGTCGGGGACGGGCATGCGCTGGAAGTTTGAAAAGACGCTCACGGGCTCGGCCAGCGTGGTGAGGGACATGTCCAGCGAGCTTGGGAATCCGCTGTCTGCCGCCGCGCGAACGGCTGCCTCACCGTCTTTGGGATGCACGATCTGGTAGTGCAGAAAGATCATGGCCATGAAGGTGCGGTAGACGCTGCGGTGCTGCTTGGTCCAGGTGACGGCTCCGCCCGAGGTTCTGCCCTCGCGAACCGCGCTCTCGACATTGCCGAGATAATCGCCTATGCGGACCATGCGACCCGCGCCGTTGGCAAGGTAGATGCCGCCGCCCTTTCCCTCCCTGGTCTGGGAGATGGCGACCGTGGCGTGGCTGCGCTCAGGCAGGCCCGTGATGGGGCGGGTGGTGGGGTAGACGTAACCGTTGGTGGTGATGAGGCCCAGGATATGCGCTTTGTTGCCGGGAAGAAGCCTCGCGATATAGGCGAGGCACTCGGCGGGCTGTTCCCAGACGTTCCATACGACAGCGTAGGTGTCTTTCGCGTGCTGATCGGGCAGCACCGGAAGCTTTTCGCGATGCCCCAGCAGCGGAAGCTTGTAGGTCGTTGTACCCTCGGCGTGTGTCATGACTCGGTCCCTTCGTGATGTCTTTTGTCCATTGTCCCCCGTTGCAAAGGGCCTGAGCTTGGAATTTACAAATGGTCGGGTGGACGGCAAAACTTTTTTCAAAAAAGTTGAGATTTGCGGTTGACGAAGGAGGGGGATGCTGGCATTATATTCCTTGCGTTGCGGCGTTACCTCAGCTGGATAGAGGGTCTGACTACGAATCAGAACGTCACAGGTTCGAATCCTGTACGCCGCACCAGTTGATCAGAAGAGTGAGTCCGAAAGGGCTCGCTTTTTTGTTACCGCCGCAGCGGATTCGAACCTGCGAAGGCACAAGCGTAACGCAAGCGCGGAGCGCTTGTAGCGAGCGGGCGAGGGCGCCTGCGCCCGCAAACCCTTGCACGCGCGAGGTCATACTCATCACCGCTTTTCTCGGCGAAGTCATACTTATCACCGAAAAACGCTCCATTTAAGGCCTAAAACGTCGATAAGTATGACTTCGTGCAAAGGGGATGGCGGCTGGGCGCAGGAGGGGCGGCGGCTGGGCGCGACCTGGCGTACAGCGGGCGGGCTGATGCCCGGTTTTCTTGGCATAGATTCCTGATACCCGGGGAGTATACTTAGCGGTGGTTGGGCGCATGCGCGCAGGTTGCAAGCAGAAAGAAGGAAGCATGGCTATGAACCAGAAGGTCGCCGAGGTCCTGGAGAGCCAGATCAACAAGGAGCTGTACTCCGCTTACCTCTACCTCACCTTTGCCGATTATTACGAGGATCGCGGCCTCAAGGGTTTCGCTAACTGGTACATGATCCAGGTCCAGGAGGAGATGGATCACGCCAAGGCGCTTCGTCGTTATCTGCTCGACAACGACTACACGCCCAGGATGTACGCCATCGATCAGCCGGACAAGACTTTTGAGAACGATCTTGAGCCGCTCGAGGCGGGTCTTGCGCACGAGGAGTACGTGACGAGCCTGATCCATCATTGCTGGGAAGTCGCGCATGAGACGCATGACATCCGCACCATGGAGATGCTTGATTGGTTTGTGGAGGGGCAGGGCGAGGAGGAGACCAACGCCCGCGACATGATCACCAACATGAAGCTCTTTGGCTCCGATCCCAAGGGCCTGTACGATCTGGATCGCGAGTATCAGGCGCGTACGTACACCGCGCAGACCGCGCTGCCCATGTAGATCGCGCCGGCAACACGCTGGATCCTAAGAAGCCCTGGGGTCATCGCGGTTCCAGGGCTTTTTTCTGCCGAGATTTTTGGGTTGCGGGCACACGGGTGAGCGGGGAGGGGCGGATTCGCCGACGTTTTTGGCCGAAATGCATAGATTTCTTGCCGCAAGCGCGCGATAACGCACGGTCAGCGCGTTTTAACGAAAACGTCGGGTCATCTACCTGCGGTTTTGATTGCAAGGCCTTGTGGTGTCCATCCGCACCTATACGTTATGGCAAAAAACGTCGGCCAGCGGCTGGGCTCTTGCGACTTGGGCTGGCGACCTTGGTCAGCTGCTTGGACAAACGGCTTGGCTCTTGCGGCCTAGGCCAACGGCTCGGCAGACAACCTGGGCCAACGGCTTGATCAGCGGCTTGGGCCGGCAACCTGGGCAAGCGGCTTGGCCCAGTGGCTCGTTGGCGCTGGGGATCCCGGCATGCGTGATAGGGGTGCTTGGGGATAACGCGATGAGCGCGTAAGACGTGGCTCAATCTTACCATGTAGCGCCCAGAGGTGCGACGGGGCTATACTCGTGAGCATGGATATGGGGAAAAACATAGAGGATGGGGTTGACGCCGGAGTCAGTGGCAGGCTCATGTCGACGGGTTCGGTCAACGGCGCGCTTGCGGGATTGCCGGTGACGGGTCGATTTGCACCCACACCTTCGGGGCGCATGCACCTGGGTAACGTCTATTCATCGCTATTGGCGTGGCTTTCAGCCCGCGCGCGGGGCGGGCGGCTGTTATTGCGCATTGAGGATCTGGATCCGCGCACGCAAAGCGGCGACTGGACCGCGCTGCTGCTGGAGGATCTGCACTGGCTGGGGCTTGAATGGGACGGCGAACCCGTATACCAGCATGATCGCATCGACCTGTACCGCGATGCCCTTGCCCAGCTTGAGGGTCAGGGCTTGATCTACCCTTGCTTTTGCACGCGCGCTGAGCTGCATGCCGCAAGCGCGCCTCATGCGAGCGACGGTACCCCGGTTTATGCGGGCACCTGTCGTGGGCTTTCTGCCGATGCGGTCGCCCGCCGCGCTGCCGTGCGCCCACCGGCGATGCGTCTACGCGTGCCCGGTGCGGGGGAGCCGGGTGATGTGGTGACGTTTACCGATCGCACCTACGGCCCGCAGCACGAGAAGCTCGCGCGTGAGTGCGGCGACTTTTTGGTTCGGCGCAGCGACGGGGTCTTTGCCTACCAACTCGCTGTGGTGGTGGACGATGCGACCATGGGGGTCACCGAGGTGGTTCGGGGTCGTGACCTGCTCTCCTCGGCGGCGCGTCAAATCTACCTGCAAAGGCTTCTGGGCTACGAGGCTCCCGTGTACGCGCATGTGCCCTTGCTGGTCGCGCCCGAGGGGCGGCGCTTGTCCAAGCGCGACCGGGATCTGGACATGGAGGGGCTTCGCGAGCGCTTTGGCACGTCGGCGCGCCTGCTGGGCTGGCTCGCGAATCGTGCGGGGCTTACGCCCTGTGACGAGCCGCAAACCGCCGAGCAGCTGCTTGAGCGTTTTACCTGGGACGCCGTGCGCGCCCATCGCGACGATATCGTGGTGGATGCGGTGTGGGCTCGGCGACCCTACCGCTCGCCGTAGCGTGACGCGGGGTTGGCGATAACGCTGGTACCATAGCCCCTAGTATTCGATAGGGGGCATCTGCATATGTGGTTCACGAAGGATTTGCTGCCAAGAAGGGGCGCTCGCGGGCGTGCGTCAGGCCGTGTGCTCGCGGGCGTCGTCATCGTCGCATCGTTTGCCGTCACGGCGGCGCTGCCTCTCCCTGCGATCGCCGCCGACACGGTGTCCTCGGCGGCCGATGCCGCGAGCGCGTCAGGCGCGACGCAGGCAGCGGCACCTGACGTCATCGCGCCGAGTGCCGTGGTGATCGACCAGGTCACGGGCACCGTTTTATATGAGAAGGACGCTGATTCCGCTCGCTCCTTTGGTCGCACCGCGCGCATAATGACGGCTCTTTTGGCAATCGAGCATGGCGGGCTGGACGACAAGGTCACGATTGAACAGTCCGATCTGGACGCCGCGGGCGGCAACGCCGCGGCCGAGCTTGCCGCCGGCGATCAGATGACCGCAAGCTCGCTGCTCGTCTGCCTGCTCACCGCGAACGACGACGTCGCCGCCTATGCCCTGGCCCGCCATGTCTCAGGTGATGTGGAATCTTTCGTCACCGCCATGAACGCTCGCGCAAAGAAGCTCGGCTGCAAGGACACCGTGTTTGCGAACCCCACCGGCTCCGATGCGGACGGGGCTCATACCACGGCGCGCGACCTGGCGATCGTTCTTGTCGAGGCCCTTGCCCACGATGAGTTCAAGGCCGCGAGCGCCTCGGTGGAAACGAGCGTGACGGACGCTGAAGGCGCTCGGGCGCACACCCTCGCCAGCGCGAATATCCTGCTCGACCAGAATTCCTCGGCATATGCGAAAGGTGAGGTAGAGGGCGGTGTGACAGGGCTTTCGAGCACGGGTGGCCGCACTGTGGCCGTCGGCGCCGCACGCGATGGGCTGAGCGTGGCCATGGTCATGCTGGGTGCGGCAGATATTCAGGACGCCGCCGCCGTGAAGGTGATCTTTACCGACGCCAGGAACATGTTGGACTGGGCGCTGTCCAACTGGCAGATGACGAGCGTCGCGACCAAGGGCAATCAGCTCACCACGGCGCCGATCAGGCTGTCGCTCGACGGGGATTCGGTGGGGCTCGTGGCGCGGGGCAACCTTTGCGCCTGCGTGCCGGCAGGTACGGATCTCAAGAGCCTTACGTATACGCTGAGCTGGGACGATACGCTTGCGGCGCCCATCAAGAGAGGCGACGCGCTGGGTGACGTGGTGGTCAAGTTGGGTGATGAGGTTCTGGGCAGCGTGAAGGTCGTGGCGGCGAGCTCCATGGGGCGGTCTTGGCAGCTCGAGCTGCTCGACTTCGCGCTCAATCCCCTGAACGACCTCATCGTGGTAATCGCGCTCGCGCTGATAGCGGTGCTGGCGGGCGGCATGTTTAAGGGAGATCGCCCGCGGCGGCGCGGCTACACCGGTGTGGGTACGCGTCGCGGACCGCTGGGACGTATGCGTCGCCGGTCGGGCTTTCTCGCCCGCGGCCGCAAAAACCGCTACCTTATGGGTGGACGTGGCAGCTCCATGGGCTACCTGCGCAGCTCGGGTGACCGGCCCTACGGCTTGCCCGGCCGCACGGGGCGCCGTGCCGCATCCCGTGCGGGCCATCGCCGCGCGCATCCCGCGTACCGCGCCCGCGGCAGACTGTCCGGGTTCTTTTGGGGTTCCGCCAAGGCCAGACGCCGCAAATAGCGCTCCGACTCCGAGAAACGGGTGCAATGAGCGTCGTAACTCGACTCCTCGGCAAGCGCTAAAGGGGGCTTGTAATTAAAACTATCGTTAATGCTAGATTTTATAAGCCTCCCCGAAAGTAGAGGCCCTTCAATGCCCAACAAAACCGCAGGTCGTATGCGAGCAAAAGGACGTGCTACTTTGCCTACCAAGCAAAATATCTAGCATTAACGGTAATTTTTAATTTGATCGCCCCGCGGGCCCCCGCGGGTCGGCCCCCGCGCCGCGACATCGCGGCGATCGCAGCCGCGAAAGGTTTCAACAGGGCTTACGCGAAGCCTCCCGCGGCCCCCGCGCGGCGCGAGGCGGCTATACTGGTCATATTGCACCCGACGCCATTGGAGGCAGCATGTCAGATACGCAAAAGACCCCGCTCGTGGGCATTATCATGGGTTCCAAGTCCGACCTTCCCGTGATGGAGGCGACCACGGCCCAGCTCGAGGAGCTCGGTGTTCCCTATGAGTTGGTGATCGCCAGCGCCCACCGAACACCCGACAAGGTGCACGAGTGGGCCGCCTCGGCTGCCGATCGCGGCATGAAGGTGATTATCGCCGCCGCCGGTAAGGCTGCGCACCTGGGCGGTGTCGTGGCGGCCTTCACTCCGCTGCCGGTGGTGGGCGTCCCCATGAAGACCAGCGACCTGGGCGGCATGGATTCCCTGCTGTCCATGGTGCAGATGCCCAGCGGCGTGCCCGTGGCCTGCGTGGCCATCAACGGCGCGAAGAACGCCGCCATCTACGCCACGCAGATTCTTGGTGCGACCATGCCCGAGTACCGCGAGGCGATCACCAAGTTCAAGAGGCAGATAGCTGAGGTCTAGCCGCCGCGTCGCGCCTCTTGCGCTTCCGGGCCCGCCGCGCAGACGACGGGCCCGCGTTGTATCGCGCCCCAACCTGAGAGGATGGATCCATGGCCCAGTTCGAGAACGATGATACCGACGCCTACCTGTTTAGCGGAGCTTTCGCGCCAGGCTCCAATCGGCAGGCAGACGACGTACGAGGCACCACCGTCAAAAACCCGGAGCAGCCGTTGGCGTCCGTTCCCCAGGACGGGGATTGGACCGCGGCGCTTGATGCCGAGGACCCCTCTTTTCCGGCGGTGGGAGAAGCCGCAGGCGCTGTTCACGCTGGTGAAGTTCGTGTCCGTGCTAATAAGAAGGCCGTGCCTGTGCACGATGAAGCGCCGGTCGCGGCGTCCGGAAGCATGGGTCCAAAAGCCCCGCGGCCTGGTGTCGGTGTCAGCGCGATGGCGTCTCGCGGGGCCGACCCCGGTGAGACCGCCATGTTCATAGCTATGGCATCCGGTCGCCCGGCATCTTCGCCTGCGCCCAAGTCCGCAGACCCCGGCGAGACGGCCATGTTCATGGCCATGGCCAGCGTTAAGCCTGCGACAGCCCCCTCGTCTGCCGCCACGAAGCCCGCGGGTCCTGCTGCGAAACCCATCGCCAGAAAGACCTCGGGTTCCGTTGCGGGCTCTGCCGCCGCGAAGCCCGTAGGCAATTTGGGCGAGACTGCGGCCTTCATGGCCATGGCGGGCGTGAAGCCCGGCCCGGCTCTCGCGATCCCGCCCGCGCCCACCGCGGCCCCCACTGCCAGGCCTACGATAGCCGCGCCGGTACCAGCCGCGCCCCCCGTGACACCCAGCGCACCCGAGGCTCCAAGTGTATCTGCGCCCGCCGGCATGGAGCCTGCTTCCACGGCGTACCGCAATGCCACGGCTCGTGGGCGTCGGGCGGTAAAAAGGCAGGCGAAAGCCCAGACCAAGGCAGCAAAACAGGCGGCTGCAAGCGGTGGTGCCCCGGTGGGTCCCGCTGCCGGCGCGACGGCTCCCACCGCTGCCGGCGGTCGGCCTCCGCGCAAGCCGGGTCGTATCCGCAACATCATCTCCACGGCGCTCATCGTGGCGGGCGTGCTGCTGCTCGCCGCCGCGGGCTTTTTGTTCGTGCGAACGCAGCTGGATTACAAGGAGGCCCAAGGTCTGTACAAGAGCCTTGTCAAGTACGCGCCGGTGAGCGACGCGGACGGCTCGGGCGTGCCTACGGTCGATTGGGATGGCCTCAAGGCGATTAACAGCGACGTGGTGGGCTGGATCTACGTACCGGGCACCAACATCAACTACCCGGTGGTGCAAGGCAAGGACAACTCCACCTACCTCAACAAGCTCTACGACGGCACCGCCAACGCCTCGGGCTCCATCTTTATGGATATGGAGGATGCGGCGCCCGGCGTAGTTGACCAACAGACCACGCTCTACGGCCACCATATGAACGACAGCTCGATGTTCAACGTGATTGACACCACCACCGATCAAGACGTCTTCGACACCATCGAGACCGTCTACTACCTCACGCCCGATGCGACCTACACCTTCAAACCGCTGCTTTCGGCCAAGGTCGAGGACACCTATAACAATGCGCGCGTTCCCAACTTTTTGGGCGACACCACGGTGTCGGGTTACCTGTCGGACCTGCTGAGCCAGGCGGGTGCCAAGGCGTCTGACGCGTCCGCACGCGTGGAGGAGCCCGGCAAGTTGCTCACCCTGGTGACCTGCGCAGACGGTATCGCACCCAGCACGAGCCGCGTGGTGATGGTGTGTACCCTGGTTGGCTAGGGAAATGTTCGGTCCGGAGCCTGTCTCGCCGGCGGGCGGCGCGGCCCCGCGAGGCCGTCCGCTTGCCCAACGGGACGCGTGTCCGGTATGCGCCCGTGCTTTGTCTCTACCGAGGTCCACGGCCGAACGCGGTGCCGGCGACCTGGGTGCCATGGGGCCATGCGGCCCTGCGAGAGGGGAGTTTTCATGAGTAAGAAGACCATGCCTTCGGTAGACGAGTGGCTGCGCGAGGCGAAGGCCGACGAGGGTTTTCGCGGCTGCGGCATGTACCTGGTGCATAACGGCACCGTGCGTGAGACGCCCAAGGCCGAGGTTCGCGGTGTTGAGACCGACGGCGTGCAGCCCGGCGACAAGGTGGGCGGTATGGTGTTTGGCTACGACGCCGCGCGCGTGGAGGCGGCGGTCGAGACGTGCCGCGCCATGCCCGGCATTGGGTACGTGCGCGTGTGGCTCAACGAGGGTGAGCTCGAGGTGGGCGACGACATCATGCTCGTGCTCATCGGCGGCGATATTCGCCCGCGCGTGATCGATGCGTTGCAGGCTTTGGTGGGCACCATCAAAAACGAGTGCGTGAGCGAGGTGGAGCGCCCGGCGTAAGCGGGGCGCATGCGCGAGGGCAGACGGCTCTCGGGAACCGTCGCCGCTTGGCGGGTAATACCGGCCATCTGCGGGATTGTACCCAACAGGTGCAAAACCGCGTGCTACGTTTGATACTCAAAGAACGCAGTTTTGGAGGTTCCCATGGCCAAGCGCATCCAGCTGACTATCCCCACACAGGTTACCGTGCGCGACCTGGACATGCGGCTCCTCGACATCCTTGAGAAAAAGACGGTGACACCGCGCAAGGGCGTGATGATGCCCAGTCGCGAGGCCGCCACCGCTCTGGGCGTAAGCGACGCTACGGCGCACCGCTCGCTGGTGAATTGCGTTGAGCAGGGCTACGTGTCCGTGCGGGTGAACCGACAAGAAACTGGGGCGCAGATGCCCAACAGCTACGTGTTCACCAAGCAGGGCAGGGTGCTGCTCACCGCTGCGCGTGAGATGGGCGTGTGCTAGCAGGGGCTTCTGGCAACAAACGTCGATGGCGCGCGCTGGCGGTGGACGCCGCAGCGGGCAATGGAGTCGGGTGCCCGCCGCGGGTGCCGGTGTCGGGCCCCAGCGGTTGGCACCCGCAACGAGGTCATACTCATCACCGGAATTTTCAACGAGGTCATACTTATCGACGTTTTGGGCCGGATCCGAGGCGTTTTTCGGTGATAGGTATGACTTCGTTGTGCGGGAGGGATGCCGCGAGCGTGACCTCGCCGCGGGAGGGGTGCCGCGAGCGTGACCTCGCCGCATGGCCGCACCGTGAACCATGGCTTCACCCCTCGGGAGCCCAGGTGTTTACGATGCCCGGGCGCCTTAAATCGTCGTCGTTACTCGCCGGCGAGGCCGTAGATGCTGGGCTCGCCGGCTTTGGAGCCATCCACGCGGCTGGAGTCGTTGGGGTGGATGGTCATGCTCTGGAACCTGTGCTCCATAAAGTCGTTATCAAAATACTTGGCGTAGAAATCCTCGGCGGCGGAGGTGGACTCCACACCGGAGAGGCGCTCGAACCAGCAGTCCAGCGCCTGCAATGTCATCACGCCGTTCACCACCATGAGCGTGGTGCACACGGCGGTGAAGCTGTAGCGCATCTTCCACGGGATGAGGTTGATGAGCTTGAGCAGCCTCGGCAGGCACAGGCGAATCCACACCAGGCCAAGGATGCCCCATAAGCACCCAAAGAACGTGCTCGTGCGACCCCCTGCGAGCGCCGCCACCGGGTCGGGGATCGCGCCAAAGAGCATGGAGCCCGTGTAATCCCAGGCCACGGCACCAAACGAGGTCTGCATAAACCAGCTCACCAAAAACTCGAACGCCCCGCCAATCACAGCGCTCACGCAAAAGATGATAAGGGGGTTCGCGCGGTAGAAACGGTTGAGCGCGATGGTCATGAGCAGCGCGCCAAAGCCGTAGATGGGTGAGAACGGCCCAAACAGCAGGCCCGCGCGGTCTTGGTACACGCCGGGCTCCACCACCACCATGTGCCAAATCACCTCGAGCACCAGGCCCAGCACGCAGCACACGGTGAAGACCCAGAACATGTTGAAGAAGTTGAGCTTGATGTAGCCCTCGCCGGTGATGTCGCGGCCGAGCATGCCCTCCTCGGCGGCGGCGCGGTCCTGCAAGTCGCCGAGGCGACGCTCCAGCTCGCGCTCCTGCTTGAGCGAGGGATCCACGGTCGCGTGCAGGGTGATGAGGATCGCCAGCTGGATACCGGGTCGGATGAGCTCGAAATCGATGCCGTCGAGCATGATGTCCACGATGATCTGGGCCACCGTGAGGATGATGAGCGACCAAGCCCACTTCCCGGCGTTGCGCCGGCGGTTTTTGAGCAATGATAGCCCCAGGTAGATAAGGCCGACCGAGCCTGCGGCAGCGATGACGGCGCCGATGGCACCCACGATGATGGTGAGTGTGGGGTTGGAGCCTACGATGGCCGCCTCGCCGCCGGTGACGACCGAGTAGAGCACCAGGCCAAAGAAGATCGCCAGCAGCGGCACCGAGACCACGCCGTACAGCAGGCACAGCAGTCCGTAGATCTTCACCGCCGGGGGCAGCTTTTTCTTCTGCAGCGGGGTGGGGGTATCGAAGTTGAGGTCGTTGCCCGGCAGGTCGTAGTCGGGATTGGTGTTCACGGGCGGCGTGCGGTGCTTGGCGTCGCGTGACATAGGGCTCCTTGAGTTCGGGGTTTTCTGCAGGTAATGATAGCAAGTCGCTGCTGAGCGGCAAAAACGAGAAAGGCCCCCCCGAGGGGATTTCTCATTGAAATTGCGCGTGTGAATATATCAATCGCGGGAGCTCGCGCGGTGCGTGCGATAATGAGCGGGTTATCCCATTTGAGAGACGACGAGAGGATGCCATGTCTCAGGAGACCATCCGTGCGGCGCACGCCGCCTGCGCGAAGGCGAACCCGGGCGAGGCCGTAAGCGATCTCGACCGTGATCAGCTGCACGAGGAATGCGGCGTATTTGGCGTGTGGGCGCCGGACCGCGACGTCGCGCGGCTCACCTACTTTGGCCTGCGCGCGCTGCAGCACCGTGGCCAGGAGTCCGCGGGCATCGCCGTGGGCGACGGCGGCACCGTGATGGTGCGCAAGGACCTGGGCCTTTTGGGGAGCGTGTTCTCCAGCGCGGACCTGGCGGCGCTCACCGGCCAGCTCGCCGTGGGCCACGTGCGCTACGGCACCGCCGGCGCCAAGAGCTGGGAGGCCGCGCAGCCGCACCTCTCCACCATCAACGACGTGATTGTGGCGCTGGCGCACAACGGTACCCTGGTGAACACCGATGAGCTGCGCCGCCAGCTCATCGAGCTGGGCGTGCCCTTCCTCTCCAACAGCGATTCCGAGGTGGCCGTGAAGCTCATCGGCTACTTCACCCAGCGAACGCATCACCTGCGCGAGGGTGTTCGCAAGACCATGGAGCTCGTGCGCGGCGGGTACGCCATGACGCTCATCAACGAGCAGGCGCTCTACGCCTTCCGCGACCCGCACGGGATCCGCCCGCTCGTGCTGGGCCGCCTGGTTGACCAGGGCATGGATCAGATCGATACGGCCGAGCTCTCGGCCATGCCCGCCGGCGCGGCAGACGCCGATGAGGTCTCGGGCGACGCTGCCGTGCACGCGAGCGGCTGGGTCGTGGCGAGTGAGACCTGCGCGCTGGACATTGTGGGCGCCGAGTACGTGCGCGACATCCGCCCGGGTGAGATCTTGCGCATCTCCACCGAGGGCCTGGTCTCCGAGCAGGGCGTGGAACCCGCGACCGAGAGCGCGAACTGCATCTTCGAGCAGGTCTACTTCGCCCGCCCCGACAGCATCATGAACGGCAAGTCGGTCTACGCCTGCCGCTACGACATGGGTCGCCAACTGGCGATCGAGAGCCCGGTGGAGGCCGACATGGTCATCGGCGTGCCCGACAGCGGCCTGCCGCCCGCGGAGGGCTTCGCACGTCAGAGCGGCATCCCGTTTGGCGAGGGACTCATCAAAAACCGCTATGTGGCCCGCACCTTCATCGAGCCCACGCAGGAGCTGCGCGCCATGGGCGTGCGTATGAAGCTCAACCCGCTGCGCGACAACATCGAGGGCAAGCGCCTGGTGGTGATCGACGACTCCATCGTGCGCGGCACCACCATGGTGCAGCTGGTTCGCATGCTGCGCCAAGCCGGCGCGCGCGAGATCCACGTGCGCATCAACTCGCCCGAGGTCATCTGGCCGTGCTTCTACGGCATCGACACCGACGTGCAAAGCCAGCTCATCAGCGCCAACAAGTCGGTGGACGAGATCTGCGAGTTGATCGGCGCCGACTCCCTGGCGTTCCTCTCGGTGCAGGGGCTGCTCAAGTGCGTGCCCCAGGCCGGCTACTGCACGGCGTGCTTCACCGGCGTCTACCCGGTCGAGATCCCCGAGAGCTTTGGCCGTGACAAGTTCATGGCCGGCTACAGCCCCGTTGCGCTCACCGACACGCCGGCGCTCTCCGACGACGTGGTGGAGGAGAAGGATCAGGACAAGAGCTGGGAGCGCGAGCACCTGCGCTCCTAAAGAGCTCCTTCGCAAAGCGTTTCCCGTATTCGAAAGGACATCCTCATGACCGATACCAAGCATGTGACATATGAAGACGCCGGCGTGGACACCGCTGAGGGCGGACGCGCCGTCGACGCCATCAAGGCCATGGTCGCCGCCACCAATCGCCCCGAGGTCATCGGCGGCATCGGCGGTTTCGGCGGCCTGTTCTCCGCCGCCGCTCTCAAAGACATGGAGGACCCCATCCTCATCAGCGGCACCGACGGTGTGGGTACCAAGCTGGTGCTCGCCCAGGTGCTCGACCAGCACGAGACCGTGGGCCAGGACCTGGTGGCCATGTGCGTGAACGACATCCTCGCGAGCGGCGCCGAGCCCCTGTTCTTCTTGGATTACGTGGCGATCGGCCATATCGAGGCCGAGCACATGGCCAAGATCGTGCGCGGCGTGGCCGACGGCTGCAAGCTGGCGGGTTGCGCGCTGGTGGGCGGCGAGATGGCCGAGCACCCCGGCGTGATGCGTCCCGATGATTACGATCTGGCCGGCTTCACCGTGGGCGTGGTGGACCGCCCCAAGATGCTCGACCCGGCGCACGTGCGCCCCGGTGACGTGATCTTGGGCATGCCCTCCGCAGGCATCCACTCCAACGGCTACTCCCTGGTGCGCAGCGTGCTGGGCATGGGTAACATCGTGCCGGGCACGCCCGAGGCCGCGGCCAAACGCGCCGAGCTCGAGGCCATGACCATGATCGATGGCGAGCCCTTCGCTCCCGCGCTCATTGCGCCCACCCGCATCTATGTGAAGCCGGTTTTGGACCTGCTGCGCGGCGGTGCGCGCGTACACGCGATCGCGCACATCACCGGCGGCGGTATCACCGAGAACCTCAACCGTGCGCTCGCCGCGGACGTGGACGCCGTGGTCGATCGCCGCATGCCGGCCGGCAAGACCGACGAGCCGGGCCTGCCCATCGAGTTCGCCTGGGAGATGCCCACGGTGATCGCCGAGATCTGCCACCGTGCGCAGCTCTCCGCCAATGAGGCGTGCCGCACCTTCAACATGGGCGTGGGCCTGTGCATCATCGTGGCCGCCGAGGACGAGGCCGATACCATGGTCGCGCTTGAGGCCCTGGGCGAGAAGCCGTTCCGCGTGGGTACCTGCGTGGAGGGCACGGGCAAGGTCCGTTACGCCGACGAAGCCTAGATTGCGTGAGGGGCGCGTGGTCGATAGCGGCCGTGCGCCCCTATTTGTATCTATAGAGGAGGATTCCCATGGAGAACGAGTACGAGCGCTTGGTTCGCGAGGCGGGTCTGCCGCCCGAGGCGCTGCCGAGCGATGCGTTTTTTTGCGACGGCGCCGAGCGCGAGGTCGACCGCGCGAAGGCGGCCGCGGCGGGGGTGCCCGCGACCGCTGCGGGGGAGGCTGCAGACCCCGCCTACCAAGCTGCCCTTGCCCGTGCACAGGCGATCGCCGACGCGAAGGCGGCGCACGAGGACATCAACGCCATCGAGGAGCGCCGCGCCGCCCTGCGCCACGCCGCCACGCCGGGCGCGCCCGTGCCGCCCGTGAAGATCGGCGTTCTGCTGTCGGGCTCGGGCACCAACCTGCAGGCGCTCATCGACGCCATCGCCGCCGGGTCCCTCAACGCGCAGATCGTGCTGGTGGTGTCCAGCCGTCCGAGCGCCCAGGGGCTCAAGCGTGCCGAGGCCGCCGGTATTCAGACCTTGTCGCTTTCCAAGGACATCTACGCCGATCCGATCACGGCCGACGAGGTCATCGCGACCGAGCTCTACCGCGCCGGCGCCGAGTTCGTGGTGATGGCCGGCTACATGCGCATGGTCCACGCCCCGCTGCTCGCGACCTTCCCCAATCGCGTGATCAACATTCACCCGGCGCTTCTGCCCAGCTTTCAGGGTGCGCACGGCATTGCCGATGCCTACGCGCGCGGCGTGAAGGTCACCGGCGTGACCGTGCACATCGCCAACGAGGTCTACGATCAGGGCCCCATCCTCGCTCAGAAGCCCGTGCGCATCGAGGAGAGCTGGTCGCTCGACGAGTTGGAGTGCACCATCCACCGGGTTGAGCACAAGCTCTACCCCCACGTGGTGCAGCTCCTTGCCGAAGGCCGTATCCACGTAAACGACGACCTCACCGTAGCCATCGAGCGCTAAGTTGCCCGCCCGTTCCGCCGAAGCCTGCGGTCCCCTGCCGCGTCCCGGGCTCGATACGTGCCCAATACCGGGACATTCGCGCCGTACGCCTAATGTTCGCGTGCGGCGCGCCGTTTATGTGGGACAATGGCAAGCTGGTAACTGCACCCTCAACAAGGGATGATGTATGGCAAAGAACCCGTTTCAGAAGAGCGCCAAGGTCAAGCGCGACCAGACCGCCGAGCAGGCGCAGGCCGCGGCCAAGGAGGTAAGGCCCAAGACCCGCGGTGAGCGCAAGCGCGCCGCCAAGGAGAAGCTCGGCAAGGGCGCTAAGTACGTGCTGGTTGCCATCGGCGTGCTGGCCATGCTGCTGTCCGTCACCGCCATGGCGTGCTCGGGCATCCTCAACCAAGCCTCCAACAAGAGCGACTACCAGCTCACCGGCGGCGTGGCCGCCACGGTCAACGGCATCAACATCAAGGAAGACACCATCACCAAGCAGGTGATGAGCGTGCGCACCAGCGGCGGGTACGACTCCGACAAGAAGTGGGCCCAGTACCTGGTGGACAACGACAAGACGCCCGAGTCGCTGCGCGAGGGCTATATCGACGGCTATGTGAGCCAGATCCTCATCCAGCAGGCCATCAAGGAGAACGACGTCACGGTCTCGCAGGAGGACGTGGACAAGAAGTGGAACGAGATGGCGGAGAGCTACGGCGGCGAGGACAAGCTCGTCTCCATGCTCACCCAGATCGGCTACACCGAGGACACCTACAAGTCCAACCTCGAAAGCAGCCTTGCGCAGGAGAAGCTCAAAGAGGAGGTATCCAAGGTTGACGACCCCACCGACGAGGAGCTGGTGAGCTACCTCAACGAGAACCTTTCCACCTACAACGACGCTCGCCGCTCCGAGAACCTGCTCGTGAAGGTCGATTCCGACGCGAGCGACGAGGACAAGGCCAAGGCGAAGGCCACCGTGCAGGAGGCCCTGGACAAGATCAACTCCGGCGAGCTCACCTTCGAGCAGGCCGTGGAGAAGTACTCCGAGGACACCGGCTCCAAGGACGACAAGGGCGATGTGGGCTGGGACAAGCTCACCACCTTTGTGGAGGAGTACCAAACCGCCCTCTCCGCCCTGGAGAAGGACCAGGTGAGCGGGATCGTGGAGACGAGCTACGGCTACCACCTCATCAAGTGCACCGACGTGTTCCACGTGGACGGCGAGGTCACGAGCGCAGACCAGGTGCCCAAGAAGATCCGCGAGTACGTGTCCAACATCATCACCACCCAAGCCCAAAGCGAGGCCTACACCACCTGGTACAACGACTACAAGGACGCCGCGGACATCAAGATCAACGACATGCCCTCCGACGTGCCCTACAACGTGAGCCTCAAGGGTGTTGAGAAGTCGGCGAGCGACAGCAGCTCCACCAGCGACAGCTCCGCGAGCGAGGGCGATTCCAGCAGCGATTCCTCGGCGGACTCTAAGTAACGCCCCCGCGCGGGTTACAATACCCACGATCGATGAGGGGCGGCCCGGGCGGTCGCCCCTTTTGTTTGCAGCGAAAGGAGAGCCCTATGAACAAGGCCGAGCTCCAGGCCCAGATGGTGGCCGCCATGAAGGCGAAGGACAAGGTGCGCCTGTCCATTGTGCGCCAGGTGATGGGCGAGGTGAAAAACGTCGAGGTGAACGAGCGCCGCGACGCCACCGAGGAGGACGTGAACTCCATGATCAAGCGTCTGATCAAGCAGACGGGCGAGACGCTGGAGATGTCCGAGAAGGCCGGCACGGACGCCGAGCGCACCGCGAACCTCGCCGAGCAGGTCAAGATCTTGGAGAGCATGCTGCCCGAGCAGCTCACCGGCGAGGCGCTGGCGGCGCTCATCGAGGAGGTCATCGCCAGCACGGGTGCCGCGTCCAAAAAGGACATGGGCCGCGTGATGGGAGTCCTCAACGCCAAGACCGGCGGCAACTTCGACAAGCCGCTCGCCGCGCGCGAGGTGGGGGCCCGTCTGGCCTAAAGGCGCTCAGCCGTGCCGCCCGCGCCGTGCGTTGCGGTCCGCTCACGTCGTGCAGCCGTGTCGCCAATGACGCGCGCTCCGGCCCGCTCGCGCTGTGCGCTCCGACCTGCTCATGCCGCGCACAACTGTGACCTTGCGGTTTCTAGCTGGTAAAACGCCCCTGGGGATGCGCCCCGGGGGCGTTTTTTCGTATACTTTGTGGTTCATATACCTGTGATATGCCTACATGTGCTCGCGGCGCGTCACGCGTCGGGCATCGTTTTGACAGGAGGATAGCGCCCATGGCCGACATGATCCAAATCAAGGGTCTCAACAAGTACTTCGGCGACCTGCATGTGCTCAAGAACATCGACCTCACCGTGAAGGAGGGCGAGAAGGTCGTTATCATCGGCCCGTCCGGCTCGGGTAAGTCCACGCTCATCCGCTGCGTCGACTACCTGGAGGAGCCCACCAGCGGCGAGGTGGTCATCGACGGCACGCCGCTCACCAAGAAGAACCACCTGGAGATGGCCCGCAAATACAGCTCCATGGTGTTTCAGCAGTTCAACCTGTATCCCAACATGACGGTGCTGGGCAACCTCACGCTCGCGCCCATCAAGCTGCAGAAGAAGAGCAAGGAGGAGGCCACCGCGACGGCCATGGCGGCGCTGGAGCGCGTGGGTCTCGCGCACAAGGCCGGCGACTACCCGCAAAACCTGTCCGGCGGCCAGCAGCAGCGCGTCGCCATCGCGCGGGCACTGTGCACCAAGCAGCCCATCATCCTGTTCGACGAGCCCACGAGCGCCCTCGACCCCGAGATGGTGCAGGAGGTTCTGGACGTGATGATCGAGCTCGCCGCCGAGAACATCACCATGATCTGCGTGACCCACGAGATGGGCTTCGCGCGTCAGGTTGCCGACCGCGTGATCTTTATGGACGACGGTCAGATCCTGGAGGAGGGCACCCCCGAGCATTTCTTTGAGAACCCGCAGAACCCGCGCTGCCGCGAGTTCCTCGCCAAGATCCTGCACTAAACCAGACGGAGGGACATGCCGCCCCGCTGCCTTTTGCCCCCCCCGGGGGGGGGTCCCGGGGCATGTTGAAGGCCAGCGGGGGCTCACCCCTGTCATCTATGAGAGGAGATGCATGACGAGAGATATGCCGAGAAGTTCGTCGAGAGATATGTCACGCCGCGCCTTTTTGGGCCTGGCGGGCGCTTCGGCCGCTGTGGCCGCCGGGTTGCTGGCGGGCTGCGGCGCGGGTGGCTCGGGCGCTGCCGCGGGCGCCGCGAGCGCTACCGGCTCCAAGGTGGCCGCGATCAAGGCGCGCGGCAAGCTCAACGCCGGCGTGAAGAAGGACGTGCCCGGTTACGGCTACTTCGACCCGGCGAGCGGCACCTACGAGGGCATGGAGGTCGACCTGTGCTACCAGGTGGCGGCCGCCGTGTTTGGCGTGAGCTACGACGAGGCGCGCGCCCAGGACCTGGTGGTCTTCACGGACGTGACGCCCAAGACCCGCGGCCCCCTCATCGACAACGACCAGCTCGACATCGTGGCGGCGACCTACACCATCACCGACGAGCGCAAGCTGTCCTGGGACTTCTCCACGCCCTACCGCACGGATTACGTGGGCCTTATGGTCAAGAAACGCGCCGGTTTTAAGAAGATCGCCGATCTGGACGGCAAGATCATCGGCGTGTCGCAGGGCGCGACCACCCAGGGCCTCATCGAGCAGATGCTCGCCGACGAGCACATCGACGCGACGCCCACCTTCTTGGCGTTCTCGGGCTACCCCATCATCAAAAGCTCGCTCGACGCGGGCAACATCGACTGCTTCGCCATGGACCGCTCCACGCTCTCGGGCTACATGAACGACACGGTCGAGCTCTTGGAGCCCGACGTGAAGTTTGGCGAGCAGAACTACGGCATCGCCACCAAGAAGGGCAGCGACTTTTCGACCCTGGTGGACCAGGTGGTGCGCGACTGCAACGCGGACGGCTGGCTTGCGGCCAAGATCAAGGAATGGGGGTTGGTGTAGATGCTCGAAGGACTACTCGATTCCATGCGCTGGCAGGTCACCCTCGATAATCTGGGCCCCTTCTGGGAGGGCTTTGGCACCACGCTCGGCGTGGTCGTCGCCGGCTTGGCGCTGTCGCTCGCGCTTGGCACGCTGCTCGGCGTGTTCTCAACCACCCGCTCCCGCGTGCTGCGCGCCATATCGCGCGTCTACGTGGAGTTCTACCAAAACACGCCGCTGCCCGTGCAGGTGATGTTTATGTACATGGCCGGCCCGCAGGCGCTCATGATGCTCACCGGTGCCGAGCAGCCCGTGCGCATCGCCCCTTTCGCGCTGGGATTTCTCGGCGTGGGCCTGTACCACGCGGCCTACATCTCCGAGGTAATCCGCACCGGTATCGAGGCTGTGCCGCACGGTCAGCTTGAGGCCGCGCAGAGCCAGGGCTTCTCGCGCGTGCAAGCCTATATCTACATCGTGCTGCCGCAGACCTTCAAGATCATCTTGCCGCCGCTGTGCAACCAGGCCCTCAACCTGGTGAAGAACACCTCGGTGCTCGCGCTGGTGGCGGGCGGCGACCTGATGTATCGCTCCGACAACTTTGTGTCGCTCTACGGGTACCTGCAGGGCTACATCATGTGCTGCCTCATGTACTTTATCATCTGCTTCCCGCTGGCCATGCTGGTGCAGTGGCTGGAGCGCCGCAGCAAGGCCCGCCCGCGCGCCAAGGCGATCCCCGGCGTGAGCGCGACAGCCGCCGCCGAGCCCGCCCCTACCGCCGCGAAGGAGGCCTAAGCGATGGAGATCTTCAACGCGACCAACCTGGTCTACATTTGGGGCGGCTTTGTCAAAACCATCGAGATCTCGGTTTTGGCCATCATCTGCTCCCTTATCTTGGGCACCGTGCTCGCGCTGGTCAAAAGCTACGGCGCCTGTCCCGCGCGCTGGCTGGTGAGCGCGTACATCGAGCTGTTTCGCTGCACGCCCAACCTGCTGTGGATCCTCTTTATCTACTTCACCGTGCAGGGCAGCGACATCTTGATCTCGGTGCTGGCGTTCACGCTGTTCACCAGCGCCGTGATGGCCGAGATCGTGCGCGGCGGCCTCAACGCCGTTCCCGCCGGTCAGTTTGAGGCGGCGCGCAGCCAGGGCTTTGGCTTTTTCGCCACTATGGGCTACATCATCTTGCCGCAGACCTTCAAGACCATCATCCCGGCGCTGTTCAGCCAGTGCACCACGGTGATCAAGGACAGCTCGTACCTCTCCGGCATCAACGTTGCCGAGTTTATGTACACCACCAACGTGGTGATGGCGCACGCCGTGGATCTGTCGCAGGTGTTCATGCTCTACGGTTTGGTCTTCGCCATGTACTTTGCGCTCAACTTTGGCATCTCGTTGCTGGTGCGCGCCTATCAGCGCCGCGTGGTCGCCGCGTAGGCGCATCCTGGGGCGGATGGCGCTTGGTCGCCCGCCCTGCTTCGCATCGTCGTCTTGGGTGGGTGTGCCATCCAATAGGAAAGGGGCCCGCGATGGGTTTCATTAAGCATAGGATCGAGAAGCGCGTGGCGGGACTTGCCGCGCAGCGCCTGGCCGGCCAGCCCGTGGTGATCACCATCGCGCGCGATTTTGGCGCCGAGGGGCACGAGATCGGCAAGATGCTCGCCGTCGAGCTGGGGATCCCCCTGTACGATAACGAGATCCTGGTGCGCAGTGCCATGCGCGCCGGCGAGGCGCTGGATAAGGCGGCCGACTACGACGAGCATCTCGCCGCCGAGACGGGCGCGTTTTTGCCCGACCGCGTGGATGCCCGCACCATCAGCGACAAGCTGTTTCGCGCAACCAGCCAGGTGATTTTGGACCTGGGTGCCACCAAGAGCTGCATCATCGAGGGCCGTCTGTCCGACTACCTGCTGCGGCACAACCCCAATCACATCGCGGTGTTGGTGACCGCGCCGTTCGACGACCGCGTCGAGATCGTGCGCGCCAAGCGCGGCCTGTCCCGTCACGAGGGCGCCAAGCTGGTGCGCGAGATGCAAAAGGACCGCGAGCAGTTCTACAAGCGCTACAGCGCGGGCCGCAGGAAGATGGACACCGGTAAGGATCTGGTGGTGAACCGCGCCAAGCTGGGGCGCCAGGGCTGCGTTGACGTGATCGCGGCAGCCTACCGCGCCAAGCTGGCCGAGGCGGTTGCCGACGGGAGTACGGAAGCCATAAAGACTGCGGTCGATTAGCTGATTCAAACATACATATTCTCTATTGCGAAGCCATGCCCAGTATCGCCTTGGACCTCGAATCGAGCTCAGGCCGATGCTGGGTACGGCTTCATGCGTAAGGGGGTCGGAACGGAGATGGCGTTCATCAGATCCCATTCGCCCGCAAGCGAATCGTTGCGCAACATCGCATCATGTATCGTTGACTTGAGGTAACGTAAAATTTCTTGCGCGCTTTGACAGCAGCATAGCGTCCAGATAGGAGTGAGGGCACGGCCCGCCGCCGGTATGATTCGAGTTGCTGAGTCAGGAAGCATATTGGAGGTAGACCACGCCCGAGCCAATCGCAACACTCAACGAAGACGCCCTGAGGGCCGACCTTCGCGAGCATGTCAGGAAGACCGTCGAGGACACGTTGAACGGCCCACTCGAGGAGGAGGCGGATGACCTCGTGGGGGCCGGCCGCTACGAGCGCACGGCCGGCCGAGAGGTCTACCGCGCCGGCCGCTACGGCCGGAGCCTCACGACCACCGGCGGAAACGTCACGCTGCGCGTGCCCAGGCTCAAGGGAATGCGCTTCGCGACCGCCATAACAGAGCGCTACCGCAGGCGGGAGGCCATCGCCGGCATGCCCATGTATCGCGATATGGAGAGCATGGAGCCGGGTGACCTGGTGATTATAGAGGCACCATGGGATACTTTGACCTATCGCATGGTGGAGCATAGGGCGATCTCGTATAACGATCTCGACGCCGTGCGCCCGGTTGCGGATCGCGCTTTGGTGACATTGCTCACCTGTCATCCATACGGTTACAACTACCGGCGTTACCTGGTGATCTGTGAACGAGTCGATGCGTCTGTGAGCGCGTCTGCTGCAGAGGACGAATCGAACGTCGATGAATCTGGCTTTTCGGAAACTGCCTCCGCCGTGGATGATTCACTGCTTGCGGCGTTGTTGCGCGGCCCATGTTTTTGGCGCTGGAGCCGTGTGATTCCTGGCAGCTGGTGCTGGATCGTTGGTTGCGCGTCGCGGGTTTCGCGCTGATGGTCGCCATTCCCATAGGGGGATTAGCGAGCGTCCTGCGGGGTAGAAGAAAAAGACGCTGACTGGGTGCGCGTGAGTTGGCAGAACCGCGTATACGCTCCCGCTTGAATTGCTTGCAAATGGCAGCATCGCGGGACTTTGAATGCGAAGATGCCCGCTGCGAGAATACGTGCGGAAAGCGAAAAGGTGCCGCCCGCAAAAAAGGGCCCCGGTGCGATGCCGAGGCCCTTGCGTGTTGAGCTCTGCGCGCCAAAGCGCTGGGGAGCTTACTTCTCCACAGCGCGCATGATCGCCTTGTAGATCTCGGTCAGCGGGATGATGAGGAGCGCGATGCCCAGGGCGGTGAGCATGCCCTCGAGCTCGAGCTGATGCACACCGAAGAACATCATAGCCAGCGCGTCGACCTCGACCACGATGAGGGTGAGCACCAGGGCGATGACCGCGGCACCCCACAGCCACTTGTTCTGCTTCTTCATCTGGAACAGCGACAGACGGCGGCTGCGCATGTTGAAGCAGTGGAAGATCTCGACCATGTTGAGCGTGATGAAGGCCATCATGATGCCCTTCTCGTCGGCATCGGAGACAATGCCGCGGGCGAGCTCGGGCAGGTCGATCTCGCCGGTGAACATGTGCACGCCGGCGAAGAAGCTCGCGAGCACCAGCACGGTGATGATGATGCCCTGGATCACGCAGTCGAGGCCCATGTGGCCGGCGAACACACCGTCCTTGGAGTTGCGGGGCTTACGCTGCATCACGTTGCCCTCGGCCTCCTCAAGACCGAGTGCGAGCGCAGGGAAGCAGTCGGTGACGAGGTTCACCCACAGCAGTTGCACCGGTTGGAAGAGCGTGAAGCCGATGAGCGAGGCGATGAACACCGAGAACACCTCGGCGAGGTTGGCCGAGAGCAGGAACTGGATCACCTTGCGGATGTTGTCGTAGATGCGGCGACCCTCCTCGCAAGCACCGATGATGGTGGCGAAATTGTCGTCGGCGAGCACCATGTCGGCCACGCCCTTGGTGACGTCGGTGCCGGTGATGCCCATGCCCACGCCAATGTCGGCGCGCTTGATGGAGGGAGCGTCGTTCACGCCGTCGCCGGTCATGGCGACGATCTTGTCCTTGTCCTTCCAGGCCTCCACGATGCGGGTCTTGTGCTCGGGCTGGACGCGAGCGTACACGCCGTAGTTCTCTATGACGGCATCGAGCTCCTCGTCGGTCATCTTGTCGATCTCGGCGCCGGTGATGGCCTGCTCGCGGCCCTCGATGATGCCGAGGTTCTTGGCGATGGCCACGGCGGTGTCGATGTGGTCGCCGGTGATCATCACGGTGCGGATACCCGCGTCGTGGGCCTCCTTGATGGCCGGGCCCACCTCGGGGCGCTCGGGGTCGATCATGCCAGACAAGCCGCAGAACACCAGGTCGTGCTCAAGCGCCTCGGGCGAGAAGTCGGCGGGCGCGGCGTCGTAGGTCTTGCTGGCGAGCGCGAGCACGCGCAGGGCCTCGTCGGCCATGGCCTTGTTGGCGGCCATGATGCGCTCGCGGTGCTCGGAGGTCATGGGAACGACCTGGTCGTTCTCCCAAATGTGGGTGCACTGGCCCAGCACCACGTCGGGGCCGCCCTTGGTGTACTGCTCGAACTTGCCGTCGAGGGTCTCCACAACCACGGACATCATCTTGCGGCCGGAGTCGAAGGGGGCCTCGCCCACGCGCGGGTGCTCGGAGGAAAGGCCGGTGAGACCGGCCTTGGCGGCGTCGGCCACCAGGGCGCACTCGGTGGGCTCGCCCACGGCCTCGCCCTTCTCGGCATCCCACACGGCGTCGGAGGCGAGGGCCATGCCGGCGAGGTGCTTGGTCTTGTCGCAGGCGAGATCGTGCTTGACCACGGTCATCTTGTTTTGGGTGAGGGTGCCGGTCTTGTCTGAGCAGATGACCTGGGTGCAGCCCAGGGTCTCAACGGCGGACAGGTTGCGGATGATCGCCTGGCGCTTGGCCATCTTGGTCACGCCGAGCGACAGCACGATGGTGACCACGGCCACCAGGCCCTCGGGGATGGCGGCGACGGCAAGCGCCACGGCCACCATGAAGGTGTCGAGCAAAAAGCCCGGGTCGGAGCCGATGTTGCCCGCGCCGTGGCGCAGCACGTCCACGGCGAAGACCACCACGCAGATGCCCACCACGAGCTTGGTGAGCACGTTCGACAGCTCGGCGAGCTTGACCTGCAGCGGGGTGAGCTCTTGCTCGGCCTCGGCCAGGGCGCCGGCGATCTTGCCCATCTCGGTCTCCATGCCGGTGCCGCACACCACGGCGCGACCGCGGCCGTAGACTACGGTGGAGCCCATGTAGCACATGTTCTTGCGGTCGCCCAGCGGCACGTCGTCGGTGCCGGCGGCAAGCTCGATCGCGTTGGCGTGCTTCTCCACGGGGACGGACTCGCCGGTAAGCGCGGCCTCCTCGATCTTCATGGACGCGCTCTCGAGGATACGGCAGTCGGCGGGTACCGAGTCGCCGGCCTCGAGCAAGATCACGTCACCGGGAACCAGCTCGGAGCTGTGGAGCATGACCATCTTGCCGTCGCGGATGACCTTGGACTGCGCGGCGCTCATCTCCTGCAGGGCGGCGAGCGCCTCCTCGCTTTTGGCCTCCTGGATCACGCCCAGGGCGGAGTTGATCACCACGACGGTCATGATGATCACCACGTCCGCCCAGTCGGGCTCGCCTTGCATCATGCCGGTCGCGGCCGAGATGACCGCGGCCACGATGAGCATGATCACCATGGGGTCTTCCATCTGCTGGAAGAAGCGGATCCACATGGGGGTCTTCTCTTCTTCCTTGAGCTTGTTGGGACCGTAGGTCGCCATGCGCGACGTCGCCTCGGAGGTGGTGAGGCCATCCTCCTCGGTCACGCCAAGCTCCTCGAGCACCTGGGCGCTCGACGCTAGGTATTGCTTCAACGTTTGTCTCCTCCTGAGATCGGGTGCTCGGTAGATTGATGCCCGATCATAATTCCCCGCGCGGATATAAAAGCGGGGCAAGGGCTCACCAAGGCTGCCGTACCAAGCGTGAACAATAACCTATATATGGTAGCGCACCGATGGCGCGGCTTTACGCGGCAGTTTTGCGACGAGCTGCGGGCTGGCGGCAAACGGCCGGTTGCGGGCGGTAGGGGGTCGCTCATACACCTAGGAGACATATGCAATGTCTATCGTTTCTGCGAACGGTTGATTTTGGTCCATGTGCGGCTACCAGCGCGGCGCTTATAATGTGCGCGTTGTAACACGTGCATTAGAGGTAACGAAGACGTCATATGGAGGTCTGCATGTACAAGCGCACGAAGATCGTCTGCACGATGGGTCCCGCCTGCGACAGCGACGAGAAGCTCCGCGAGATGATCAAGGCGGGCATGAACGTCGCCCGCTTCAACTTCTCCCATGGTTCTTATGACGAGCATCAGGGCCGCATCGAGCGCGTCCGCCGCATCGCCAAGGAGCTCGGCCAGCCCGTCGGCATCCTGCTGGACACCAAGGGCCCCGAGGTCCGTACCGGTCTTCTGAAGGATCACGAGAAGGTCGAGGTCCACACCGGCGACAAGATCGTGGTCACCGCCCAGCCCACCACCGAGGACTTCCTGGGTACCGCCGAGCACATCTCGCTTGACTACCTGCAGCTCCCCTCCGAGGCTGAGGCCGGCTCCATCATCCTGATCGACGACGGTCTGGTCGGCCTTGAGGTCGAGTACGTTGAGGGCAACGACCTGCACTGCGTCGTGAAGAACGACGGCCTTATCGGCGAGCGCAAGGGCGTGAACATGCCCAACATCAACATCTCGCTGCCCGCCATCACCGAGCGCGACCGTCAGGACATCCTGTTCGGCCTCACCCAGAACATCGACTACATCGCCGCCTCCTTCATCCGTGACGGCAAGGCCGTCGAGGAGATCCGCACCCTGTGCCGCGAGAACGGCGGCGAGCACGTCACCATCTTCCCCAAGATCGAGTGCAAGCTGGGCGTGGACAACTTCGACGACATCCTTGAGCACTCCGACGGCATCATGGTCGCCCGCGGTGACCTGGGCATCGAGATCGCCCCTGAGTTGGTGCCCTTCATCCAGAAGGAGATCATCCGCAAGTGCAACGCCGCCTACAAGCCGGTGATCACCGCCACCCAGATGCTCGACTCCATGCAGCACAACCCGCGCCCCACGCGCGCCGAGGTCGCTGACGTGGCCAACGCCATCTACGACGGCACCGACGCCGTGATGCTGTCCGGCGAGTCCGCTGCCGGCATGTACCCGGTCGAGGCCGTGAAGATGCAGGCTCACATCGCCCATGAGACCGAGAAGCACCTGCCCGCGCATGCTCCGCTGGAGATCCCGGCCGGCGCTCACGGCACCCGCGTGGTCAACAACGTGGTGGGCCTCTCCGCGGTGAACATGGCTACCACCGTTGGCGCCAAGTGCATCACCGTCCCCACCACCACCGGCCGCACCGCTCGTCTGATCTCGCACTTCCGTCCGAGCATGCCCATCTGTGCGTTCTCTCGTCATGAGTGGGCCGTCCAGCAGATGATCATGTACTGGGGCGTGAACCCGCACCTGGCCGCCATCACCCAGGGCACCGTCAACGGCACCATCGTGAAGGCCATCGATACCGCCAAGGAGCTGGGTTACCTGGAGAAGGGCGACCTCACCGTCGCGACCGCCGGCGATCCGCGTATGAGCGTGCAGCTCGAGGACAAGGTGTCCTCCACCAACGTGGCGTTTGTCGCCCAGGTGCGCTAGTACGTATCCCATAGGGTAACTGGGGAACCCCCGCATACCATCCCGTGCTCAAGCAGCTGCTATGCAGAACTGCGCGCGGGACGGTATGTGGGGGTTCCTTTGTAACGTTTGGGCGCGGCTACCGTGCCCGGGCGACTCACTTGGGAAATTAAGGGGGATCCGGGTTCTGGCGGCTATCCGTCCCTGGTTATTGGGGTTCAAACGTTGACTGTGCGGGACGGTATGTGCGCCGCCCCGAAGGTTGCGAATTGTACAAGCGCTGACGGCAGAAGTGGAGCGCTTTGTACGGTGCTTGCCTAAAAGAGGCGAATTGTACAGTCGGGTCGTCTTATATGATGAGAAATGTACAGTGCGGCGATTTTGGAGGAGCAGGCCGCTGAGATTTCCGCAGGTACAACGCTTGGATTGGAATTCTCGTCTGATTGAGAGTGTGCAATTCGCGGCTGTTTTGCGGTCGGTGTGCAAATCGTAGCGATAGCGTCAGATCTCAGTGTGCAATTTCTGCTGTTTGGGGCGAGGTGACGTGTTGTTGAGGTCCTCAGGCGTGCAGCTTGAGCTTGTGCGGGGCTTGAAGGCGCGCAGCTGGCTGGATATGGTGATCTTGCCCGCGGTTGCCACTCAGCGCTCGAGTCAGTCCCGGTACGAAAAGGGCCCCGTGGGGCCCTTGTTGTTAGCTGAGTTCCTGGTTGCGTTTGGCGGCGGCTTGCATGGCTTGGACAATCGCGGTCCTCAGCCCCGCCTCTTCCAGCTTGTTCACCGCGGCGATGGTGGTGCCTGCCGGCGAGCAGACCTGGTCTTTGAAGGCCCCGGGGTGCATGCCGGTCTCTTGCAGGTATTTGGCGGTTCCTAGCAGGGCCTGCTCGGCGAAGGTATAGGCTTGGGCTCGGGGCATCCCTAAGGTGACGGCGCCGTCTGCCAGGGCCTCCACGATGAGCGCCACGTATGCCGGCGAGCTGCCCGAGGTGGCGACCACGGCGTCCATGAGGTGCTCGTCGATCACCTCGGCGCGGCCAAAGCTGCTGAAGAGGGCGAGGACGTAGCCCAGCTCCTCGTCCGTCACGTTGGCGCCGCGTACCACGCCGGTCATACCTTCGCCCACCATCGCGGGCAGGTTGGGCATGGCGCGCACGAGCTTGGCGTCCGTGCCAAAGATGCCCTCAAGCTGGGTCATCGAGATGCCCGCGGCGATTGAGACCGCCAGGGTGCCGGGCTCCACATGAGGGGCCAGGGCGCTTGCGATCGCGGGCAGGACCTGGGGCTTCACGGCGAGGATCACGCAGCGGGCGCCCGTTACGGCCCCGATGTTGTCGCAGGTGCCCTCGCAGCCCAGATCCGTGGCAAGGCGGGCTTGCGAGGCTTTGGTCTTGGATGAGACGATCATGTTCGCGGGGTCCACCAGCTGCGCCGCGGCGATGCCGCGCATGATGGCGCCGCCCATGTTTCCGCAGCCTATGAGAGCGATATCGTGTGCCATGAGGCTCCTTTCGCGTGGATGTGCTTGCTGCAGCAAGCGTAGCACGCGAGCTGGGGGGAGGGGAGGGCGTTGGGATATACTTTGAGCGTTTGAGATGCGAGGGAGGCCGGGTTGGGCAAGCAGGGGAAAAAGCGCGCGGGCCAGCGGTCGCGCAAGGGTATCGCCGCCGGGGCTTTGACGGCGCTGGAGCTGCTGCCCGAGCTTTCCGTCCTGCATGACGTTCCCACCTGGTTCGATCTTACGTTTGATAAGGACCAGCGCCGCTGCTACGGGGCCTTTGTGGCGGAGCTCAACGCGGCGGGCGAGGATGGGCGCGCCGGCGCGATGCGGCCCGGTTTTGTGGTTCGCCTGGACCGGGGCTTTCCGCTGGTGGCGACCGATGGGCTCACGTTGCGCGCCGAGCATGCGGTGGCTTTTGCCAAGAAGGGCCGCCAAGACGGCTCCGAGCTGCTTCCCGCGGTGGGCGATGCCGTCGCCGTGCGTTGCGACGCGGGGCACGACATGGGCGTGATCGAGCGCGTGCTGCCCCGGCGCTCGTCCTTTGAGCGTTGGCGCGGCAAGAACCGCGGCGAGCGTCAGGTACTCGCGGCGAACGTGGACGTGATCTTTGTGGTGCAGCCCCTGGGTGCCGGGCGAGACGAGCTGCGGGTCATCTGCGACCGCGCGGCGCGCTCGATGGTACTCGCGCACGACTGCGGCGCGGTGCCCGTGGTGGTGCTTACCAAGGCCGACCGCTGCGATGGGGCCGAGGTGGACCGCGTGGTGGCGGGTCTTGCCGACGCGCTGGGCGAGGGCCTGCGCGTGATCGTGACCTCTGCTGCCGAGGGGCGCGGCCTGGACGAGGTACGCGCCTGCATACCTGCCGGGCGCTGCGGGATGATTCTGGGCGAGTCGGGTGTCGGCAAGTCCACGCTGCTCAACGCGCTGCTGGGGCACGAGGCGTTAGCGACCGGCGGCGTGCGAAAACGCGACGATGCCGGCAGACATACAACGGTGGCGCGCGTGATGGTGAAGCTCCCCGATCCCTGCGGCGTGATCGCTGATGCCCCTGGCCTGCGGAGTCTTCCTTTGGTGGGGCATGAACGGGGCCTTGCGAGGACCTTCCCCGACGTGGTTGAGGCTTCGCGCGAATGCCGCTTCACCGATTGCACCCACACGCACGAGCCGGGCTGCGGCGTTGTGAAAGCGCAGGTAGAGTGCCGTATAAGCGAGAATCGCGTAAACGTGTTCCGAGCGCTTGCAAACGAGATGAGGGTCAGCGCGCAGAGCCTGGACCCCGATGTGCATCTAAACTAGGGCAATTTATCTACCTGCGGAAACGCTAAAACGCGGATTTCTCGGCAGCCAATAGGGTGTCAAAATAACATGGCGGTCTAGGTGCGGATTCGAAGCCGTCTTGCTCGAATCTCACGGCCGTGTGAGACGGTCGGGGCACGTCTGTAAGACCGCGCGTCACTTTCTCAAATTGATCTACCTGCGGGTTTTCCGCGCTCCCACAATGGGTTATGCACATCGGACCAAAGGGGGACGCGATGAGGAGATCGAGAAGGATAGCCATAAGCATCGCCGTGGGCCTTGCCGCGGCCGTGATCTCGGTCGCGTACGCCGGGAGCGTGAAAGCGAAGACGCAAGATGCGCTCGAACACGCGACGGAGCGTTACGGAGGCGAGATGGTCGAGGTGTGCGTGGCGGCGCGTGACATAGACCCCGGTGAGGTGCTCGATGAGGCGAATGTGCTTGTGGAGAGCTGGGTGAGCGGGTTGTTGCCGCGCGAAGCCGCGACGTCGGTGCGCGAGGTGGCCGGCAAGACGGTGGCCTCGCGCATCCCCAAGGGCGCCGTGGTATGCGGCGCGTACCTGGAGGCCGCAAAGGACGGCGTGGAGGTGCCGCGCGGAATGGTCGCCGTCTCGGTTTCGAGCGATGAAAGCCATGCGGTCGGGGGATCGGTCTCGAACGGCGACAAGGTGGACGTCTACGTGTCTAAGGATGGAATCGCGGACCGGCTGTGCTCGGGCCGTGTGCTTGCGACGAGCTCGCAGGCCGACGGGGCGGGGCAGCTCGAGTGGGTGACGCTCGCCGTGGGGCCCGGTGCGGTGAGCGAGCTTTTGGCGGCGACGTCGCGTGGTCAGGTGACGCTGGTGATCCCCGGTGAGACGTCGAAGGCCGCCGGGGCAGACGAGAAGGAGCGATGATGGCTGACTTGTGGCTGGTGGCGTGCTCGGTCGATGACTACGGCGCGGTGTTGCGGGAGCTCCATGCGCGGGATCCGCGGGCGCTGGTGCTGCGGTTCTCGACCGTGGAGGCCCTGGAGCGCCTGGAGCATGAGGTCGTCGGCGCGCAGGCGGGTGCGGCGTTGTGCTCGCGCGGTTGCGCGGTGGAAGCCCTGGAGCGAGCGGTCGCGTCGCTCGCGGCGCGCGTGGGGCGGGTCGTGGTGCTTACGGACGCGCTCGATGCCGGGTACATCGCGCGCCTGTTCCAAGCCGGCGCCGCCGAGGTGATCGCCCTGGGGGAGGAAGATGCCGGCGCCCAGCCGCGACGAGAGACGGGGCGCGCGGAGGTAGGAGCCCGCGGCGACGGGTTTTCCTCCCCGGGCGATGCGGTGAGATGCGTGTGTGCGATGAGCCCCGCGGATACCGGTGAGATGCCGCCGTGGGAGATACCGTCCGGGGGGCCGTGCTCCTCGAGCGGGCCGCTCTCGACGGGGCGTGATGCCGAGGCGGCACTGGCATCGTTGGGGAGCGCCGGACAGGCGGCCCCTGCGGAGGTCGTTGCGGGCGCGAGGGCGGCGGTTTCCGTTGCCGGCGGGAGGACCGCTCCGGTGATCGTCGCGGTATCGGGCCGCGGAGGCATCGGCAAGTCGACGCTTGTCGCCGCCATGGCCTGCGCGGCAGCCCGTATGGGCCTGCGCGCCGCGATGATCGACCTCGACCTTATGTTTGGCGATCTGTACGAGCTGTTTGGCGTGGATAGCGCACCCGACCTGGGGAGGTTGTCGCTCACGGCGGACGGCGCGCTCTTCGATGCCGATATAGAGACGACCGCGCTGCGCATAGGTCCCGGCCTCACGCTGTGGGGGCCGCTCGCCGAGCCGGAGCGCGCCGAGCTCATGGGGCCGGTGTGCGAGCAGCTCATAGGGGTGCTGCGCGTCGTTGCGGACGTGGTGCTGGTGGACACCTCGACGTTTTGGGGCGACGCGGTCGGCGCAGCCGTTGCCGCGTGCAACCGCTGCCTGGTGGTGGGCAGCGCTTTGGCGCCGCACGCCGCGAGCGCCGCCCGCGTGCGCGATCTCGCCGAGCGGCTGGGCGTGCCCAAGACCAAGATGACGGGCGTGGTGATGCGCTGCGGCGCGGGTGCCGCCGAGGAGGGCGCCTTGCGCTTTGAGATGGGCGTGGGGCTGCGCTCGAAGGCCCGAGTCTCGGATGCGGGCCGTGACGCGGGGTCGCTGCTCTCGTTTGGGAAGGTACGCGACCTCATGGAGGGGCAGGGTGCCTTCGCGGGGGACGTGCGCGACATGACGGGGCGCATGCTGCGCGAGCTGGGGTGCCCTGTGGCGTGGGATGCCGACGCGGAGGCCTCGCGCGAGCAGGCGAGGCCCCGGTTGCGCCTGCCCTGGAAGCAGGGGCGGGGTGATGCGTGATGTCGCTGCTGGAGCGTGCGAGGGCGGTAGGCGAGAGCGGTGTGGACCAGGGGTCCTCGGCATGCGGGGCGCCGCCCGAGGTGAAGCTCCGCGTGAAGCGCGAGATGATCGAGCGCGTGGGGTTGGAGGAGGTCGCCCGGATCGCGACTGCCCCTGATACCGCACGGGCGCGTGATGAGCTGAGGCCGGCGGTGGAGGCGGTGCTCAACGCCGGCGGCGACGACTCCCTGGGGGAGACGGTACGCGCGGCGGTGGTGGCCGAGGTGCTTGACGATGTGGTGGGCCTGGGTCCCCTGCAGCCTTTGCTGGAGGATGACTCGGTGACGGAGATAGCGGTGAACGGGCGGAAGGAGACGTTTTTCGAGCGGGCGGGAAAGCTGGTGAGTCTGGGCGAGGTCTTTGAGAGCGATGAGCAGATACGCATCATCATCGACCGCATCATCTCCCCTCTGGGCCGTCGCGTGGACGAACGGAGCCCCATGGTGAACGCGCGCCTGGCGAACGGGTACCGCGTGAACGCCGTGATCCCTCCCGTGGCGGTGGACGGGCCCTTGCTCACCATCCGGAAGTTCTCGGACCGGATCAGCTCGCTGGATCGGCTGGTGGAGCTGGGGTCTCTCCCGCGCTGGTACGCGGGCCTGCTATCGTGCGCGGTGAAGCTGCGTGAGGACCTCGCGGTGGCGGGCGGCACCGGGTCGGGCAAGACCACACTGCTCAACGCGCTGTCCTGCGAGATCGACCATGCGGAGCGGATTGTGACCATAGAGGATTCCGCGGAGCTCAAGTTTCCCACGCACCCGGATGTGGCGCGCATGGAGGCGCGTGAGGCTTCCATTGAGGGCGAGGGCGCGGTGACCATCCGCGACTTGGTAACCAACGCGCTGCGCATGCGGCCCGACCGCATCATCGTGGGAGAGGTCCGCGGCGCGGAGTGCTGCGACATGCTGCAGGCCATGAACACAGGTCATGACGGGAGCCTCACCACGCTTCACGCCGGCAGCGCGGAGGAGGCGGTGGTGCGCCTTACGTTGCTGGCGCGCTACGGCGTGGATCTGCCGGCGGCGCTCATAGAGGAGCAGATCGCGATGGCCCTCGACGGGATCGTGATGTCGTGCCGCAGGCCCGACGGCAGGAGGTACGTGGCGGGATATACAGGGGTGTCGCGCGCCGAGGGCGGTGGCGTGGCGCTGGAGGAGTACGTGAGGTTCGATGCTGCCGGCCCTGCATGGGAGCTGGTGCGCGAGCCGCCCTTTGTGGGGCGAGGGCTTGCCGAGGGCGTGCTGGACCTGGAGGAGGTGGAGGCATGGAGGTGCTCGTGCCCATCGTGACGGGGTTGCTCGCGGGACTGTGCGCGCACGGGTTGCTGGGGACGGGTCATCGCGGGCGGCATGGCGGTGGAGGTAGCGTGCCCGTGGCGACGCGGGCCTTGCACGCGGCTGGTTTTTGGATCAGCCATGTGGACGTGCCGTCGCGGGGCGTGCTGTCCTTCGCGCTCGTTGGGGCGGGGCGTCGCGTGGAGCGGCTCGCGCCCGGCGCTTTGGCGGGGACGGATCGCAGGCGACTCGAGGCGGGGTGTCTGGGTCTCGCCTTATGTGCATCCAGCCTTGTGGGAGGCGTGCTTTTTTGGTCATGGTCGGGATGTGTCGTGGGCGCGGCGGTGCCCTGCGCGGCGATCGCGTGGCGCTGGCGATCCGTGCGTCGGGCGCAGGCGGACGACCTGGAGCGCGCTCTGCCTGACGCGTTTCGCTCGCTGGCGGTGGCGTTGGGATCGGGGTTATCGATGGGCCAGTCGATGGCGTTTATCGCCGCGCGCTCCGAAGGGCCGGTGCGCGCCGAGTTCTCGCGTGTGGCGCTCGCAATCGACTGCGGCATTCCCGTCGCAGAGGCCCTGGACGCGCTCGTCGCACGCGCGGACGCGCCGGGGCTTGAGACGGTGGCGCTCGCGCTCAAGGTCTCGCAGCGCACGGGGGCGCCCTTGCAGGGCCTGCTCACGCAGGCGGCTCAGATGGCGCAGGGAAGGCTCGAGCTCAAGCGCCACTTGGACGTGAAGACGGCGCAAGCACGCATGTCCGCACGGCTGGTCGCCCTTATGCCGGTGGCGATGGTGTGCGCCCTCTCTCTCATATCGAGTGACTTTAGGGCTGGCGCGGCTTCGGCAACGGGGACCGCGTGCATAGCCGCGGCGTTCGCGCTCAACGCGCTGGCGTGGTCGATCATACGAAAGATCATGGAGGTGAGGATATGAGCGGAGGGGTGTCCTCGGCACCTTGGTTCATCGCGGTGGGGCTTGCCTGGGCCGTGGCGGCAGATGCGTTGCTTGCCGTGCCTGGCAGCGATGCTCGCCGCTATGCGGGTGCGGTGCGCGGGCTTGCTCGCCGCGAGGCTCGGGCGCTCGTGTCCGTCGTGCGGGCGATATGCGCACGACGCTTTGGAGGCGCTCGCAGGGCCGAGGAGGTTGGCTTGGGCGACGTTGCCGAGATGGCGGATGTGATCGGCTTGGGCCTTGCGGCGGGGCTGTCGTTTGATGGCGCGCTCGCGTTGTATTGCGAGAACAGCACGGGCCCTCTGCCAAGAAGGATGGCGCGGGCGCAGCTCGCGTGGCGTGTGGGCGCAGGGTCGCGAGATGAGGAGCTGGCAGCTGCCGCTCGGGACATGGACGTGCCTGAGCTGGGGTCGCTCGCGGTCGCGGTGGGACAGGCGGTCGCGTTGGGCGCCCCGGTCGCCGGGGTCTTAGAGGCCCAGGCGCGCGAGATGCGCTCCGCCCATAGGGCGGCGGTGGAGCGGCGGATCGAGCGGGCGTCGGTGAAGCTGCTCGTGCCCACGGGCACACTCATCTTGCCAGCTCTTCTGCTGTCTATCGTGGGCCCCCTGCTGGCGGCGAGCGGAATGGTCTAGCGGGCGGACGTCTGCCTGCGGAAAGGAGTGAGGAGTATGAGGAGTTACAGGGTGGCGGCGATGATGGTCGGCCTCGCGCGCAGGGCGCGCGAGACGGTGTCCGAGGAGCGTGCGCAGGGAACCACCGAGTACGCGATCTTGGTGGGCGTGCTGGTGGTGATTGCCATTCTCGCCATCATCGCGTTTCGAGACAAGGTGAGCTCGCTGTGGGAGCAGATCTCGTCGGGCATCAACAAGCTATGAGCCTGACGAGGGCTCCGCGTGACCGTCTGCATCTCGCTGTCGTGGCACCACTCGCGCTGTGCGCCCTCACCGCGGCAGCCGCGCTGCTCGCGATGAGGGGATGCGGGGGCGCGGTGAGGGCCGAGGATGAGCGGTCCTGGCCAAGCGAGGGGGTCTTGAGCATCCTGGCGGGCGATGACGGGGCGGATGCGGAGCTCGTGTCCGTTGAGGATTTTCTGGACACGTTGGAGGTGTTGCGCGACGACGCGTCGCCGTGCGGCCTCGCGATGGTCGAGATCGAGGGCGATGCCGGGCTCGTCGACGTGGCCGCCGAGGTTCTTGGTAGGTACCGAGACATGGGCGGGGTCTCCCTTCGCGCGAGCGGCTACCTGGACCTTGCCGGAAACGCATGGGGCGCGGTCCTTGCGGGTGAGGGCGGCTGGGTCGACGCGGTGGCGGTGTTCGAGCGCAGCGACGGGGGCGGTGTCGCGCGCGTGGTACGTATGGACGCGGGATAGGAGGCGCTGGATGGGAGACTTGGTATGCGAACGTCGGGCGCAAGGAACGGTGGAGTACGCAATCGTGACGGCGGCGCTCATCGCACTGACGGTGGGTATCGCCGCGGTATGGCATGCCGGCCGGGACGGCGTGCTCGCCGAGCTGGTCGGAACGGCGGCGTCGCACAGCCTGGAGGGGTTGGGGCCGCTCGACGTCTCGCTGTTTTAGGTGCTATGGCGCGGGGACGGTCGGCACAGGCCTCGGTAGAGGCCGCGATGCTCCTGCCGGCCTTCCTCACGTTGGTCCTGCTCGCCTTGCAACCGGCGTGTCTGCTGTATACGCGCGCCGTGATGGAGTCCGCGGCCGTTCAGACGGCCCGGCTCCTCGCGACGGGCGGAGAGCTTGACGAGGAGGTGTGTCGTGCCTTCGCCCTGCGACGGTTGGGGGCGGTGCCCGATATGTCGATCTTTCATGAGGGCGGTCCGCTCTCGTGGGAGGTCGACTTGGGGGTACCGGCGGGTCCGTCCGGCGATGCGAGGGTTGTCATAGAGGGCGCGGTGCGACCTCTACCTGTCTTGGGCGCCTTCGCTGCGGCCGTTGGGGATGTGGACGCGAGCGGCGATATTCGCGTGCGGGTCGAGGTCTCGCGTCGTGCGGGGCCGACGTGGCTGGAGGGTGATTACGATGCCTGGGTATCGGCGTGGGGTTAGGCGGCGGACGGAGTTCGGCGTGGGGCTCTTCATCGAGGAGGGGGCCTACACCACCGTGACCGCCGCGGTGTCGATCCTCATGGTGCTCGCCTTGGTGTTCTCGGCGGCGAGCGCGGGGTGGGCCCTGTCTCGCGCGGGGGACACGCAGGTGGCGGCGGATGCGACAGCGCTCGCAGGTGCCAACGTGGTCGCGTCGTATCACACGGCGGCGACCGTGGTGGACGCGACGGTGCTGAGCATGGGGCTCACGGGGTTCGCGCTCGCCGGTGCGGGGCTTGCCGCGACGCTCATCCCCGGTGTGAACGCCGCGGCGGGGGAGATGGTCGATGCGGGCATCCGCATGGTAGAGAAGAGAAACGAGCTCGCCCGGTCGGCGTCGGAGGGGCTGCAAAAGCTGGAGGGGTCGCTACCTTATCTCTCAGCGGCAAACGGCATGCGCGCGTGTTCGGCGCAGTCGAGCGATCAGGTCGCGTTCACAGGCGTCGCCATCGCGGTGCCGCGCGAATCGGCGAGCGAGTTTCCCGCGCTGACGGGCGAGGGCATTGCCACCGAGGGGCTGGAGCAGGCAGCGGGCGAGCTGGACGATGTGGCAGACGAGCTCGCGCGGGCGTCCGAGGAGGCCGCGCATGCCAAGGAGGCGGCCTGGGTCGCCGATTGCGGGCGCGAGGGCATGAGTATGCAGGAACGGGCTGCCCGTCTCTCGGGTCTCTCGGCTGCCGAGAATCCCGATTACGAGTCGAGCCTGACCTGGGAGCCCCGGGTGGGCTTGGAGCGCGCCCGAGCGTACTATCGGTGGCGGCGCGACCACGACGAGTCCGCGGACGGGAGCGTGGAGGCCCGGGCGGACGCGGCCGCTCGCCATGCGTTCTACGCCTTTGCCGCACGGGAGCTCGAGGCGGCGCGGATCGAAGAAGCCGACGGAAGGCTCGCATCCACGGTGCCGTTGCTTCCCCGCAATACCGATGAGGTCAGAAAGACGAGTCTGTTCACCGACGCTACGTGGCCTACAACGTGGGAGAGTGCGGGCCGCACGCTGCATTTTTCGACGGAGTGCCCTGGCGCGACGGGTCCTGCCGCCGCAGCGGCGTCCATGGCAGACATGGAGAGCACGGACGTGCGGCGATGCCGGGTCTGCGCGTTCGACGTCACCGATCTGGGCGCGGCGCCCGCCGCCTCGACCTCCATAGACAACGGCTTTGAGTACCACCTGCGCGAGTACACTCTGGCGCTGGAGGAATACGTGGAGGCGCGAAACGCGGAGATGGAGGTGGAGGGCCATGCACGGGGCGCTGCCGAGGGCGCGGGCGATGCGTTTGAGGACGCGCTGTCGGCGCTCGCGGGCAGGCGTCCGCGCATCGCGCCGCCGGGGCGCTACGGCTGCGTGGCGGTGGTGGGAACGGGCCCCATGTCGTCGCCCGACGAGCTCGACTCGTCGTTTGCCGAGGGAGCCGAGCTGTCGCGTCGCGCGGCCATCTCGGCTGCCGTGCTGGCGCCTGATGCCGCGACGCGTGAGAACAACGTGCTCTCGACGTTTTTCGCCGGTTTGGAGGAGCGGTCGGGCGCGGGCGGGATCGTGGGCGTCCTCGGCAGTGTGATGGACCTGTGGGGCGATCTGCTCATGGCGTACGGGGACGTGGGTGACGGCCTGTCCGCGCTTATGGACGAGCTGCTGGGCGGTCTTAACGCGTTTGGCATGGGGCCCGTCGCGCAATGGATGGGCGAGCGCGTGGGCGGGGTTGTGCGCGGCCTCGGCTTTGGGGCGGTGGATTTGTCACTGCGCAAGCCCGTGCTCACCAACAGCGCCAACGTGATTGCGAGGTCGGGCATGACGCAGCTAGGCGATGTGCAGGCCCTGCTACGAAGCCTTCCCGTGGGGTCTACCGATCCGGTCGCCTGGTTGCAGGCGATCGAGTACCGGGTTGGTGAGTACATAGACCAAAAGACGTTCACCATCGCGCGCATACCGCTGCCGGGCGGCGGGTCGATCCCGCTCACCGTGCGCCTGCGCGAACTGTTGGGAAAGGGGCCGTGATGAGAGGGGTGCACACGCTTGGCGAGAATTCCGCCCAGGCGGTGGTGGAGATGGCCGTGGTGGCGCCCGTGCTGCTGATACTCGCCCTCATCACCTACAACCTCATGGTGTTCACCGCGGCGGTCGCCCGTTTCGACCGCCTCGCGCCCGACGTGGTGATCGCGCGAGCTGCCTCGCCCGCCACGTCGGGAGGCTCGATCTCTGCGGCGGCGCTTTGCGAGGAGGTGGGCGCGGCGCTGCAGGACGCCATGGACGGCTATGACGTGGAGGTCGAGGTCGTCTGCGAGGACGGGGGCGACGCCTCGGGCAGCATGCTCTCCCTCGTGGGCGCTCTTCGCACCTTCACCTGTCGCATGCGTATGGCGCCCTGGCCCACAAGGCTCACCATCGCCGGGGTCGACCTGGGCGCGCCGGTTGAGCTTGCGCACGAGCGGGCGGTGACCATCGACCCATGGCGCTCGGGGGTGGTCTCGTGAGGTTGCGCACGGAGCGGCGTGATGCCGAGCGGCGCGCGATCGAGCGCGCTTTGGGGTCGCTTGGCTGGGGACCCGCACACCCGGTGGTGGCGCGCAATTTCGCGACTCGCCTGCTCGGCATGACCGTGACGCCGCCTCTCGACGCTGCCGGGACTCCCCATGTGCTCGCGATTCCGCGCTGCTCGGCCGTGCATACCTGCGCCATGCGCTATCCGCTGGACATCGCCTTCGCCGCCGCTTCGGGTGAGGTGCTGGAGGTGCATGAGGGCGTGGCGCCTTGGCGCTTCTTGTCTTGTCCCCAAGCGGCCTTCACGCTTGAACGGGCCTCCGTCGAGGTGCTCGCAGGCCGTGACGTAACGTGGGACGCACAACAACCAAAAGCCGCTTCATAGGTGTTCGGCCGAGCTCCTTTTCGTCGCCGGGCAAGTCCGGCCCCCGCGATTCTGCCGGCATGATTCCAAAGTTTTGAAAAATCCCGCTTGACCCTCTGGTGAGGTTTGGTATAGTTACCTAGCTGTCGTTCGGCGGCAGACCGGTTGGCTAGGTAGCTCAGTTGGTAGAGCAGCGGACTGAAAATCCGCGTGTCAGGGGTTCGACTCCCTTCCTAGCCACCATATGACTTGTTGAGGGCGCAGCCGATGAGCTGCGCCCTTTTTGTTTAAGGAGGGGGTCGGCATGAACGAGAAAATCCGCGGCGTCAACCTTTCCGGTTGGTTTATCCCCGAGCCCTGGGTGTCGCCGTCGCTGTTCGCGGCGACCGGAGCCTCCAACGACGCCGAGCTTCAGCAGGCGCTGGGCCCCACCATCTACAACGAGCGCTTGCGCCAGCACTACGAGACCTTTATCCAGGAGGACGACTTCCGCCGCATGTCCTCCATCGGTTTCAACTCGGTGCGCGTACCGGTGCCCTGGTGCGTATTCGGCACGCCCGAGGACGAGGATGCCCGCATCTCGGCTATCGATTACGTGGACCGCGCCATGGAATGGGCGGCCGCTTACGACATGACGGTTTTGCTCGACCTCGCCACGGTGCCCGGCGGCCAGGGTGACTCCAACGACTCGCCCACTACGCCAGACACCACCGCCGATTGGCACTCATCGGTAAACGGACGGCATGTCGCGCTCGACACGCTTGAGCGCCTGGCGGTGCGCTACGGGGCCCACGATGCCCTGTGGGGCATCGAGCTGCTCGACTCGCCCATCATGAGCGTGCGCAAGAACCTCTTTACCGTGACCGACGGCATCCCCATCCACTATCTGCGCAACTTCTACCGCGACGCCTACGAGCTGCTGCGCGCGCATGTGTCCGCCGAGAAGGCGATCGTGTTCTCGGACTCGGGGCATCCCGGTATGTGGAGGCGCTTCATGCGCAGCGATCGCTACCACAACGTGGTGATGGATGTGCACCTGTACCATTATCGCGATGACACCGCGCAGGACATCACCTCGCCCAAGGGGCTGGCCTCCGCCGTGGGGCGCAACCGCCGGCAGATCCGCGAGGCTGAGGACTCGGGCTTCCCGGTGATCGTGGGTGAGTGGTCGGGCGCGGCGGTGCTCGCCAGCGCCAACGTCACGCCCGAGGGCCGCACCGCTTACGAGCGCATTTTCATCTCCAACCAGCTTGCCACCTTTGAGCAGGCGCGAGGCTGGTATTTTCAAACATGGAAGACCGAGAAGCGCATCCCGGCATGGGATGCCCGTGTGGCGCTGGGTACGCTCGAGCGCGCGATGATCGAGTAGCCCATGGCGCAAGACCGTAAGCCCGAGCAGGCAGCTCGCGACAACGCCTGCGCAGGCAGGCTCTATGTCGTGGGGACCCCCATCGGCAACCTGGGCGACCTGTCGCCGCGTGCGGCCGACGCCTTTCGCGCGGCCGATGCCGTGTGCTGCGAGGACACCCGCGTGACGGGCAAGCTCCTCGCGCATCTGGGCATCTCCAAGCCGTTGGTGCGTTGCGACGAGAACGTGATCGCGGGACGCGCCGGCCAGCTGGTGGAACGCATGCTCGCCGGCGAGACCTTGGCCTTTGCGAGCGATGCGGGCATGCCCGGCGTGTCCGATCCCGGCCAGGTGCTGGTGGACGCGGCGCGTGAGGCGGGTGTCACCGTGGAGGTGCTGCCCGGCCCCGTTGCCTGCATAACCGCGCTGGTGGCAACCGGCATTCCGTGCGAGCACTTCTTCTTCGAGGGATTCCTACCCCGCAAGCACGGCGAGCGCGTGCGCCGCCTGAGCCAGCTCGCGCCCGTGCCCGGGGCGCTTCTGTTCTACGAGTCCCCGCATCGCACAGCCGACTCGCTCGTCGCGATCGCCGAGGTCTTCCCGGTCCGTGAGGCGGCGCTTTGTCGTGAGCTCACCAAGCTGCACGAGGAGGTTCTGCGCGCGCCCGCGCCCCAGCTCGCGGAGCTGGTCGCCGCCCGTGAGGACCTGCGTGGCGAGTGCGTGATCGTGGTGGCGCCCCCCGCCGCACAGGAGCTCGAGCGCCACGCTGCCGTTGCGACCGCCGGTATCGCCGCGAACGAGGATCCTCAGGCGGCGCTGCGTCGCGACATAGAGGAGGCCCTTGCCGCCGGCGAGCCCGTCTCGGCCCTGTCCAAGCGCCTGGCGCAAAAGTTCTCGCTCAAGAAGCGCGCCGTCTACGAGCTGGCGCTCACGTTGCAGGAGGGGTAGGGGCCCGATTCCCCGGGCATGATGAGATGCCTGCTTGTCGGGTGTTTGGGCGCTCGCCGACGACCCGGCGACCCAGCGACCCGGCGACCCGGCGTCACCCGTGCCCGCGGCTCCATCGACCCTCGCTCCGCCCGCTGCCCGTGCTTGGTTGCGCTAAACTTAGGGTTTGTCGCTAAACACCACCCGCGCAACGCGAAAAGGGGAGAACCATGGCACAAAAGCCGTCTTACTTCATCACCACCCCCATCTATTACGTGAACGCCGCGCCGCACCTGGGCACGGCCTACTCCACCATCATGGCCGACGTGCAGGCGCGTTTCCGCCGCTCCATGGGCTATGACGTCAAGTTCCTCACCGGCATGGACGAGCATGGCCAAAAGGTCGCCGAGGCCGCCGAGGCTCACGGCCTCACCCCGCAGGAGTGGTGCGACTCCCAGGCGCCGCTGTTTCAGGCACTGTGGGAGGAGCTCGAGATCTCCAACGACGACTTCATCCGCACCACCGAGCCGCGCCAGCATCGCGCGGTGCAGTACCTGTGGGAGCGCATGAAGGAGGCCGGCTACATCTACAAGGGCAGCTACGACGGCTGGTACTGCGTGCCCGACGAGACCTACTTCACCCAGACTCAGGTCGACAAGGCGGACGAGGAGCGCGGCACCAAGGGCGAGCATCTGTGCCCCGATTGCGGCCGCCCGCTCGAGCGCGTGCAGGAGGAGAGCTGGTTTTTCAAGCTCTCCGCGTTCCAGGACAAGCTGCTGGCGCTCTACGATGAGCATCCGGACTTTGTCCAGCCCGATTTTCGCATGAACGAGGTGCGCAGCTTTGTCGCCGGCGGCCTCAACGACCTGTCCGTGTCGCGTAACAGCTTTGACTGGGGCATCCCCCTGCCGTTTGGCGACGGGCACGTGACCTACGTGTGGTTCGACGCGCTGCTCAACTACATGACCGCCGTGGGGTACGGCGTGGACACGCCCGAGGCCCGCGCCGAGCTGGCGTACCGTTGGCCTGCGCAGACCCACATTGTGGGCAAGGACATCATCCGCTTCCACTGCGTGATCTGGCCGGCCATGCTCATGGCCATCGGCGAGGCCTTGCCCGAGCACGTGTTTGCCCACGGCTTCCTCACCGTGCGCAACGAGCTTACGGGCGCTGCCGAGAAGATGTCCAAGTCGCGTGGTAACGCCATCGCGCCGCGCGAGGTCATCGACCTCATGGGCGTGGAGGGCTACCGCTACTACTTCATGACCGACGTGGTGCCCGGCACGGACGGCGCGATCTCGTTCCAGCGCATGCGCCAGGTCTACAACGCGGATCTGGCCAACAGCTGGGGCAATCTCATCTCACGTTCGCTCAACATGAGCGCCAAGTACTTCGACGGTTGCGCCCCCGCGCGCCCGGCAGATGCCGCTGCGTACAACAATCCGCTGGCTCAGGTGGCAGACGGGCTTGCCGCGCGGTATGCCGAGAAGATGTGCCGCTTCGCTTACGGTGAGGCCGCTGCCGAGGTGATGGAGCTCATCCACGCTGCCAACCATTATATCGAGGATTGCGCTCCCTGGGCGCTTGCCAAGGACGAGGCCCGCGCGGACGAGCTCGCCTTCGTGATCTACAACCTGCTGGAGGCCATCCGCATCTCCGCGCACCTGCTGGCGCCCTTCATGCCCGCCACCAGCGCCGAGGCCCTGAGCCGCATCTCCTGCGAGGGCGAGACGGGCTGCGAGGACTTGGTGGCTGCCTGTGCCTGGGGCCAGCTCGCGGGCGGCTCTCCGGTGGAGAAGGGCCAGCCGCTGTTCCCCCGCCTGGAGGATCCTGAGGGGGAGTCGGCGAAATAGCCCACGACGGGCGACGCGGCCCGTGACGGTGTCGCGTCGCCGCGCGATTCCTTGCGGGCGGGCCCATACGGTACAATGCCGCAAAACCGCTTCGAAGGAGTCCCCATGAACCCCGTTCTGTTTGTCGAGTACCCCAAATGCTCCACCTGCCGCCGCGCCAAGGCATGGCTGGACGAGCACGGCATCGCCTACACCGACCGCCACATCGCGGAGGACAGGCCCACCGCCGTCGAGCTGGCTGACTGGCACGCGCGCTCTGGGCTGCCTGTCCGCCGGTTCTTCAACACGAGCGGCATGCTCTATCGCGAGCGCGGTATCAAGGCGCTGCTCGACGCCGGCATGAGCGATGCCGATGCCTACGAGCTGCTCGCCGAGAACGGCATGCTGGTGAAGCGCCCTCTCATCGTGGCGGATGGCTTTGTGCTCACGGGCTTCAAGCCCGCCGAGTGGGAGGCCAAGCTCCTAGCCGAGCAGGCGGGGGAGTAGTCCGATGACCACCTCGCCGCTTGCGAACCCCAGCGCCACACGCGCGCTGCTGGAGACCTATGGCCTGGCGACCAAGCACCGCCTGGGCCAAAACTTCCTTATCGACAACCATGTGATCGAGCGCATTTGCGCGCTGGCGGACCTGCGCACCGAGCAGCGCGTGCTGGAGGTTGGCCCGGGTATAGGGACCCTCACGCTCGCGCTGGTGCAAGACGCCGGCCGTGTGGTCTCTATCGAGATGGATAGCGAGCTCGAGCCGGTGCTGCGCGCGCACCAGATCTCGCACGAGGGGTTTGACTTCATCATGGGCGACGCGCTCAAGGTGGAGACCGTCGATGTCGCCAAGAAGCTGGGCGGCGAGCCCACCGCCCTGGTGGCGAACCTGCCCTACAACGTGGCGGCGACCATCATCTTGGATTTCTTTGAGCGCTATCCCAGCATCGAGCGTGCCGTGGTGATGGTGCAAAAGGAGGTCGCCGACCGCATCGCGGCGGTACCGGGCACCAGGGCCTACGGTGCCTACACGGCCAAGCTCGCACTGTTTGGACAGGTGACGGGCCGCTTTGAGGTGCTGCCTCGCTGCTTTATGCCCGCGCCGCACGTGGACTCGGCCGTGGTGCGCATCGACCGCAGGCCCGCTGAGGGCGAGGGCGCGCTGGAACTGCCCTGCGGCCTTGCCCGGGCGGACGTGGCCGCCGTGATCGACGCGGCCTTCGCGCAGCGCCGCAAGACCATTCGCAACTCCATGGGCGCGAGCGGCTTTGACAAGGCCGCCCTGGACGCCGCCTTCTCGGCATGCGGCATAGTCCCCACCACCCGCGGCGAGTCTCTGAGCGCGGAGGACTACATCCGCCTCGCCGCCGCGCTGTTAGAGACCAAGCAAGGGTAGAAACGCATTCGGCTGCCAAACCCCGCTTCTCCAGCTTTGCGTGGTGAGAAGCGGGGTTGGTCAATCGGACGGGGGTTTACCGTAGATTACTTTGGCGTTCCGTACTCGCGGTGCATGGCAGCTGCGGAGACAACCCATTGCTTGCCGAACTTCTGCACGTCGGTGCCGTTTTTGAGCTTGCCGTAGGCGATGGCCTTTCTCAACGTGCTTTCGTTAAGACGCCAAAGCGTCGTGGCGTCCGATAGAGCCAGCAGGCCGTCAAACGGGGTGTGCGAGGGCGTGCCATTATCCCAGAGCTCGTCACAGGAGAGGTCGAGCTCGTCGTCCCATACAATGCCATAACCGCCAACGTCGACGTGAACGGACTCAAAGGTCCCCTTCTCATTGAGGAGCCTTTTGAATGCGGGAATTTTACTGGGGAGTCCGGAGGTGTCATACAGCCTGGTCTCTCCCTCACAGAACTGCACGCTCAGCACGAGGTTTTCGAGCGGCGTTACATCTTTAACCTTGTGAAACATAAAGTTCACTACTCCAAGGGGTCCAGCTTCTTGAATTCCTGGGTCTCCCACATGCACATAAGCGCGTCTCTGTTGAGATCGAGCCATTCGCCCACAAGTTTTTGCGCGCGCGGCGGCAGGTCCCCGTCGATGATCGCGCCCGTCTCTATGTCTATAGCGGCGGTGTCTTCGCCGTAGATGGCGTGGATATGGGGAGGGTTGTGCTCGCGCTGCAGGAAATACATGCGGATTATGATGCCGTAAAAGAGCGCAAGTACAGGCATGGGTGTCCCTTCGTAAAATATCACGGTATCGTGATTATAGCCTACATGCCCTTGAAATTTGGCGTGATTATTTAAAGGATCAGCGATCTAGAATAGGGGCGATGTGGAGGCATGTTTGGGGGTGCCCGTGGACGAGCTTGCTGTGGTTACGGTCGATTTGGGCGAGTGCGGCGAGGTGATTGCCGCGCTGGAGCGCGCGGGTGCTCGGGTTGTTTCGGACGCCGATGCCGCCACGGTGCGCGAAGCCCGTTCGATTGCGCTGGTGGGGGAGGGGTCGTTCTATGACGGGGCTGCCTACCTGCGAGATCACGGTCTAGATGCTGCCGTGCTGCATGCCGTGGCGCATGGGGCGCCTTGCTTGGGCGTTGGTTTGGGCATGTGCCTGCTGTACGCTCGAGGCGCAGGCGATGTTTCCGCAGGTGCGCCGGTCGCCCGGCCCATGCGACCCACGCCGAGCGGGGTCGGCCTTACGTGCGGCACGGTGTTTGAGTACAAGGGCTCGCTGTTTACGCGGGGGCTGGGCCTGCTGGGTCGCGAAGACGACCTTCCGGCGACGGTCACCCTCGCGGACGAGGGATTATTCGGTATCCGGGACGTCGCGGCCCTCAAAGATGATGGCGCCGCGGTCCAGGTTCTCGGCATGTTTATCGCCGCGGCGCGAGACGCGATCTGACACAATGCATGGCGCAAGTCTGCGCACGGAAAAGGAGCCCATAGCACATGGAAGAGCTGGAAAAGCCCTGGTATTCGTTGGTGTATGAGAAGAAGGCCAAGAAGAAGGTCCGCTCGTTTACGCCGCCGGTATCCATGGCTCCCATTGCCGACACGCACGCGCACCTCACGTGTTTTTGGGACGTCGATGCGGCGCAGGCGCTCGCGCGCGCGGCTCTGGCGGGCGTGCGGCAGCTGACCACGCTGATCGACCCCGTGGACGATCACGTTGCCGTGGCGAAGTATCCCGCGTGGCTCGACGGCCAGATTGCCGCGGCGCGTGGTTTGCTGGAGCGGGTGCCCGAGCCGGAATTGGCGCGCGCGGTTGCCATGGGGCTGGGCGATCCACGCGACCTGTTGGATAACGTGCGGTTTCTTGTCGGTGTGCACCCGTACGGCGCGTCGAGCTACGCGGACGCCGTACACAACGACTTGCTGTGGCTGCTCGCGTCGCCGCGCTGTGCCGGCGTGGGTGAGATCGGCCTGGACTACCACTTCGATGCGGACGACGATGTGGCGCCCGTATCGCATGATGTGCAGATCGCCTGCATGGAGCGCCAGCTTGACGTTGCCTTGCAGCGAAATCTGCCCGTTGAGCTGCATCTTCGCAACGATCCCGCCGATGATCGGCGCACCGCGCATGCCGATGCGTTCGCGGTGCTGCGCCGCATGGGCGTGCCCGCGGCGGGCTGCGTGCTGCACTGTTTTGGCGAGGATCGGGCGACCATGGAGACCGCGGTCGAGCTGGGATGCCATATCGCGTACGGCGGCGCCGCGACCTTTGGCAGCAACGAGCGTGTGCGCGAGGCCTTTGCCGCCACGCCGCGGGACCGCATGCTCCTTGAGACCGATTGCCCCTACATGGCCCCCATGCCCATTCGCGGTCTGGAGTGCGAGCCGGCCATGATCGCCTTCACCGTCGACGCGCTTTCGCGTGACCGCGCGGCCCGTACGGGCGAAGATGCCGGCGAAATCCAGCGGGCGGCGTGGGAAAACGCGCGTCGGCTCTTTGGTGGGCGCATGTAGGCGGCATGCCGCTGGCGGCAGCCCTTCGGGTCGTGCATTTGTAATCTCACGGTAATGTCCCCGGGATGCCGACGGGCCTATACTGTGGCGAACTCGCTACGTTAGGAGCGCCGTATGAGTCGTAACCGCCTGCACACCCTGCTGGGGACTATCCTGCTCGCCGCCGTGTTTGCCTGCGGCGGCGCGTGCGCATGCCCCGTCGCCGCTCGAGCCGAGCAGCTCGGCAGCGACGTTGTGTGCGAAACGGCGGAACAGGACTGGCTGGATGCCGGTTCATTCGCAAAGGGTGACTTCCCGGATATCTCTGCTGCGCATGCCATGGTGGTGGGCAAAAGCGGCGACGTCTACTTTGAGCGAGATGCCGATACGCAGGTCAAGATCGCGTCGATCACCAAGGTCATGACGGCTATCCTGGCACTCGAGCATTGCTCACTCACGGAGACCGTCGCGGTGAGCAAAACCGCGGCGAGCATTGGCGAGGCATCAGCAGGACTACGGGAAGGGGACGCCCTTACTGTGGAGTCCCTGCTCAAAGGTGTGCTTATCGCATCGGGCAACGACGCGGCCTATGCCACGGCTGAGTACGTGGGAAAAAAGCTCGACTCCGCGAGCGCGGACCCGGTTGCGACCTTTGTCGTCGCTATGAACAAAAAGGCTTCCGAACTTGGCATGGACAACACGGTTTTTGAGAACCCCCATGGGCTTGATTTTGACGAGTGGGCTGGCGGCATGCACTCCAGCGCGCGCGACGTGGCGACTATGTTTGCCTACGCCATGAAAAACGAAACGTTTCGTGCGCTCACCGCGTCCACGGATGATCAGATCGCCGTGACCGGCGCAGATGCCCAAGAGAGGTCGATCTCGCTTAAGGTCCATAACACTCTTTTGGGCGAGGGCGGCAACATCGGCGGCAAGACGGGCACCACTTACGAGGCGGGCGACTGTTTTGTGGGCGCCTTCGAGCAGGATCGGGGCGGCGAGGTCTACACGGTCGTGCTGCACGCGGATGAAGGGCGGCGTTTTGCCGACACCACGACGCTCGCGAGGTGGTATTACGGCAATATCAAGGACGTCGCCGTCTCATCGTTGGTGACCAAGCAGATCGATGGCAAGCCGCTGGTTGCACGCGTGCCCCATATGGATTGGTCGGACAAGACTGTGCCGGCCACGCTCAAAGACCGGGACGCCGTGGTGGAGGCCTTCGCGTTTGACCGGGACGTTTCCATGAGCGTCATTGCGGATAACGTGACGGGCGACGTCGCGGCTGGTGACGTCGTGGGCTCGCTCACGGTGCAATACGGCGATGCCAGCAGCACCTTTGACCTGGTTGCGGCCCGTGCACAAGCTGCACCGTCCATCCCCGAGTGGCTCGCCGTGCAGTTCGACCGCCTCATTCGTCTCGCGACCGGTCGCGGGCGGGTCGCCGACATCAAGACGTACGTCGCGGCGTGACGAGGCACCCGATTTTTCGTTCTCAGAGCGCCCGGCAAAGAGAAAAGTCGCTAATGCTAGATATTTAGCGCACCCTGTCGAGTACAACGCGAGATCGACAGTCTGAATCCTGGGGTTTCGTCGCGTGAAACGGCCCGATACCTTGGGCGTCCCGCTAAAAATCTAGCATTAACGATACTTTTATCGCCGGGTCATGAAAGACGGCCCGTCCAGCTAGCCTGCCACATCGATTGCCTGTACATATCGTCCGGTTTTTGCCGGGGCGCTGGACAGCCAATCGCAGATAATCAACCATGCTATTTGTCTTGTAACCTGGAATCGCTTGTTGAAGCACGTCGATGTCGACAGAGCCTTTGGTCAGATGGCGGCCCATGGGTTCGTCCTCGACTCATTTATCACGCGGTACGACCTCTTCATTCTCTTGCAAGCGATCCCTTGGTCAAGGTGCAAGAGAAGGCTTGCATTTAAAAGTGCTTCCGCTCGTCGACGAGCCGTATATGCACCAATCCAGACCGTTTACGGGTTCTAAGCGACCGTTTATCCCTGCAGAGTTTCCGAAACGCGAACTTTTCCGATCGAAGCTCCTTCGCTGCTTTACTTAAGGCGGAAGAAATAGCCGGTGACAGACAGGGGCCGAATATGTCACACATTCGCTTTGACACCGAGGCGTCGTGCTGGAATGAAGCACTGCCCGTGGGCAACGGCTTTATAGGTGCGATGGTCTTCGGCGGAACCGGCGTTGAGCGCATTCAACTCAACGAGGACTCTCTTTGGTCGGGCGGCCCGCTCAAGCGGGTGAACCCCAATGCGCGGGAGAATCTCGAAAACGTGCGTCGTCTGCTTTTTGCGGGTGATGTGGAGGAGGCTGAGCTGTTGGCCCGCCGCAGCATGTTGGCGACCTCGCCGCATATGCGCCACTATCAAACATTGGGTGATATCTGGATTGATTTCAATGATGCGCGCGCGGCAAAGCGCATCGAGCACGTTGATGGCATGCCTTATATCGTTACTGATGCCACCGGCTGTTCGGATTACAGCCGCACACTTGACCTCTCATCCTCGTTGGGTGCCATCGATTACAAGCGTGATGCCCAGCATCATCATCGCGAGTTCTTCGCTTCTACGCCCGATGATGTCATCGCGTACCGCATGGATGCGCAGGGCGCCCCGCTCTCCTTTGAGCTATGGGCTACGCGCAAAGACAACCGTCATGGACGCGGTTCTTCGTACTGTGACGATATTCATGCCGAGCAAGGCGATACCATCGTGCTCTCTGGCTCGCAGGGCGGTGTCGACGGAATCGGTTTTGTGTTGAAGGCGCGTGTTTTGGTGGAGGGCGCGCTGGCGGATGTGAGGTCGATGGGTTCTCATCTCATAGTTGAGAACGCTGCTGCGGTAACGCTTCTCATCACCGCGCGTACGACGTTTCGCGCGGAAAATCCTTCCGTTTGGTGTACTGAGAAGCTCGAGCTTGCCGCCAATCAATCCTACGACGATCTTCGTGATCGTGCGGTGAGCGATTACAAGCGTCTGTTCAACGCTTGCACCCTCGATTTTCCAGCCAATCGTGATTTGGAGAACCTGCCCACAGAAACGCGTCTAGCTCGTATGCGTAATGGCAAGCTCGACCGCGGGCTTGTTAAAACATACTTTGACTGTGCTCGCTACCTGCTCATTTCTTCATCAAGGCCGGGTAGTCTGCCCTCAACGCTTCAGGGGATTTGGAACGAGGATTTTGAGCCCATGTGGGGCTCAAAATACACCATCAATATCAATATCCAGATGAATTACTGGATGGCAGAGGCAACGGGGCTAGGTGAGTTGCACTTACCGCTCATCGAGCACCTACAGCGCATGGTTCCCGCTGGCAGCGAAATTGCTCGCACCATGTATGGAGCCCGGGGGTTTTGCGCGCATCACAATACGGACATTTGGGGTGACTGCGCCCCGCAGGACGCGCATCTAACTGCCTCCGTGTGGCCCATGGGCGCTGCATGGCTCGCGCTTGATCTGGTAGAGCATTGGCGCTATGTCCGTGACACCGCATTTCTCAAGCGATTCTACCCCGTGCTCGCCCAGGCCGTGCAGTTTTTCATCGATTATATGGTGCATGATCGGCACGGCTATTGGGTGACGGGTCCCTCTGTCTCCCCCGAGAATACCTATGCCATGCCTGACGGACGCTTGGGTAACCTGTGCATGGGACCCACCATGGATACGCAAATCGTACGCGAACTTTTTGAGGGGTATCTAGGTATCAACAAGGATATTAAAGCGACGCCCGGACTTGCAAACATAGAAGTGGATGAGGAGCTTGCGAGCCTTACCGCTGAGCACCTTGCGGGGTTGCACCCGATGAGCATCGGTTCTCATGGTCAAATATGCGAATGGGCTCAAGATTACGATGAGCCCGACCCAGGGCATCGTCATATCTCGCAGTTATTTGGGTTGTACCCTGCGGCGCAGATTCGTCCTGACCGCACGCCTGACCTGGCACGGGCGGCAGAGGTTACTCTAGAACGTCGCTTGTCACATGGCGGTGGTCATACGGGATGGAGCAAGGCATGGATCATCTTGCTCTACGACCGTCTGGGCAAAGGTGAACAAGCTTGGAAAAATCTGGTCGGACTGCTGGCAAACGCCACGTTACCCAATCTACTCGATAACCACCCCCCGTTTCAGATCGACGGCAACTTTGGTGGCGCTGCCGGCGTGCTTGAGATGCTTGTACGTGATTACGGGGACACCACTTGGCTCCTGCCGGCGCTTCCGGAGGCGCTGGATACCGGTTCGATTCGCGGCGTCCATCTTATGTGCGGCGCAGTGTTGGACTTGGAGTGGCGTGCCGGCCGCGTCGTTCACGTTTGCATACAGGGGGGCCGCGACGGCACCGCGCGGATTCACCTGCCCTGTGGGCAGCAATTTGAGGTGCCGTTGCATGTTGGATCGCGATGGGAGCAATCGTTTTAAGGAGGAGCAAAATGTCTTACGCGAATATGATCGATAAGATTGTGGAGCTGGTCGGGGGACCAACGAATATCAAGAGCTCGTATCATTGCATTACGCGGCTGCGTTTTAAGGTGATCGACGAGAACAAGGTCGACCTAGATGCGCTTAACGAGGTTGACGGTACGCTTTCAACCATTAACGCCGCCGGTCAGATCCAAGTAATCATCGGCCAGCACGTGGGCGACGTGTATGACGAGATGCAGGAGAAGTACCACTTCAACACCGATACTGCCCTCGCGCCTGAGGACGGAGTTGCAGATGATGACTTGGTGGATGCTGCCGTCTATAAGCGGGAGATGAGTGGCAAGAAGGTTTCAAGCAACATTATCGATCTCATCTCAGGGCTGTTCACCCCCGTACTGGGCATGATGGTCGCAACCGGACTCATCAAGGGCGTTAATACTCTGCTCAATGCGTGCGGACTTGTTTCCACCACGGATGGCGCCTATATTTTGCTTAATGCCATGGGCGACTGCTTCTTCTACTTCCTTCCTATTTTCTTGGGCTACACCGCCATGAAGAAGTTTCGCGGTACTCCTGCCTTAGGTGCGCTTATGGGCGCGGCGCTGGTGTATCCGAGTATTGTCTCCGCCACATCGGGCGAAGTTCTTTATACCCTGTTCGACGGAACGTTGTTTGCCTCTCCGGTTTACCTTGAGTTCTTCGGAGTTCCCGTTGCGGTGGTAAGTTACACCAGCACGGTGATCCCGGTGATTTGCATCACTGCTGTTGCCGCGCCTCTAGAGCGCTGGCTTAACAAGCGTATAAGCCCGCTTTTCAAGTCGTTTATCGTCCCTGCTGTTGTGCTGTTTGCATCGCTCTTGCTGGGCTTTATTGTCATCGGCCCGGTGATTAACCTTGTGAGCAACCTGCTCGGTGCGGCCATCGCTGCTATCTATGATGCCGTCCCTGTTGTCGCCGGTTTTGTGTACGGTGCCATTATCCAGATTTGCGTGATCTTTGGTGTTCACTGGGGTTTTGTCGCGATATCCGTGAACAACCTCGCAACCCTTGGAAGCGATCCAGTGACCATCTGCGGCATGTCTTCCGCCTTCGGTCAGGCTGGTGTGGTAGCCGGTATCGTGCTGCTTTGCCGAAACAAGCGTCTTAAGGGCATTGGCGTCTCGGCGATTATCTCCGCTATGGTGGGCATTACCGAGCCTTGCATCTACGGCGTAACCTTGCAGCGCAAGAAAGCGTTTGCGGTGGCATGCGTTGCTTCCGGTTTGGGTGGTGCCATCATCGGTGGCGCCGGTGTGCGTCAGTACGTCTACGGCGTTAATGGCATCTTTGGTTGGATGCAGGTGATTCCGCCCACAGGGTTTGATTTTACGGTGACGGCTTCGATTGCCGCGTGCGTTGTGAGCTTTGTGGTTGCGTTGGCTCTTACCATCGTACTGTGGAAGAGGCTAGACGTGGAGCTGCAGGTCGCCTAGTTTTCCGCGCAACGGTGCTTGAGATTTCTTCGGAATAGGCGTCGTGGAATAATTACTTACGCTCAGTTAAGAGCGCCCGGCGGATACTGTGTGTCCGCCGGGTTTTTGTCGTCGAAGGGGCCAACGATGTTCTCGCTGTATTCTCAGCTTGCTCGCATTATTCATAGCGGCGACCCTGAGTCTACTGATGCGCATATTGCGGCAACGCTTGTACGGCGACTCGAAAGGCTTCACCTTATGAGCATTGGAGAGGTTGCGAGGGTCTGCAATGTATCCAAGTCGACTGTGAGTAAATTTGTTCGCGGCTTGGGATATGAGGGTTATCCTGAATTTAAGGCTGCGGCGTATGAGTATTGGATGAAAGAGCGTTACCTGGGCGAAAAGTCCGGTAGGCCAGACATAAACATCACCGATTTTATATGTCGTTATGGCGAGACGGCTTATCGTGATGCCTTGCTACGCGATATCGCCTCATCGTTTGACAGCATAGATCAGGGCGACGTCGACGCTGTCGCTGCTGCTTTGCATGATAGCGATGATGTGATGGCGTTTGGCCATGGTTACTCGGGTACAGCTGCCGAGAACCTGCGCGTGAAGATGGCGTTCTACCGCAAGGTGGTGCTCACGGCAGATACTCCGCGCAAACAGGATGAGTACATCAAACAAGCGACCGGAGAATCTGTCATCGTTGTCTTTTCTAACTCTGGTCAATTTCTCTCTATGTATCAAGAAGACGAGATTCTTGTAAGAAAGACGCTTTTTGACACTTGTCCTGCAAGAGTGATCCTCATCACGGCGAACGCGAGTGCGGTGCATGACCCTAGGGTTGATTTGAGTATTGTGCTGCCGCAAAGCGGTTCAGTGCGTAACCATCCCGTTCTCTATCAGGTGGTGATTGAGCGTATCTCCGCCGCCTACCAACGCGCCTTCGGTTTTCCCGAGGGCATGATCGAGCGAGATTGGATGGGAGGTCATCCTCAGGTATGAGGGAGCCTTCCCGCCCCTCGCTGCGCCTCCGCCCTTAAAAGTCGCTTAACCGTACGTGAATCTCGTGCGGCGGGCGGGCGGCTGGCCCATAATGGCACAAAACCTAGGGAGGAGACCGACGTGAGCGCAAAGACCCCGCATATCCTCGTCGTTGACGATGAGAAGACCATCACCGACCTGGTGGGTATCTACCTGCGCAACGAAGGTTACGAGGTGACCTTGTGCTACAACGGCGCCGACGCCGCGAGCGTGATCCTCAAGCAGGATCTGGACCTGGCCGTGCTCGACATCATGCTGCCCGACATCGACGGCTTCGAGCTGCTGCGCACCATCCGCGCCGACCACACCTACCCCGTGATCATGCTCACCGCGCGCGATTCCCAGCAAGACAAGATCGAGGGCCTGGGCCTGGGCGCGGACGACTACATGGTCAAGCCCTTCCGCCCCATGGAGCTCGTGGCCCGCGTGAAGGCCCAGCTGCGCCGCTACACCAGCTACGGCAGCCGCGAGCAGGCCGAGGCCTCCCAGGACGCCAATGTCATCAGCTTCAACGGGCTCACCATCAACCGCGACGCCCGCGCTGTGACCGTGGACGAGAAGCCCGTGCGCACCACGCCGCTGGAGTACGCCATCTTGCTCTACCTGGCCGAGCACCGCGGCACGGTGGTGCCGGTGGAGGAGCTCTTCGGTGCGGTATGGGGCGAAGAGTTTATGTCCAGCTCAAACAATACGGTGATGGTGCACATCCGCCATCTGCGCGAGAAGATCGGCGACGACGCACAGAACCCACGCTTCATCAAGAACATCTGGGGCGTAGGCTATACCATCGAGGGGTAGGGCTCCGAGCTCACTGCACGTGTCTTTCGCCGGTGCAGGGATGTGGGCGACTGCTGTGGCGCAAGGCGCGGCGCTCAAGGCCTGCGCGCCCTCTGCGGCGGCTTTAAGGAAGTCTTTCGTTTCACCTGCGGCGCGAGCTTTTTATACTGAGGGCGTCGTTGATATCCATGACGTTAACGGAGCATGTATGAAACTCACCGATCGGCTCAGCGCGCCGGGGCATGCGCCGGTAAACCCGCTGGCGACCTCCGGGGCGCACCGGTCAGCCCCTGCCGAGAACCCCGCTCGCGGCGATAACGCCCCGGGCGCGGTGCCATTTGGCGCGCAGGAATTTGCCGAGAACCCCACCCGGGCAACGTCGGTCCCTGGCGCGGGGGCCGCGCCAGAGGCGGCTTCTACGGGTCGCGCGGCACCAGCTCGCGGCGATGCCCCGGCTGTCTCCCCGGCCTCCGGCACCCATCCCGCGTCCATCCGCGACGATGACCTCGACGTTCTCATCGAGCACGCCCGCGCCATCTTGGACAGCCGTATCCTGTCCACCGCGGTACTCGCCTTGCTGCTGCTCTTCTTGGTGGACCCACGCGACCTGCTCGTGCTCATCTGCTTCATGTTCGCAGGATACGTGCTGTGCGACCGCTTTGTGTGGGTGCGCCGCGCGGCGAGTTTAGGCGGATCGGTGTGGCTCGCGGCGCTTTTGGTGGGCAACGCGCTGCTGCTGGCCGCCGGTCCCATGCGCATCAGCGTCGACTACTTCTTCACGTTCTGCGGCTTTTTTTTGGCCGTCGCGGTGTGCGGCATGTTCTTCACCGGCCGCTCGCTGTACTACTACGGCTGTGACCAGGGGCGTGCCGAAGCCGATCGCGCCATCGCCCGCCATGTGGTGGACCGCCTGGTTGAGAACCCTGACGACTGGGGCAACCTGGACGGCGATTACTTGGAGGTGGAGGGCGCCCTCAATCGCGTGCGCGAACGCGAGCGTGCGAGCAGCCAGGCCGTGCGCGACGAGTCCCGCCGCAAGGACGACCTGGTCACCTACCTGGCCCACGACCTCAAGACCCCGCTCGCCAGCGTGGTGGGCTACCTGTCCTTGCTGGAGGAGGCCCCCGACCTGCCGGCCGAGCAGCGCGCCCGCTTCACCGGTATCGCGTTGGAGAAGGCCCACCGCCTGGATGCCCTCATCGAGGAGTTCTTCGACATCACGCGCTTCGACTTCCACGACATGGTGCTCACGCGCGGCTATGTGAACCTCGACCTCATGCTCGCTCAGGTTGCCGAGGAGTTCTACCCCACGCTTTCCGCCCAGGGTAAGCAGGCCCATATCGACGTGCCGGTGGGGCTCACCGTGCTGGTGGACGGCGACAAGATGGCGCGCGTATTCAACAACGTGATGAAAAACGCGATCGCCTACAGTTATGAGAACTCGACCATCAATGTCACGGGGGAGCTCCTGGACGCTGCCGCCGCCAAGAACCTGGGGCTTCCGGCGCTTACGGCGGGGGAAGGCGAGGTGGCGGCTTCTGGAGAGGCCGTACGTATTCGCTTTGAGAACCAGGGCGATCCCATCCCGGCACCCAAGCTCAAGCTCATTTTTGAGAAGTTCTACCGCTTGGACGCGGCGCGCGCGACCAACCGCGGAGGCGCGGGCCTGGGCTTGGCCATCGCCAAGGAGATCGTGTGCGCTCACGGCGGCCTCATCTCCTGTGAGTCCACCCCCGAGCACACTGCTTTCGAAATCGTTCTGCCCGCGCGCTAAGAAACCGCGAAGTCAATTTCATGGACGAAATGGGGCTCTTCGTGGGTCCGTGTGGGTGCGTTTGAGATGAAGTAGCAGATGGGAGGGG
>Cebus_capucinus_imitator_PRJNA485217_SSR056__coassemble_506_pt1 | contig 74799 bp, 59 predicted proteins | sample Cebus_capucinus_imitator_PRJNA485217_SSR056__metabat2_low_PE_012 | metagenome-assembled genome bin Cebus_capucinus_imitator_PRJNA485217_SSR056
GCCGGGCTGGGCGCCCTCCACGGAGAAGGCCTTTCCGTGCTCCTTCGCATGATGCGCCGCGCCCACCAGCACGCCAATACCGGTGGAGTCGATGTAGACCACCTGCGCGAAGTCGAGGACGACCTGCTCTGTGGGCTGCTCGAGCGCCAGGTCAACGGCGTTGCGGAGCTTATCGGCGTTGGAGATGTCGATCTCGCCGGTGACGTGGATCGCATAGCGCTCGGGCGCAGGGGTGGTGGTGATTCCCAGGTCCATGGTGCCTCCTTGGGGGTGCGGTTACTGGTTCAGGGCGTCAAGATGCTGCTGGGCGTAGCTCTTGACCTGGTACGTGTCGTTGGCGTCGGCGTCGATGGCCTTTTGGTAGGCGGCTTTCGCCTGGTCGGTCTGGCCGTCGGTCTCATAGAACATGCCCAGGTTCGCCCAGGCGGGGGCGAACCCGGCGTTGTCCACGTTGGCGGTGAAGGACTCGAGCGCCTGGATGGCCGCGGCGTGGTCTCCCGTGTAGAAGACCGAGATCGCGCGATCCACGATGACGGATTTGGAGCCGGGGTTTTGCTCGAGGTAGGTGTCGTAGTAGCCCACGGCTTTGGTGAAGAGGTCGACCACGTGCTGGCTGTCATCGTCGGTGTGGGCATAACTCATGGCAGCCGCACCCCAGTCGAAGTAGCCGTTCGCCAGGTTGAGCAGGGCGGAGGGGTTGGACTTGTCGACCTCGTACTTGGCCTCGAGCTGCTTGGCGGCGGTACCGTAGGTCGCGTCGGCGTCCTCCATGGAACCCTCGCTGGTAGAACTCGCAGAGCTCGAAGCCGTGGTCGAGCTTGCCGCCGTGCCGGACGTCGCGTTCTCGCTGGTGGCCGAGCCGGGCGAGGTGGCACCCCGGGGCGTAAGCGAACCCGAGAGGACCACGACCGCCAGGATGACCGCGGCGATGAGGGCGACGATCACGATCACGGCCTGCGCACGCTTGGTCTGCTGCTGGTTGAATGCCATGACGCTCCCCTACTCGCTCGCAGATCCGGCGTCTGAGCCGGCAACGGTGGCCGTGCCATCATCGGCGATGTCGAGCTGCGGATGTCCCTCGGGCAGCTCTACGCCGGAGGTGGCCTCGGACGTGGTCTGCGACGTGGCGGCGCTCGCGGACTCGCTCAGCTGCGCGAGTGTGGCGGAAGTGCCCAGAAGATAGCCTATAACCACACCGAGCAGCAGCGCGATGATAGCGATGGCAAGCACCATCCAAAACGGGGGTGCCTGACGAGAGGCGTTTTGCCGGGCAGCTTTCTCACTGCTCGCAGGCTCGGCGGCCCGGGTGTTTTTGGCAGGGGCGGGAGCGGATGCGGAGACGGGCGCCGCCTTGGCCTCCATGAGCTCCTGCTCGTCGTCGAAGAAATCGTCGGACATGCTTTGTTTCCTAACGTGATTCTTGTCCTTGCCCTGCCATTGTAGCGGCCACAAGGGCATACCGCCCAACCGCCCCCGAGCCTGCACGAAAGTGACAGCGGGCCGCCCCGAACGGCGCGCCTCGACCGCCACCGCCAAGGACAAGCGAGTTCGACTACGTTGGCAGCGGTTTTGATTCGATCTGCTACTTTCGCAATATCTCAAGACGATTTAGGGTCGTTCTGCTACCACAATTAGGCACCGAGAAGTAATTTTAGAACTCAACGAGCGTCATTCCCCCAGTTGAACTTTAAGCGCTACTCAAAGCACCCCTTAAAACCGGTAGCAGAACGGACAAAAATCGTCGCGACACTTTCTCAATGTAGCAGAACAAAGCAAAATCGTTCCAGAACCTAAAACCGTGTTGTCGCCGTGCCTACTTCACCGCGGTGTAGATGGCGACGATGCCGCCGGTGCAGTTCCTATAGCTTACCTGGGAAAAGCCGGCATCGCGCAGCTCTCGCACGATCGCGTCTTGCGGCGGGAAGGCCTTGATGGAATCGCGCAGGTAGTCAAAGCCGGAGCGGTCGCCGGTGACCAGCCCACCGATGAGCGGGATCATATGCTGCAGGTAGAACCGATACAACGTGCGCCACACCGCGCCAGGCGGCGTGCCAAACTCCAGCACCACGTAGCGCCCGCCGGGTGTGAGCACGCGCGCCGCCTGGCGCATGGCGCGTCGGCGGTCCGTGAAGTTGCGCAGCCCGTATGAGCAGGTCACCAGGGTAAACGCGCCGTCCCTGTACGGCAGGTTGTGCGCGTCGACCACGGCGGTCGCCACCGGGACGCCCATGTTCGCCCCTGCATCGATGCGGTCGCGAGCGACCTCGAGCATCTCGGGCGTGAAATCGGTGAGCTCGATACTCGCGGGCGGGCAGGCCTCGCAAAGCTCAAAGCTCACGTCGCCGGTGCCGCCCGCCACGTCAAGCACGCGGTCCGCGCCATCGCAGGCGCAGGTGCGCGCCACGCTCCTCAGCCAGCTGCGGTAGATGCCAAAGCTCGACAGCGCGTTGAACAGGTCGTAGCGACGTGCGATCTCGGAGAAGATTCCCTGCACGCGGGCGCCGTGCGCATCCAAAGAACGGGGCGCCTCGCCAGACGCCCCGTTCTCACTGCTCTGTCGCCGCGGTTTTGTCGGCGCGGCCACTACGCGCGCTCCTCGGTGGCAAGCTGGGCCGCAACGTAGCGCACCGCAAGCACCAGCACCTCCAAGGCCTCCTCCAGCTCGGAGACGCTGGGGTAGGTGGGCGCGATACGAATATTGGTGTCGCGCGGGTCCTTGCCGTAGGGGAAGGTCGCGCCCGCGGGGGTGAGCGTCACTCCCAGCTCGGCGCACAGGGCGCCCACGCGCTTAGCCGACCCCTCGGGTCCGTCGAAGCTCACAAAGTAGCCGCCGCGCGGGTGCGTCCAGGTGGCGCAGCCGGTACCGCCCAAGCCCTCGGTGAGCTTTCGCTCCACGGCTTCGAACTTGGGACGCATGAACTCGGCGTGCCGCGCCATGTGCGCGCGCACGGCGTCCATATCGGGCAGAAAGCGCACGTGGCGCAGCTGGTTGATCTTGTTGGCGCTGATGAGGCCCGCCTTCATGTGCTTGATGAACTCGGCCAACACCGCCGGGCTCGCACCCACAAACGAGATGCCGGCGCCCGGGAAGGTGATCTTGGAAGTCGAAGCGAACGCGATGATGCGGTCCTCGTTGCCGACCTCGCGGGCAAGATCGAAGACGGGTGCGAGCACGTCGCCCTCGCCGTACAGGTCATGCACGCAGTATGCGTCGTCCCACAGAATGCGGAAATCGGGTGCGGCGCAGGTCATGCCTACCAGGCGGCGCACCGTCTCCTCGGAGTAGGTGATGCCCGTGGGGTTGGAGTACTTGGGCACGCACCACATGCCCTTGATGGAGTCGTCGGCGGCAACGAGCTGCTCGACCACGTCCATGTCGGGGCCGGTCTCGGTCATGGGAACGTAGACGTTCTCGATCCCCAGGTCCTCAGAGATGCCAAAGTGGCGGTCGTAGCCGGGGGCGGGGCACAAAAACTTCACGCGCGCGCCGCCGTGCGCGGCAGCGTACTCGCTCCACGGCGCGTTGCCGCGGGTGCCGCAGCGCCAGAACATGCCGCAGATGTCGTGCTCGATCAAAAGGCTAGAGGACCCCATCACGAGCGTCTGCTCGGCTGGGCAACCAAGGAACGCGCCGGCGACCTTGCGCGCGGAGGGAATACCCTCAAAGCAGCCGTAATTGCCGCAGTCCACGTCGCCGTCATGCAGGTCGGAGTCGCGGTTCACGATGTCGAGCAGCGGACGGGAGATGTCCACCTGCTCGGGCGCGGGTTTGCCGCGGGCCATGTCGAGCTTGAGGCCGCGCGCGCGGACCTCGCCCACCTGGCGCTCCAGATCGGCAAGCGCCTGCGATAGCTCGGCGTCGGTCATCTTTTGGTAGATGTTCTGCATGGCTGGCCTTTCTTTTGGCTGCGGGCGGCGGCACGGGGTTCTTGGTAAAAACCCGCTGGCACACCCCATGAACCAGCCCAGTATAGCGCGGGCGGTTTCGTGGTAGATTAGCGGGAGCATAACAGCCAAGATTTTACGTGGGCAGCGCCGGCCCGCGCGTGAGGGGGCCGCCATGTTGATGGGCGAATTTCAATCCGAGGACTTTGGCGAGCTACAGCGCCTCGTGGATGGCCTATATGCGGGCCGTGCCATGGTGGACCGGCTGGATCTGGTGGTTCAGGCAGAGATCTTGGACCTGTCCGAGGACCTGCTGGAGATTGTGAACCTGCTGCCACCGGGAACCTATGAACGCCAGCGCCTGTGCGACCAGCTCAACTCGGCGCTCGCGGCGCACGGGTGGGGCAGCGCGTACGGCACGGTTGAGTAGCGGGGCGCGCGATGGATATGAAGATCGAGACTGCAAAGAAGTCGCAGCTGCGCGAGCGCGCCGAGGCGATCCACGCCGCTGACGTGGCGCTTCGGCACTTGGGGCGCTCGGTGGAACTTTTGGACTCGGCGCGCAAGTGGGGCGCGCTGGACATGCTCGGCGGCGGGATCGTGAGCTCGCTGATTAAGCACAAGCGTATCGACGATGCCGAGGACGAGTTCAACGCCGCGCGCGAGGCGGTCCGGCGTTTTGTCACCGAACTCGCTGACGTGGAGGGCGCTAAGGATATGGCGCGCTTCAATATCAGCGGCCTGGTTTCGGGCATCGACATCTTTGCGGACAACGTGTTCGCGGACATCTACGTGCAGGTCAAGATCGATCAGGCCCGCGAACGCGTCGAGACGGCGATCGTGCAGATCAGGCGGATCCGCGCGATGCTGATGGACGTGTGACGTCGGTCTTTGAGGCCTGAGGCGCCAGAGTCGCTTTCACGGCGATGCTGGCGCTGCCGGCCTTGGCAGCGTACGTCACGATAGCTAAATGCTCGAAGTAACTCGTGCGGGGCGTGATCCGATCATCTAACAGGAGATTCTCACGCTCATGCATGGTGGGGTCGTGGACCGCACAGGCAGACGAAAGCGTCTTGCGCCCACCTCCGCGGCCGGACACCTGAATGATCGACTGGTCTATACAGTGGTCGCGATGGTGATCGGCTCCGCGACAAGCTACGGAACCGCCCGACTCGTAACATACTGGCGCGGCAAGAAAATCTCGGCAGCATGGGCACCAGAAACCCGAGCACAGGCGCGCAAACGTCGAGATAAGGCTGTTTGTGCTGGCGTCATGCATCGGAAACCTGCCATCGCGGAACGCCACACGACGGATTTCCGCCGCTTTGCTACCCCGGATATCCTCCACGACAGTTTTACTTCGTTTTGCTACCGGCTTTGGCGGTCGCTTCGAGAACGCCATCGGCTCAACTGGGCAAACCGTGGGACAAGAGGCCGGGTTTTCACATAAGGCGAAAAACCGGTAGCAAAATGCCGCAAAACCGTCGTGGTAGAAATCCAAAGTAGCAGGGCGGGCAAAAAACGTCACAGCTATCTACCGGATGACGGACCTCGGCGGAGCTGTTTAAACACCGCCCACACCACGCACCTAAAAGTAAATCGGATTTGCATGATTCTAGCCTGCCCCATGGGGTATAAGCTCTCTCAAGCAGCATATCCCGAGCGCTTCAGCATATCAGCTAGGCAGGCAGCGTATACCCTTCAGCATGAACAGAAACCGTAGCAACCATCACATTCATAACCCAACAAATACCATGGCCCCACGCAACACTCCCCTTGCATTTATCGCTGGAGGCATCATGCCCAAATTGATGATAGGCTCACTATCCGCTCTCAAGTACATCCGCTGCGCACGGCTTGGCAATACTCATGGCACGACGTACGTAAAAGCGTTTGGTGCCCGAAGCCGCGATTTATCAAACCTCATCAAGCGCGCTCGCGATCTATGCTGCGAATCGGATCGCCTGCATGTCTTTGTGCCCAGCGCCCGGGACAGGCCTCATTATTCGTCAGACTTATCCATTCACATTTGGGGCGGCACGCTGCCAGACTCCCCATACACGGCCATTGACACCGGCATCTACGTTGCAAACGCCCCGCTCGCGTTTGTTCAGGCTGCATGCGAGCTCGACACCATCGACCTCGCTCTCGTTGCTTACGAGCTCACGGGAACATACGCGATTCGATTTTGGGACGACGGTGCGAGCATATCGGTAAAGGAGCCGATCACAACCCTTGAAGAGCTCAAAGCGTTCGCTCGAGCATGCGTTGCATTGGGCGCTCGCGGTGCGAATCGAGCAATTCAGGCCTTGGAACTCGTGGTACCCATGTCCAACTCCGCAGCGGAATCAGCGCTTGCCCTCATGCTTATGGAAAAAGGGTGCCGGGGAGGCCTAGCACTTCGCGATTTCAACCTTAACGAGCGCATCAAGCTTCCCCATGACATCGCACGGCTACACGGCTACGACGCACTCACACCCGACTACCATTTTATAAACAGCATGATTCTTCTTGAATATGAAAGCGATGCATATCATCTGACATCCAACGACAAGGCTCGGGATTCAAGGCGCAGCGTTGCATTTGGATTGGCGGGATATCGCACGTTTCCGCTTTCGAAGCAGCAGGTTCAAGATCCCGAATACCTTTGGGAGCTCGCAGAGCAGCTGAGACTCGCCCTTGGCCGTCGCAAACACACTCGCAACTGGGAAAAGTATGTCGACCTGCATCATAGGCTATTTATCCAACGTCGCGATCCGCTTCACACATACTAGAAGATCGACGACGCCTTCTCGAACGTCGTGAGGTTCACTGCGCGACGATTTTTACCCGTACTGCTACTTTCCCATTACCTTAAGACAATTGTTAGCAGTTTTGCTACCGATTTTTGGCCGTGCTGCGAACGACGACAATAAGCCAACTGGGCAAGCGCTTGTACGACGAACTCAAACTGAGCCGCTGCATCAAAAAGCGGTAGCAAAACGGCACAAAACCGTCGCGGCGAAAAACTAGAGTAGCAGAACGGGCAAAAAGTGTCGTGGCGATGCGTAAAGAGCCTCAGCGGGGCGGAACCGCCGTCCGCCATCCCGCGCAATGTCTACTTTCCCTTGCCGTCCTGCGGCGGCGGAGCGATCTTGGAAGCCACCTCCTGCACAAAGGTGCTCATGGCCTCGCGAGCGGCAGACGGCACGGGGTCGTCTATGTGGTCCTCAGGATGCACGGGCAGGTCTTTTTTCACCTCATCGTAGACAAGATGCAGGTACGCCTGCGCACCCGTCACCGTGGTATGCGTGCCGTCGCCGTCGAACACGTCCGGGTGCTCTCCACTGTAGGTATACCAGTCCAGCACGCGCGCGTTCTTGTAGCGCTCCGCGGCAGACGCGAGCGCCTGGTTGGTCGGTTCGCACCACGGCTGACGGCTCCGCGTGTTCACGAACACGCACACGCGCGTATCCCCCACCAGCTGCATAAGCTGATCGACCATGGCATCGGTCACAAGGCCGTTGGTGCCCAGCGCGAACACGCAGATCTTGCCCACCTGGTTGGCGTCCAAATACGCGCGAAACACGTCTATGCCCGCCGAGAACTGCCGGCTCTTCGCCGCGTCGATATGCCCATGCGGAAACGTGGTGGTAAAGCTGTCGACCAAGCGCAGCGATACCGAGTCGCCGATCATGAGGATGTCGAATGCCCCCTCGGGATAGCCCGCGTCCGTCACCGCGTCAGACTCGTTTTTCTCTACCGTGGGAACCTTGTCAGCGTCGCCCTTATCGTCGGCGATGATCGCCGCGCCGTCATCGGACAGCGCGGAGGTATTGGGGACGAACGCCAAGCCGCCCACCGCGATCAGGCACACCGCGAGCGCGCCCACGACGGCGACCTTAGCCGCCGGCGAGGCAAGCGCGCCGGCAACTCCGCGTTGGCGCAGCCCTGCCCATGCGCGACCGATGGCCCCGTGGCGGCACGGCTCCTCAACCAGGCTATACGATGCCTCGGCAACGGTAAGCACCGCCGCGACCTGCAAAACGGTCTCCCACCAGGCGGGGGCCGTCACGCGCGACGCGGGGTTCATGAGGCTCAGCAGCGGAAAGTGCCAAAGATAGATACCGTACGATCGCCTACCAAGCCATACCAGCGGTTTTGCCGAGAACACGCGGACCAGCAGCCCGTCGCGGGCAACGCAGGCGGCAACCACGGCGAGCGTGAGCACCGAGCACAGAGCCATGCCGCCCTGGTACTGAAATCCCGTGTACCCGTTGGTGAGCAGGAACATGAGCACCAGCCCCACGACGCCGATCACACCCATAGCATCTGTCGCAAGATCGTCGGATGTGCACCAGGGTCCCATCGCGACCAAGCGCTTCACCACAGCATTTGCCGAGGATTCCGACTCGACGGCGCCATCCGCAGGAGCGGGCGCCGCATCGCCGGCCTCTAGGACGTCCCCACCTGCGTCGCCATCTCCAATGGAGCGCACGCCGCGCATACCCAGACGGCGCATCGGCACCAGGCGTCCCAGCCCCACCACGCGCAACAAACGCGCGGGCGACAGGCTGTCCTCGGGGATAAGCGCGAGCCATACGCCCAGAAGCAGGGAGAACGCACGGGTATCGGTTCCGTAGTAGATGCGGCTCGGATCAACCGCAGGGTCATAGAGCACGGCGCATGCCACAGCGCTTGCCGCCGCCAGCCCCAGCACCACACGGCGCTGTGCGGGACGTCCCAAGCGCAGGCTGCTCAACAGCAGCAAGAGCAGAGGCCAGACCAGGTAGAACTGCTCCTCGATGGCAAGCGACCAAAAGTGCTTGAGCGGCGAAGGGTCGCCCAGCGCGTCAAAGTAGGAGGTGTTTTGCAGCACCTGCCACCAGTTGTTGAAGAGCAAAAGCGACGGCAGGAGGTCGGTGCGCATCTTGGTGAGCATCACGTGGTTGAACAGCGTGCACAACGCGGCGGTCACGACCACCACCGCGAGGCTCGCCGGAACCAGGCGACGGACGCGGCGGGTCCAAAACCCCTTGAAGTCGATGGTGCCGCTCCGATCGATCTCGGCGAGCAGCAGGCGCGTGATGATGAAGCCCGAGATCACGAAGAACATGGTCACACCCAATAGGCCGCCTTGAATCCACGGCAGGTTGAGGTGGTAAAGCACCACGGCGAGCACGGCAAGCGCGCGCAGGCCGTCAAGCGCGGGCAGATAGCGCGTCTTGGGCCCCAAGTCGGTCGAGGCGGGCGCGGAATTCTCGGCGCCAGGGGCGGATGGGCTCGAGTCGGTCTTCTCGTGCGAGAACCCGGAGGCGGACACCGCCGCGCGCTGGGCCGAGCGGCTTGCCCCGGGCGTTGCCGCATGTGCTCCGGTGGGCGCCTTGGGCATAGCGATCTTCGCCGCGCCTGCGACATGCCTGCGCGCGAGGGGCTTGCGGTTAGGTTCGTTTAAAGTCATGTCTCATCCCCGCGGATCATTCTCGCTTCAGCCGCCCATTGTACCGCGTCGCCTCGACACGCATACCTCGCCGCGTTTCTCTGACAAAACCGAAATATCCCCTCGCCTGCTTGCAAAAGTCCAACATTCCCGATAGTTCTATGGCATGAAAACCATCGGGAACGTTGGACTTTTCACAAAACCGCAGGTACAGGCCGCGCCAAGAAATCCGCTTTAGAAACGAAACTATCGGGAACCTCGTACTTTTGCCTAGTAGCCCAGCGCCTGGAGCACGAACATCACCACGGTGAGCACGGTGATGAGCACGATGGTCGCCCAGGTGAGCACGTTCCACACGCGGCCGTTCTTGTAGCGGCCCATGATGCGCTTGTCCGCCGCGATAAAGACCTGGAACACCAGGACCACCGGCAGCAGCACTCCGTTGATCACCTGCGAGGTCATCATGATCTGGAACAGGTCCACGCCGGGCATGAGCACCATGAGGGCGCTCACCGCGATCACGCCGCTGATGATGCCGCGGTAGAGCGGGGCCTCCTCCCAGCTGCGGTCGGCGCCGCGCTCCCAGCCAAAGGCCTCGCAGATGGCCGACGACGTCACGCCCGGTAGCACGCAGGCGGCCAAAAAGCTCGCCGCCACCAGGCCGCTCGCGAACAGCACCGTGGAGAACTGGCCCGCGATGGGTTCCAGCGCCAGCGCCGCATCGGCCGCGTCGGCGATCACCACGCCCGCCGGGAACAGCACCGTGCCCGTGGTGATGATGATGAACCACGCCACCAGATCCGCCGCGACCGAGCCGCTCACGGTGTCGATGCGCTGGAGCACCAGGTCGTCCTCGGTGGCGTTCTTGTCCACCACGTTGTTCTGCGCCAGAAAGACCATCCACGGCGCGATGGTGGTGCCGATGGTCGCCACCACCAGCGACACGTACCCCGGATCGCTCTCGATCCCGGGCACCAGCGTGCTCGCCGCGACCTCGCCCCAGTTGGGGCCCGCCATGAACGCCGCCACCACGTAGGTCACAAACACGCAGCTCACCAACAGCAAGATCTTCTCAATACGCTGGAAGCTGCCGCTCATGGTGAGCATCCACACAAGCAGTGCCACCAGTGGCACCGACACGCTCGCCGGGATGCCAAACAGCGCCAGGCCGCTCGCGATACCCGCGAACTCCGATATGGTCACGGCCGTGTTGGCGATGAGCAGCGCCGCCATGGCAAGCGCGCTTTTGCGCACGCCAAAGCGCTCGCGAATGAGCGACGCCAGGCCCTTGCCCGTGACGCAGCCGCACCGGGCCGCGGTCTCTTGCACCACGATGAGCAGCACGGTCATCACCGGCAGCATCCACAGCATGCCATAGCCGTAGCTCGCGCCGGCACTGGAATAGGTCGCGATGCCGCCGGCGTCGTTACCCGAGAGCGCGGCGAGCAGCCCCGGCCCCATGGCACCCAAGATCACCGGCAGCGTGAGTTTCTGTCGAGTCTTCTCCGTCATGCGCGCACCGCCCTACAGCAGTGGGATGGAGCCAAAGACCACGTAGGCGACCGTGGCGATGAGCAGCGCCACGAAGGTGAGCGCCGTGCCCGAGGTCGATTTGTCGTGCTCGTCGCGCCAGGTGAGAACCTTGAGGTAGGCCACCGAGCTGGCGTAGGTCGCCGCGATCACGCCCGCCGCCGCGTTGAAGCACGCCTGAAACGTGCCCAGGTCATCGGGGAGGGCGCCTTCGAACAGGTTCGCGCCCATAAGGTCGCCGCACAGCACCACCACAGCGGCGATCACCGCGCCGATCAGCGTGGTCTTGATGAAGAAACCCAGGTAGGAGCGCTGCTCATCGTCGCGATCGTCCTGCTCTATAAAAGCGCGCTTCACAAACGAGGTCATGCGCATGGCGGCAAGCATCACCACCGGCATGACGCAGATGGGAATGAGCGCCAGGTGCGCATAAGCGGACACCGCGCTCGCCGCGCCGGCCACGCCCGCATCGATACTCGTCGCCGAGGGCACCACGATGGCCGCGATCGCGCAACTCGCGAGCGCCCACACCACGACCCAGTACTGGCGCTGGGCAAACCAGGTGAACGCGTTCAGACTCTCGCCGGTGGTGTTCTCGCCCGGTGCCAATCCCGCGATCTGCAGGTCCTCGGCATGTTCCTCGGTCATGACGTCCATGGCGTCGTCCACGGTGACGATGCCCAGGATGTGCTTGTCCTCGTCGCACACGGGGATGGCCGCCAGGTTGTACTTGGCCATCTCCTCGGCGACCTCCTCCTGGTCCAGGTCGGGGGCGACCCACACCAGGTCGCGATGGGCCAGGTCGCGCAGCATGTCGGTTCGCTCGGCCACGATGAGCGCGCGCAGCGACAGCACACCCATGAGCTCGCCGGCCGGGTCGAGCGTGTAGACGTAGTACACGGCCTCAAAGTCCTCGTCCAGCTTCTTGATGGCCTCGATCGCGTCGCCCACGGTGGCGGTCGCCGGAAGCGCGACGAACTCCGAGGTCATGATACGGCCCGCGGTGTCGTCCTCGTATCCCAGAAGGTTGCGAATCGCGCGTTCCTCCTTCACGCCCATGAGGCGCAGGAGTTTCTCGGCCTTCTCGCTGCCCAGCTCGTCGATGATCTCGGCGGCGTCGTCGGGGTCCATGAGCGCGAGCATGCTCGACACGTCGCGGTCGGACATGTTCTCGAGCATCTCGCTTCGCAGCTCGTCGTCATCGAACTCGGAGATGGCCTCGGCCGCCTGGGTCACGTCCAGCTGCGCGAACACCTGGCCGCGCAGGCGCGGGTCGAGCTTCTCGATGATGTCGGCGATGTCGGCGGGGTGCAGCTCGTCGAGTGTCTTGTGCGAGACCGAGAGCTTGAGCTGCGAGTTGTCGCGCTCCAGCAGGTCCATGTAGCTCCACGCGATGATGTCCTCGGCAAGCGGGCGGCGCAGGGCGGCGGCGGCGCGCGACACCACGCGCTCCAGCAGCGGATGGATCGCGCGCAGAAGGCCGCGCACGCCCACCTCGGCGCCAAGCAGGCGCAGCTGGTTGCCGCCCGAGCTTGAGAGCTTGATGTCGTTCACACGCACGACCTTGAGCCCCTGCGTGTCCACGATCTGCTTGTTCATGATATCGCGCGCCAGCAGCACCTCGTCGGGCTGCAGGTAGGAGAAGCGAATGTCGGTCGCAGGACAGTTGAGGTGCAGCGCGTCGTCGTCCACGCGGTCCACGTACTTGCGCCAGCTGATCATGAAGGGGGTCTTGCCGGGGCCTTGGAACGCGAGCGACGTCACGCGCGGAAAGACCTCGCGCGTGGCGATGCCCAGGTCGTTCACGACGCCGATTTTCTCACCCGTCGTGTCGATGACGGGAATGCCGAGCATCTCGGACAGATAGTTCATGGTGCTCCTTCGCGGATAGTTGCGGGAGATATGGGAACGCACCCTTGACGCACGTCCACGCGGAGCACCATCAAGGGTCAGCGACTGTGTGGTCGAGGTTTGGGTTTCACCTGTTGCCTTTCTCGTGACCCTGTCTAAGCGAAAAAACGCGCCTGCGAACGAGCGGCAACATAGCCGGTTCACAGACGCGCTTAATCATAACGCAACTATGTTTTGCTGCCGAGTTTCTCGGCGTAAATCACATGGGGCGTGCTCGCGCTTAGGCGACCTTGCAGATCCAGCCGTGCTTGTCCTCCACGGCGCCGTCCTGAATGCCGGTGAGAGTCTCGCGCAGCTTGGTCATCACGGGGCCCATCTCGTCGTGACCGGCCGGGAAGGAGACCACCTCGTCGCCGTCGTGGATCTCACCCACCGGGGAGATCACGGCCGCGGTGCCGCACAGGCCGCACTCGACGAACTTGCCGGCCTTGACCTCGGCCCACTCCACCGGGCGCTGGCTCACCGTGAGGCCCAGGTCCTCGGCGACCTGCACGAGGGAGCGACGGGTGATGGAGGGCAGGATGGAGTCGGTGTGGGACTGCGGGACCACGAGCTCGCCGTCCTCGGTCACGAGCATCACGTTGGCTCCGCCGGTCTCCTCGACGTAGGTACGCGACTGGGAGTCCAGATAGAGGTTCTCGGCATAGCCTGCGCGATGGGCCTCCATGGTGGGCTTCAAGCTCATGGCGTAGTTGAGGCCGGCCTTGATGTTGCCGGTGCCGTGGGGCGCGGCGCGGTCGTAGTGGGAGACGCACAGCTTGATGGGCTTGAGGCCGCCCTTAAAGTAGGGACCCACGGGGGTCACGAGGATGTGGAAGTGGTACTCGGGCGCGGGGGCGACGCCGATGACCTCGCCGGAGCCGATCATGAAGGGGCGCACGTAGAGCGTAGCGCCGGAGCCAAAGGGCGGAACCCACGCGGCGTTGGCGGCGACGACCTGCTTCACGGCGTCGATGAAGCGATCGACCGGGAAGGGCGGCATCTCCAGGCGCTCAGCGGACTCGTACATGCGCCGGGCGTTCATGTCGGGGCGGAAGCAGACGATCTCGCCGCTCTCGGTGGTGTAGGCCTTGAGCCCCTCGAAGCACTCCTGGCAGTAATGGAAGATGCCGGCGCACTCGGAAAGGGTGACGGTGTGGTCAGTGGTGAGACGGCCCTCGCCCCACTCGCCGTCCTTCCAATCGCACACAAAGCTGTAATCGGTGGGCATGTAGCCAAAGCTGAGGTTACCCCAGTCCAAATCCTTCTTCTCGACTGCCATGGTCCCTTCCTTTCCTTGCAAAAAACCGTGCAATATTCGAGATTCTACGCCCGACGTGGGACACACGTCCGCAAACACTGCGTCGTAGTAAAGCTGAAACAATTAGATTAAGTCATATTCTTCTACATTTTTATATATTTGTGGAGTTGCAAGGACTGCCTCCCGCAAGTGACGAGTAAATGCAGCGATACATCCGCGTTGAAATAAAACTAATCGACTTTGGTGTGGGTTTTTAGAGGGTCTCCTAAGTATCTCGTGCGATAGAAGATTGTTACACCTCTTTGACCTGCGGTTTTCTTATCTTCCCAACAGCGTCTACTTTACCGCTACGGAAAAACCCACACCAAAGTCGATTAGTTTTCAAATAGAACACCCGGATGCCGTCTGCAGGCTAAAAAACGTGCGAGACACAGCAAAAAGGGCGGATGGCATGCCTGCCATACGCCCTTTTCCCGCGTTTATGCGATACCGGTTACTTCTTGGCACCCAGCTTTGCCTTGACCAAGCCCGCAACGGCGGGAATGAGCGAGATCGCGATAATGCCCACCACGATCATCTCAAAGTGATCCTGCACCGCGGGGATACCGCCAAAGAAGTAGCCCAGCAGGGTGAAGATGCTGGACCAGGTGATGCCGCCCAGGATGTTGAAGATCACGAACGAATGCCACTTCATGCCACCGACGCCGGCGAGAAACGGCACGAAGGTACGGATGAACGGGAAGAAGCGCCCCAAGAAGATCGCCAGGTGACCCCACTTGTCGAGGAAAGCCTCGGACTTGGCGATGCGCTCGGGGGTCATGGCGCGAATCTTGCCCGAGGCGATGATCTTCTTGCCAAAGAAGTGCCCGATGAAGAAGTTGCACTGGTCGCCCAGAATGGCCGCAGCCCACACCACCAGCAGCAGGTGCAGGATATCGAGCGGGCCCGACGCCTCGTGCGCGAAGATGCCAGCAGCGAACAGCAGCGAGTCGCCAGGCAAAAACGGCATAAAGACCACGCCGGTCTCGATGAAGATGATGAGGAAGATGAAGCCGTAGGCATAGGCGGGGCCCATGGCGATCCACGCCGCGATGGCGCCGCGCGGGTCCTGGAGAAGCTCCTTGAGGAAGGTGATGATTCCCATGAGTTGCGATACCTCGTGTTTTTCTGCCGCGCGCGACCATGCGATCGCTCGGCACGGGTGCTTGTACCAGCGGTTTAGTATAGAGCATGCTGTTTATGTACATGTGGGCGGGCTATGTCGCCCAGGTAAGGCCACGGTAAGACCACGGAGGATGAGAAAAGTCCTACGAGGAGATTTCTCATCGGGTGGCCGCGGCGGTCAACCACGAACGCCTATCTCCTAGTAGATTGCTAGACTTTAACGACGCGGACTTTTACCATATGGGAACAGTCAAGCACACGCGCCCCGGGCGGGCGCACCTATAAGGAGCCCTCATGAGCTTCATCTCAACCATTCGCGAGGACATCGCCACCGTGCAGGCGCACGACCCGGCCGCGCAAACGGCCCTGGTGATCTTTTTGTCCTACCCCGGTCTGCACGCCAAGTGGGCCCACACGCCCGAGCACTGGCTGTGGAACCACGGCGCCCACGGGCTCGCCCGCGTGATGTCGCAGATCACCCGGTTTATGACCGGCGTGGAGATCCACCCCGCGGCGCAGCTGGGCCGCCGTCTATTCATAGACCACGCGATGGGCGTGGTCATTGGCGAGACCACCGTGCTGGGTGACGACTGCGTGCTCTACCAGAGCGTCACCCTGGGCGGCACCGGCAACGAATGCGGCAAGCGCCACCCCACTCTGGGCAACAACGTGACGGTGGGCACCGGCGCCAAGGTGCTCGGCAACATCAAGATCGGCGACAACGTCAAGATCGGCGGCAACTCCGTGGTGGTGAAGGACGTTCCCGACAACTGTACCGTAGTGGGCATCCCCGGCCGCATCGTGAAGCGAAACGGCTGCCGCGTGATGAACGCTGCCGAGGACGCGCGTTGCCATCGTGAGAACCTGCCCGACCCGGTCGAGGAGGCGAGCGTGATCAACCGCGAGCACATCGCCATCAACATGCGCCGCATCATCGAGCTCGAGCAGCAGGTGAGAGACCTCACCGCCGCCGTGGAGCGTCTCGGCGGCACATGCGATGCCGAGAAGCCCGCGCCCCAACCCAACGCAGCCAACGAGGGCTAACCCGCCAAGAACACCGCATCCACGCAAAAAGGCCGACCGCCAGGCAACCCCGGCAGTCGGCCTTTTTTGCTACCCAAGGCTCGCGAGGGCGCGAAGGCCCTAGGAGAACTGCGAGTTGTACAGACTCGCGTAGGCACCGCCCGCGACAAGCAGCTCATCGTGCGTGCCCTGCTCGATGATGTTGCCGCTCTCCATCACGAGGATGAGGTCGGCGTCCACGATGGTGGACAGGCGATGCGCGATCACAAAGCTCGTGCGCCCGTACATAAGCGTCTCCATAGCGTGAACAATGGCCTGCTCGGTACGGGTATCCACGCTCGAGGTCGCCTCGTCCAGGATAAGGATCGCCGGGTCGCACAGCATGGCGCGCGCAATGGTGAGCAGCTGGCGCTGCCCCTGGCTCACGGACTCGGCGTCGTTGGAGAGCATGGTGTCGTAGCCCTCGGGCAGCGTGCGCACAAAGAAGTCCACATGTGCGGCCTTCGCCGCCGCCACGATCTCCTCGCGCGTGGCATCGGGTTTGCCGTAAGCGATATTCTGCGCGATGGTCCCCTCAAAAAGCCAAGCGTCCTGCAAGACCATGCCAAACTGGCGGCGAAGATCGGCGCGGGTGAGCTCGCGGGTGTTCACGCCGTCAAGCGTGATCTTGCCGCCGTCGATCTCGTAGAAACGCATGAGCAGGTTGATGAGCGTGGTCTTGCCCGCGCCCGTCGTGCCCACGATGGCGATCTTCTTGCCCGGCTCGGCCGTGAGCGACACGTCGTGCATGAGCGGACGGTCGGGCGAGTACCCAAAGCGCACGTGCTCAAAGGCCACGCGTCCCTCCACGTTGCGCGGGAGCTGGGCGGGTTGGGCGGGGTTGGGCTCGACCTCCGCCTCGTCCAGCAGCGCAAACACGCGCTCGGCGGCAGCAAGCGCGCCCTGCAGCATGTTAATGGTCATGGACAGCTGCGCGAGCGGCTCGCTGGCCTGGTTCACGTACTGAAAGAACGCCTGGAACACGCCCACGGTGAGCTGACCGGCGACAAGCAAGCTGCCCGCGAGCACGCCGATGATCACCAGCGACACGCGCACCAAGAAGCGCACGGCAGGACCCACGGCGTTGGTGAGGAAATCGGCGTTGGCGCTCGTGCGGGCCAGGTCATCGGCGGCGGCACGCATATCGGAAAGACTGTCGACCTCACAGCCAAACGCCTTGATCACCGCGCGGCCACTGTAGGCCTCCTCAACCGAGCCGGTGAGTTTGCCCACGGCCTCCTGGCGGGCGGCCGCCACCTTGAGCGTCTTGGCCGCGAACACCTTGGTCACCGCAAAGGTGCCCAGCATAAAGACCACAAAGACACCCGTGAGCAGCAGGTTGTAGGTCGCCATGAGCAGCACGGCGCCCACCAGCGTGCACACCGCGATGATGAGCTGGAGCAGGCCGCGCTGCAGCACCTCGCTGATCTTGTCCAGGTCGTTGGTGACACGGCTGATCGTGTCGCCGGGCTGATGCGCGTCGTAGTAGGACAGCGGCAGCCGCCCGATCTTCTCGCCTATCCTGTGGCGCAGCGACAGGTTGAGGCGCTCGGCGAAGCTCGCCATGACCATGATCTGACCGGTATAAAACGCCCAGCTCGCAGTCCAGATGCCCAGGAAGGTGAGGATCTGCGCACCGCCGTTCTCGAGCGTGACCGCAAACGGCTCGCCGGCAGCGAAGGCCGCCTGGATATTAGTCCACAACAGGTCGATGAGGTAGGCGCTGTACGCCGGCGCGGACAAACTGAAACCCACGTGCGCGAGCGTGCAGCAGGCGGCGACCACCAAGCGCCAGCGCTGGCCGGCAGCAGCCTGCCATAGGCGCAGCGCCGTGCCCAGCGCGTCGGCGGGCACCTCGGACTCCTCGCCCATCGCGGCGCGGGCCTCCTCGCCCTCTATGATCTGCTCGTTAGCCATGGTTCTCCTCCTTCCTTGCCTGAGAATCGGCGATCGCGCGGTACGTGGGGCAGCTCTCCATAAGCTCTTCGTGGCGGCCCAAGCCAACCACCGCCCCGTCTTTGAGCACCACGATCTGGTCGGCGTCGTGGATGGTGCTCACGCGCTGGGCGATGATGAGTGTCGCCGCGCGCGCGAGCTCGGGCTTGAGGGCCCGGCGCAGCGCCGCGTCGGTCTTAAAGTCCAGCGCCGAGAAACTGTCGTCGAAGATGTACAGGTCCGCACGGCGCACAAGGGCGCGAGCGATGGCCAGGCGCTGGCGCTGGCCGCCCGAGAAGTTGGTTCCTCCCTGCGCCACACGCTTGTCCAGTCCCTCGGGCAGGTCGTGCACGAAGGCGCCCTGGGCCACGTCGACCGCGTGCCACAGCCGCTCATCATCCGCGTCCGAATCGCCGTGACGCAGGTTGTCGCGGATGGTCCCGCTAAACAGCCACGCCTTCTGCGGCACGTAGGCGATGCGCTCTCGCAGGCTCGCCTGCGTCATATCGCGCACATCCGCGCCGTCAAAGGTCACCCGGCCCGCGGTCACGTCGTGAAAACGCAGCAGCATCTTGGCGATGGTCGATTTGCCCGAGCCGGTGTTGCCTATGATCGCCGTCACCTGGCCGCGGCGGAGGCTGAAGTCCAGGTCGTGCAAGGTATCCTCGTCCGCGTCGTGAAAGCGGAAGAACACATGGTCAAAGCGGGCGACCTCGTCGGCATCCGCGCTAACAGCTGCCGCAACCTCGCCCCGCCCCGCGCCTGTCGCGCCCGGCGCACCCGCGCCGTCGCGAATGCTCGGCACCTGCTCGATCACCTGACGCGCGCGCTCCAAGCAGGCGAGTGCGCGCGGGATGCCCAGGATCGCGAACTGCGCCATCATCATGAAGAACATGATGAGCATGGCGTACTCGATGAGCGCGGTGATGGAGCCGATCTGCATCGCATGGGCGCCCACGCGGTTCGCGCCCAGCCAGATCACGAGCGACTCCACCGCGTTCATGAGGAAGAACGTGAGCGAATCGGCCGTGGAGAACATGAAGTTCACGCGAATGGCGTTGTCGGCGTATTCCTTAAAGGTCACGTCGAGCTTTTGCTGCTCGTGGGCCTCCTTGCCAAACGCCCGGATCACGCGAACGCCCGTGATGGACTCGCGCAGGCGCACGTTCATGCGGTCGATAAAGCCCTGCAGGCGCGTGAAGATTGGTGCCGAGAAGCGAACGGCGACCCCCGTGATGAGCACGCATGCCAGCGTGACCGCGAGCAGGACCCAGCCCATGCTGGCATCGATTCCAAACGCGAGCGCTACCGCGATCGTGCTCATCACAGGCACCGGCAGCACCATGGTGATGCTCATGAGCAGCGTCTGCTGGATCACGTTGATGTCATTTAGAGTGCGGGTCACCATGGACCCCGTGCCAAAGCGCTCGAAGTCGCTGCCCGAGAACGCCAGCGACGCCTCGTAGACCGCCATGCGGATGTCGCGGCCTATATTCGCCGCCAGGCGCGAGGACAGAAACATCACCGTAACCGCGCCGCCCGAACCGCACAACGCCGCGAGCAGCATGCGCGCGCCATGGCCAAACAGCTCTCCCGAGCCGTCCATCCCCACGGCGGCGTTGATCATGGCCGAAAGCTCGGTGGGCACGTACAGCATACCCGCCATGTCAAAACACAGCGCCAAAAGCGTGGCCGCCATGAGCCTCTTGTAAGGCCTGGCGAAGCGCGCGAGCAGCTTGACCGAGGTTGCAAGGCTGTAGCTCTCCCCGTCCAGCGCGTCTGGCGTCCCCTTCGTCATCTCCTTGCTCATGCACTCTCCTCCCCATGTGCATCCTGCATGATCTTGAACTCCTGTTCCAGCGCGGCGGTGTACTTTCGCACCAGTTCGAGCAAGCGAACGCGCTCATCGACCGAGAGCGCCTGGAACGCGCGGTCCTCAGCCTGCATGGCGGGCGTGATGTGCTTCACCACAAAATCACGCCCGATCTCTGTGAGATACGCCTCCTTGTTTTTGCGACTCCCCTCGCAAAACTCGAGCTTGATGAGCCCTTGCGTCGCGAGCATCTTGAGCGCCGAGTTGATGGTCTGCTTGCTAAACGACCATGATTCGGTAAGCGCCTTGAGCGGCGCCTTGCCGCCCGCGCGCTCGATGTCGTAGAGCATCCAGTAGGCGCAGGTAGACAGCCCGCAGCTGCGCGCGAACTGGTAATAGAGCTTGTCCGCCGCGTTGTAGAGATAGTCGATCTCTATAGGCTTGCTGATGTCCATGCGACCCCCCCCCTCATATCCCTCTGCCGTAGCATTGCTCATCGCGGCAAAAAATAATCCGAAACCGGACCTCTTTCTAGACTAGTCCGATTTCGGATTATGTCAACGGCTTTTCCGCGCACCTCACGATGCGGCGAAGGTCACAGCCTTTGATGCGTGAAGCCCTACGGGCGATCCTCCCCCTACTCGGGCTTCACCCAACCGTCCTGCACGGACTCGTAAAACACGGCGTCGCGATGCAGGTCATGGATGGACTTGCCGTCGAGCCACGGAAGCTCGGCGAGCTCGGAGAGGGTCGGGACGAGCTCGGAGCAGTCGGTGAAGCGGCCCTTGTCGTTGAGCTGCTCGCAGTCCTGGACGCGCCAGTACCCGTCGGTGTGCGTGATGTAGTACCCGTGATCGTCCACATCCATAAAAACGCGGGTCTTAGAGCGCAGGTAGCCCAGCAGCTCTTCAAACGTTACCGCAAGCGTCTCGTCTGCCTTCAGTCCCATAGGATCCTCCTTTGGGCTCATGCGCCGCGCGGGAGCCGCGGGGTTTGCGCCCCAGCGGCGCGAGAATAAAACCGTTACCCTCAATAAACCCTTCCATACACGGTTTTATACCGAGGATTTCGCGAGCGGCCCATATCTTCGAGCAGCGGTCATCCCATGAGAAATCTTCTCGTAGACTTTTTCCCATCCGAGGCCATCGCCGGGGCCTGACGCCCCTCTGCCGCGCCCTCGCGAGACTGGCGAATATTGGCCCGGAGGGTTTTTCTCATGGGTGGCTAGCAGATCAGCACGCTGTGATCGGCGAGGGGCAGCACTTGGCCGATCACTGCCGCGGGTTGGTTTGCGGCCTGCAGGCAATCTACGTAGGTGAGGGCGTCGGCTTGGGGTAAGGATACTAGCAATCCACCCGAGGTCTGCGGGTCAAAGAGCACGTCCGCTAAGTCGAGCGGCACGTCCTCCCCCAGGTCCACGTGCACTCCAAAAAAGTCGCGGTTGCGGTAAGCGCCCGCCGGGATGAGCCCCAGGCGCGCCATATCGCGAGCACGCGCCATCACGGGGACCGCCGACGCATCGATGCTCAGCGTGACCCCGCTCGCCTCGGCCATCTCACAGGCATGCCCCGCAAGCGAGAAACCCGTCACGTCCGTGGCGGCGTGCGCCTCCAGGTCCTCAAGCGCCTGCACGCCAACCTTGTTGAGCGTGACCATGGAATCGGTCGCCACCTTGAGCCCCGCGTCGTCGAGCATGCCGGCCTTGTGCGCTGTGGTGAGAATGCCCGTGCCCAGGGCCTTGGTGAGCACCAGCGCGTCGCCCACGCGGGCACCCGCGTTGGTGAGCAGGCGGTCGCGCGACGCGAAGCCGGTGACCGCCAGGCCGAACTTGGGCTCATGGTCGTTGATGGAGTGCCCGCCTGCCACCACGCACCCCGCGGCGCGGCACCGCTCGGCACCACCCGCGAGGATCTGGCCGGCGACCTCGATCCCCAAGCAGTTGGGGAAGCACAGCAGGTTGAGCGCAAGCGTGGGCGCGCCGCCCATGGCCCACGCATCGGATAGGGCGTTTGCGGCGGCGATCTGACCAAACAGGTACGGATCATCCACCATGGGCGGAAAGAAATCACAGGTCTGCATCAGCACGCGCCCGTCGCCCAGGTCGTAGACGCAGGCGTCATCCGAGGTGTCGAACCCCACCAGTAAGCGCTCGTCGGCCACGTGGGGCAGCTCTCCCAGCACCTGCGAAAGCGAGCCCGGCGCGAGCTTGGCCGCGCAGCCCGCGGCCTCCACCAGCTCAGTGAGCCTCACGTTCGACATGTCCATGGCAACCTCCCATTCCTCGGCATACGCAGCGCAACATCAGGCAAACCGTCCGCACACGGTGCCCATCTGCCCCTGGGTTCTCGGCATACGCAGCCGCCTGCGCGCTTCTCCCACCATACCAAAAACGGGCGGCACCCCTCGGCACCGCCCGCTTGGCAATCGTTGTTGAAACGGCGCGTGGCGCGCCGCGCACCGCTCACGCGTCCTGCGACCTTACTCCTCGGAGTCGTCGGCCGGGACGATGATGTTCAGCACGAACACCACGATGAAGCTCACCACCAGCGAGCTGCCAAAGATGTTCTGCACGATCTGCGGCATGAACTGCATGATCTCGGGCACCGATCCGATGCCGCAGCCCAGCGCGAGCGCGATGCCGACGATCATGCGGTTTCGGTAGTTGAGCGGCTGCTCGCACAGCAGCTGGATGCCCGACAGCGTGATGGCCGCGAACACGGTCACGGTCGCGCCGCCCAGCACGGGCTGCGGGATGGTGGCCATGAGCGCGCTGAACTTGGGGCACACGCCGGCAACGAGCATCACGGCCGCCACGATAGCGAACACGCGCTTGGCGACCACCTTGGTGGTGCAGATGAGGCCCACGTTCTGGCTGTAGGGGTCGGTGGGCAAACCGCCGATGCACGCGCCGATCATGCCGCAGATGCTCTGCCCCTTGATGGCGCCGCCCAGCTCCTTATCCGACGCGTCGCGGCCAAAGCCGCCCATGGTGGTGGAAGACACGTCGCCGATGGTCTGCACGGCCTGCACCACGTACATGAGGACCATGAGCACGATGGCGTCCGGGTGGAACTCAAGGCCAAAGTGGAACGGCATGGGCACCGAGAACCAGCTCGCGGAGGCCACGTCGCCAAAGTCGACCACGTTGCCCAGCACGAGCGACAGCGCGTAGCCGACCAAGATGCCCACGATCATGCCCGACGCCTTCACGTAGCCGCGACCCCACAGGCTGCATACCAGCGTCACCGCGAGCGTCACCAGCGCGAGCAGCCAGAACTCCGGCGAGCCAAAGGTGCCCGCGGCCTTGGCCGCGCTGCCGCCGCCCATGTAGTTGATGGCCGTGGTGTAGAGCGACAGACCGATGGACAGCACCACCGTGCCGCTCACGATGGGCGGGAAGAAGCGGCGGATGCGCTCCATGAACATGCCGATGAAGATGGAGGCGAAGCCGGCCACCAGCTGTGACCCAAAGATCGCGGCGATGCCGTACTGCGCGCCGATCATGGTGAGGATGGGCATGTAGGCAAACGCGACGCCCATCACGTTGGGCAGGCCCATGCCAAAGCCAAAGACCGGGAAGAGCTGCAGCGCCGTGGTGATGGCTCCGATGATCATGGCCGCCTGGATGAGCATGGTCTCGTCGGCCGAGGAGAGGCCCAGCTGCGCGGCGATGAGCATGGGCGGGGTGATGTTGCCCACGAGCATAGCCAGCACATGCTGCATTGCCTGCGGAAACGCCAGGCCAAAGCTGGGGCGTCCGTCGAGCTTGTAGAGCTCTAAGGCCGCCTCGCCGCCGGGGGCGGCCGTGATCTTGGACGTAGACTGATTCATGTGGTTCTTCCCTTTCGCGCGCCACCTGATGTCCGCCCGCCGCGTCTCCTTGAGCGGGCTCTTACACGCGCCGCGGGAACCGGCAAGCGCTTATCACCATCCCCGCAGCGAAAACTCCATAAGAGTACCGTATAGGCAGGGGATTCCATATTTTGCCCGCAACCATACGGGCATCTCGACGCCAGAAAAGCCGGGCAGCCGGGGCTCTTTGCATGGATGAATAGGTGAGTCCAAGGCGATGCCCGCGCGCAAGACCGCGGCGCCATGCGTCTTTGGCGTCAGCCCCTATCCCCGGTCGGGGCTGTTCCAGCGAGGGTTTTTCATGCTGCGCAGACCCTTGCCCATGGCGGCGATGAGCGGGTCGACCTCGGGTGTGGAGGAGACCATGGTGGGCAGAGGCTCGTCGATGCCGGTGTGGCGAAAATTGCCGATGAAGTCCTGGTTGTCCATCACGTTGATCACCGCGCGCGGGTCCACATCGCGGATAACCTTGATGGCGTCGGCGACCTCGTAGGAGCTGAGCACCGCGTGCAAGATCCCCACCGGCTCACCCGAGAAGGCGCCCGTAGCGTTGATGATGCTCGCGCCATGGTCGAGCTCGCGGGTATAGGCGCGGGCGACCTCGGCTGGGCGCTTTGTGGTGGCAAGCAGCACCGAGCGCTTGTAGCGGTGGTAGAACTGGTCGACCACCTTGGTGGCGATGAACTGGAACACGATGGAATAGGCCGCTGCGTGCCATCCAAAGAGGTTGCCGAAGATGAGCAGGATGATGCAGTTGCCGATAAAGACCGGGGTCCAGATGGTCTTGCCGGTGCGGTTGGAGACCCACAGCGCGATAAAGTCGGTGCCCGCGGTGGACGCGCCGCCCTTGAGCGCGATCACCGTAGACAGGCCGATGAGCACCGCGCCGAAGAGCACCTCGAGCATCTGGTCGCCCGGCAAAAGCGGCGGGAAGCTGAGAGCCTCGAGAAAGAAGGACAGCAGCGCCACCTGCATCATGGAGAAGATCACGAAGCGCTTTGAGATGCTCCTCCAGCAGGCGATAGCCACGGGGATGTTGAGCGCGAGCATGCCCACCGACGTGGGGATCGAAAGCCCCACCAGAGAGGCGGCGCGGTCCACGAGCAGGGCGACCCCGGTGAAGCCGCCCGCCAGGATATTCGCCGGGTTCACAAAAGCTTGAATCACGTAGGCCTGGAGCAAGGCCGACGTCGTGACGCACACCGCGGTGATGATGCGGCGCACGCTGGCGTAGCGCCCCCACGAAACGACGTGCTCGTACAGGTCGGTTACGGTCACGGATGCCCCCTCGGCCCGGCTGCGAACAGAATGGCGAAATAGTACGGGCCGCGGCGGCATGCGCGCCACCCCTGCACGAATTCCGCGCAGGATGCAGACGGGGCAGCCTCCCTGGCATGGGAAAGCTCTCCGCAAGGGGTGCGGGGCCTGGGCAGGCTCGCGCCGCTGGGGGCAGCCTCTAGACGCCTACCTCGCGCCCCGGTATCTCAAAATCACGCCTCGAACGACCACTCCCCCGCTGCGATCGACTCAATCGCGGCGGCGACGGCGTCGTCTTCGCAGGCCCCTATATGCCAGCGGGCAGCGGCGGCAAGGTCGGGTACGGCATTGGCCACGGCGACCGAGTTCTCGACGACATCGAACATGGGCAGGTCGTTGTTGCCATCACCAAAGACCACCACCTGCTCGGTGGAGATTCCCATGCGCTTGCAGATCCACAAGATCGCAGCGCCCTTGTTCCAGCCGCGAGTCATCATGTTGGAGAAACGCGGCATCGCACGGTCCACGGTGATCTGCGGCACGCGCTCGTTGATACGCGCCGCCAGCGCGGCGACCTCCTCCTCGCTTCCGTTGCAAAACACGTTCGCCTTCACGACGGGCTCGGCGGGCAACGGGGCCTCCACGGCCGTGGCGCCGTACGCCGGAAAGCAGGCCGACAGGTCCTCGCGCGAGCCCGCCACGAGCTGAGGCGCCCCCGCATCGAAGCACACCAGGCCCGCATGGGGGACGTCTGCCACGAGCGCTGCAACAGCGCGCAAGGCGTCGCCGGGTAGGGTTTTCTCCAAGACCTTCTCGCCATCCAGGTAGATCTGCAGGCCGTTCGTGGCGATGGCCGTGGAACAACACGCCGCGTCCCCGCCAAAGAACGGCGCGATCCATGCGTAGCCGCGGCCGCTGCATGGTCCCACCGCGATGCCCGCGTCCAGAGCGGCATGGAACGCAGCGACGGTGCGCGCGCTCACCTGTGAGGTGCCCGCCGGCAAGATGGTGCTGTCGATATCGGTCAAGATGAGCTTGATGTCCACGATCTCTCCCAAGGTAAAGGTGCGATGCGTCGTCATGTACCCTATTGAACCACCGCGGGCGCGCCGGCAAAGGCATCATGCGTCAAGTTTCTCGAGTTTTATGCCCGGGGCGCAGCCCTAATAGCGAGAAACGGGACGCTTTGAAGGGGCGATGGCCATGCCGAGGCGGCCTTCATGTAAAAGTAATCGACTTTGGTGTGGGTTTTTGCCGTCCATCAAAGTATACGCGCCAACATGGGCAACAAAATCGCAGGTCACGCGCTAGCGAATGTCGGCTCTACTTGCAGCATCGCGCAAAACCCACACCAAAGTCGATAGGTTTGCAAGTCCGCATCCCAATCGAGCCTCTGGGCCCCGTAAAACATGCGTCCGATCCCCTCGTGCTCGCTAAAAAGCCCGGGATCGCCTCTCGTGACCCCGGGCTTCTCTGCTCGATGGGGCTATAGGGCCCGTCGTCTGTCGCCGCGAGCCTACACCGCGGTGGCCACGGTGCTGGCGCGCAGGGCCAGGTAAGCCGCGCCGATGATACCGGCGTCGTTACCCAGCGAGGCGACCTCGATGGGGGTGTTGCCGCTCACGGCCAGCGCATAGTGCTTGTAGCGCTCGGTCAGGGCCTCCAGGTACACGTCGGCCGACGCGGAGGCGCCGCCGCCCAGCACGAAGGCCTCGGGGTCCACGATGTTGGCAACCAGAGCGAGGGCATGGCCCAGGTAGTCGGCCATGGTGCGCATGGCGGCCAGGGCGACCTCGTCACCCTCGCGACACAGCTGGAACACGGTGCGCGAGTCGGACGGGCCCGAGAGCTCCACGGGCTCCACGCCCGCGACCTCGCACTCGTGCAGGTAGTTGCTCACCACGCCGGTGGCGCTGGCGTACTGCTCCAGGTGGCCCTTGCCGCCGCAACCGCACACGCGCTCCTCGGCGGGATTCAGGCACATGTGGCCGATCTCACCGCCGGCGCCCACAACGCCCTCAACGACGTCGCCGTTGATAACCACGCCGCCGCCCACGCCGGTGCCGATGGTCACCATGACCATGCTCTTGGCACCCTTGGCAGCACCCTGCCACAGCTCGCCCAACGTGGCCACGTTGGCATCGTTGCCGTACTTGATGGCGGCGTTGGGACAACGCTCGGCCAGGGCGTCCTTAAGGCCCACCGCGTCGAGCTCGATGTTGGCCATGAGGCTGATCTCGCCGCTGGCGGGAACCGGGCAGGGAATCGCCAGGCCGATGCCGCGGATAAACGGCGCGAGCACGCCAGCGTCGCCCGCGAGCTTGTCAATGCCGCTGATCACAGCATCGTAGCCGGCCTTGTCGGTCAACGGCGGGGTGGGCACGCTCACCTTACCGAGCAGGTTGCCCTCCTCGTCAAACAGACCCTCCTTAACGGAGGTGCCGCCCACGTCGATGCCAATGAAGTAATGCTTGGAATCCGGCATTTCGAGCCCCTTTCGCATTGCGGGCACACCGCCCGCGCTCCTCTCATAGGTGGTTTCATTTTCGCACACCGGAAGGGCGCTCACCCCCACATCTCGGCGAGCGGCTGAGCCGTTGGCGAATGCCGCTTCGGTGTATCGTCAGGCTTTGCCTGCAAGATAGCCGCAAGAGGATAGTTCATGCCCGAGATGCCGTGAACACGCAAATAGGTTGGTCGATCGATGAACACACGCGAAGTGAACACCGTCTTGCCGCCATCGCAGAACAGCTCGAGTGAAGAGGTGTCAAGCATCAGACGCACGCGACATACGGCGTCCAAACGACGCGCGTAACGAATCTGTCCAAAGCGATCGGCATATAGATGACTCGCCCTGCTGCGGTCGAGCTCGTACTCATCGGCGGTCGCTCTAAACCGCACCATGTCGCCTGCCTCGTTTCCCAGCTCCCACGAAAATACACCGTCGACCGAGCCGTCGAGGTCGAGCGAGATCGCATCTGGGTCGAGTGAGATCTCAGTCCAGCCATCGGCTTCCACCCGCTCTCCAACACCGCGTAGGGCCTCGAGTTCACCCACTGGCCACTGCGACAGCCGGTCGCCCATCACGCGCACCTCGCGTGGGCATGTGAGCATATGAGCCCAATCATTTGAGTCAGTTGGGTAGGCGCTCTTGGAATTGCCAAGCCATCCAAACAGAACGCGCCTGCCCGCTTCATCGCGATACACCTGTGGCGCGTAGAAATCAAAGCCCTTGTCGAGCTCATAGAACGTGTCACATGAGAACTCAGCGCTGGCAGCGTCAAGCGGCGCGCCCACGGCATAGACCACCGAAAACACGTTTTTGAAGTCGTATTTATTCGAGCTTGCGATGCCCATGGGCGAGAATACGAGCACACCTGCAGCCGGTTTCTCACCGCCCTCAACGTCAGCATCCTCCAAAGCGCACGCATCATCACCTGCATCCGTCGCCGCCCCATCCCCAAGCTCCGCTGGCGAAACATCAAAGTAGTTGGGACACTCGAGCATATAGCCAAACGATAGGACATCGAGCCCACACGGCCTGAGCTTGAGCGGACGGCCCGCGCCCCACAATCCGTCGGAACCACAACGATACAGCAACAGCTGACCCACACCCTCAGGCGAGCGCGAGCCCACAAGCATGCACGCCTCGTCCGCACGCCTCCACACACAAGGATCGCGAAAATCGGTATCGGAGATCCCCGGGTCGCGCGTCACCACCACACGACGGTCACGCATGCCGTCATTCGTCATTCGCGCTTCACAGATCGCGGCCTCCATCTTCTCACCCGCGATACCCGTATAGAACACCTGCGCGAGACCGCCTTCATTCGCTGCTCCCGCCGGCATGGGCAGCGCCATGCCCGTGTAACACCCATGGTCGTCGAATGGCAGCTCAGGCGTAAGCACGGGCCCGCAAGCCTTGTAATTCACGAAATCACGCGTGGTGAGCAGGCGCCAGTATTTGAGACCGTGCACCGGGCCGGCCGGGAACCATTGATGGAATATGTAGTGCACACCATTCTGCTCGAATAGACCGCACGGATCGTTGGTGAGACCACACGGCGGCGCGAGATGCCAGCGCGGGTAGAACGGGTCCGCTGCCGCGGCGGCACAGATGCGTTCCATGTAATCCTCCGGCATATCCTCAAGCCGGATGAATCGGTTCTGGTGATTCGAAAAATCGTAGTGGAACATGCCTCACTCCTTAAGAAAAATGGGCCGGCGCGTTGCCAGCCCATCGGGGTTGGGGCCTCATTAAGCCGTCAACGTTTACGCCTCGGTATCAGCAGCGGCGTCCTGTACGGCAAGCTCATCCTTGCGCGAAACAATCCAAGTCCCAGCGAAGCCCACGCCTATCGCGAGCGCCAGAACGATGATGTACTCGATCATACCGCCATGCAGGTAGAGCAGTGCGCCCGGAAACATAGACGCACCGGTTCCCTGGGCCGCCAAGCCAACAAGCGCCGCGAAGCCACCACCTACAGCTCCACCCACGCAGCCGGCAAAGAACGGCTTGATCCGCGGGAAGGTAAGACCATACATCACAGGCTCGGAGATGCCAAAGAGTGCGGGGATCAGCGCGGGGATCATATCGGCACGACGCGCCCTATCGCGCTGCATTAGAACGATTGCGATTCCGGCACCTAACTGACCAGCGATGGCGGCTGAGCCCATGGGGTTGATGTAATCCACGCCGTTTTGGGTGTAAAGCACGGCGATGAGCGGGGTCACGCTGTGATGCATACCCACCGAGCACAGAATCTGGATCAAGCCGCCGTACGCGATACCGCCAATGCCGAAGGGCAGGGTAAGCAGGGCCATGATCGCATCGGTAAGCGCCTTCTCAACCACGGACAGGATCGGGCCGACCACGAGCAGGCCGAGCAGCAGCGAGACGGCGAGTGTGAGGAACGGCACGAGCAGCAGATCGAGGATGTCGGGAACCACGCGATGCAGGGTCTTCTCGAGCTTAGCCGCGAAGAAGCCCATGAACAGCGCAGGGATCACCGAGCTCTGATAGCCGTAGATCGCGACGGTAATGGGGCCGAGCTGCGCAGGCAGCGCGTCAACCACGCCGTTCACCACGTCCCACTTACCAGGGAGGCTGGGACTAACGAGCATGAGGCCGAGCACCAGACCGATGGCAGGCGAACCTCCGAAGGTGCGGCAAGCCGACCATGCAACGAGCACGGGAATGAAGGTGTAAGCGGTATCGGTAAACACCGTGAAGATGGTGTCCCAAGTACCTGAGAGGTCCATGCCAAACCCGTTGACCAGCAAGCTGCGCACACCCATGAGGATGCCCGTGGCGAGCAGAATAGGGATGATGGGTAAAAACACGTTGGAGATGATCTTGGTCATCGCTTTAACGGACATCTTCTCGCCCGGTTCCAACACGGAGGCTTGGACGGCCACCTCGCCGAGACCCGTTATACGCTGGACCTCATCGCAAACCTTGTTCACAAAGCCGGTGCCGAGAATGACCTGATGTTGGCCGGAATGGGCGAAGTAGCCGGCGACGCCGTGGATTGCCTCGAGCTTCTTACCGTCAACCTTCTCGTCGTCGGCAACGGTGACGCGAAGCCTCGTGGCACAGTGCGTCACGTTTTTGATGTTCTGGGCGCCGCCCATACCGTCAATGATGGACTTGGCGACCACTACGGGATCTTTTGCCATCCGTTCGTCTCTCCCTCCATATTGGAACTTGATTATCAAAACGTTTCGATAGCCTCCGTAAAGAGAAGAGCTTATACTGGGTTTCGATGTAAATTCTCTTATCGAAACGTTTCGATATCTTTAATACGACGCTAGGGGCTCAGCGTCAATTGCATGCACCGGTAAACGGTTGGTTTTAAGCGGTAAACGGTATCCGACAGCAAAGCTTGCGAGAGCCCGCATCATGGGCAGCAGCAGAACGTGACGCCGCGGGCAAACACAGAGCCCAAAGGCAATGGCGAAAACCGGAACGGTGACAACCTCGCCGGTCGCATCACTACAAGGTCTCGCCCTCTTGCACAACGACATCGAGGATACTCGGCCCCTCAGGCACGCCGCCGCAAGCCATCGACGCCGCCATCTCGGCAGCACGCGCGGCAAGCTGATCGATAGGTTGCATGATGGCGGTGAGCACCTGCGGACCCATCCGCGTGATGTAGGTGCCGTCGATGGCGACCACGCTTATATCCTCCGGCACGCTCTTGCCGCGACGACGAGCCTCGCGCATCGCCGCGAGCGCTGCCATATCCACGCCGACGATTCCATCCGCGTCGGGAACCAGGTCAAAGGCGCGGTGAACACCCTCGACATACTCCTCCGGGGTGAAGCAGTTAAAACCAAGCGGCACATCGATGACCTCGACCCCCTCACGCTCGAGAAGCTGATGAAACGCGGAATGCCGGTCGTCATCAAACGTCCGGATGGCACCCGAATTCACGAGCTGCACCACGCGACGGCGCCCGCGCGTAAGGAAAAGCTCGGCGCTCAGACGGGCAACCTGCAGTTTGTCAACGCGCACCGTCGCAATCTGATCGGAAAGATAGCGATCAAGCGCCACAAGCGGCTTGTGGACGCTCAGGTAACGTGACACGTCGAGCGTGTGAGCGCCCATGATGAGCGCATCCATGGCCTGTTGCTCGAGCATATCCAGATATTCCTGCTCGGCACCCTCGCGACCTGCGCTGCCGCACACCATCGTCTTGAAGCCCCGTGCGCATAGATGCCGCTCGGCACTCTTGATAAATGAGGCAAAGAAGGGATGCGCCGTATCGGGCACGATCACGCCGATGATGCCAGACCGGCGCATCTTGAGATTGCGCGCGAGTGTGCTCGGGGCATAACCGAGCTCACGCATGGCGGCCCGCACGCGCTCACGCATCTCGTCCGAAACGTAGCCCTTGTTGTTGCACACAAGGGAGACCGTGCTTACCGACACCCCCGCCAACCGCGCAACATCCGTCATGCTTGCCATTGCAGCAACCACCTCTCAACCTCATTCACCTCAAGGATACCGCGATGCTCAGGCTCGCGTTCGTCGTGATAATCCGTCACGATTTCCCCGAGCTAGCACCACGGTGAATTAAGCAGACCCCGCACGACCGCCCTCTATGCAAAAGTCCAACGTTTCCTGCAGTTTTGAGCTCCCAGAACTGCAGGGATTGTTGGACTTTTTCACGTCTCCGCAGGTAGACGGCTTGTCGGAAAAACGGTATTTCGCGGAGAACTACAGGGATTGTTGGACTTTTGCGTAAGGTTGTCGGACTTTTGCACAAACGAGGCCGCGCGGGGAACGGGACGCCGAGCTACTCCACGGTCACGCTCTTGGCGAGGTTTCGGGGCTGATCCACGTCGCAACCGCGCATCACGGCGATCTCGCGGGCGAGCAGCTGCAGGGGCACCGTGGCGGTGATGGGCACCAGCGCCTCGCGCACGCGCGGCACGTAGATCACATGGTCGGCGATCTGCTTGATGTCCTCGTCGCCTTCGGTCGCCACGGCCACGATCATGGCGCCGCGCGCCTCGCACTCCTTGAGGTTGGAGACGGTCTTGTCGTAGACCGCGCTCTTGGTGGCCACGGCGATCACGGGGAAGCCCGGCGAGATCAGCGCGATGGGGCCGTGCTTCATCTCGCCGGCGGCGTAGGCCTCGGCGTGCAGGTAGCTGATCTCCTTGAGCTTGAGCGCGCCCTCGTTGGAGATCGCGGCACCCATGCCGCGACCCACAAACAGCGCCGAGGGAGCGTCCTTGCACGCCGCTGCGGCCTCGCGCACCGCATCGGCCTGGGTGTCCAAAATCCACTGGATCTGCTCGGCGGTATCGCCCAGCTCGTTGAAGAGCATTCGCGTCTGCTTCACGGTGTGCTCGCCCTTCACCTGCGCGAGCAGCATCGCGAGCAGCGTGAGCGAGACTACCTGGCCGATAAAGCTCTTGGTGCTGGCGACCGCGATCTCCTTGTTGGCCTTGGTGTAGATCACGCCGTCGCTCTCGCGCGCCACCGGACTGCCCACCACGTTGGTGATGCCAAAGACCTTTGCGCCCTTGATGCGCGCATCGCGGATGGCAGCCAGCGTATCGGCCGTCTCACCCGACTGGCTCACCGCGACCACCAACGTGGACGGCGTGATGATGGGGTTACGGTAGCGAAACTCGCTCGCGGCCTCCACCTCGGTGGGGATGCGCGCCCAGCCCTCGATGAGGTTCTTGGCGATAAGTCCCGCATGGTAGCTGGTACCGCATGCGATCACGTAGACGCGATCGACCATGTCGAGCTCCTCGAAGGTGAGGCCGAGCTCGTCGATATCGAGCTCGCCGGTACCCGACAGACGGCCCACCAGCGTGTCGCGCACCACGCGCGGCTGCTCGTAGATCTCCTTCATCATGAAATCGGGGTAGCCGCCTTTCTCGGCCATGTCGATATCCCAATCGACATGCGTCACCTTGGGCTCGATGACCTCGCCGGCATCGTCGGTGTACTCGATGCCCTCGGGCGTGAGGCGTGCGAACTGGCCGTCCTCCAGCACCACCACGTCGCGAGTCGCGTCGATGAGCGCGATCACGTCGGAGGCGACGTAGCTGCCGTGCTCACCGCGCCCGATCACGATCGGGCTGTCCTTGCGGGCCACGGCGATCACGCCGGGCTCGTCGGCGCACACGGCGGCCAGGCCGTAGGCGCCCACCACGTGTGCGCAGGCCTCGCGCACGGCGGCCATGAGGTCGTGCGTCGCGGGCTTGCCGGCCTCGGCGTTGCCCTCGTAGGCTTCCTCGATAAGGTGCGCGAAGACCTCGGTGTCGGTATCGGACTTAAAGACGTGCCCGCGGCCCTCGAGCTCCTCGCGCAGCTCGGCGAAGTTCTCGATGATGCCGTTGTGCACGATCGCGATACGCCCGTCGCAGCTGGCGTGCGGGTGCGCGTTGGGTACGCTGGGACGGCCGTGCGTGGCCCAACGAGTATGGCCGATGCCGCAGGTGGCGGGATGCGCAGACCCCGCGAGCTCTGACTCCAGGCCCGCGACCTTGCCCACGCGGCGAATCACATCCAAGCGCTCGCCCGTCGCATCCTCCAGCGCCACGCCCGCGCTGTCGTAGCCGCGGTACTCCAGACGCTTGAGCCCGGTGACCAGGATATTCGCCGCGCTCTCTTGACCCGTGTAACCAACGATTCCGCACATACTTGCACTCCTTAGCCCTGCCCGCGCCAGCAGCGAGGTGCGAGGGGTCGCCGTTTTATGCACGCATCATGGTACCTGTTCGCTATGATGAGCCTGTGTGCTGGTAACACGTTCGCAATACCAGTCCGGCTGCCGAGGAACGAGCGGCCCGTCAAAACAAGAAAACACGGTTAAGAGTGGCCCCTGGATGTGCTCCGCAAGGCAGGACGGCGGTCAGCGCGGTCGAATGCCACGCGAAAGCGTGGGTTATTCAATACGCTCTGCTTAAAATTAGCGTTAATGCTAGATATTTTAGATTCATCGCGTCTATAAGGTCCGCTTTTCCCAACAAAACCCCAGGATTCAGACGTCTATGTTGGCTTGCTACTTTGGGGTGTGGGGCAAATATCTAGCATTAACGCCAGTTTTATCTACAGACCCCCTAAATCAAAGGAGACCCATGGTCCGTGCGAACGGAGAGGGCACCCGGAATCGCAACGCCTTCCTCCAAACAGCAGCGGGACCAAGCGCCCCTGCAAGCAATAAGTCCTTCAGACCCTTCCCGTTACAGATAGGATCCCAGGTCCAGGTCGGGATCGGCGGCGCGACGCACCTCCGCACCGGTGCTTTGGCGGGCAAGCAGGAAGGGGCGCACCAATACCTGATGATTCTCCAGCGGGGCCAGCGGCTCGTGCGTGAACTCCGCCAGCTTGGCGAGTTCGATCTGCTCGATGAGGTTCTGTACGCCCTTACGACCGATCTCATAGCCCGGGGGCGCCACGGTGGTGAGCGGCACGCTGCCGGTCCAGGCGAGGGGGTTGCCGTCGCAGCCGGCGACGCGCACGTCACCCGGCACCGACAGGCGACCGGACTTGAGGCCGGCGATCACGCCTATGGCGAGCACATCGGTCAGCGCTATCACAAAATCCGGACGTTCAACGCGTGGCCGATTCGCCAAACCGTGTCCGATCTTGTATCCGTCGCGCGCGAGGTTCCAATCGCCCTCGTCCATAAACTCGAACACCACGTCCGGGTTATGCTGGGCGATATCGCGAACGCCCTCCACGCGCAGGCTCATCTGCATAAAGTCGGCGCGGCCCACAACCGCCACACGATGCGCCCCGGAATCTATGGCATGTTGGGCCACCAAGCGACCCTGCGCGACGTTGTCAGCCGCGACAAAATATCCGGGGGCGTCGCTGTGGATATCGAGGTAGACCGTGGGTACGGCCGCGCGCCTGCCCGCGGGCCTCCAACCCGGCCCCGCCATGGGCTGCGCCATCACGCCGGCCATCTGCATGCCCATAAAAAAGCGCATGTAACGGCTCTCGAGGATATCGTCGTTGCCGGCGTTGGCGATCACGATGTCAAAGCCGTTGCGCTGGGCCTCGTTGTGGGCGCCGTTGGCGATCTGCAGGGAAAAGCCGTGGTCCAGGCGAGGCAGCACCAAGCCAAAGACGTTGTTCTTGCCGCCCGCAAGCAAGCGGGCGCTTTGGTTGGGGGTGTAGCCCAGCTTATCCATGGCCCGCTCCACCGCCTCGCGGGTGGAGGGGCGCACCTTGTCCGGATGGTTGAGCGCGTTGGATACCGTGCCCAACGCCACGCCGGCCTCACGGGCGACGTCTTGGATGGTGACCTTGGGCATACGTGCTCCTTTAGGCTTGATGCGTTTCAATGCGCCCATCATAGCATGCAAAAGGAACGGCGAGCCCGTCCCGCGACGGGCGACCCCAGAACAGGGAAGGCGCACGAGCAAAAACGCAGGCCTAATCCACGCTATCCCAGGTCGCGCACGCTTTCATTGATCACCAGGCGCGGCGAGAGCAGCATCTCCACCGGTTCGGCCGCATCCTCGCCCGCATCCTGTTCGGCCAGGCGCGTGAGCATCTGCTCCATGGCGCGCGCCGCCAAGTCGGAGGCGTTTTGCTCGATCGCGGTCAGCGCCGGCTCAAAGAGGGCATCGGCCGCCGAGTTGTCGTAGCTCACCACGCTCAGGTCTTGAGGCACGCGCAGGCCCTGAGCGTAGACGCGCTTGAGCAGCCCCAGCGCGATGTTGTCCGAACTCGCGAACACCGCCGTGGCATCCGTACCGATAACGCCCGCGGCAGCCCGATAGGCATCGGCGATGTAGTAGGTGCTCTGAAACACCAAGCCCTCGTCATAGGCCACGCCCGCGTCGGAAAGGGCGCGTCGATACCCCGTGAGGCGCTCCTCGCCGGTGTGGGAGCGCAGGTTCACCATACACGCGATGCGGCGGTGACCCTGCTCGAGCAGGTGGCGGCAGGCCAGGTAGCCGCCGCGCTCGCTGTCGAAGCGCACCTTGTCGCAGGGCACGCCCGCAAGGCTGCGGTCCACAAGCATCACGGGCACGGGTGCGAGCGTGAGGGTATCCACCAGCTCGGGCGCGGGAGCCGCCTCGTTGGAAACCACCAGAAAGATACCGTCGGCTCCGCGGTTGATCAGCAGCTGGAGCAACTCGGCGTCCAGCGCGGCGCTGTCCTCGCCCTCGCCGGAGTTCATGATGAAGAGGGTGTAGCCCTGCTCACGGGCCCGAAGTTCGATGTCGCGCGCGATGCTGGAGAAGTACCGGCTCGTGATATTGGGCACGATGAGACCCAGCGTGTTGGAGCGCTTGGTCACCAGGCTGCGCGCGATCTGGTTGGGAATGTAGCGCTTCTTGCGCGCGACCTCCTTGATGCGCGCGCGGGCAGCATCGGACACGCGGCACGGGCGGTTGTTGAGCACGAGCGACACCGCCGAGACCGAGACCCCGGCCTCTTGCGCGATCTCGCGCAGCGTGACCTTTCCCGCCATGTCGCCTCCGTCCCTACGCACGGTGTGCGGGCGGCATGGCCCGCACGCACCTCAGACCGCTCCGAGTAAAACGTTTTCCAGCTTAGCACACGACGTGCGCGGCCAGCGCCCACGCACCGCCCTGCGCCCAGGAGCAGACGTGCCCCATCGACCCGTCGAGCGCGGGCCCTCCTTTGCCGGCGGGCGCCGGCAGGTGATCGCCCTTGGCCGCCTCGCGACCGCGCACCGCACCCTCGCCGGCGATCACACCTCCATGCTCGCCTTCAGCCTTTGCAGGTGAATCAGCAGGTAGAGTACCTCGCTCTCATCGCATTCCCAGCCCCATTCGCACAGGAAGTACGCGAGGATGTCGCTCACGCACGCATACGCATCGGGATAGGCGTCCTTCATCACCGGGAGCATGGGCGACAGCGCGGCATCGCCCTCGGCGCCGCCCTGGATACGCCCCACCAAAAAGCGAAGATGCATCACAAAGCGCGCGTAGGTAAAACTCGAGGTATCGAGCTCGCCCAGATGGCGAACGACGATATCCGTCACCGCCTCGATCACGCGGGTCGCCATTACGGTGGCGCGCATATCGCTTTGCTCGGCCTCGGCATCGATGATGTGCAGCGCGATGTTGGTGACCTCGGCGGGCGGCAGCTCTACGCCCAGGCGGCTTTTTACCAGGGTGATCGCCCGTTTGCCTATAGCGGTCTCGCGCGGATAGAGATGACGTACATCAAAGGCGAGCGGCGTCTCTATAACCTGCCCGTCCGCCACGCGCGCCATGGCGAAGTTGATATGATCGGCGAGCGTGACCGGCGCGTTGGGATTGAGCTCGACATCGAGCTTCTGAGCGGCGTAATCCACGATATCGCTCGCCAGGAGCACCACGTCCTCGGGAATGTCCCGCAGCGCCGCCAACGAGCTCCCCTTCATGCCGTAGAAGGTCCGCTCGATCCCAGACAGGTCGTCGAGCTGGTAGGGCGGTCGCCTATACCCGATCCCCTTGCCAAACACCACCAGATCCTGCCCAGAATCGTCACGCGCCAAGACGCAGTTGTTGTTGATCTTCTTCAAAATCCACATCGCGGACTCGCCCTTTACTCCCCCGCAGGCTCCTCGACCACAAACACGCGGGTATCCCCCGCAAGCTGTTCGGATACGAGGGTACCACGGACGCCCTCGAGGTTGCAGCTCGCGTTGACCCCCTGCGGCACCGTCACCTCCAAATGAACCCGGCGGCCCAGCCTGCGCCACGCCACGCGCAGCTCACCGGCAGGCACGTGCCAGCTGCACGCGACATCATCCACGGCATGCGAGAAGTACGGGGCGATCTCCACCTTATCGCAGCCGCGCGCATCATCGGCGACGCGTATACCTGCAAGTCCCTGGTAGAACCATTGGGCATAGCTTGAGAACATGGCATGGTCGTAGGATGACATGCTCTCGTAAAACTGCTCGGCGAGCGCTCCGCTCCCAGCGGCGAGCATCGACAGCAGGCTCGGCTCCTCGCAGCGTGTGAGCCATGACTCGATCACGTCGTTGTGCCTGCAGCGCCCCAGCAGCTCGAACGCGAGCATGGTGCCAAAGATCCCGGTGTTGAAAACACCGCCCGCAGCCTCGATCGCGCGCGCCAGCTTCTCCGCCAATTCGGGGGCATCGCCCAGGCCAAGCATCCCCGCGAAGGCGAGCGCGGTCTGCGAGCCTTCGCCAAACAACCCGTCCGCCCGACCGAATCGTTCGCGAATCTGGGCCCGGAGCTTCTCGGCGGCTGCGACATAGCGCTCCGCATCCGTACGCTCGCCCAGGCGCTCAGCCGCCTCGGCCACGCACAGGACACCCCACAGAATGGCGCACCAGCCCGTGAACTCCTTATCGGGCGTACCGCTTTTAAAGTCCTCGCCGGTCGAGATCGACCCATGGTCTCCCAGACAATGCGCCGCAAGCTCGGCGGCATCAAAGCCCAGCAGGTAGTCGCCAAAGCGACGAATGCCGTCCCACTCGCGCTCAAGCAGGTCGCGCCTTCCCCAAACGCGATCGACCGCGCAAGCAAGATAGGGGTAGGCGACCTGCCACAGCAGCGGCCCCTCCCCATAAGCAGGCCCGTTGGACCCAATACCCATAAACGGCGCGGTCTCGGGAATGCCGCCGCGCTCGGTTTGATCGCGATGCATGTCGGCGAGCGTCTTGTCCAGCATGCCTTCCATATCAAACAGGTAGGCGTTGGAGGTTGAAAGCGCGATCATGTCGCCGCCGTAGCCAAACCGCTCGCGCGAGCAGTCCTCGAGCACATCGTGCATGTTGTTGAGCTTGGTGCGCGCAGCTGCGTCCAAAAGCGCCATGAAGTCCTGGCTGTCGCAGGTAAACGCTCCGATCGCGCGAACGGCGTTGTGCACGGGGATGGCGCGCGCCCGCACGATATCGGCCGCGCGGAGCCCGCGGGCCTCCACGTAGCGAAACGAGTGGTACGTGAACGAGCAGGTATAGCTGTTGGCTCCCTCGGCGCAGGTGAGGACATCGCGCTGATAGGCGCGCTCCGGCGCACCCGGGCCGCCGGGGCACATGCCGCGAGGCGTCTCCACGCCCACCAGGCCGGCGAGGTTGGGATCAAAATGCAGCACCCCGTCGCGCTCGACCTCGGCGTAGCGCAGCTCTATCTGCTGACCCGCCGCAGCGAGAAAATCGATCGACAAGACGCCCTCGACCATCTTGCCAAAGTCGAGCACCGCGCCCGCCGGCGTATCGGTCACGCACACCGGTTCGCACTCCCCCGCGCGCATCACCAGCGGCGCGGGATTGGGCTCAAGATGATACGCGTCCGCCGCCGCGTAGACCGTGACGGGACGGGGGTTCGCGGCCGCATGCGCCGCGTTTTTCAGAACGCGGCGCTCGCCCAGGTACGGATTGTTGAACAGCAGCGACCCGTCCACGCACATCCAGGTCGGGCCGCTTGCGACCAGGCAGGCGCCCGCGCACGTCACGCTTGCGAGCACTGCCGGCGTGCCCACGCACGCCAAGCGCTCGCGCAGGTTGTACTTGCCAAACAGCGTGATAGGGGCCGGGTTGTAAAAACCGTTTCCCAGCTCGATGCGCAGCTCGTTTTTCCCCGGACGCACCAAGCCCGAGACATCGATGGCGTCCGCGTACACGCAGGCATCGAAGCGGGTCCAGTGGCCCAAAAGCTCCACACCCGGCAGCGCGCGCCCGTTCACCAGCACGCGTGCGTAGCCAAGCACGGCGATATTGAGCATCACGGGCCCATTCACGCTTGGCACATCAAACGAGCAGCTCACCACATGATTGGGGTGATCCTCGTAGTAGCCGCGATCGTCCTCGCCGTATTCAAACGGCTCGCCCGCGATCCAGCTCGCGCCGCCAAACAGCTCGACCATACCTCTCGGTCCTCCTCTCAAAACGGCGACGCACCCGCGTAAGCCCGCCAGGTGCGCCGCCTCTCGACACGTCGATCATCTTGGAGCCGGGCGCACGCCCGGTGCCCCATGGCGCTACTGTGCTTTCTTGGAACCCAGGTAGCAGCCGTCATCGTGATAGGTGAGCATGGTGAACACAAAGGAAGCCACCATGAGCGCACCCAAGATCGCGGCGTAGATGTACATACCGGTCGCGTCGTTGGTCGCGGGGTTCACGTAGTTGGGCAGCGAGAAGAAGCCCATGCCGCCGTTGATGTACTGCCTCACGCCAAAGATACCGCAGGCCAGACCGCCTATCGCGCTGAAGACGATGTTCTGCACGTACAAAAACTTGGACGGAATCTGAATACCGTAGAGCAAAGGCTCGCCAACGCCGCAGAACTGAGAGATGAGCGCGGGGATGGCGATGGAGCGCGTACGGTCCATCTTGGTGCGGATCACCACGGCCAGGCCCTGGCCCAGACCGACAAAGCCGCCGATACCGCTGCCCACGAGCGGGTCATAGCCAAGCACGGCCATGTTGTTGAGCGAGACGGGCATCATGGCCCAGTGCAGACCAAACATCACCAGGGTGGAGAAGCAACCGCCGATGAGCAGGCAGGCAAGCGGGCCGCCCACCACGGGGATGGCGTAGATGGAGGAGACCACAAGGGTGATGAGGCTCGTGAGCACGGAGGCGACAGGACCGATGACCAGGTAGGTGAGCACAACCATCACAGCGAAGGTGATCACCGGGGTCGCGAAGTTGCGGACAAGCTCCGGCAGGGACCTGCGCAGGGCGCGCTCAAGCTTGGAGGCGAAGAACGTGGCGATGATGATGGGGATCACGCTCATGGTGTAGCCCGAAAGCGGCATGACCACCGGGATGCCCAGGAAGGTGTTGTAGTAGCTCATCTCAAACGCGGTGCCCGAGAACAGCGTGCCCAGCACCTCGTTGGTGGAGGGCAGGTTCACCATAGTGGGATACACCAGGGCCGCGCCCAGCGCCATGCCCGTGAACTCGTTGCAGCGGAAGTGCTTGGAGCAGGTGTAACCCAACAGGATGGGCAGGAAGTAGAAAAAGCCGTCCGCGATGGAGTACAGCACCTGGTAGGTGCCGTCAGTCGAGGCGATAAGGCCCAGCGATGCGGCGAAAGCGACCAAGCCCTTGATCATACCGGCGGCGGCCATGGGCATGAGGATGGGGGTCATGCAGCCCGAGATGGTGCGCATGAGCATCGCGAGCGGGCCGCGGGGCTTCTCGTCCTCGGACTCCAAAGGATCCCCCTCGTCCACGTCGAGGGTACCGGCGCTGGGGACCTTGTACTCGGTCACGAGGTCATCGAACAGGTCGTCGACCTTGGCGCCCACCACAACTTGATACTGGCCGCCTGCCTGCATGATCTGGATCACGCCGTCGAGCGCACTCAGGCCCTCGCCGTCGGCGATGGACTCATCCTTGAGCGAGAAGCGCAGGCGCGTGATGCAGTGCGCCAGGCTCTTAACGTTTTCGATACCGCCGACACCCTTGAGGATCTCGCCGGCGAGGTCATGGTACTTACCAGCCATGCTGCTTGCCTTACCTTTCCCATATGCACCCGCGATGCGGAGCGCTCCCGCCTTGAGTTCAGCGGAGCCGACAAAATCGAGCGCGGCGACTTGAGCGATCTGCGCCCTGCTACGGTCCTTGAGAACCAGGCGCGCGTCGCGGCCGTCTATCGTCGTGCGACTCACGTTGGCAGGCCCTCCCACCAAGGAGATGATCTGATCGATCTGCCCTTGCGTGAAGCCCGCCTCGCCCGTGGCCTCCTCGTTCATCTTGTCGCCCCCCTTCTCATCGCGAGTCGTACCTTTGCGCTGGCGTACCGTTGTGCACCACGATACGCGCTTGGAGAAGCACGCGTGGAAACAAAAATGACCGAGCCCCAAAGGTCACCCCCTGGGTCTCGGTCATGCTTCCTAGCTGGAATAACAATCCCGCTGCCGCCTTGTCTCCGGCGCAGCTTCTCTACTGGTTGCAGAATACCTACAAGACTGAAGCGTTTCAAGCAACATTTGCCGAACGGTCGATTTAGCCCGGCGAACGGCTTGGCCGATTGGCTTTTCTAACCAACCGCCCGTCATCGGCGAAGCCCTGCTAGACCAGCGTCACCGCTACAGGGCCTATAAGACCGCTAGGCTCAGCGGTCTCAGTCATCGAGAACATGTCATGGATATCCTTATCCAGCGTGTTGGTCACCTCGATCGCGAGCGCATGCGTGCCGGCGGAAAGGGCCCCGAGCTCCAACACGTAAGGCGGAGCGATACGCGACCCCGCATGTTCGCCGTCCAGCCACACGTCTACCATCTCGTACGCTTCACCCAGGTCAAGCAGGACGCCGTCTGCATCGCGCGCGATTGCGAGCTCGCCCTCGTACCTAAATGTTCCGCAGCGATCCAGATAGGTGGCGTCCGTTCGCGTGTCCGAAAGATCTGCGAAGTCTCGTTGCTCGCAAAAGGCCGGGTAGTCCGCAGCCGTCGCGAACGACAGGCGCCAGGGTCCGCTTACCGCAACGGGCTCGCCGTCCGCCAAGGGCATCTCAGTATCGGCCGATGCGGGAACGCCCAACGCCACCAACGCGCTCTCATAGGGCGCGAGTTCCACCTTGCCTGCAAACGGGCGCGCCGCGCCGTCGTTAAGGAGATCGTACATCGAGCCAACAACCGGAGCACCATCCACTCCCCTCAACGTCGTCGATACGGCAAGCTTGGGATGCTCGTTCACCAGGAACAGGAAATGCTCGTTTTCGCGATCGTAGACATAGGTGCGCAGCCACGGCTGGGCTTCACTCGGACGCACTTCATACAGACCCCGCTCCCGCAACGTGTCCGCCAAGGAGGTCAGCGAAACGATCTCAAAGCCCAGAAGATCTTTCGCAACGGAACTCATGGTGGCATCGTTCGTTACGACCGTCGGCAGTCCATCGATTGCAAACACCGGTACGCCCGCGGCGACAAGCTCGCATACCGCCTCCAGCGTCTTGGCGCGACGATACGCTGCGAACGGGATCACCAAGCAGCGATACGCTTGACCATTCACGGTAAAGCCGCCGCGGCCGCCGTCAACCAGCTCAACGGTATACCGATGCGCATCAAGAAACGCATCCTCGGGTACAAAGTCATAATCGATCTGCGCGCAGGTGAGCTCGCGAGCGACCTTCTGCACCGGCATCGCGCTACCCGCCCACTCAGCATCGGCGTGGTAGAGCACGGCCGCACTCGAGCGCGACTGCCCGCCCGAAAGCAGCGACGCCATACGGTTCACGTAGCTCATGAGCTTGCCAAAATGCCTAAACTGCGGGTTATTGCCATGGGCGAAGAAGTGCGGCGGACAGTCCACGTCGGGAAAACCGGCCATGCTGAAGGCGTGGGGCACAAACCAGTTCACACCGCGCACCAAGAAGTGGTCGCAGATCCACTTCATCTCCTTTAGCCCCTCATGCCAGCCAAAGGCGCCAAAGACCTCAGCCATACAGCGACCTTGCTTGCGCGGGTCGATATGCGCCGCCGAGGACCCCAGCTTAGGCAGAGCGTAGTTGAAGAACTCTATGTCCCATGCGCCGCGGCCGTAGCCGTGCATGCCGCGATCCATGCCCGGTACGAGCTGGTTGATGACGACGTCAACGCCGGCCATATCCTGACCCGCGACGGCGCGAAAATAATGGCCGGCACCCACACCCAGGCGCGTATGGCCGCCCTTATCCTCGATCACATGCCCTATATGCATCACGCCGCGCTCACGGCACCAATCACCCAGCTGCTCGTCGAAGCACGCTCGGTATAGAGTCGTCGCCGCATCCATGTACACCTGGCGCGCCGCGGCCCCATCATCATCGCGGCTCCATAGGCAGGCAAGCTCGCGCAAGTAAGCTGAATCTTCGCTCACCGGTATCTCGGCACTGCCAAGCGCAGCATGCAGACGGCGCTCCAGCTCAGCCGACCAGGGCAGGTCCATGGTTGACTTTCCTATGAGCGAGTCCGTCGCGATGGCGCCGTCAGCGGTGAACCCCTTCTCGTTCATAAAACCTGGCTCATCGGTGAAGAAACCGAGGATGGTCTTGCCAAACTCATCGGCAAAATGCGCGTAATGAGGCTCATACACCGCGTCGATAAGCACACGGCATGAAGCCGCATCCACCATATTGATGTATTCATCGCGAAAGCCGGTAGTGGTGCTGGTGAAATACAGGTGCAGTTGGCACAGGCCCTCAGGTGCGTCAAAACGCAACGACCCGCCATCTCCGGCGAGCGCCAGGGGAACGTCCAGCGCCTCGCCATCGCGCATAAGCACCGCACCGTAGAGACGCTCGGTCTTATCGAACGGATTGCCCAGCAACACGCTCATTCCCGGCGCGGGCCCCACCACGTCGACTACTCGCTGGCGCAGCACCGCCTTTTTGAGCGCAGGGTCTACATCCGCACCCGCAAGCGCTCCGTTGGCGAAACCCGTGGGAAAATGGCTGTCGTCCAAGATCCAGATCTTGAGCCCCAAGCGTTTGCACTCGGCAATAATGAACTCCAGGTCTCGCCACCAGCCCTCGCCGCAAAAATCAGGGTGCGGACGCGACTCCAAACACACTTCATGAATATCCGAACTCGCGATCTGCTCCAGATACGTTCGAATCGTCACATGATCCTCGCCCTTCATCCACAGGAAGGGTAATACGTGGTTGTCGTAGTCACCGCTCAAGACCCGATCAAGATACGTGGCCATCAAATCCTCCTTCGCGCTTAAGCGCGTCGCCCGCCCCACTTGATGCGGGACGGGCACATTGAATACTGCGAATACCGATTACGCCTCGGGGTCGGCCACCGCAAACGCGATGACCGCAGACACCGCAAATGCAACGAGCATGGTCGCGATAAAGCCATAGAAACTCACATCGAGCCCGGCCGGGTTAATCATGCCGGGGATGCGGAACAGACCGTCGCCGGCAAGCGAATACAGCTTGCCTCCCAAACCGGCCAAGATGCCGCCCGCCACACCACCGCCGACCCAAGCGGCCGCGAAGCACTTGAACTGCGGGAGCGCGATGGAGTAAATCGTGGGTTCGGTCACACCAAACAGACAGGTCACCATGCTCGAAATACCTTCGGCGCGCTTGGCGGCGTCCTTCATCTTAAGCGCGTACCCCAAGCTCACACCGGCGAGCGCCCACACGGTAAGGCCCAGCACGGCGTTCAGCGGGTCGAAGCCCATGGTCACGATGTTGTTGATAAGGATAGGGATCATGGCGGAATGCAAACCGAGCAACACGACAAGCTGCCAAAATGCGCCGAGCACCACGCCTGCGAGCACCGGGCTGACGGCGAAGATCCACATCACGGCAGAACTGATGGCGCCAGACAACATATTCATCACGGGACCGATCGCGAGCCACGATACCGGCACGGTAACGCACAGAGTGATGACAGGCACGATCATGAGCTGCACCATCTCAGGCACGACCTTCTTCGCGCCGCGCTCGACTACGCACGCCAATAGCGATGCGAGCAGCACCGGAAACAGGGTGTTTGAATACGCGGTCGCGATGATGGGTATGCCAAAGAACGAAAGACCGCCCTCGGCCGAAACAGCGCTCACCAGCTTGGGATACAGAAACGCCGCGCCAATGGTTGCCGTCACATACTGATTGCAGCCAAGGACCTTTCCTGCCGAGAAGCCAACGATAATGGGCATGAAGTACAGGCAGGCATCCGCAGCGGCGTACCACAGCTGATAAGAGCCATCCGTAGAAGCCATAACGCCAAGGGTGGTGCAGAGGGTAAGCACGCCCTTGATGATTCCGCCAGCGATCATGGGGCCGAGCATAGGCATGATGCAACCGCTGATAACCTTAAAGAATCGATTGAACGCAGAGCCTCCTCTCGCGCTCACCGCGGACTCGTCATCCTGCTCGACGGAGATTCCTGCGATCTCACGCACAAGCGGTGTCACGTTTGCCACATGGGTACCCACAATCACCTGGTACTGGCCGCCTTGGTTCATGACACCTTTCACACCATCAATGGCCTTGACGGTATCCGTATTGGGAATCGAGTCGTCTTTGAGTACAAAGCGAAGGCGTGTCATGCAATTTGTGACTGACACTATATTTTGGGAACCACCCACAGCCTCAACCACTGCCTGGGCTAACGGCCGATAATCTTTCTTGCTTGCCATTGCGGGATCCTTTCCTCCACAGAGATGGCACCGATGTCGAACGGCAGCTGCTCTCATTCGACATGATCAGAATACGGCGCATGGACAAGCGCGATAATAACGCAATCCTCGTTTTATACTGACTGTTTCCACACTATTGAAACGTTACAATACTGGTTTGAAAGCAAAAAAGGGGGGGCATGGATATCACCGAGCTCAACGAGCGGCTCAGCGCCTTGACCAATCATGAAGTCGAGTACCGCGCCAATGGCTCCCGCTACCTAGGATGGGAAACGGGCCCTCGCGAGGTTATAAACGGCAGGGTTGTGTATCGCTCGGACATATCCCCGACAACGCCCTATCACGGGAGCCGCCCCCGGTCGTTTTCGACATCAAACACCGCTATCGGTGAGACCGCCCATAACGACAAGCACGCTAAGCCGGATCGTCTAGGATTTGCGCTACCTTCCACCTTTCCTATCTTCGTGAAGCAAAACTCGCGTTTCTCAGCGGTGCCCGAACACGTGCACAACGCTGTTGAGCTCAGCTATGTATACACAGGGAACTGCCCGCAGGTTGTTGACGGCGAACCCATCACCCTCATGGCCGATGAGGTGCTCCTGCTCGACACCGGTTGCCCTCACAGCATCGGCGAACTAGGCGAGCAGGATATTATGATTTCGATCATGCTGCCGCGTGATTTTCTTGCCCAATGCCTTATGGATGCGGGCTCCCCCGAAAGCTATGTTTCACGCTTTTTGGTCAACGCTCTAGCCGGTGAGGCAGATCATAACCATCATGTCTTGTTTCACTCTCAAGGCAACCGGCGCATACGTCGCTTTTTCCAGGAGCTCATGTGCGAGTATCTTGATCCTTCCCCTAACGCCGAGCCCATCACACTGGGATTGTTCCGCCTCATCCTCATGGAACTCATCAACGTTTACGAGGCCGACTACAACCGTCGCGAGCAGACGGCCAACCGCGTGAGCGTCATTCCCATCATTCGCTACATTGAGGAGAACTTCCTCACGTGTACCCAGCGCAGCGTAGCAGAGCGGTTTTTCATTAGCACCAACTACGTAAGCACACTGCTCAAGCGGCATACCGGCATGACCTACATCCAGATGGTGCAAGCGCAAAAGCTCGCCCACGCAGCGCTCTTATTACGCACAGGCACCCTGCCCATTGAAGAGGTGGCACGGCGATGCGGATACGAAAACCTAAGCTTTTTCTATCGCAAATTCGAACGTCAATACGGCATCAAGCCCGGGGAATACCGTGCCCGTAAAGCATGATTACGGATGTCAACACATAGACGGAAAAGGCAGGGCCGGCCCGAGAACCCGGACCGGCCCTGCCAACACCGCCGCACCAGGCGCGTGCGGGTTACCTCGCACAGCCAGTCTGCTGAGCGCTTGAGGCGGCGCTGATAGCCGTCAGCACCGCGGCACCCATCGCCGCGAGCCCGATAAGGCCTAGTCCACAAACGCCTCGTTGATCTGAATACCAAAGTCGCGGCAGGTATCGCGCAAGCCCTGGTCAGATATCACGTTCAAAAACGCATCGCTACCGCCGTTGGCCGCGCGCGCCGCCACATAGAGCCGGGCCGCCTTCTCAACGGTATGCACCAGGCCAAACGTGGTATCAAAGTCCGGACCGGCGCCAAAGATGCCGTGATGCGCCCACACAATGGTGTCGTAGCTCTTCATGAGCTCCGAGCTCGCCTGGGCGATCGCAGGGCCGCCCGGGACCATCCACGGCACAACGCCTACGCCGCCGGGGAACACCACAACGCACTCGGTCATCATCTGCCACAAACCACGCGTGAAGGCACGGTCCTCCAACGGCACGATGAAGCTCATCTCGATAATGCCCGGCGTATGCGCATGGTAGATCACGCGATTCGCGCCTTCCGTGCGCGCAGCCGTGACGCAGTGGTTCATATAGTGGCTCTCAAATTCGCTGGTGGGACGAGCCCCGTTTGCCAGGCCCCACACGATGCGAAACGCATCGCCCGCCTCGTTGATCTCAACGATCCCGATATTGCTCTCCGGATCACCCGCGACATTGCGCATGAACTTGCCCGAGCCGGTGCTCACAAAGTACGAGCCCGCCAGGTTCTCGCCCGTCACACCCATCTGCACCCACTCGCGCGGCTCATCGAAAAACGGACGCGCCGACTCCACCTCGGCATCGGTCATACGATACGTGAGGTTGCCGCCGTTGCGCTCGTGCCAGCCCTGCTTGAAGCCGTCGTCGCACATACGGCAAAAGCCCTTGATAAACTCCAGATCAGTCATTGCCATGATAAAACCCCTTCGAAATTCGCCTGTTACAAGTACTTACTCGACCACGGTCACGGGCACATCCAGCACCTTCGCGACCTTTTTGATGGTGCCGGTCCAGCTGCCCTGCGCCGCTGCGAAGTGGTGGGTGGGACCGCACTCGCACCAGCGGTTGTTCCACTCGCGCGCGCCGCATGCAAAGCGTGTGCGGAACGTCGTGTCGCCGTTGCCCAACGTGGGGCCCTCCTCGATCACGCCCTCGCTCACGATAAAGGAGAAGCGACCGTCGGCATCCTGCGTGATGGCAAGGTAGGTCACCGGGCCGGGTGCCGGGTAGAAACGCGTGAGAAAGCCGCCGCCCGTCTTACCGTGGAACACCGGGACGATCTCCATGCTGGCCTTACGCGCCGTCGAGAAGTCGGCATCACCCGAGCCTGAATGCCCGATGAGCATCACGTCGTCGTCAAAATCAAAGGTGTAGAACTCCGAGAGCTGACATGCGCCGCTGATGGTCTTCATGATGGACATGCCCATAGCGACCTTCATGTCGCCCTCCACCGCGCAGGCCGTTCCTTGCTTTATGAGCATGGAGAACGCGGGGATGAGCATGGAGTCGAGCACGCCCGCCTTGCCCTGCGCAAAGCCGTCGTAGTGGCTCGCGATCAAGCCCAGGTGCTCGTCTTTCACCCACTGCTCAAACGCCAGCACATAGCGGGCCATCTCATGGATGCTCGCCTCGTCGTAGTCGCCCAGGATATCGAAGGTCGCGTGGATGTCGGCGGCCTTGGAGGCGATGGCGGCCTCGTCGGTCACGTCGTCCGCGATCGCCCACATCTTCTCCCAATCGAACTGCTTGGTGTAGACGCCCATGCGGTTGTACAGGCTGGTCTCGTCTATATAGAGATCCATCATGCCCGGGTAGGGACGGCCGATCTGAGCGATGTTGGTATCGCGAAAACGACGGCGCACCTGGGCGGCGCGGCACCAGTCCGCGATCTCGGCCCACGCCTCCTCATCGCCGCCCTCTTGCACGCCGGTGATCACGGCATGGCGCTTGCCCGCGCGATTGAGGTCGGCGACCATCTCGCCTACCGCTCCGCCGGCATAGCCTATGCCGAGCCACTCGGCGGTACCTGCCGTCGAGAAGTCGAGGCAGCGAACCTTCTGCAGGTTCACCAGCACCACGGGCACGCTGAGGTCGCGTACCGCCGGCAGCATGTTATAGCTGGTGCAGTAGGTGAGCAGCTGCACCAGCACCAGGTCGACATCTGCCGCGCGGAACTTGTCACCCGCCGCCACAGCACCCTCCTTGGTGGTCACCATGCCGCCGTCGACCACCTCCACGCCAGTGGGAATGCGGCTCAAGAAATCCGCGTACTGCGCCTCAAACTCCGGCACCAACTGCGGAAACTGAGGCAGATACGCCTCGAGCGCGATAGAGAACACGCCTACGCGCGCACGGGTCTCCACTAACATGACTCCTCCTTTTTGGAATGGTAGGTCTTCACATCAAAGCTCTTCGCCACGCAAGCGCGCGCGGCGGCCAGATCGCCAAACTCGCCCGCGGCGATCATCTGCACCATGAGGTTGCCCAGGGAGGTCCCCTCCACAGGACCCGCGATCACGGGCAGCCCGCATGCATCCGCGCAAGCCTGATTCAGATAGAAGTCCTGGCAACCGCCCCCTACAATGTTCACGGCCGTGAAGTCACGGCCCGTGAGGGCGCGCAGGCCGTCCACGGCGCGCGCGTAATCCTCGGCAAGAGAGCAATAGACCGTTCGCATGATCTGCCCCAGGGTCTTGGGCATGGGCTCACCCGCGTCCGCGCACGCCGATCGAATCTCCTCGATCATCGATTCGGGCGCGAGGAAGCGCGCCTCATCCACATCCACCACGGCACAAAACGGCTCCGCCTCGCGGCACATCGCGCGCAGCTCGTCAAAGTCGACTTTGTGATCGAGTATCGCGGGATGGCTGGTCTTCCCCGCAACATAGTCCACGCCGTTGATCTCACGGCGGATCGACTGGTTCATCCACAGGCCCATGATGTTTTTGAGCACACGGTAACGGCGCTGGTATCCGCCCTCGTTGGTGAAGTTCTGCTCGCGCGCCGCATCGCTTGTGATGGGATGCTTGCTCTCCACGCCCAGCAGGCTCCAGGTGCCGCTGGAGATAAACACCGACCCCTTGTCTTGGGCCGGCACCGCAAGGTAGGCGGAGCCCGTATCATGCGTGGCGGGAAGGATCACCTCGGTGTCGTAACCCACGCGCTCGGCGATATGGGGCAGCAGGCGCCCCAGCGAGGTGCCGGGCATCGCGGGGGTTGAGAACAGCGAGTCGTCTACCCCCAGGCGCTCAAGCACCCAGGGGTCCCAGTCACAGCTCTCCGCATTCACCATGCCGGTAGTGGTGGCGTTGGTGTACTCGTTGGCAGCGACACCCGTAAGGCGCCAGTTGAGGTAGTCGGGAATCATGAGAAAGCGCTTTGCGCGGGCAAGCTGCTCAGGATGCTCACGTTTGAGCGCCATGAACTGGTAGACCGTGTTGAACTGGGTTCGCTGGATACCCGTGCGCGCGTACAGCTCAGCGGGGTCCATAAGGGCGTCGGCGTATTCAAAGATACCTTCGGTGCGCGCGTCGCGATATGCCACGGCGTCACCCACCAGCTCGCCTTCCTCATCGAGCAGTACAAAATCAACGCCCCATGTATCGATGCCTACGGATGCCGGCGCCTCACCGGTCTTCGCGCGCACGGCGGCAAGCCCCGCGACCACGTGATCGAAGAGCTCCTCGACATCCCAGCAGTCATAACCGTCCATGCGCTTTTGCGCGTTATCAAATCGGTACACCTCGGTGAGGCGAATCTTGCCGTCATCATCCACGCCGCCCGCAATCACACGACCGCTCGACGCGCCGATGTCCACGGCGGCGTAACTCTTACCAGCCATACAACCCCTTTCTTTATGAAGCGTTTCAATCCTGATATTCTCACCTTAACTTGAAGCGATTCACTTTTCAAGCAAGAAAATAGGGGCCCAGCCAAACGGCAGGAACCCCTCGGTAAACGGTCCTCGGCCTTCTTGCAAAAACCGGTTCAGCTCTCCTTAGGCCTCGGTCTCTCGCAGCCGCTTGATCTGCTCCGCCGAGTACACGCGGGTGTTGGTGATCACCCCGTTGAGCATCACAAAAGGCCGGTTGCGCCAATACCCCAGCATGGCGCCCGTGGTGTTGGTGATGAGGTCATCCACATCGAAGAGGCGATAAGGGTGCGCATAGATGCCAAATAGCCCTGTTCCATGGGAGACCTCAAATAACAGCGCGAGCCCGAATCCCGCGATGAGCGCCTGCCACCACGGACGGCGCAGCAGATAGCGCAGGTAGGTTCCAAAGGGAACTGTGAGCAGGAAGTAAACAGGACGGTGTAGACTTCGGGGGTGCGCAGCCAGGCGATCCACGACCGCGGGCTTGCAGGATCAAGCGTGGTCTTGGCCGCGATGTCCGCAACAAACGAGAACGGCACCAGCTGCGGAACCTGCACCGAGGCGATGTAGATGTCGCGATCGGCGGGCAGGGGCAAGATCACCATAAAGTAGGCGCACAGAAGGTAGAACACCATGGTGAAGACCAGCACCGTCTTCCACCAGGGAATGCTCCCGTATTTGCGATACTCGTAAACCGCGTAGGGCACGGCCAAGAGCGCGGCCAAAAACGGAAAAAGCAGCAATGCCGCGTACACGTTCGAAACGTAACTCGACATGGGTCTCCTTTGCGGGTTACGGGATTTGGCTCCTACAGCCTACCAGCCGCCTCCAGGGCGGGGACCAGCTCCGCGAGGGAGCCCAAGATCGCGGTGCTCGCTGCGCGGATCTGCTCGTTTGGTGCGATCATGTCGGGTATGAAATACGTCGCCATGCCAGCCGCATGCCCGGCCAGGGCTCCGTTGAGCGAGTCCTCCACCACGATGCACTCCGCGGGGTTCGCGCCGGCACGCGAAGCCGCGAGCAGGAAGATGTCCGGCTCGGGCTTGGAGCGCTCGGCCTCCTCGCCCGTGGTGATGGTATCCAGCAGACCCTCCAGCCCGGCGAGGCGCAGGCTCAGCTCGGCGGCGTCCCTGTAACTCGAGGTGGCAAGCGCGCAATGCACGCCGCGACGGCGCAGCTCTTCAAGCGTCTCCCGAGCGCCGGGCTTGGCCGCAAGCTCCGTCTCGTACAGCTCACGGCGAATCTTCTGGCAGACAGCAAAAGCATCATCGGCGGCATGCTCGCTGCCCAGCGCCGCGGCAAGCTTGCCCATGGCGGTAGCGCGCGTGCGACCTATAAAGGAGTAAACCATCTCATCGGTGATCTTCTCGCGAACACCCAGGCGCTCGCCCGTTACCTGCCATGCTTTGAAACCCAGCCGTTCGCTATCGATAAGCGTGCCGTCCATATCGAAAATCGCCGCTTTGATCATGCGCTCCCCTTTTGATGCCGCGACCCATACGCGGGTATTGTACAACGCAACGCAAAAATGCCGGTAATACGGGGCCTGAGGCGCTGCCGCGGCGGCCGCCCTCAAGCACCCCGAAACCCGTCTCACGACTCTACGCCCAGGAGCAGATGAGCTCCATCGACCCGTCGAGCGCAAGCTCTCCTGCGCCGGCGGGCACCAGCAGGTGATTGCCCTTGGCCACCTCGCGACCGCACACCGTGCCCTCGCCGGCGATCACGCTCATGCACATAAAGTTGTGCTCCTGCGGCAGCACGCGGCGGCCGTCCACGCGCACGCGCTCCACAGCGTAACGGTCCGTGGTTGCGAGCACGCACACACCGTCGACCTCGGGCGCGCGCACCGCGCCGTCGGCCGGCGCTATGGCTCCGTAATCGATCACGTCCATGCTCTGGCTCAAGTGCAGCGGGCGCGGGCGGCCATCGTCGCCCGGGCGGTCGTAGTCGCACACGCGGTAGGTCACGTCGCTGGACTGCTGCGTCTCCAAGATAAGCGTCCCGCCCTTGATGGCGTGCACCGTGCCCGGGTCGATCTGGAAGAAGTCGCCCGCGTGCACGGGCACCTCGTTGAGCAGGTCGCCCCAGCGGCCCTCCTTGACCAGCTGCGCGAACTCATCGCGGTCATGCGCGCGCTGACCCACGATGATGGTCGCGCCCGGCTCGGCGTCCAACACGTACCAGCACTCCTTCTTGCCCAGGCTGCCGCCCTCGTGCGCCGCGGCGTAGGCGTCGTCGGGATGCACTTGGATAGACAGGTCCTCATCGGCGTCCAGGATCTTGATGAGCAGCGGGAACTCGTCGCGCGTATCACCCCCAAACAGCTCGTCGCGCTTGGTCGCCCACAGCTCGGAGAGCGTCATACCGGCAAACGGCCCCTCGGCAACCTCGCAGTCGCCATGCGGGTGCGCCGAGATCGCCCAGCACTCGCCCACCTTGCCCGCAGGGATGTCGTAGCCAAAGTCGGTCTCGAGGCGCCGTCCGCCCCAGATCTTGTTGTGGAACACGGGTGAAAGAACGATCAGGTCGCACGCGGCGTCCTCAGCGGCACGGGAAACAAGCTCACTCATAAAATCCTCCAGGGTAGAAAAAGGGGCGACACGCCCATGCATGCCGCCCCATGGTAGTTCAAAACCGTCCGCACGCAAGCGCGGGCGCGTGCCCGTAAGCTAGCCGCGCAGCGCCACAAGCTCGCGATACACGTCGATAAAGTTCACAGCCATGAGCTTCGCCGTCTCGGCGCTGGCCATCTGGTCCTCGGCGTGCAGCAGGATGAGCGGTGCCTCGCCGTCGCGCTCGCCGGCGGCGTCGGCCTGCAGCAGCTTGAGATGCACGTCGTGCCCGCCGCCATAAGCCTCGTCGCCCTGGGCGATCAGCGCCTCGGCGGCCTCAAAGTCGCCCTCCTTGGCCTTCGCCACGGCGTTGATGTAGCAGCTCTTCGCGGTGCCCACGTAGCTGATGATCTCAAAGCAGGTCATCGTGAGCTCTTCGGATACCTGCGCCACGCTACTCACCCATCTTCGCGATCGCGTCGTCCAGGATCTTGGGCGCGTTCATGCGACCGTAGTCGACCATGGGGATGACCTCCACGGGAATGCGACCGGCGACCTCCTTCTCGAAATCACCCTTGGTGTAGCCGATCTGCGGACCAAGCAGCAGAATATCGGCCTTGGGCAAGTAATCGTGAGCCTCGTTGAGCGGGCGGGCGTCAATATCGATGTCCAGGCCGCGAGAGGCGATCTCGCCCTTGATCTTGGTCACGAGCATACTGGTGGACATGCCGGCGTTGCAGCAAACGAGGATGTACTTCATGGTTTGATCCTTTCAAGATGGGCCCTGGGTGGCGAAGCGCACGGCCCAAGGCGGTTCTGCGGGTTACCGAGGACCTCACGCGCGGGCTCGCTCAGGACCGCTCACGCGATGCGCGGTAGCCCAATCCCGGGTGCGGTCGCACCCGGGACGGGTCCTAGAACTACTGGGCGTCCTTGGCGGCCTGCAGCTCGGCGGCGCGCTCGGAAGCCTTCATGAACGGCAGGTAGATGGCCATGCCGAGGGCGATCTCAACGACCTGCCACAAAGCGGCGCGCCAGTCCATACCGGTCGCGAGCAGGGCGGACAGCACCGGCGGGGTGGTCCAGGGCACCTGGGCGATGCAGGGGCTGATGAGCCCGGCGCAGGTGAGCAGGTAGGTGCCGGCGATAAAGAGGTCGGGGATGATCACGAACGGGATGATCAGCGGGAGGTTGTACACCAGCGGGTAACCGTAGATGACGGGCTCGTTGATGTTGAACAGGCCGGGGACGATGGCCATCTTGGCCACGGTCTTGGACGACTTGCTCTTGGAGAACAGGAAGGTGTCCAGCAGCAGCATGAAGGTGCAGCCCGAGCCACCGATGAGGGCGAAGGAGTTGATGATCTGCATGTTCATGTAGTGATCGGCAGGGATCGGCTGGCCGGCGGCGAAGGTCGCCATGTTGTCCACGATGAGCATGGTGAGGATGGGCTCAGCAAGCACGCCGGAAATGGTGGACTGGTGAATGCCCAGGCAGAACAGCAGGTTCGCGAGGGTGTAGATCACGATGACGGCCCACGGACCGGAGTTCATGATGCCCTTGAGCGGGGTGGAGATGAACGTGGAGATGATGCTCATGAGATCGGTGCCCAGGCCAACGTTGAGCACGGCGGCGCAAAGACCGCACACGGACAGCGTGAGGAGCATGGGGATCATCACGTTGAAGGAGTTGGCGACCGCAGGGGGCACGCCCTCGCCCAGGTTGACCTTGAGCTTCTCCACGCCGGAGATCTTGATAAAGAGGGTGACGGCAGCGAGGCCGATGATGATGGCGCCGAACAGGCCGTTGGTGCCGGTGTTGGTGGTCGACAGCGCGCCGGTCACCTGCGCGGTGGTCACCTCATCGGTGAGCAACGGCGAGGTCGCGGCCAGCGAGGCGGCGATGGACTGCGGCATCATGATCACGAACGACGACAGGCCCACGACCACGCAGGACAGCGGGTTGTCGAAACGCTCGTTACGGGCGAGGCAGAAGCCGATGATGCCCGCGAGGATGAGCGCCGAGACGTTGAGGGTGCCCAGCGTAAGCGAGCTGCCCCACGTCTGGGCGTTGGCCAGCACGTCGGCGTTGGCCATGAAGCCCGTGTCGCCCCAGATGAACGGGAAGAGCACGTTGTTGATCAGCACCGCGACACCAGCGAGGATGTACAGCGGCATGACGGTGGCAAACGCATCACGCAGGGTGCGCAGGTGCACCTGGTTTCCCACCTTCGCAGACACCTCGGCAAACTTGTCGAGAAATGCCTGCCCCTTTCCTGTGGCCATGGTCTCTCCAATCTTCTTCGTTGGTATATGGCCGAAAACACGGGGCCCAAAAGCGACTGCGGAACCCCGGGAATTCCCACTTACTTGACCACGTGGGTGGTCGCGACCTCGCGCAGCCAGTCAGCGGAGCGCTTGAGGCGGCGGCTGTAGCCGTCCATGAGGTCGACCTCGACGAAGCCGTAGCGGTTCTTGAAGGCGTTCGCCCAGCTCCAGTTATCGATGAGACCCCAGTAGTGGTAACCCTTGCAGGGCGAGCCCTCCTCGATGGCGCGGGCGAGCCACTGCAGGTGACCACGGACGAAATCGACGCGGTAGGGGTCCTCGATGCGGTAGTCCTCGCCGCGGTGCTTGTACTCGTCCATGATGCCCATGCCGCTCTCGGACACGAACCACTCCAGGCCGGGGTAGTTGTCGCGCACGTCGCATCCAAAGTCGTACAGGCCCTTGGGGTAGACCTCCCAGCCGCGGCTCTCGTTCATCACGGCGTCGGGCCACACGTACTCGTCGGCGAAATGCGGCAGGCCGTAGGCGTCGACCTTTGACGCGGGCGCCTGCACGCGGGTGGGATGGTAATAGTTGCAGCCCAGCCAGTCCACCACGCCCTGCTTGAGGATCTCGGCGTCGCCCGGGCGCTGCGGCAGCTGCACGCCGCCGGCGGCCAGCGTCTCCACCACGTCGGCGGGCAGCTCGCCCTTGGTAACCAGGTCAAGCCACCAGCGGTTGTTGATGCCGCCCATCATGCGCGCGGCCTCGAGATCCTCGTCGCTGGGGTTCTCGCGGGTGTAGGTGGGGGTGAAGGCGTTGATCAGGCCGATCTTGGCGTCGGCGCGCACGGTGCCCGCAGCCTGGGCGGCGCGGAAGCTGCCCGCGGCCAGCGCGTGCGCCAGCGAGATGTGGTACTGCACGGTGCGGGCGCGGCCAAAGTCATGCAGCTTGGGATACCACACGCCCTCCTGGTAGCGCTGCTCGGGCTCCACCGTGGGCTCGTTGAAGGTGAACCAGTGCTTGATCTCCTGGCCAAACTCGGCGAAGGCCTTGGCGGCGTAGGCGGCGTAGGCCTCGACGACCTCGCGACTCTCCCAACCGCCGCGGCGAAACAGGAACGTGGGCATGTCGAAGTGGTACAGGTTCACAAAGCAGTCCAGGCCAGCCTCCTTGGCGGCGGCGAACAGCTCGTGGTACCAAGCGGCGCCCTGCGGGTTGATGGCGCCCTGCTCGTCAAGCAGGCGACTCCACTGAATAGAGGTGCGGAAACTCGTGAGCCCCAGGTCGCGCATGATCTGGAGGTCCTCACGGTAGCGCGCCATGAAGCCGTTGCCCGCGTAGCTTCCCACGCGGTTGTAGAAGGAGCCCAGGTCCTCCTGGGACCAGGTGTCCCACAGGTTCTCCAGCTTGCCGCCGGTGTTCCACTCGCCCTCCGTCTGCGGGCCGGACATGGCCGCCCCGAAGAAGAAGTCGTCGGGCAGGCGGTACTCGGCGTCGCCAAGCGTCTGATCCATGCGATTCCTCTTTCCCTCTCTCTTGTGTTACACGGAACGCGCCGCCATCGAATGCGTATCGCGTTCAGTAATAAAGTATAGCGCGTTAATTTTTATTTTGACACGTGTTTCTCCTAATCGCTGAGCGGTAAATTTTTAGCCGTGAACGGTAAAAGATGGTAATGCTTGACAAAATCATGCCTGTAGTTGCTATGCTCAAAAAACACGTCGGAGGGAACGCTATGATTCCAAAATACGAGGTCATCGCCAATGACATACGTCGGAGCATAGAGGACAGCAACCTCAAGCCCGGCGAGAAGCTCCCCACGGTCATTGAGTTTTGCGACCTGTACGGCGTGAGCAAGATCACCGTCAAGCGCGCGCTTGAGCAGGTTGCCGAGCAGGGCCTGGTAACCAGCCGCCGCGGCTCGGGCACCTACGTGAAGAGCACCGTGGGCCTGCCGCGGGGATTCTCCGATCCCGGCCACTCCGATCGCGCTCGCGGTTTCACCAAGGAGCACGAGGGGCGCGAGGTCGAGTCGGTGGTCTACGCCTTCACCATCGTAAACCCGCCGGCGGATGTGGCGGAGCAGCTCAATATCGCGCCCGACGACTTTGCCTACTACGACGAGCGCGTGCGCGTGGTGGACGGCACGCCCATCGTGATCGAATACACCTACATGCCGCTCGACCTTATTCCGGGACTCAAGAAACACCACCTGTACGGGTCGATCTACGGCTACATCCGCGAGCAGTGCGGGCTCAATATCTCGAGCTTCCACCGCACCATCAAGGCCGTGCCCGCCACGTCCGAGGAGGCCGAGCGCCTGGCCGTCGAGCCCGGGGCACCGCTGCTCGAGCTGCATCAGACCGGTTACCTGGACAGCGGCCAGACCTTTGAGTACTCGATCTCTCGCAACGTGGGCGACCGGTACGACATCCATTACGTGACGCTGGCGTAGCGCCGGATTCGGAACCGGAGCGCCATGCCAAGACCCGCACCGACATCGCACCGCCATACGGCCCGCCTACCCATGCCATAGCCCCGCTGCCGAGAATTCTTGGCAGCACTCCACCGTGAAAGGACGCCCATGCCCGCACCCGTCGACATCCAGATTCTAGACACCTCGCACGCCGACGAGGTGATGGACCTGCTGGAGTACTCCTTTGGCTGGCCGCACACCGAGCGCAACCACACACGCCTCACGCACCTCATGGAGCACGCGCAAAGCTACGGTGCGCGGCTGGACGGAGCGCTTGCGGGCCAGGTCTTCTCGCTGCCCTTCACCGCGGGACTGCACGGAGCGCACCTGCCCGCCTGCGGCATTGGCTTTGTGGCGACCTACCCCGAATACCGCGGGCGCGGCGTGGCGAGCGCCGTCATGGACCGCATTCTTGCCGACGCGCACGCCGATGGTGTGGCCCTCTCCTACCTGGCGCCGTTCTCTTACCCCTTCTACCGCGCCTTTGGCTACGAGCATGCCTTTGATGAGCGCACCTACCAGATGCGCGTGGGCGACTGGCCCGACGGCCCGCGCGTCGCGGGCCACGTGGAACGCCTGGAATGGCAGCGCGCCCGCGACGCCGTGCACGCGATCTACGCCGCCGGCGAGGCTCACCGTCCCGCCGCCCTGGTGCGCGACGCCTGGTGGGAGGAATACAAGTTCAACCTGCGCGCCGCCTACCGCTTCGCCGTCTATTATGCCGAGGATGGCGAACCCCAGGGCTACCTGGCATACCAGCTGGGTAACAACGCCGTGAACATCTTTGAGTGGGAATGGCTCACAACCGAGGCCTACCATGCCCTGTCGCGCTACATCCGCTCACATCAGGCGGAGTTCGCGCTCGCCTGGAGCTGCGCTGTGCCCAACGTGGGCGAGCGCATGCCGCTGCCCGCCGATCCCGCGACCATCTCCTACGCCACGCGCCCCTACATGATGGCTCGCATCGTTGATATGCAGGCATTTCTTGGCGCGTTCCCCTTCGCGGGCACGCAGGACTTCGCCTTCTCCGTGCATGTGGGCGCCGACGCGCACGCCCCCTGGAACGAAGGGGTCTGGACGGTCGAGCGCCGCGATGGGAGCGTTTCTGTCACCCATGCGGCCGGCGAGCCCGGCCCCTCGGCATCCGTGCCCGTGCTGCGCACCACCATCCAGCGCGCGGTCCAGCTCTTCTTGGGCTACGCCCCGCTGTCGCAGCTCACGCTCACGGGCGGCATACAAGCAGAGGACCCGCGGCTGCAGACCCTCCTTGCCCAGATCATCCCCGCCGGCAAACCCGCCATGGAGGACTATTTCTAATCAGCGCGCACATGATCGGGTGCATCTGCACCTGCGCCAACCACGAAGCAGCACCGTCCAAGACGCCCGAACCGTGCCGTACGTCACGATACCGGGGCGATTACAAAAAAGGCGCGACCCAAAACCGGGTCGCGCCTCAAGCAAAACGGCAACGCGCTCGCAGGGCAGCGCCGCCGCGTTACCCTGCGGATAACCTACACAGCGGTCTTCGTAGCCGCCTTCTCATCCGCCCACTTCTTCTCATCCCAGAAGAGCCAGTTGAGCGCGAAGCTGATCACCATGGCGATGATGCAACCCAAAGCCCACTGGAACACCTGGCTGTAACCGGCGACTCCGCTGGGATCAAGATACTGCGTGAAGCCCATGAAGCCGGAGTACGCCTGCTGGAACGCCTTGGTGCCCATAGTGCCCAGGTAGGCGCCCGCCACGCCGGATGCCACGCAACCAAATGCGAACGGTTTCATGCGTGGAAGGGTCACGCCGTAGACAGCGGGCTCAGACGTGCCAAAGAGCGAGGTGATAAACGCCGGCAGGGCCAGGTCACGCACCTTCTTGTCGCGGCTCTTGAGGTAGACCACCAGCACGGCCATGCCCTGGGCGAAAACGCCCGTCACGGCAGGCACCAGCACGTTGTCGTAGCCGAGCTGAGCCAGATTGGCCAGTCGGATGGGCATGAGCGCCCAGTGCAGGCCAAAGATCACCAGCACCTGGTAGCTTGCGCCCAAGATGATGCCGGTCACGGTGCCGCCCACCACGGGCAACGCCATAAGGACCTCAAAGATCACCAGCACGATGTTGGTAAGCACGCTCGCCAACGGTCCGATAACCAGATAGGTGAGCGAGCAGCCCAACGCGAGGGTGAGCATGGGCGTGAGGAAGAACTCCACGGCGGTAGGAATATGGTTCTTAAAGAAATGCTCCATCTTGGCGACCACGAACATGGCAAGGATGATGGGAACGATGGTGGAGGTGTAGCCCGAGGGCGGCATGATGATGGGAATGCCGCCGAAGGTCATGTAGTAGCTCATCTCAAACGGGGTGCCCGAAAGCACGGTGCCCAGCACATCGCCGGAGGTGGAGCTCACCATGGCCGGATAGCACAGGGCGAAGCCCATCGCGAGACCCACAAACTCATTGCACTTGAACTTCTTGGCAGAGGTATAGCCAAGAACCACGGGCAGGAAGTAGAAAAAGCCGTTACCCACGGCGGTGAGAACCTGGTAGATGCCATCGGTCTGAGCGATGACACCCAGGAAGGCGAACAGCGCGAGCAGGCCCTTGATCATGCCTGCCGCGGCGAGGATGCCCAGACAGGGCGACAGGATTCCCGAGATGAGATCCATGGCGATGGTGAGGACGCCCTTCTTTGCAGGGCCATCCGTACCCTCTACGGCGCTACCGTCCTCGTTGACCTCGCCGGCACCGGTGAGGTGGCCCACCTCGAGCACGGCGTCGTAGACGTTATGGACCTGCGGGCCGATGACGACCTGATACTGGCCACCGGCGCGAACGACCTGCACCACGCCGTCGGTCTGCTCCAGCACCTCGGTGTTGGCCTTTTCTTCATCCACCAGCTGCAGACGCAGGCGGGTCACACAATGCGTGACGCTCTTGATGTTGGACTTACCGCCCACATTTTGAATGATGATCCTGGCGAGCGCATCGTACTTACTTGCCACGATCTCCCCTTCCTCTCGCATACCCGCCCCCAAGCTCGCGAAATCTCGCGCACGGGGGCTTCGGCATTGACGTGGCGGGGCCCTGCATTCACCTTCAAGAAACCCGCTGCCACGCGACTGACAGAAACGTTCGATATTGTAGCGACACGTCAATCACCGATTGCGCTCGACCGCATATTTATTGCACCTGAAACCCCAATTTGTATACTCTTGAGGCTGGATACCCACATCGAGGCAAGGAGGCCCCATGAAGCTCATCGTTGAAGATTCCGAACAAGCTATGAGCGAAAGCGCCCTGCATATCCTGCTCGGCGCCATGATGCAGGACAAGCGTGTGAACATCTCCCTCACCTCGGGCGAGTCACCCAAGACCCTGTACAAGATGCTCGCCGCCGCCGTTAAGGACAAGCCTCAGTACGAAGACGTTCACTACTATCTTTTTGACGAGGCGCCCTATCAGGATGGCCGCCCCTACGGCCCAAACTGGGACCAGATGCACGACATGTTCTTCAAAGCTGCGGGCATCCCCGAGGAGCGCATCCACGACACCATGACCGATAACTGGGAGACCTACGACTGGGATATCGCCCAGGCAGGCGGTCTTGACGTGATGGTGATCGGCCTTGGTTGGGACGGCCATTTTTGCAGCAACTGCCCGCGTTGCACACCCATGGACAGCTACACCTACCCCATGGACCGCGCAACCAAGAACGCCGCGAACCCCACCTACCCCGCTCGTCCCGAACTGCCCATCACCTACTCCATGGGCCCGCATAGCCTTATGCGCGTGAAGCACCTGGTCATGATTGTGAACGGCAAGCACAAGGCCAAGATCCTCAAGACCATCCTCGACTCCCCCATCTCCGACGAACTTCCCAGCACTGTCCTCAAGCTGCACCCCAACTTCACGGTGATCTGCGATAAGGACGCCGCCAGCGAGCTTGACCTGGCCGACTACCCCAAGCACCGCATCTAGCAACGCCGTTTACCATACGCGGTACCCACCCGACCTCGCGTCGCCTTGCATCGCCTTTACCCAGAGCCCCGGCCGAAGCGTATCAGCCTCAGCCGAGGCTCTGGGCATTCCGCACGCCCTGTCTCGCTTCAAGCGCCTCCGCAAATCCCAAGGCGCACTGTCGCACGACGGCTTACGGTGTCTTAGGTGGTGCCCATCGACAAATCGTCGACAGCGCTGTCGGCTCTGCTCGCCATCGCGCTGTTTGGCGAGACGGGTGGGCTGTGCCTGCGCCTGGTGTGCATCGCGGCGATCTTTGCGGGCACCTTGCTCATGGTCGAGAAGCGCAACGGCACGGGCGCTGGCGGGCCTCGCCCTCATGACCGCCGCGACCCTGCTTATGACCACGCTGGCGTAAGGGGAGGCTCGCTCCGCCCCGCAATGTCTTTACCAACTTACAGAACCAATTAAAGCGCGCCCCGACAACAACTACAGGCCATTGCGACACGAAAAGCGACAGTGTCGTTTTCCTGTCGCGACATTGTCGCTTACACAGGCATGATACACCGCCAAAGCGATTCAGATGACCTTGCACGCATAGGAGTTGTTCTCTAGCACCTGCCTATGAGGGCAGCTTCAACAGGATTGCGATTCACTCCCGCAACACCAAAGACCAGGCAGCTACACGAAAAAAGCTCAGAGGTCATTAGACCTCCGAGCTGAAAGTTCTTGGTCGCGGGGGCAGGATTTGAACCTACGACCTCCGGGTTATGAGCCCGGCGAGCTACCAGACTGCTCCACCCCGCAATGTCTGGCGCGCTAATGCGCAAGAAAGAATACTACGCACCAACGCGCCTCTACGCAAGCTTAGACACAGGCTCTCCACAACTTGAGCCCTTACTTGCGGCCCTCCGTGCGGTTGCGCAGAGCCTCGGCAAGCGCCTCGATGTCCTGCTTGGTGCGGGCCTGCTTGCGCCACAGCATAGCGACAAAGACAAAAAGTACCAGCCAGATACCCACGTACGCAGCAAGCACATAGGGCGCGACGGGCAGCACGGTCGAGTAGACCTCGGACAAAATGGGATCCATGGTTTAGGCCTCCTTGGCGGAAGAATCGGTATGGGAAAGGCTGACGCCCTCGTGAGAAGGGGCAGCTGCGGGCACGTCATGCTCGTCGGCACCGACGGCCTCAACACCGGCAGCGTCGCCACCCGCGCACGCGGCACCATCGGCACCACCCGCGACAGCAGCACCACGGGCCTGCAGGCGCGAAAGGGCATCGTCGGCCGCAGCGCGCTGGGCAGCGGCGTCCTGCTCCTCCAGCAGCGCCTTGAGCTCGTCGAGCTCCAGCGCGTCCTCGTTCACGCGGACGGCCAGGCGATAGACGGCGAAGCACACCATGAGCATGCCAAACATCCCCAGCAAAAACGGCACGAGCATAAGCGGCGGCAGGCCGCTGTCGGTGCGAAACACCACCGGGTGGATGGAGCTGGGCACCAGGCGCGTGATCATAAAGCTGATAGGAGCGTCGATAAACGCCACGATGGCAAACACGGCGCTAAAGCGAGCCTGGCGCTCGGGGTCCTCCATGGCGTTGCGCAGCACAAAGTACCCCATCACCAGCAGCATGAGAATGAAGTACGTTGTGAGGCGCGGCTCCCAGGTCCACCACACGTTCCAGTCCAGGCGCGTCCACAGCACTCCCGAGATCATGGTCGCCAGCACAAACACCAGCGTGACCTGCATGCCCGTGCGCGATCGCGTATCGTGCGCGCGCTCGCCCGTCATGAGAAAGCGCACCGCGTGCCAGCACGCCACGGCCATCACCGCAGAGCTCGCTACGGCCACTGGCACGTGCAGGTAGAAGATCTTTTGAGAAAACAGCAGCTTGGTGGTGATCTGCTGACCCGCGATGATCGCGGGCTCGCTGAGCATCGCACCCTTTACCAGCGGCGAGACGGTAAACGCCCACACCACGCCCACCAGCGTGAGCAGTCCGCCCAACACCAGCAGCGGCAACACCAGCTTATCGAGCTTTGCCTTCAAGCCGGCCCCCTTTCGCTCACCGCGCCCGCGCATGCGCCGCAGACGCGCTCTAAGTTATCCAAACATGACATGGTGCCACAGCACGCAGGTCATGCTGCCGAGAATCCCGGGGCGCCGGCCCCAGGCCCGCAAGCAAGACCCGCCCGGCGCCCCTTACGCGTCCACCACGAACTCGTAGAGGCCCCAGGCCGCGGCGACCATAATCACATCGTACGCACCGGCGAGCGCCAGGCTGGTCCAATACGTGCCCATGGTGCCCTCCACGCCCACAAACGCCACCGTGGTCGCCCCCACGCAGGCGTAGAGCAGCGGAAACACCACCGGGATGAACAGGATCGCCAACAGCACGTCGCGGCCTCGCGTGTCGATGGTCATGGTCGACAGCAGCGTGCCCACGCCGGCAACGCCCACCGTGCCCACCAGCAGCGGCAGCGCGATCATGGGCGTGGTCGCGGCAATCTCCGCGCCGCTCAAGAAGAAGAGGAAGAACAGCGGCAGCACCAGGCACTCGACCAGCACGAGGAAGATGAGGTTGGAAACCGCCTTGGCGAAGAAGATCACACCGCGGTCCACGGGCGCGAGCAAGATCGCCTCCAGGCAGCCCGACTCGGTCTCACGCGCGAAGCTGCGCGCCAGCCCCAGCAGGCTCGTGAAGATGATGAGCGCCCACAGCAGACCGCCCGCCAGGCTCTCTACCTGCAAGATGTCGCCCACCTGCGCCAGCGCGGCGCCGTAGATGGTGAGCACCAAAAGCGCGTAGACCACCATGGACGTGAGCATCTCGCGCGTGCGCACCTCCTGGCGCAGATCCTTGGCGAGCAGCGCCTTGAATTGGCTCCAACCAGAAACGCCGTGTATGCGCTTGCTCATGCGACACCAACTCCCACGGTCGCGAGGTACAGGTCGCGAAAGGTGGCTTCGTCCATGCCGGCCTTGGGCGCGCACACCACCACACGGCCGCGCGCGAGAATGAGCGCGTGCGTGCACATGGCGTAGCCCTTGGCCAGGTCATGGCTCACCATGATGAAGGTGCGACCGTCGCGCACGCGGTCGATGAGCTGGTCGAACAACTCGGCAGCATGGGGGTCCAAGCCCGAGTAGGGCTCATCCAACAGCACCAGATCGGGGTCGTTTACCAGGGCGCGGGCGATGGAGAGGCGCTGCTGCATGCCGCGCGAGTAGGTGCGCACGCAGTCGTTTCGGCGATGGTCGAGCTCCACCAGGCGCAGCAGCTCGTCGATGCGCGCGCGGTCGGGCTCGCCGCGGTAGAGGGAGCTCGCGAACTCCAGGTTCTCGCGCGCGGTGAGGTCGCCGTACAGCATGGACTTGTGCGAGATCAGGCCGATACACGGACGCACGCGGTCGGGCTCGTCCAGCGCGTCGATGCCGAGGACCTTGAGGCTGCCGCGCGTAGGGCGCGCAAGGGTGGCAAGCTGCCGCAGCAGCGTGGTCTTGCCGGCGCCATTGGGACCGAAGATGGACAAAAACGCGCCCGCGGGCACGTCCAGATCCACGCCGTCCAGGCCGCGCCGGCCGCCAAACTGCTTCACCAGCCCGCGGGCCTCCACGGCCAGCGGCACGGCGGCAGCCGGGTCGATGCCGCTCCGCACGAGCGCGTCCGTGCTAGCCACGGTTGCCGCCCTTGCGCGGGCGGGCCTTTGCCTTGGCACGACGCTCGGCGCGCGCGGCGGCCACGACAGCGCGCTCCTCGTCGCGGACGGCCTTCTCGGCAGCCGCACGATCATCGGCGGCGAGCAGCGGGGTCGCGCGGCGCGGCAAGAACGCGAGCACGATACCAACCACGGCGATGCCGCCGCCCACCCAGTTGAGCATGATGAGCGGGTTCACCTTCACGTGCACCGACAGCGAGCCGTCGGCGTTGAGGCCCTGGAACGCCACGAAGAGGTCCTCGAGCGGGAAGCTCAGCACGCCGGCGTGCAGGGTCTGCTGGCCGGTGTTGGTGGCCGAGACCTCCATGGAGGGTGCGAGCTCGCCCAGCTCGTCGCCCGCGGCGTCGGTCACGGCGATGTTCACCTGCTTAAAGACGTTGTCCTCGCTGTCGGAGTACTCGTCCACACCAGTGAGCGTGAGGGTGTAGGCCCCCACGGTTCCGCTCGCCCCGGTCTTGTTCTCCAGGTTGAGTGTCTCCTCGCGCACGTACATGCTGGAGCCCACCAGGCCCACCAGCACCACGGCGACGCCCAGGTGCGTGAGGTAGCCGCCGGCCTGTGCGGGCGAGCGGTGGAACAGGTTCGCCAGCGCGACCAACGGGTTTTCACCCTTGTTCTTCATGCGGGCGCCAACGCCGCGGCCCAGCAGGTAGGCCGAGCTTGCAAACAACAGCGCGGCGGCGGCGAAGGCCACTACGGTGAGGGCGAAGTAGTACGCAGCAGGGCCCTGCTCGGTGAGCGCCGTGGCGCTGTCCCCGCCCGCGGCCACGATCTGGTTGTACTCGGGCACAAACACGGTCACAAACAGGTACATGAGCGCGGCGAAGACCACGGCGCCCAGCACCGCCGGCACGCGCATGTTGCGCGCGAAGGCCGCGCCGTCGGTCTTTCTCCACCCCAGCATGGGACACACGGCCATAAGCAGGCAAAACAGCGTGCCCACGGGGCGGGCGACCGCGTTGAAGGCGCCCGCGGCCACCACCGAGCCGCCCAGTGGCATCCAGGTGGGCAGAGCGCTCGAGACGGTGAGGTAGGCCACCAGCACCGCCGCCACGATGGTGATGAGGTTGGTGAGGTAGTAGCTACCGTACTTTGAGAGCATGGAGTCGAGCTCCTCGGGCTCGGCGAGCTCGCCGGTGCGATACATGAGCAGCACCAAAAAGGACAGGGCGGCCACCACCATGATGGCCAGGAAGAAGTAGGTGCTCACCGGGTCTTGGGCAAACGCATGCACGCTCTGCACCAGGCCGGAGCGGGTGATGAAGGTGCCCAGCACCACGAAGATGAAGGTGAGCGCCGCGGCGAACATGCTCCAGCGCTTAAAGCAGCCGCGCTTGCGGTACATGGTGAAGCTGTGGATGAGCGCCACGCCCGTGAGCCAGCTGATGAGGCTCGCGTTCTCCACGGCGTCCCAAGCCCAAAAGCCGCCCCAGCCCAAAACCACGTAGGCCCACACCGCGCCCAGGCTCATGCCGATGGTGAGGAAGATGAAGGAGAACACGGCGAGGCGGTCGCAAAGCTCCACCCAGCGCGCCGAGGTGTCACCGGTGATGAGGGCGCCCATCGCGTAGGCGAACGGGATGGTCATACCGGCGTAGCCCAAAAACGTCGCGGGCGGGTGCAAGATCATGGCCCAGTGCATGAGCAGCGGGTTCATACCGCCCACCTTCTGCGCGAGCGAGCCGTCCTCGTTGAGGTAGCTGGCGGCCGTGGCCATGAAGGTGTTGTTGGATTCCGAGAAGATCATGGTCGCGGTGAACAGCGCGATGATGATCTGGGTCACGCCGAGCGCCGCCGAGGTGAGGTCGTCGGTGGCGTGCATGCGCCGCGCGGCGACCCATGCCGCGTAGAGCGAGATGAACCAGGTCCACAGCAGGAAGGACCCCTGGCGGCCGGCCCATACGGCCGAGACCAGGTAGAGCGGCTTTAGACTGCTGTCGGTCGCCGGATAATTGGAGACCACGTACGCGAGCCCGTAGTTCTCGGTAAGAAAGCTCACCAAGACCACGCCCACGCACAGCGTGAGTGCGATGGTGTTGATAAAGACCAGCAGGTAACCGGTGTTGACAAGGCCCTCCTTGCGACCGCGCACGCCAAAGTGCAGGCACACGGCGCTCGCGAGCGAGACCAGCAGGGCGGCGATCTGGATCGCGTTACCCAAGGTTGCAACCATATATATGTCCCCTTTTCCCAAAAGCGGGCCGCAGCGACCTGCGGCCCGCTTGCTTGCGTGTATAGCCGGGCGACGCGGTGCCCGGGCCGGCCCGTCTACTCCTTGACCGAGGAGTCGATAGAGGGCTGCTCGCTCGCCTCGAAGGTGCCGTCGGCGGTGAGCTGGCCCTTGATGACCACGGCGGTTCCGTCGGTCATGGTCTCGTCGAGACCGCCGGTGTAGACCACATCCATGGTCTTGCCCTGACTCTCGATGGTGAAGCGCGTGGCGGCGGTGGCGTCGCGGATCTCGCCGCGCACGTAGCCGCACACCGAGGTGTCCTTGCCCGTCATGGAATCGGCCTGGTCGAGCAAGCCTTTCACGGTGAGGGAGCCCTCGGCGCTCTCGTACTTGGAGGGGCACTTGGTCACCATCTCGCTTGCCGTGAGCTCGCCGTTCTCAACGGTGCCGGTGCAGATGGCAACCACGCCGGTGCCAAAGGTGGCGGGAAGCGCGCCCTTGTAGCTCACGGTGAGCTTGTCCTCAGCGCTGCCCGAGCCGTCCTCGGGCGCGATCTGGAACACGGCCGTTGAGCCCTCGGCCGTGACCGAATCGGCCACCACGGAGCCCGAAACCTGGACTTTCTTGCCCTCGTACTGCCCGCTGAGCACGTCGGTGATGCCCAGCGACGAGGCCGAGCCGCCTGCGCCCGCCACGGCGACGATCACGAGCATGGCGATCACGATGATGCCGCCCACCACGGTGAGGCGGCGCTTTGCCTTCTTGTTCATGCGTACACTCCATGTGTGCGACGGGGCCCGGACGGGCCCGTAAGGTCTTTTGAACAATCTCCGAGTATACAATGGGCGCTGGCAGATGCCACAAAACATAAGACAATGCGGAGCATTTTGGAGAAAAGACATGTTGCTTGCCATAGACATGGGGAACACGCAGACGGCGCTGGGCCTGTTTGACGGTGCTGAGCTGCGGCAAAGCTGGCGCATGCCCACCGACCGCACCTTTACCAAAGACGAGCTGCACGTTCGCCTGCTGGGGTACTTTCACATGTACGGTCTGTCGCTGGACGCGGTGGACGCCATCGCGTTTTGCGGCGTGGTGCCGCAGCTCACGCGCGAGTGGCGCGGGGTGGCCGCGCAGCTGAGCGTGCCGCTGGTCGCCGTTGGGCGCGATACCGCAGGCGTGACCTGCGTGGACGCCCCCAACCCCTCCGAGGTGGGCGCGGACCGCATCGCCAACGCCACCGCCGCGGCCGCGTTCTACGGCGCGCCCGCCATCGTGGTGGATTTTGGCACGGCCACCAACATCGACGTGGTTAACGCCGCGGGTGCCTATATTGGCGGGGCGATCGCCCCGGGGGTCCGCATCTCCATGGACGCCCTCATCGCGCGGGCAGCCAAGCTCGCGAGCATCTCGCTTGAGGCGCCTGAGCACGCTATTGGCCGCAACACCACCGAGGCCGTGCGCAGCGGCGCGGTGGTGGGTGCGGCCGCCATGGCCGAAGGGCTGGTCGCGCGCATCCGCGCCGAGCTTGGGGCGGGCGGCGTGCGCGCGCAGGTGATCGCGACGGGCGGCCTCGCCGGCGTGGTCGCTACCTGCACGGACGTGTTCGACGCGGTGGACCAGCAGCTCACCCTCAAGGGCATCTGCGAGATTTGGCGGCGCATGCAGGAGGCCGGACGGGAATAGCACGGTCGGGTGGGTCGCGCGGCGCCCCGGGTCGTCGGGCCGCCGGCTTCATCAGGCTGCCCGGCGGCCCTTTTGGGCACACATTGCGGCGGTTTTATCGCTCCTATTTAAAACTAATCGACTTTGGTGGGAGTTTTTAGCCACCGTCAAAGTAGACCCATAACGTAGAACCAAGAACCCGCAGGTAGACGGCCTGCGGGTTTCTTTGCATACGCCCTTCTACTCAGCATGTCCTGTAAAACCCACACCAAAGTCGATTAGTTTGTTTTCACCCCGCTCAACACGGTGAAAAAAGGGCCGCGCGCTACCCGCGCGCGGCCCTTCCGCGTGAATATTCGCCAATCCCGGCGCGCTCGCAGTCGTTACAGGCTGCCCAGCTCACCGGTCACGTGCCCCAGGCGCTCCTCGGGCTCCAGCACGTTCACGCCCTCGTAGCGGAAGAAGCGCGCCGGATCGTGCATAAGGTCCTCGAGCGGCACCAGCACAAAATCGCGCTCGCCCAACATGGGGTGCGGCAGGCGCAGCTTGTCGCCGCCGTGCACCTCGCCATCCATCCACAGCAGGTCGCAGTCGATCACGCGCGGACCGTTGGCCTTGGTCTTCTTGGTGCGGGTGCGGCCCAGCTTTGCCTCCACCGCCATGAGCTCATCGAGCAGGATGAGCGGTGCGAGCTCGGTCTTGATCTCGATCACCGCGTTGGCAAACGGATCCTGGCGCTGCTCGTAAGCCGGCTCGCTCTCGTAGATGCGCGAGCAGTTGGACACGCACGTCATGGGAATCTCAGCGATAAGGTTTTTCGCCGCGCGAATGTTGTCGGCACGGCGCCCCAGGTTGGAGCCGAGCGCCACGAAGGCGCGACGGGGCTGAGGGCGCGCCACGGCCCAAAAGCCGTTGAGGAACTGCGCGAACCCGGCCACATCGTGCACGCGCACAATGTTGGCACCCAGCTGGATGGCGCCCAGGCAAACACCGTAGGTCGCGGCGTCGCGCTCGCGCGCCTCGTCCACACCCGAGATGGCACCCACAAACCGCTTGCGGGATACGGCGCACATGAGCGGGTAGCCCAGTGAGGCCAGCTTGGCGGTCTCGCGCTGGATCACGATATCCTCGTTGGCGTCCTTGCCAAAGCCCGGGCCGGGGTCGATGCAGATGCGGCTGCGATCCACACCGGCGTGCATGAGCGCACGGGCCTGGTCGGACAAAAAGCCCATCACCCGACGCATGATGGGCGCCGAATCGGGCAGGGTGAAACGGCGCAGCTGCGAGGTGGTACCCGTGGCGGCGTTTCGGCGAGCGCTGCGGGCCATGATGGCCGCGAGCTCGTCGGTGCTGGGAACGCTCACGCCGTCGGCCCCCATCACGGCGGCAGCCGTGGCGTCGGCCGCGGAGCCCATCTGCTCGGCGGCGACCTGCTCGGCGGTCTTGGTCCCAGCGGCGTCCCCATCGCGGGCGTCCTGCTCGGCGGCGTCGGCCTCGGCTGCCGCCGACCCGTTGGGCACGTCGCCAAACGGAAGCTGCGGCTGCATGATGCCGCCCAGCACGCCGCGGCCCGCCTTGGGCTTGCGCGTCGCGGGCCTCGCCTTGGCCTCGGCGGCGGCAGCGGCCGCGGCACGCTCGCGCTCGCGCTCGGCAACGTACGCGGCAGCCGAGGTATCCAGCTGCACGGCGGTATGGCGGCGGACGGGTTCCTCGGCAGCGACCTCGCCGGCATGCATGATGATCACGCCGCACGTGCTGTTCTTCACAAAGTCGACCATCTTGGGGTCGGTAAAGCCGGTCACATCGTTCACAATGCTTGCACCCACGCGCACGGCGGCCTTCGCCACATCCACATGACGCGTGTCGATGGACACCACGGCGCCCTTCTGCGCCAGCGCGCGAATCACGGGCAGCACGCGCTTGGCCTCCTCGTCGGCGCTCACCGGGGTGAAGCCCGGCCGCGTGGACTCGCCGCCCACGTCGATGATATCCGCGCCCTCGTCGAGCATCTTGAGTCCGTAGGCGATGGCCGCGTCCGTGTCAAAGTGGTCGCCGCCGTCGCTAAAGGAGTCGGGCGTGACGTTGAGCACGCCCATGATGCGCGGGCGGTCGAACTTGAGCTCGAACTTGCCGCAGCGCCAGGTTTTGCTGTCGATCGCCATGAGGCTCCCTTCAGGTCTGTCTAACCCTTCTATTGTATCCATGGCCGCCCGCACATGGGGCCAAGGTGTACGGCAATCATAGAATCGTTTGCCGAGATACGCGGGGCGCGGCGCTCACGATATGATGGGGCGGCAAACGATCGTTACCGAGCGGGCCTCGGCATCTGCACGCCACGGCCCGCCCGACACCCTGGAGGACCCATGTCAAGCGACCCCCGCACCTACCGTTTCGCCTCGTGGAACGTCAACGGCCTGCGCGCCGTGCTCAAGAAGGACCCCAGCTTTGTGGACATCGCGGCCGAGCTGGACGCCGATATTCTCGCGCTGCAAGAGACCAAGCTGCAGGAGGGCCAGGTAAAGATCGACCTTACCGGCTATCATCAGACCTGGAGCTACGCCGAGCGCAAGGGCTACAGCGGCACGGCGGTGTTCTCCCGCGAGAAGCCGCTGTCGGTGCGCCACGCCGACGCCGTGCTGGCCTGCGCCGAGCCCGAGGTAAATGAGCTGGTGGCCGCCGCGGCGACCGAGGGCCGCGTGTGCGCGCTTGAGTTTGAGCGCTTTTGGTTTGTGGACGTCTACACGCCCAACGCGCAAAACGAGCTCGCCCGCATCGACGTGCGCATGGCCTGGGACAACGCGTACCGCCGCTTTTTGCGCTCGCTTGAGGATGAGACGGGCAAGCCGGTGGTGACCTGCGGTGACTTCAACGTGGCGCACAACGAGATCGACCTTAAGAACCCCAAGTCAAACCGCGGCAACGCCGGCTTCTCGGATGAGGAGCGCGGCAAGTTCACCGAGCTTTTGGACGCCGGTTACACCGACACGTTCCGCATGCTCAACCCCGAGCTGGAGGGCGCCTACAGCTGGTGGAGCTACCGGTTCAACGCGCGCAAGAACAACGCGGGCTGGCGTATCGACTACTTCCTGGTAAGCGACGCGGTGGCCGGCGCCGTGAAGGACGCCGGGATCCGCAACGACATCTTCGGCAGCGACCACTGCCCCGTCACCCTGGAAATCGAGCTGTAAGACAGGGTCATCTAGCTCCCATCGCCGCAGGACAGCACCCCTCCTCCGCGATCCCGCAGCTGCGGATGAGAAATTGGCCCGGAGGGTTTTTCTCACTGCAGACAGCTGGCCGCATCGTTTGCAGACAGCTGGCCGTGCAGACAGCTGACCGTATCGTTTGTCCGTCTCTCAGGCAGACAACGTAGCCGGGGCTGGGGGTGCGCCCATAAAGTTGGAGAGTCGTCTCGAAGGAGAAAGCCGTGGCGTACTCTCAGAAAGTTGTCAGCGAGGTTCTCGCCTACATCGACGACGGCCATACGTGCGGGCAAGCTGCATTCCGTTTCGGGGTCAGCAAGACCTCCGCATCCCTTTGGGGGCGCAAGCGCGGCGGGCTATCGAGAAAGACCTCATCGCATCCCGTAAGATACCCAGATGATGTGGTGGGGAAGGCGCTCGCCCTTGCATACGGCGGCCACGGGATGAGGCTCGATGAGGTCGCCGTCTTGCTCGGCGTATCTGCCCCGACCATATCCAATTGGAAGAAGAAATACATGGCCGGAGGCGATATGGGTATCCCGGAGATCGACCCGGGCGAGGTTGAGCGCATCAGCGAGCCGAGGATCAGCGAGATGACCGGGGCCGGGCTGAGGGGGCGCATTCGCAAGCTGGAGTTGAGGACGGCGGCGCCCGAGAGCACGGTGAAGGTTTTAAAAGCAGGGGGGGCATCGGGGATCCGGCCAACGATGAGCCGGCGGCGATCGCCGATGCCCCGCCTAGGAGATTCAATGTGAGGGAAGCCCTTGCCGCCGTGGGGCTATCGCCCTCCAGCTGCTGCTGCAAGGCGAAGCGCAATCGGCCGGACCGCTATGAGCGGGCCGGGGTCGCTATCCGGGAGGAATTCTGGCGGATTCTAGCGGTGGATGCAACACATGCCGCTAAGCGGCCGCCTCTATCAG